>Ga0255049_10001647_pt1 | contig 12175 bp, 15 predicted proteins | sample JV7_2_3_MG_FD_183615 | JGI IMG/M metagenome (GOLD analysis project Ga0255049, IMG submission 183615) | Seawater microbial communities from Jervis Inlet, British Columbia, Canada - JV7_2_3 | ecosystem: Environmental > Aquatic > Marine > Inlet | place: Canada: British Columbia | collected 2016-10-06
GACGGCACCGAATTTTCTTAGCATCGTAGTGTAGCGCAAAATTCGCAGATTGCCGCCGCATAGGCATATCTACCTACGTTAGCGGTGAGTTTGCGCTCGGTTGCGGTCGTTCAGATGCTATATTTCGCCGTTTATTGGACGAGGAGAATTTCAAAGTGGCGAAGTACCGTAGTGCACTTCCGCAACTATCAGGGGAGTTGTTCCTCACCGATGCGGGAGTCGAGACAGACCTGATCTTTAATCATGGAATTGAGATTCGAGAGTTCGCAGCTCATACACTGCTGCCCGACACGACAGGTCGAGAGGCGCTCGCGAACTATTTTCGAAGTTTTCTTCGGCTCGCATACGAGATGGGGACAGGGTTTATCCTGGACAGCCAAACCTGGAAGGCCCATATGCATTGGGCTAACGACCTTGGGGCCAGCGCCGATGAACTGCGTGCAGCAAACAGCGACTCTATCGCCTTCATAGCCGGGCTACGTGAGGAATTTAAAAGTAACTCTAAGCCTATAGTCCTGGATGGAGCTATCGGCCCGAAGGGGGACGCCTACGCGCCCGACGGGATGGTCACGGCCGATGAAGCTGAAGAATACCACTCGACACAGTTAGGCTGGCTAGCGGAGACTGATGTGGACATGGTAACGGCGTTCACGTTCACACAAGCCGACGAGGCAATCGGTGTCGTACGTGCTGCCGACCGTGTTGGGCTCCCGATCGCCGTGTCGTTTACGGTCGAGACGGACGGCAATCTCCCAACTGGACAGCCGCTGGGCGAAGCAATCCAAGCCGTCGATGAGGCGACTGAATCCGTTGCGGCGTACTTCATGGTGAACTGTGCTCACCCTGATCACTTCTCACATGTACTTGAGGATTCGGACTGGGCTAGACGAATTCTTGGCTTGCGGTGCAACGCTTCACGCAAGAGCCACGCGGATCTCGATGAGTCAGAAACCCTGGACGATGGCGATCCGGTCGAATTGGGTAGCCAGTACAAGGCCATGTTAGAGAAAATGCCTTGGGTAAACGTGTTCGGCGGCTGCTGCGGTTCCGATCTTCGCCATGTCACGGAGATCGCGCGGGCTGTCATTACCTGAACATGGCAGGACTGACCGCTTCTGGCCAATGCGGTCGTAAGCGGCCGTCCAGACGGAGTCTACATCCGTGTCTTACGTGCCAACGCTTAGTTGTCGTCGTCGGCGAGTGATAGAGACTCATCATCGAGACACTTCAGAAGGTCGATCGTGTTGTCGTCCTTGCGACGTCTCTGTACCGCTGATCTGATCTCTAACACTGGATTACCTTTGTCATCAAAATGAACACTGCTGGACGTTTGCAGTTTTTCCTCCTGTTCCCCTGATTTGCTTCGCCGATTAGGGCCTCGGACGCGAGAAGTCGCAGTCTTAGGATCGCAGGAAGAAGGCTTGTCTTTACTCGTAGGCATCGCAGCGCTATATGACCGTTCGTGGAGTAGGCGAAGATGTAGAGAATGGTACGGTAGTCGAGTTGGCGGCGAACGTGACCTATCTCACGATTTGAGCACCTTGCCGGAGTCTACCTCGCCCAATTTGACGATGTTCGCTAATGCCGAAAATCTCCGTTAACGGTGAGTTTCGCCCCGGAACCGAACGTTCGGATGATATATTTCGCGGCTGAGGCTAAGGTCTCGAATCGACCCGAAGTTGCCGGTTTCAATTCCTCTTATCTATACGGGAAGTTTAATGCGGAAGATAAACGCTGAACGAATGATTGCTGAAATTGATGGGGATTTCGTAGTTTTTCTGTTTGGCATGCGCATGAACAAGCCATGGAAATTGCATAAGTGGTGGCCGGTTTTCTTGGCCATGCGAAAGATGATCAAAGAGCTTGAGTCAAACCCAGAGCTTGGCATGTTAGGCCATATTTCTAGTTTCAGGGTCATTGTTCAGTACTGGCGATCATTCGACCATCTCGAATCGTATGCGAGGAACAAAGATAGAGCACACCTGCCCGCGTGGAAGTCATTTAACGCGGCCGTCCGTAACAGTCGTGGAGATGTGGGGATCTGGCATGAAACGTACCAGGTTAGAGCCGGGGAATATGAAGCCCTATACAGTGGGATGCCCCCGCTCGGTTTAGGTATGGCTGGCCAGCTTATTCCACCCACAAAGCGTACCGAAAGGGCGCGTGATCGGATTAAACACAGGTCGGCACGCGAGTGAGTCTTATACGTACATTCCCGGATTCTATTCTGGCCTCTTGACCCAATATCTGACGGATAACCGTTCACAGAACAGGAGAAAGCTGTGAGACGCAGAATACCAAGGACAACTCTTTCCGCGGCAGCCGGATTAGTGCTGCTCTGGTATGCAGCCGGAACCGGCGCACAGCCCATACTTGCAACCGGGCCGGACGCAGAGGTTACTGAAGAGGGTCTTCATCGAGTGGATCCGTCGATCATGGAGGCTGCTTGGGTTAGGCCGGATCTGGATCTCTCGCGCTACTCGAGGATTCTGCTCGTGCCCACCGGCGTTCAGTTTCGCGAAGTGGCTGACCGACGTTACAACGTGCGCACTAGAGGTAGCGTAACGGAATTCCCTCTCGATGATGAAAAGAAAGAATGGCTTCGTGGGGTGTGGCGCCGGGCCGTCGATGAAAGATTCGCGCAAGAACTGTCTTATGAAGTCCACGACGCGGCAGGGCCCGACGTGCTCGTCGTTCAAGGACTCGTTGCCGACGTCGTTTCTCGCATTCCTCCCGAACTTGTTAGCAGTGACTACAGTCTCATCAGGGATCCCTGGTCAGTCACCGTCGTCCTTGAGTTGCGGGATGGCAGGACCGCCGAGCTGTTGGCACGCACCATCGATCGGCGAAACGCGGAGGGGCTTGTGGAAGTGGGTACGGTATGGGTGCGAACTGAGGATTTGGTGGACGTCTGGGCACAAGGGCTGTTCGATCGCCTGGAGCAGCTATCTGACCTTGAATCGCTGGGCAGTAGGACACCAACCTGGGCTCGATGATCTCCGCCTCGGAAGCGGTCGTTTCGATGATATATTTCAAGGCTAAACTTGGGGTCTTGAACCGACCCAAAGCGACCGGAAGCCGCGGAAACCAACAATAATATTGCGGGAACATCCGACAACTGAGGAGAGAATAATGTTTCGCCACCCCTTTCTTTCATTCCCACGCTTTATCCTGGCTCTGGGTGCGGCGGCAAACCCTCTTGCCTCCATCGGACAGGAGATCGCGCTCGACAGCCTTGAGGGATTACGAGTTTTGAACGTCTCCGCTGAGGAGTCGATGCATAATGGCCGCGCCGCTTTGTATGTCACTGATGCCGGACTCGAAGCTGCCGGCGAGGATAAGCTCGTCATCCTCGATGCGGTGCAGTTCCAAGACGGTGTTATCGAGATAGATATTGCGGGCTCCCCCGGCAGCCATGCTGGAGCAGCAGCCCGCGGTTTCGTCGGAATCGCCTTTCGCATCGCTGCCGATGCATCGACGTTCGAGACGTTCTATCTGCGCCCCACGAACGGCCGGGCCGATGATCAACTGCGACGCAACCACTCGGCACAATACTTCTCCTTCCCGGAGTATCCCTGGCACCGTCTTCGAGAGGAAACGCCTGGAGTGTATGAGGCCTACGTCGATTTAGTGCCAGGCGACTGGACGCGAGTGAGGATCGAAGTATCCGGTGAGCAGGCACTTCTCTACGTGCACGGCGCCGAGCAACCCAGCCTGATCGTCAACGACCTGAAGTTAGGAAATACGACGGGCGCGATCGGACTGTGGATCGGGCCCGGAACGGACGCTTATTTCGCTGACCTTACGGTTACGAAACGATAGTTGCAGGATCCCAAGTGGCCGAGAGCTGGCATTCGATGAACGTTGATAGGTGGCGCTGAGAACCAGCGCTACCAGCGGCTTCTCCGAATCTCGGGGGGGGCGCCCAGGATGACCTCCACGGCGTCGTTCCCCTCCCAGATCGCGTTCTCCCATTGCTCGTAATCGTCCATGCGCCCATAGTTCACCAGCAGCTTCCAGGGTCTCGTGTACACCTTGGGGTCCTCGATCGTTACCTCGTAGTCAATCCGGTCCGGGTTGACGAACGTCCAGCTTTCGACCAGGTGCAGGGCGTCGCTATGGAAACTCCCCACGATATCGAACCAGGTGTGCTCGTTGAGGTTGGTCACGTCGACGACGAGCGTATTGCCTTCCCAGTGGCCGCGCGAATCCCCCATCCAGAGCTTGATGCCCGACCCGATATGCGGACTCCCGTCGAGCGGGATGACGTGATAGCTGTGATTGTACTCGTTGATCATGATCACCTGGCCCGGCGGTTGCAAAACCCGCATCGCCTCCACGCGATAGTTGATACGCGGCAGGCCGTCCAGAAATCCTCGGGTGACCGGGTCGATGTACTCGATCTTCGAGGGGCTCCAGTGTTCGTCAAAGAGGAACTTGGCTCGCTCAGCCGCCCACGGCTGGTACGGAATTTTCCCGTCCGGCGGGTCGATGATCGGTCGCCCCAACGCCGTGGGCTGCCCCGTGATGCCGATGTGCACCTCGCGGTCGGCGTCACCTGCCTGAAGGCTGTAGGTCGTGATGAGGTTCTGCTGACTCCAATGGCCTCGGATGTCCGGCTGGCCATCCGGCGTCCGCGGCGGATCCCACGTGTGCGCCTCCGGCGGTGTCGGCAGTGGCGGCTGGCCAGCAGCCGGGACCACCCCCAGTGACAAGACCGTCAATACCGCGATGATCGCAATGAGTGAACTCGAGAACCGAGTGCTCACTCGACGGCCCTGAAGAGATCGTCGAAGGCATAGCATTCGTATTCCAACAGGCGAAAATTCTCTTCCTTGTGGCGGTAAAAGAGCAGGCTCATCGTCCACGGTCTCGTGAAGACGTTCGGGTCCTCGACCGTGACCTCGTACCTGATCGTATCGGCGTCGACGAATGAGTAGCGTTCGACCAGATGCAAGGCCTCACTATGGAAGTTCCCAGCCTGGTCGAACCACGTCCGGTCATTGAAGTGGGTAACGTCGACGGCCAGCGTATCGCCCTCCCAGTGCCCCCGCGAGTCCCCCATCCACCAATCGATATGGCCCTCCGGATGCGGAGTCCCATCCATGAAGATGTGGCGAACGGCGTGGACATACTCGAAGAGGATTGCCGTGTAGGTTGGACTCTGAACAATCTGGAAGGGGAAGGGCATGTACATGATGCGCGGCACGCCCGGCAGATAGCACTGGCCATTCGGGTCTGCGGTCTCGTGGTTTTCGAAGTTCTCCTGCTTTTGCGCCAGCGCCCACGGCTGATACGGGATCTCGTTCTCCTCGACCACGCCTTGCCCGGCCGGCACGTTCACATCCGCGTGGTGGTCCTGGATGTTCCACGCCGCGCTGCTCATGACCTGCCAAAATCCCGAAAAGTCGGGTTTACCGTCCGGTCCGCGTGTAACCGTCTGCGCCTGCGCCACTGGCACAAGGGCAAAAACCGCCACCAGCACCGTCAGAGCTCTCGTCCAACCGTTCACCAGATGCTTCACCTGTACCTCGGCCCGATACCGTCATCGCCCGCATCGTTTCAACTCAGCAGAGTATACGATGGGGAGCAAACACTCGCTGCCACCCTGGCCCGCTAGTGGCTCTGGTCTCGGCGGTGTTCCCGTTAAGAATCGCCTTAACATAGCGTTTCTTAACGTCTCGTTAGCACGCGAAAGCGGACATTTTTTGAGGTCGGGTTAGAATCAGTCTTATAGTCTCGAATGGACCCAAATCGGCCGGCCGCCGTTTCGCTAGAATAATGCCTTCCCAGTCGATTCGAGAAAATGAAGGTTAGCCTCGGTGATTGCGTCTCAGCGGCATAAGTTCTGCATTCCCAGCGACGTGCACTACATTAACTGCGCGTATATGTCCCCATTGCTGAAGCAAGTGGAACAGGTCGGCATTGAGAGCGTCAGAATGAAATCGACACCGTGGCGAATCGGTGTCGAGGCATTCTACGAACCATTGGAAGAGCTGCGCCGCCTTACCGGTCGCTTGATAAACGCACCGGCCGATCAGGTGGCGGTCATACCTGCTGTCAGCTACGGAATCGCTATCGCGGCCAATGCGACGACACTCCGTCGCGGGCAAAACGTGGTCGTTCCCGGTGAGGAATTTCCGAGTGTCGTTTACGCCTGGCGCGAACGGTGTAGGACTACCGGCGCCCGAATGCGCATGGTGTCGCGTCCTGAAAAGCACGAAGGTCAGGGCGCAGCGTGGAATCAGCGGTTGCTTGACTCAATCGACGCGCACACGGCCGTCGTCTCGCTAAGCTCTGCTCACTGGACTGACGGCACGGTTTTCGATCTCGAAGCGATTGGCACCCGAGCGCGCGAAGTCGGCGCGGTGTTCATCGTCGATGGCACCCAAACCGTTGGGGCACTCGCGTTCGATTTTTCATCCGTGCAACCGGACATGCTGGTTTGCGCTGGATACAAATGGTTGATGGGACCATACAGCCTCGGCGTAGCAGTATTTGGTAAGCGCTTTCTTGATGCGGCACCGTTGGAACACAATTGGATCGCCCGCGAGAACAGTCAGGACTTTGCCAATCTCGTGAATTACAGGGATGAGTTCCAGCCTGGTGCTCGCCGTTTTGACGTTGGGGAGCGGTCCAATTTCGTATTGGTGCCGATGCTAACTGCGGCATTGAAGCAGGTTCTTGAATGGGGCCCGACAACAGTGCAGGACTACTGCCAGCAGCTTGGGGAGCAACTGGAGGGCCTGCTCGACGGCAGTCATCTCCGGATGACCTCAGCGTCTGAACGCGCGGCGCACCTGTTTGGGATACGGAACGTCGACCATGCGGCTTTGCCATCTATTCAGCGAGAGCTGGAGCGGCGCAATGTTTACGTTTCACTTCGGGGCGATGCCGTGAGGGTTTCGCCGCATCTTTACAATGACGAGGCAGATATCGCAGCATTTGCCGAAGCGATTACGGTAGCTTAAATAAATCGTATTTGCTTTTGATCAGGCAAGAAGAGTATCGAGCAGCAACACAATCAAGATCGATTCCGACTCTCGAGCGTTGGTCGATGGATTGATTGACGTCCCTGGAGGGGAACAGTAGTTTGGGGACCGAATGTCTTCTTCTGGCCGATTGTCTCCGTTAAGAATCTCCTTAACATGGCCATTCTTAACGTCTCGTTAGCGCCCGAAAGCGGACATTTTTTGAGATAGGATTAGAATCAGTCTTATAGTCTCGAATCGACCCAAACTAGGCATTTGGACTGAGTCTAAAACCGTGTTCCTCAGGCTACGGGGGACCGCGCGCAGCTGGTAGGCCTATCGCGGTAGGCCAAAAGTGATGATAGGCTATAGGATGTTCCAGACCTCTTTTGAAAGGGGATACCTGATGCGCTATTTGAGCAAGACTGTAGTTTTCTCACTCGGCTTTATCGCGGTTACACTGTCAGGAACCGCCCTCGCCCACCACGGCTGGTCAACTTATACGAGTAGCGATTTCTCGCTGACGGGTGTCGTTGTCGAAACACGTTTCGGCAACCCGCACGATCGTCTCACTATCGAGGCAGATGGCCGGCAGTGGAACGTCGTTCTCTCAACGCCAAGCCGCAGCCGGCGTGCCGAGTTTGACTTCGACGACGTAAAGATCGGCGATACCGTCACTGCCTACGGGAAGAGACATGAAGACAGCGCGACGTTCGAGATGAAGACCGAACGTCTTAGGGTCGGTGAGCACCTCTACAACCTGTATCCGAACAGATCCTAACGCCTAACCATTGAAGGATTGACCATCCCGATGAACTCGGGATGATATATTTCGCGCCTGAAGCTAAGGTCTCGAACCGACCCAAAGTTGCCGTAAGAGCAGTTATTCGACCGCGCCCTAACTAGCCCATTTCAGGAGATTGCAGCCTCATCCAGGTAGAATCCTGAATCAAAGAATAACCTGGAGCAGGAATGTCTTTCTTGGGGGAAATCAAGAGGCGTAAAGTCTTCCAGGTAGTGGCTGTCTACGCCGTCGTGGCTTGGCTGATCATGCAGGTGATCGATGTCGTAAACGAGCCGCTGAGCCTACCCGGATGGTTCGATACGGCCATCATTGTTGCGCTAATTGTCGGGTTCCCCTTGGCGGTAGTACTTGCCTGGGCGTACCAGATCGTCCCGGGCGGGGGCGTTCGCACTCAGGCTGTGCTGGATGAGTCGCCAAGCGATTCGACGCTACCTACCGAGGCTACTAGAGGTCAGCGACTCGCGATCGCTGTTCTTCCCTTCGACAACATATCCGGGGATTCGGATCAGGAATATTTCGCGGATGGATTAACGGAAGATCTCATCACGGCGCTATCGCGCTGGCGCTCGTTTTCCGTCATCGCTAGAAACTCCACGTTCGCCTATAAGGGGAAATCGCCTGACATCCGAGAGGTCGCCGAGCATCTGGATGTGGGCTACGTACTGGAAGGAAGTGTACGAACAGCAGGCGATCGAGTACGAATCTCAGCTCAGTTGATAGATGGCGCCACGGGCGATCACGTCTGGGCGGAAAAGTATGACCGCAGGCTCGATAACTTCTTCGATCTACAGGATGAAATTACTCAGGCCATCGCTGCCAAGGTCGAGCCCGAATTCGCTAAAGCCGAGCAGAGAAGGGTGGCTCAGAAGCCGCCGACGAGCCTCGCCTCTTGGGAATGCTACCAACGAGGCGTCGCTGCACACGATCAGGTTACCAAGGAAGGATTTATCCGTGCCCGCGATCTCTTCGAACGCGCGATTGAGCTCGACCCGGAGGGTAGCCGCCCCTATGCAGGGATGGCCTACTGTCTTTTCCGCTCCGTGTTCGACGGTTTCTCGGAGGCCAGCGAGGAGGGCAGCAATAGAATCATCGACTTCGCCAAGCGAGCAGTCGCACTCGATGACGCAGATGCACTCGCCCACCATACTCTTGGCCTGACAATGCTGTACTTTTCCGGGAATCACGATCTCGCCATCGCTGAGACGAGCCGCGCGGTCGCTCTCAATCCCAGCTTCTCGCAAGCCCATGTCCCCCTGGGCAACGCACTCAGTTTTTCCGGCAAGCCCGAAGAGGGAATCGCTCACCTCGAGAAAGCTCTGCAGCTGAACCCCGAAGATATCCGTGGATACGCCTACTGGACATATCTGGGCGAAGCGTACTTGAACAACCGCGACTATGAGCGGGCTGCAGCATGTGCTCGCAGGGGATTGGAACGCAAGTTGGATTCTCCGTACCCGTATTTCATACTGGCGTCCGCCCTGGGGCATCAGGGTCAGACCGAGGACGCGCAGGCTGCCCTCGCCGAGTGCCTGCGCCTCCAGCCGAGGTATGTAGAAAATCACGAGAAGTTACACACTTACCGGGATCCCGCTGACAGGGAGCACATCCTCGATGGCCTTCGAAAAGCGAGTTGGGAAGAAGAGTAGTGTGTCCGGTTCTGGCCGAAAGTCGCCGTTAAGGAAGACTTTAACCGTGCTGAATCGAATGTCCGCTTTGTCGACACAAAATGGCGCGAATTCGCAGTTTGTTTGACCCAACGCGTTTCCATTAAATGTGCTTTTGGCCGATTGCTGTATGCAATGGTGCTATTCTCCTCAGCGTATGAGACGGCTGGTCAAACCCGGCGCCGGCGGAAATCAGAGGTGTCTACTATGAACAGGACCACATGCTATATGAAAGGCTCGTATCTCGGCTTCCTGACGACCGGGTTGCTATCCATTAGTTGCGTGCTCTTTGCTCAGCAGCACCCAGGACCAATGGCAGAGGCCGGTCATGGAGACGCCAACGCTCATATGAATCAGGCGCCTTTCGAGGACCTGGCGGCTTCGTTCGAGTCTGCGGAAAGGGAGAGCTGGCAAAAGCCTGATGAAGTGGTCGCCGCGCTCGATGATATCAGCGGTATGACGATCATGGATATTGGTAGTGGTACAGGCTATTTCAGCTTTCGGTTGGTTGAAGTCGGAGCGAGAGTTATCTGTGCCGATGTTGATGACCGTTTTCTGGATCATATTCGTCAGCGCAAAGAGGCTGAAGGCTTGACTGATGAACAGATGGAAATACGCAAGGTGCCGTATGACTCCTCTAGCCTGGAAATTGCCGAAGTAGATATGGCGATCATCGTTGATACGTATCATCACATCCAAAATCGAACGGAATATTTCGCAGAGGTGCGCCGAGGTTTAAAGCCGGGAGGCCGATTAGTGGTCGTCGATTTCTTTAAAATAGAAGTACCGGTGGGGCCGCCCGTAGAAATGAAACTGAGTGCGGACACCATCGTCGATGAGTTGCGCTCTGCCGGGTTCCAGAATTTTGAAATTAATCAGGAGCTACTCCCGTATCAGTACATCATCTTCGCATCGTAATCTAGGTTGGTGCGCTCATATGCCTGCCGATCTTGGTTCGTGCACTAGCGAATGCCAGCGGTCCCTTCTGCTGTATCCGCCGCGCTAAGATCGACGAATAATCCGAGCGGATTTGCACCGCATGATCTGTGTCACGGAAAGGCGACGCCATATGCGGTACAACACCTTCGAGTCCACGTTCGATTTGAACTCGCCGCCGTCTGACTCGGCGAGAATCGATGTCTACCCAATCGAGAGGAATCGCTCAGATGAACGCTGAAAGTTTCGACGCTAGTGAGGCAATGGATACTGCCGATATTGCGTGCCCAGAGCCGGATCAGACTGAAGCGGTGCGCAAATTAACTCCACCGATAGACGGTTCGAGATCGCAGCCGCGGTCCGGTCAAGTAGATCGACGAAAACCGAGCCTGAAAAGTTTTCTCTACGGCGCTCTCAATCCAAGACGGAGGAATATTCGTCGGGATATAGATAACGATCACGCATATTTGGACTGGCATCCTAGGCATCTGATCGTTGCCTCTACGATGATTCTGGCGCTTAGCGTTATCGATGGATTGTTGACTATCTATCTCGTGCAGAATGGCGTGACCGACTTTGTCCCGTTGCGTGCGATCTCTGCCGACAACGGCGCTATTCTGTTCGCTCTCCTAAAATTTGTAGTTACCGCAGGGGTCGTTGTCGGGCTCGTGTTGACAGCGCATATGAAAATCTACCGTTTCATGAAAGCGTCGACTGTTCTTTACCTCTTCCTATGTGTCTACCTCGTTCTCGTGATTAACCAGGGTATGCTGGCTAGATATTCGATCTAGCTTTTAAAAATGTTAATTTAGGGTCGGAAGCTAGGGTAGCGAACCGACCCATAGCGGGTATCGTATTTCCGGGAGTGGACATTTCGAGAAGTAAGGGGTAATTCAGATGACTCAGATCACTGCCAAACTGACCTCCGGTATGGCCGTCACACTCTCCAACGGACGGCACGAATGGCTGGCCGACGAGCCACCCGAAGTCGGCGGCACCGATACCGGCCCAAACCCTTACGAACTGCTGCTGGCATCGTTGGCAGCCTGCACCTGCATCACGATTTCGTGGTATTGCCAGGGTAAACAGCTGCCGCTCAAGTCGGTCAAGACAACTTACGACTTCTCACGAGTCCATATCCAGGATTGCGACGACTGCGACGAACCGAAGAAGGGGTTGATCGACAAGATCACGAGCAACGTTCACATTGAAGGCGACTTCGACGAGGCCCAGCGCAAGCGTCTCGCGCAGATAGCGGAGCGCTGCCCGGTACACAAGACATTGGCGAACGGCGTCGTATTCGAGGACAAAGCGACATTCGCTTAAAGCGTTCACCCCTGTGGAAGCGACCGCCTGGTCGCGATCTAAGTATATTTCCGGATTACCTCGGCCCCGGCACAAAGCGATGTTGCAATGGGAGTGATACGATGGTGATCAGAATGAACCGCGCGAACATCTGGACATTAATAGGGCTGGTTACGATCGGCTTCTCTTCGACTGCTACCGCACAGTACACCTCCGGCCAGTCCGCCGCTTCGGAGCAGGTGGAGAATGGGCCCGCGCCGGTCCGTGACTTTACTGGCGTGTGGACGAAAATCAATCCTCCGGGCACATTTCGCAGTCTCTCAACCTGGACGAGGGAGCCGCCGGAATTAACGGCGTGGGGACAGGAGCGTCTCGCGACGGCAAAAAATTCGAACGCCGGCGCCTACGGACTGGAAGAAACCAATGATCCGGTTCTGACTCGATGCTACCCGCCCGGTGTTCCACGAGTCCATTTTCACCCCTATCCCTTAGAG
>Ga0255049_10001648_pt1 | contig 12175 bp, 12 predicted proteins | sample JV7_2_3_MG_FD_183615 | JGI IMG/M metagenome (GOLD analysis project Ga0255049, IMG submission 183615) | Seawater microbial communities from Jervis Inlet, British Columbia, Canada - JV7_2_3 | ecosystem: Environmental > Aquatic > Marine > Inlet | place: Canada: British Columbia | collected 2016-10-06
CGCAGTTTACGGCGCAATTGAGTACATTAATGATTTTATACTGGCGCAGCAGATTATCGTCACTGGCACCGATCTGGTCACCAACATAGAGAGAAACATTGTCGGCACCGATACCATCTGCAAGATGAGTCAGGGGTTCTAAAGCCGCGTTTTCCAAAAGTTTTATTTAGCTGATTGATACGTCAAGGTTAATTCGCAGTCGGAACCGATCATCTGAGAATCCCCAACGATTCCGGTGACTCGAAAATCGCGTCCCGCTTTAAGTCCTTTGGCAACTTCTTTCGGTACTCCCTGCAGGGTCAGAGAAATCACTGCATCAAACTCTTTATTGGTCAGTTTTAGCAGCCGGGTACCCGATGTCGAGGCGGTGGGTCCGATAGTATCTATTTTTGCATTTCCTTCAATAAAGGCCCCCTGTATTGACTCGGCGTAATAATTAAATCCTGTCCGCGTGTAGTTCCTACACTGATAAGCGACGTCGGCTAAATAAACCCTGCCTGGCTCTATAGCAATATTTTCACCTGGCACTGGTTGAGCGATGTTTGCTGATTTAATGGCGCCTGACTGATTACCAGTAGTTTCAACAGGTGCCTGTTTAGCGGTGTCTGCTGAATTCATGCTGCCTGCCAGTTCAGAATTATTTTCACCAGGTGTTTGTTTGGTGGTGTCTGCTAATTTAACACTGGCTGTTTGCTCACTGATATTTTCATCAGGCATTTTCGAAGTCTGTTTCGAGCTTCCGACCGATGCATCAGAGCTTGAAGTAGAAAGCGGTTTTTTCGTATCAGAAGTTTTATCTCGGGTTTTAAGATTACTTAAACGAGCCTGTGCATCTTCATGCCCTAAATCAACTGCGTTCTGGTAATAAAATATCGCTATCTCAACATCTTGCTTGCGGCGGGATTTGACCCACTTGTTATGATAGATAACTCCGAGAGCATAATTCGCAGCAGAAGAGTTTTGCACTGCCGCCATTTTGTACCATTTGACGGGATCACCTGTTTGGTTAAATTCAGTGGTGTTCGACAGGCTATATAAAATATTACCAAGCAATAATTGAGCATCTACATCCCCGGATAGAGCCAGAGGTTCAATCAAACTAATCGCTTGTTCTGGAAATCCTGCATAATAAATATTGAGCGCTCTATCTAGTTCAGCTGTATTGGCAGAAACGCTGTTTGAAGCTATTAGAATTACAGGTATTAGTCTTTTTAATATCTTTTTTAGATACCCATCCATTATTTGACTCCTTAATTTAAATCGTTATAAGGATCACCCCTATATTTTGTACCATGATTAACGTAAAAATAACGGTACCAATCGATATTTTCGGTAAATGATGTTTATCAGGATAATAGTGGATATATTTTACATTTTTTATCTTCAATAGTAACTTCGATATTCGTTCATGCTTACAGTATCCGAATGTTCTATTTTTACAACCTGGCTAGGTCAATAGTGCTTCGATCACCTCTGGATTGCGTGCCAGTTCACTTGCCTCCCCTTGCCAGGTCGGATTACCCGCCTCAATCACCAGTACCCGATTGGCGGCTTTTAGCGCCCGCTCAGTATTTTGTTCAACCAACACGGTCGCGACCCCGGTATTTTTTAAATCCTGCAATACCGTAGCACCCGTCGACGATCTTTGGCATCAACCCGAGTGACATTTCGTCAACTAGCAAGACACGGGGTTCGCTCATTATCGCACCCAGGTCAATACCTCACACAAAAAGTTGTTCGATCAACGATTCCCGACGCTGCCCGATGTCAACATGGAATACACCTGGACTGGATATATCTTTCTGTCACAAAACGGTTCGCCGGGTTTTGGACAAATTGCGCCCCATGTATTTACGTCGGTGTGTCAAAATGCTGTGGGCGTCACCAAGGGTACTATCGGCGGAATACTGGCTGCCGATATGGCCTGCAATCATGACAACGAACTCATCGGTTATATGCAAAGCCTGGGGGAACCTAATAAGGTGCCACCACGGCCCTTTCTCGATCTTGGTGTGTGGGCAAAATTTGCCTGGGAAATCTGGAAATCTCGAACGGAGGCGTGATCGAGAATTCGAGCGTAAATTAACTTTATAGTGTGATAAAGTCATTGTTATCCTACCCACGGTAGCAGCTAAAATTCGTTCAATACGAGACTCGATCAAACAAATGACAATAAACAGGATGATAAAAGCTACGGTTGCTTTTGTAGCGATAATTTTGATTGCCGGTTGTGCGAGCATTATGAGTTCTGCAACCTCAAGAATGGCCGATAATCTAACGCTTGCGATACTCAATCAAAACGACCTGGAAACGGTGCGCGTAGGCGCCCCTGCCTACCTGCTAATGCTCGATAGCTTTATCCAGGGGGATCCAGAAAATACCGATATGTTATTAGCAGGCGCCAAACTTTATTCGTCATATACCTCGGCGTTTATCGAAGATGAGGAACGTGCAAAACGACTCGCCGATAAGTCACTGGCTTATGCTAAAGAAGCCCTATGCATTGAAGTTTCAAACCTTTGTAAATCTCTCCCGGCTAAACTGCCAGAGTTCGAGACTGCGCTCGCACGCACCAACATCAATGACTTGCCTGTCATGTATGGTTTCGCTAATGCCTGGGCAGGCTGGATTCAGGTTAATACCGATGACTGGAACGCGCTTGCCGATCTGCCTAAATTAACAGCACTGTTTGAGTATTGCCTCAAACTTGATGAAAGTTTTGACGATGGTGGCTCGCATATTTATCTCGGTGTGCTGGAATCTCAACTACCTCCGAGCGTCGGTGGTAAGCCGGAAATAGGTCGCGCCCATTTCGAACGCGCCAATGAGATTTCCGCAGGTAAAAACCTGATGATTAATGTACTGATGGCGCAACATTACGCGCGTATGGTATTCGACCAGGAACTACACGATCAATTGCTGCAAAGCGTACTTGCGCAACCCGCCGATGTCCCGGGCTTTACCCTGATTAACACCATGGCAAAACAACAGGCAGGAAAATTATTAGAAGAATCAGTTGATTTTTTCTAGCAATAGCCTCAAGTTTGCGACATCCCAGCTATAACGGAATTTACAAACATTACCAATGTCTATATGACATGGATTCAGGCTTTCATGCCTAAATCATTATATAGCTGGCATTCGAAATTTTATGGCATCAAGATTCAACACCAGGACGGATAAATGAAACACCTTATTAGATTTTGCCTGATCGCAATACTCACCACTGTATACAGTGGGCATAGTTTTGCAAAAACTTTCAAAATCGCCACCCTCGCACCTGCCGGTACCATCTGGATGAAGGCAATGAAGAAAGGTGCCAAGTACGTCAACGAAAAAACAGACGGTCGTGTCAAATTTAAATTTTATCCCGGTGGCGTTATGGGTAATGATCAAAGTGTACATCGCAAGATCAAGGTTGGGCAATTACACGGCGGCGCATTCACTTCGGGTGGTTTGGCGCATATCTACCCGGGTATTCATGCTTTGAGCCTGCCGATGATTTTTAACTCGTTTGACGAAGTCGACTATGTTCGTTCCAACATTGATACCTACCTGAAACAAAACATGGAACAGGGTGGGTTTGTTTTGCTTGGAATAGCCGAGGGCGGGTTTGCGAGAATATTGTCCAAGCAACCGCTAACCGACCTTGAAGCGATTCGTTCCAGCAAGGTATGGATCCCGGAAGGTGATGTCATGGTCCAGGCGACTTATAAAACTCTCGGCATTTCGCCTATTTCGCTACCTATTTCAGACGTCTTCACCGGCCTGCAGACCGGGTTAATTGAAACAGTGTCGATAACCTCGACCGCAGCAATAGCGTTTCAGTGGCACAGCAGTACCGCTTACCTTACCGACACGCCATTAATCTACATTATCGGTTTGTTGGCTATAGAGAAAAAATCATTTGACAAGATTAAAGCCGAGGACCAGGTTATTGTAAAACAGGAAATCGACCGTGTGTTTAAACAACTTGATGCGTTGAACCGATCCGACAATGAAAAAGCCAGGGAAGCGCTAAAAAAACAGGGAATCAAATTCGTTAAACCTAATCCTGAAGAACTCAAGCGTTGGAAAGCCCTGTCAGCTCAATCTATCGTCAATATGACAAAAGAAGGAATTGTTTCACAGGAAGCTGTAGACCACGTGATGCAGCTTTTAAGTGATTATAGAAAAGCTCAATAACCATGCGCGTACTGGTCAAATCCGTACACCGGTGTGAAGATATCCTGCTGGTAGTGCTACTCAGCAGTATGATCGCACTGGCTTCGACACAAATTATACTTCGTAATTTGTTTGATTTCGGGCTGGTGTGGGCCGACCCCCTGCTTCGTATTATGGTTCTCTGGCTTGGTTTGGTAGGCGCGACGGTTGCCAGTCGGGATAACAAGCATATACATATCGACCTGATTACTCGCTTCTTGAGTAAAAAATGGTATTTGTTTATTCAAATCTTTGTCGGTCAGTTCACTGCATGGGTTTGCCTGTCGATAGCCTGGCACGGGGCTCGCTGGGTTCAACTGGAGTATCTCGATGGAATGATTGGTTTGTCGGGTATTCCAGCCTGGATGTTTGAAATTATCATCCCGATTACGTTTGCTTTGATCGGTATCCGTTATTTTTTATTTTCGATTCGCTGGGGATCGTTATTTCTGCGACTAATGAAATCTCGTGCCGGTAAACCAAATTGAGTTTTATCACCCCAATTCTAGTGCTTCTGGCAATATTACGGACACCGTTGTTTGCAATAATTGCAGCCAGCGCGATGCTGGGATTTTATTCCGAAGATATCGATCTATCGGTAATCAGTATCGAAATCTATCGACTTGCAGAGATGCCGATACTACTCGCCATCCCTCTGTTTACCTTTGCCGGATATCTATTGGGTGAAAGCCATGCATCGACCCGGCTGGTCAATCTAAGCCATCACCTGCTAGGCTGGATGCCCGGTGGCCTGGCGATCGTGGCGATTTTTACCTGTGCACTGTTTACCGCTTTTACCGGCGCTTCAGGCGTCACCATCATTGCGCTGGGTGCGCTACTTTATCCTGCGCTTAAACAGGCCGGTTATAACGAAAATTTTAACCTTGGATTGTTAACCAGCTCGGGTAGCCTAGGGTTGTTGTTTGCCCCTTCCCTGCCTTTAATATTGTTTGGCGTCGTCGCGCAACAAATGGACCTGGATCAGCCGGTTGGCATCGACCAGTTATTTCTCGCCGGTATTTTCCCAGGGCTATTGATGCTGGTAATGCTATCGATATACAGCATGGTCCAACCTAGACAAACGAGTGAAAAAAAGGGTTTCGAACCAAAAAAAGCACTCGCCGCACTTCGCGCTGCGAAGTGGGAAATACCTTTACCAATTCTGGTTCTGGGTGGTATTTATGGGGGTTATTTTGCCGTCTCCGAAGCTGCCGCGGTAACAGCGCTATATGTTCTGGTGGTTGAAGTACTGGTAATGCGCGAGATCACGTTTCGGCAGTTACCCAGTATCATGCGCGAATCAATGGTATTGGTCGGTGGCATCATGATCATCATCGGTGCGTCGCTGGCATCGACTAACTATATGATCGATGCAGAAATTCCAACTCGTTTATTTGAATATATCCAGCAGCATATCGACGACAAGCTGACTTTTTTGATTCTGCTCAACCTGTTTTTACTGGCGCTCGGCATGATGCTGGATATATTTTCGGCAATAGTGATTATCGTACCAATTATTTTACCTATCGCGGTTGGGTACGGTATCCACCCGATTCACCTGGGCATTATATTCCTTGCCAACATGCAGCTGGGTTATTTTACACCACCGGTCGGAATGAATTTATTCATTGCCAGTTATCGTTTCGAAAAGCCCGTGATGACTCTATACCGGGCGACAATTCCATTTTTCTTTATCCTCCTGATTGCGGTATTAATCATTACTTATTGGCCTACATTGAGTCTGGCTTTAATTGGCCGTTGAAATAAAGGCTAGCCCGCATATTGCCCGAAGGCGGTCTGAATTAGTTTACGAGTTACATTGGGTCTTTATTTATGGCATTATCGCGCCAGTGAAATAAGTAAAACAAACACACTCATGAAACATTTTGTTGTTATTATTTTCCTGGCTTTAGTAATAGCAGGTTGTGCATCTGGTTCCGGAAATGTCGATCCCTACGTGCAACAACTGCAATGGCTCGACGCCGCCGATCCTCAGAAAGACGCGCAGCAGGCACTCAAGAAAGGTGATTACCGGCTATTGGGACTAGCGACACGCAGCGTCAACATTCCCGGCGTCACTAAAGAGGAAACCTTGAAGTACGAGATGAAATGTGGCGTTCAACTGATCGAGGGTATTTCAGATGTGGTACGCAGTGACGAGCATTTGAGGTTGATGCAAAAAGCACGTAGTTACGCGCTTAAATATAATGCAATAATTAAGACCCGCTGCCAGCCTTAGATAATGTTTTCGCCTGCTTACGCATAATTCGCAAGCAATACGGCGGGCCGAGCAAGAATAAAATCCACAGGCTATCGAATACGCCACCACCACTACCTGCAGGTACTACCCGAGCGGCGGCACAAGTTCCCGATGTTGCGAAAACCTGTCCGTTAGTATTAAAAAATGTCTGATTATCACTGGTCGAGTACACATCAGTAACTGGATCTAACCCCGTTCCCGTTATCACCAGGTCTGCATCTGAAATATCATAAAAAATATTATTGCTACATTGCACTCGAAATCTGGCACGCGAGCTAGATTTAGTTCGATCCTGGAAAGAGAAAATTGCGTTACCATTGTTTGGTACTAAGGTAGCCAATGAGGTCACCGAGTATTCGCTATGATTGGTGCCAAATGTCAGCAGATCAATATTCACTTTAGGACAATTTACTGCCCCGCTATCAGTGTTAGCCACGTTCCAGTTTAAAATCACGCCACCTGAATTGGTAAAGATAGTCTGAGCGTTATTATGTGACGTGATATTGAAAGGACCGGAAGTATCGTCTACCGTAACCCGCACATCATCGGTAGCCTGACCACTTTTATTATCACGCACGGTTAAACGGAAATTAAGAATTCGAGCGCTGCAGGGTAAAGTCTCGCTTTGATCAAACGGACCATCCCTTACCTGCGTGCCGAGGGCGGGGAAATCTCGATTCCCGGTTGCTTGTGGCAGATAGCTCCTAAACAGTGCATTATCTCTTAAATCATCGCCCAGCGTGTCGGACGAAGTGCCGGTTCCGGCATCCATCTGATCCCACTGATAGTTAATCGTGTCACCATCAATGTCGCCGCCTAATCCTTGTAACAGGAACGATGTGCTGATTGGGATAACTTGATCGGCACCAGCATTGGCTGTCGGTTCATTAGAATTACTGGCCGATACTGTCGCATTAACACAGGTACTTCCGCCGCCAGAGGAGACAAACGCATTTATTTGATCAATGGTTCCAGCATGAAAAGTTGCGTCGGAATTTAACTGGATATTTTCAACGCCGCATATACCAGCGTAAGCCATAATTGTCGAACCACTTCCAGGTTCAAAGGTTGTCGCAAATCTACTTCTATTAGGACCACAACTCCCTGTAGTACCGTTGAAGGTGTGTTCAGCACCAAACTGATGACCGATTTCGTGCGCCACGAAGTCGATGTAAAATAAATCGCCAGTTGGATTAGGTAGCCCGGTCACACCGCGTGCTTTATTAGCACTACAGACAGCTCGAAGTTGAGCAACCCCGCCGCCACCGGTACTAAAGATATGCCCTATATCGTAACTTCCGTTGCCAATCGTGCTGTCTATCCATATCTGGTTTTCAACTAATAAACCATTTACAAATAAACCATTTTCGTCAATAAAACCAATGGCACTAACTTCGTCCCCATTATCATCGTAGAAGGCACTATTAGCTTTGGCATCGTCAATAAGATCATCGTTGTTAGCCACTAATCTTAAACGGATTCCCAGATCACGTTCGTATATTTGGTTGACACGGTTAATCGCGGTAAAGATTTCGGCCATTGCTTCCGCCTTATCAACACCAACAGCCGCGACATATTGTGCTGTAGCCGACACTGCCAATCGATATTCCAGCAAACTACCAGCAACCCGGCTAGCTGTTCGAAAACTCGAGACTGGTGACATCGACTGATTTTCAAGCAGTTGGCCGGCACTACACTGGAAAGGCTCTCCCGTGAATTTTGACCTGGTTGAACGTGACATGTATCGATTAGATTTCGAACTCCTCCGATCCGGATCAATAAACACGCGACCCTGCGCGGTAAACAACATCGCGCGAAACCCCTTTTGCGAAATATCGACCCGGCCCGAAGCTCCCGGATCATCGATACCATAGACCTTGAAGGTTTTTATTTCGGGGTATTTGGCCGCCAGTGCGGCTTCCATGATCGGGGATTCTACGATTCTATAGCTCGACTGGCTGCCATCTGGCATCGGTAACTGGATGGTATAACTGTCATCGCCACTTAGCTCGTTTGGAACCAGGGCGAGAAAATCGCGCAATGCCCGCTGGTCACTGCCGAAAGATCTAATCGATGAAATCTCGGCAGTTAACGATTTCGATGAGGGGGTGACATCCTGCCAGAATTTTTGCGAGGCGTAGCCAGTGCCAGAGTTGATTAATAATAATGCGGTTATAAATCGTCTGGAAAACCCACTCATAAACAGTCCTGTAAGTTTCTTATTTTTGATTTCATGCAGAGATACGATCAAAATAACGTCAGTAGCTATGAATTGTGAACTATTTTGACAATTTTTCCAGTAACCACGTCACGAATTAGAATCCCGAACACAGACCAAAATCGCGTCCAGGTAGAAAAATAACGACAGTTTAATACCCTAGCCCGCATATTGCACGAAGGCGGTAACGACTTATGATATTTATCATTAGATTCAAACCATTAGATACGAAAATCATAAATAACGAAAAATACAGTTTGTACCTGAACGAAGTCAGGAAAAATCTGGCGGCCAAACTTGATCGATCCCCCTTGATCCATAGCTACGGCTATGAATCGGCGGGCGATAGACCAACCTTGTTTGCCATATTTCCCCTGAGCTTCGTTCCCTTCATGCAATATGCGGGCTAGTCTAAAAACGGATGTCTTATAATAATAGTTTCTGTGCGATCGGGACCGGTGGAGATAATATCGACAGGTACGCCAGATAAATCTTCAATTTTTTTCAGATAGTTGACTGCTGCAGTGGGGAGTTCGTCGTAGGATTTTACGCCATAGGTGGATGTCTGCCAGCCGGGCATTTCGAGATATACCGGTTCACAGGCTTGCAGGTTTTCGGCGCCAACCGGAATAGTATCAACTTCCTGCCCCTTATGGCGATAGGCAACCGCTATTTTTAGCGTATCGAGACCATCGAGTACATCGAGCTTGGTGATGCACAGGCCGGATACCGAATTGACCTTAAATGAGCGTTTTAACGCAACCATGTCTAGCCAGCCACAGCGACGTTTTCGTCCGGTGGTAGCACCGAATTCATGGCCTTTTTCGCCCATATGCTCACCATTCGCGTCATCCAGTTCCGTCGGAAACGGGCCGCTACCCACACGCGTGGTATAAGCTTTGACGATACCGAGTATATATTCCAGGTCACGCGGGCCGACACCGGATCCCGCGGCAGCACCACCAGCGGTCGTGGTCGACGAAGTAACAAAAGGATAGGTGCCATGATCGATGTCTAATAACGCGCCCTGCGCGCCTTCAAACATAATTTTTTCACCCTGCGCTCTAAGTTGATGCAATATAGCCGGTATATCGCCAATCATGCTGACCAGGATCTCCGCCTGTTGCAAAGCCTGATCAAGCACCTGCTGGTAATCGACAGGGTCAGATTTGAAATAATTGACCAGGGCAAAATTATGGTATTCCATGACCTCGTCTAAACGTGCCGCAAAGTGCCCGGCGTCGAGTAAATCGCCAACGCGAATTCCTCGCCGAGCGACCTTATCTTCATAACAGGGCCCGATACCGCGACCGGTAGTGCCAATCGCTTCTTTACCACGAGCAACTTCGCGCGCCTGATCGAGCGCGATATGGTAGGGCAATACAAGTGGGCAGGATTCACTGATAACGATGCGTTCACGCACGGGAATACCCGCGGCTTCGAGATGGGAAATTTCCTTTAGCAAAGCCTCGGGGCTAAGCACCACGCCATTGCCTATCAGACACTTTACATGATCGTGTAATACCCCCGAGGGAATCAGGTGCAGAACGGTCTTTACACCGTCGATTACCAGCGTATGGCCAGCATTATGACCACCTTGAAAACGCACCACGGCCGTGGCCTGTTCGGTAAGAAGGTCTACAACTTTGCCTTTGCCCTCGTCACCCCATTGAGTGCCGATTACCACCACTGTATTTGCCATTTATACCTCTTCCACGACCCAGCCGTCAGCTTGACGAACTAATTTTCTATTACACTGTTGATCCAGAGGTTTACTGACACCTCCGGTAAGATCGACGATAACTCGCTGCTTATCCTGGCGTAGCGTCTTTATTATTATTGCCAGTTCTGGATCGTTATTATCGGGTGCCAAAATACCCAGATCGGGCTTACTCGACGCAGTCGAAAGCTGATACAGGTTTATCAGGTCAGCACTAAAACCGGTCGCGGGCCGGGCGTTGCCAAATACACTGCCAACATCATCGTAGCGGCCACCACGTGCAATTTCCTTTCCATGGCCTGGCAGAAATGCGGCAAATACAAGTCCGGTATGGTAACTGTAACCGCGTAGTTCCGAGAGATCACAATGAATTAAAGTCTCTGGGAAGTTTAACTGGACCGCTTCAACTACAGCCTGCATATGATCAATTGCCTGGTGTAAATCCTTACCACAATCAGCATATACCTTGCGTGCGTCTTCGATAATCGAGATGTCACCATTGAGCAATGCAAGTTGATGAAATTGATTTCTCAGGGTATCGTCAAAGGGTAATTGTTGGAGATATTGCTGTAATTCCGGAATAGATTTACGTTGTAACATATCGAACAAACGATTTTCCTCATCGGTGTCGAGGCTGATATTGTGCACCAGGCTACGAAATACACCGACATGACCAATATCGATCGAAATCGTATTGAGTGTCGCAGCATGCAAGGTCTCAATCATCAAACTGACGACTTCGACGTCGGCCGCAATCGTATCATTGCCAAAAATTTCGGCACCGATTTGTAATGGTGTTCGACTGGAAGTGATACCCTCACTCTGAGCGTGAAGCAGATGACCGCAGTAGCACAGGCGGCTAACACGATTTTTGTGTTGATCGTCGGCCAGCAAATGCGCATCGATACGTGCCACCTGTGGCGTCATATCGGACCGAACCCCCATTTGCTTGCCAGTTAATTGATCGACCAGGGTAAAGGTTTTGGTATCGAGTGAATGAGCAGTTCCAGTGAGCAACGAATCTATATATTCGATCATCGCCGGCATCACCAGATCGTATCCCCATAAATGGTAAGCCTGGAGTATTTTTCGACGTAATAACTCCACGGTCAGCGCGTCCGGTGGCAGGGTTTCCTGCACACCATCAGGTAGCAACCAGCGACTATTAGAAGATTTATTCATCACTTAAGGAGCTTGTTAAGCTCGCACAAAATACAGGCAAACAGCACCTACCAGCATTAGTCCGAAACCGATACTTCTTAATGTCGATTCGGGCATTGCGGTTAATTGCTGCATGGTGTTTTTATAACCCTGAGGATTGATAAAAGGGATTAAGCCCTCGATTATCATTACCAGCGCCAACGCGGCGAATAAGTCACCCCAGTTCATATTTATCTCGCAAAAAAACGGGCGGTATTACAGCCGCCCGTTAAACTAGTTTACCAGCCAACTCGAAATCAGTCTTATCGAATTTTGGAATCCTTAAAATATTTGAAATAGTCGGATTCCGGACTAAGTACTATCACATCCTGACTGTTACCAAAACTGTTTTCGTAGGCATTCAGGCTTCGGTAGAAAGAATAAAATTCCTTATCCTGATTGTAGGAGTCGGCGTAGGTCTTGGCAGCAATTGCATCACCTTCGCCGCGGATTTCTTCCGATTTGCGATAAGACTCCGCAAGTGTTTCTTCGCGTTGTCGATCCGCATTGGCGCGAATCTGCTTGGCCTTTTCTTCCCCGCGCGAACGGAAAGCCTTGGCGACAGTCTCTCTTT
>Ga0255049_10001649_pt1 | contig 12164 bp, 5 predicted proteins | sample JV7_2_3_MG_FD_183615 | JGI IMG/M metagenome (GOLD analysis project Ga0255049, IMG submission 183615) | Seawater microbial communities from Jervis Inlet, British Columbia, Canada - JV7_2_3 | ecosystem: Environmental > Aquatic > Marine > Inlet | place: Canada: British Columbia | collected 2016-10-06
CTGTCTCCTCGTCGAACGCCAGATCCGGATCGGGGATCGTCATCCCTAGGTAGTGAGCCTGCGGCACGGTCTGGTCGATGAACATCTGGCGAAGCTCATCGTTGGTCTTGCGCTTGATCTTCCACTCCATCGACTCTTCGGTGTGTGACGAGTCGGCGTCGTGGGGCCCGAACATCATCAATGCTGGCCACCACCAGCGGTCGAGGGCGTCCTGGCACATGGCATTCTGCTCCTCGGATCCTTGCGCAAGAGCCATCATGATGCTGTAGCCCTGCCTGGCGTGGAAGCTCTCCTCCTTGCAGATCTTCACCATTGCGCGGCTGTATGGGCCGTAGGACGTGCCTTGCAGCACGATCTGGTTGACGATCGCTGCACCATCGACGAGCCACCCGATCGCACCCATGTCGGCCCAACTCAGCGTCGGATAGTTGAAGATCGACGAGTACTTCTGTTTGCCGGTGTGCAGAAGGTTCTGGAGTTCGTCGCGCGAGACACCGAGCGTCTCGGTTGCCGAGTACAGATACAGACCGTGACCGGCTTCGTCTTGCACTTTGGCAATGAGGATCATCTTGCGTAGAAGCGTCGGGGCCCTCGCAATCCAGTTGGCCTCAGGCTGCATTCCGATGACTTCGGAGTGGGCGTGTTGGGCCATCTGGCGGATGACCGTCTTGCGGTATCCGTCCGGCATCCAGTCCCGTGGCTCGATCTTCTCGTCGGCAGCGATGATCGCATCGAACTGCTCTTGTCCGTATTCTGTGGGCGCGTCCATCACGTCTCCTTCAGGTTCCAGATGGGTTGGGATCGTCAGAATAACAAACGAACGTTCGTTTGTAAACCTGGACGAGCACGGAAGAGCGAGCGCGGGAGCTACCGAATCTGCGAGTGTGGGCCGAGATGGAGGGTTGATGAAATCGCGGGCGCTGCCGGGCTCGTCCCGGCTCCCACCTTCGCTGCGCGTGGGCTTCGAGCACATCGTGATCAGCATCAAGGAATCCGGCCCACACCTGTAAGGATCTCCGGCCCAGCGCGTCTCTCCTGTGTACGCAGTCACGCAACACACGAGGAGATCGACATGCGCACCACAATCACACGCGTCATCATGGCAGTCCTGGCAGTGGCCACGGTGTCGGCAATCACGACGCCATCTGCTTCTGCGGGTAGCGACCTGCCGAGCGGCGCCGGAGTCATTCCCGATACCATGATGGTTTCTGGCCGGTACGAAGCAACCGGATACACCGGCGGTTTCTTCAACCGCGGAAGGACCACCGTTTCTGACACGTTCAACGGTTCCGCCCTGTTCGCGGTCGGCGACCGAGCCGAAGCGCTGTGGCTGGGCGAAATGTGTGCGGGCGACTTCGCATTCGCCACACAGGCCAACGCTGTGGAACGGCGAGATGACGGAGCGGTGAGGGTGCAGCTCATTGTCTGGACCTTCGACGAATGTCGGTTTTCCCCAGGAACCCAGCACGGCTGGGATGAGGAGTACGCATGGGTCACGCCAGGTGAGTCCGTGGCGTTGACGGCGTTTGCACGCAACTATGACGGTGCTGCCACCGTTTCTGCGACGTTCACGAACATCTGGACTCCGAAGCTCGACGTGTCCAGACTCATGAGGCCATACGTGGATCTTGGAGACCTCTACAGACTCAACGCCGGACCGAGCCGGGTTGCGACATCCGCGGTCGCCACGGAGAAGCCCCAAGTCGCCAAGTCACCGAAAGCCGACACATCCAAGTTGGATACCCCAGTTGTAACCGTTCCTGTCCCGGTACCACCGGTTGATCCGGGCTCAGACCCGACCGAATCGCCCGCATCGGATGAGATCGATCTCACCGATCTCGTCGATCTCACCGTCGTCGTGGATCTGAACCTGCCAACCATCACGATTCCGATCGGATCGTCGTTCGACTTCTAACTACCGAGCCAGACGCGCATCGGAGGGACGGCTTCGTCGTCCCTCCGACCACGTCCGCAGGAATCACACGGAATTCTGTGAGATTCGCTCGAGTCACGCGTCTCCTCATTGAAGGATGCAACGCACCAACAAAGGAGACCCTTCATGTTCCGTACCACCACCACTATCAGCATCACCATCGCAGCCGTCGCCGCGATCGCCCTATGGGCACCAGCCCATGCGTCTGCAGCGGAACCGCCAGCCGAAGACGACTGCGTGGTCCTCTGTGGAGTTGACAATCTCGGGCTCGACGCGATGCGCGATTACTACTCCCCGTCACGCGATGTCACCAGCGGCTATGTCGCCGGTGCTCCCGACGTCACCGTCGTGACACTCCCGGACGGCACGTTTGATGACATCACAGATCCCGGGATCGAAGTTCCCACGGTCCCTGACGTGCCACGCCCATCAGAGGAGCCCTCCACTCCTGCACCTGTGGACCCAGAGCCTGCACCCGAGCCTGCTCCTGTTGATCACACGCATGAGACAGATTCTGCGAGCAGCAGCGAGGTAGCAGAGGAGAGCAGCGCAACAGAGACGACGACAACGACAGCGATTCCGGTGATCGAAGATGAGGATATCGACGAGGCGGCTGTCGGAGCGATCGATCTGACGCCCGCTGAAAACTCGGGCGAGGCCTTCGACCCAGCAATGGCTGCACTGTTCGGTGCACTCGGAGTGCTTGGGCTGTTCGGGGTTGGAGCAGCAGCGTACGCGATTGGGCGGCGTGGCGCCTGAAAGGAGGGAGCGACGCGAAAGGTGGCGCCCCGACGGGCGCCACCTCGTCGCGGGCCAGACGCCCATTCATGGACAGCGTATGCTGCCACCAGGGGAGAACACATGGAGCCCAACCCATCCACGAATACTCCGGACGCTGAGCTCGTTCTTGCAGCCCAGAGCGGCGACATCTCGGCATTCGAACCTCTATACCGCCGCTACTTCAGGCCTGTGTATGACTTCGCCGCTCGAACGATGAAGGACAGGGACGCCGCAGCTGATGTCACCCAGGACGCCTTCATCAAGGCCCAACAACGCATCGGCCAGCTCAGAGACCCCGAAGCGTTCCGACCGTGGCTGTATGCCATCGTGCGGAACGAGACCATTTCGAGCTTCCGCTCCCAACGCCACGAGATGGCGGTGCCCACCCTCGAGGGAGACGATTGGTCCGGTGACAATCCACTGCTCTCGGAGATGGCCGACGATGTGCATGACAACCCCGTCGCGGCGGCGGAGCTGTCTGACTCGGCTGCGCTCGTGTGGGAGGCGGCAGCATCTCTCGATGCGGATACCTACACAGTGCTCGACCTCCATGTGCGACAGGGACTCTCGAGTTCCGAAATCGCCGACGTTCTCGGAATATCGAAGGGCAACGCCTATACGAGACTCAACCGGATGAAGGAGCGGACAGGATCCGCCATCTCAACGTATCTCCTTATCAGGAAGGGCACGAGGGACTGCGAGGACCTGGCGAGAATCGTTGCACCCATGCATCTGCCACCTGTGACGACGTCGCAACGTCGATCTGTCGACCGTCACGTGCGCGCCTGCGACACATGCGACGCGCGACGCAGGGCACTGGCAGCTCCTATGCAGATCTTCGCCGCTCTTGCCGCTGTTCCTCCGCCCTATGGATTGGAGACGGCAGTTTGGGAAGGTATGGCCGGGCCCCTGTCCCAAGGTGCGGGTCCAACGAAGAGACGTTCCGGACGCGTGCTGGCACTCCTCGCGGTGTTCGTCGCCATGGTTGGCCTGGCCACCGGCGTCGCCATAGGGCTCAACAACCCGGACGAGCCGCCCGAGCGAGTATCTGCCTCCGAGGCCCCTCCTGGCGCCGATCCGGCGACCGCGGGGAGCGAGCAGCTCCCACCACCGATGACACCGCCAGCAACAACATCGCCAGCTACAACATCGCCAGCATCGACACCGCCAGCAACTGCGTCGCCCGATGGCGCTCCTCCGCCTACAACACCTCGGCCTTCAACACCACCGGACACAACACCACCAGCAACTACACCACCAGCAACAACGCCACCCGATACCGCATCGCCCTCAATCACGCTGCCATCGGCGACACCCGGCGAGATCTGGGAATTGGACGGCTTCGTGACTTGCCCGGTGAACACTCCCCGAGTCGCCGAGATCGCGGCGACTGTCTCTGATGCCGAATCGGGGATCGGAACCGTCACCGCTTCCTGGACGATCGGCGGCTCGCTGTCCACTGTGCCCATGGTGTCGAGTGGTGGCGTGTACACGACCAATTTCGGACCATTCACCTACCCAACGGTCACCGACGTTGACCCGTACCGCGAGCCGATCGGCATCCTCATCGCAGCAGGAGATGTCGCTGGGAACGAAACCAAGACGTCGATAACCGTCGTTGTGAACAGCCTCGCTGACTGCTTCTTCTGATCTACTGCCCGACGAGCAGTTGGTGCAGTCTTCGAGTGGCGATCATGGCGCCCGACACATCCTCGATGCCGTCGCGGGTCAACCACGCGTACCAGCGATCGATCCTCGGCTCCAATCGCTCAGATGACAGAATGAACCGGTCAACGGAACCGTTCGCCTCCTCGAGCACCCTCGAAACCACATCACGTCGAAGACCCTGCAGATCATCCCTGATGGCTTCAATTGCCAACCGATCGAACGCTGTTGCACCTGGGAGCCTGCTTACCTGGCGTTCCAACCAGCCGATCCTGAACACGTGGCTCGCCTCGGAATACAACGCGGCAATGTCCAGCACATCCCTATCGAACCGGTGTGCGATATCCACGATGTCCGGCCCGCGGCGCAATGCACGCTGGTACGCATGCCTCGCAGCAAGCTCCGGTGGAACTCCGGAGGCGACCAGCTCTTCAGCGGCCGCCTCGTACGGTTCACGCCACTCGTCGGAAGGCACCGTCGGGAAACCATCAGACAGCGCGGCAAAGTCGTCAGCGGCACGCTCGATCTCGACATCGATCGTGTGACCGTTCGGGTGGATGACGTACCAGCGCGCCACCCATGTGACGAGATCGTCGACATCCTGCATCATTCGACTTGAGACAGCTGGGTCAAGCTTTCCCGCAAGAGCCTCTATGTCCGACCAACGTCTCTGCGCCCCAGTGACCGACCTGGCAACCCTGTAAGCCCGCACGATCATCGCGGCAGACGCACCGGTGATCGTGCGCATCCTCGAGTAGAACGTACTCCCCTGGGAGTTGAGAACCTGGTTCGCAACGATCGTGGACACGAGTTGGCGACGAAGTGGATGAGCAAGGATCTCATCGCGGAAACGATCGGCGATCCTCTGCGGAAAGTAGGCGAGCAGATCTGATTCGAAGTGAGGATCGTCCGGAAGCGTCGATTCGACAATGTGCTCAGTCAGGCTCCGCTTTGCGTATGCAAGGAGAACGGCGATTTCAGGACTCGCCATCGGTTTGCCTTCGCGAGAGCGCTGAGCCATCTCTTCAGCCGAGGGCAGAAACTCGATCTCTCTGTCGAGAATGCCCTCCCTCTCAAGGCGATCCATGAGGTCGATGTATGCCTCAGTGGTGCGGTGCGAGGTCATGCGTTCCTGGGAGACGATTTGAGCCTGCAGGAAGTTGTCGTAGAGAATCACATCTACAACATCGTCCGAGACCGACTCGATGATTCCATCACGTTCCGCCCGGTCGAGTTGGCCGTTCGCCTCTGCGATGCCGAGGAGGATCTTGATGTTCACCTCTCGGTCAGATGCGTGCACACCGCCGGAGTTGTCTATGAAGTCAGCAAAGATGCTGCCGCCGCGGCGGTTGTACTCGATACGCCCGCGCTGCGTGAACCCAAGATTGCCACCCTCGCCGACGACGCGGCACCGGAGATCCCGACCGTTGATACGCACGGCGTCGTTCGAGCGATCCTTGACGACATCGTCTGACTCGCTGCGCGCCTTCACATAGGTACCGATGCCGCCGTTCCACAACAGATCCACGGGCGACTTGAGGATCACCTTGATCAGCTCGCTTGGCGTGAGTTCTGTGGCTCCGGTATCAAGCGCTTTCCTGACTTCGGAAGTGAGCTCGATCTTCTTGGATTTCCTGTCGAAGATCCCTCCGCCGTCTGAGATCAGCGACGCGTCGTAATCGGCCCAGCTCGATCTGGGGAGGTTGGCGACTCGATCGCGCTCCGTCCACGAAGCTGCAGGATCAGGATTCGGGTCAAGGAAGATGTGCCGGTGGTCGAACGCAGCGATCAACTTGAGTTGCTTTGAGAGCAGCATGCCGTTGCCGAACACGTCGCCTGACATGTCCCCGATTCCAACCACAGTGATCTCATCCTCATCGACGTTCACACCGAGACCCAGCAGATGGCGGCGAACGGACTCCCAGGCGCCACGCGCCGTGATTCCGAGAGCCTTGTGGTCGTAGCCAGCAGATCCGCCTGAGGCGAAAGCGTCGTCGAGCCAGAATCCGTAGTCACGGGCGATTCCGTTGGCCGTATCCGAGAACGAAGCAGTCCCCTTGTCAGCGGCGACAACAAAGTACGGGTCACCGTCGTCGTAGCGAACAACATCAGATGGTGCGACAGCACCGCCATCGGCAAAGTTGTCTGTGATATCGAGCAGACCACGGATGAAGACCTCATACCCAGCCTTCACCTCTTCATACGTCGGCTGCCCTACTTCGACAGGTCTCTTGACAACGAAGCCGCCTTTGGCGCCTGTGGGAACGATCACCGCGTTCTTCGTCATCTGGGCCTTCATCAACCCAAGGACCTCGGTGCGGTAGTCCTCCATGCGGTCTGACCATCGCAGGCCTCCTCGTGCGACCATCCCCCCGCGCAGGTGGACACCCTCGACATCTCTCGAATAGACGAAGATCTCATAGAGAGGCTTCGGATCCGGCATCTCTGGGACGTCAGCCGATCGGAACTTGAGCGAGAGGGATTCGCGCCCTGCCACACCAATGTTCGAACGCTCGGTGGACAGGATCAGCCCGAGGAATCCCCTGAGGATTCGATCCTCGTCGAGCGACGACACATCGTCCAGAACTTCGACGATTCGATCAACGATCGTGGCCTCGACGGCCTCGTCGCGATCGAGTCCGAACCGCGCCTCGAAGAGGCGAACAAGATCCTCGGCAACTCCAGGATGAGCAGCGAGGGCACTGTCGACATATCCGATGGAGAACGAGGGCGTTACGAGCCGCCAGTAACTCCGATAGGCACGCAGGATTGTGATCTCGTCGTGATCGAGCGACGTCGACACCAGGAGCCGATGCAGCGAGTCGGACTCGATCTCACCTGCGAGGGCAGCCTCCATGGCTCGCCCGATTCGGTCCCCCGCCGTATCGATGTCGAGTTCCTCACCCTCGACTGTGAGCACGCCGAAGTCATGAATGAACGTTCCGTCTTCGTCCCTGAGCCTTGTCGGGACCTCCTCGACCACCACGAGGCCAAGATTCTCGATGTGGGGCATCATCTCGGAGAGGTTGAGCTTCCCAGTGGAGCGGTACACGGTAATCCGGGTGAGTGAATCGAGCACGCCGGGAGGATTGACAACAGCCCTCTCATTCTGAAGCCTGACTATGACGTCATTCTCTGACGACGTGAGCTGCTCGACGTTCTGGATATCACCGGCTGCTATCTCAACACCGGTGGCGTCCTTGTAGTACTCGGGGAATTTGTCTGTCCACGCGTCGGCCAACCGATGGGCCTCCCCGTCCTCGGTTGTGGCCATGAGCTCTTCGACAACGCGGTCGTGCCAGTTCCTCGACAGTGCGATGACCTGCCTCTCAAGCTCAGAGATGTCCACATCGATGCGCGCACCATCATCTGTCCACACGGTGAAGTGGATCCGTGCGTCACCGGACTCGCCAAGGGCAAGCCGATAGTCGACGGCGGTACCGCCGAAGACCTCGAGAAACATGTCTTGGAGCTGCATGCGAAGATTTGCACTGAACCGATCGCGCGGCATGATCACGAGCACGCTCACTGATCTGTTGAGCGTGTCCCTCCGCACGAGCAGCCGTGTCGACTCTGCCTCCTCGGTCTCGAGGAGTTCACTGATCGTGTCACCGATGGTCTCGTTGTCCATCGCAAAGAGTTCATCTTTGGGGAGCGCCTCGAACAACGAAACGATCGACTTGTAGTCGTGGGAGCCATCAATGACATCTTGCGCGGCAAGGATCGAGTTGAGCTTCTGGCGAAGTACAGGAGTGCTCGCGGCGGTTCCGAGGTACGCCTTGGATGTGAAGAGGCCGAGCAACCGAAGCTCTGTTGTCATCCGACCATCCGGACCGATGCATCGAAGCCCCACGTAGTCCATTCGTGCATCCCTGTGTACGGATGAGTGCCGGTTGGTTTTGGAGATGACCATCTGGACACCGCTGATGTATCGCTCCCTCAGTTGCTCAGAGAGGTCGCTGAGAAGCCTTATCGTTGGTTCCGGATCTGGGTCGCGGAGGATCCCGAGACCGGAGGGCACGCTCGGCACAATGCGCGGACCCATCGCTTTGCCATCGACGTCTCCGTTCTCGATGTCGTAGACCCGATAACCGAGGAACACCATGTTGTCGTCGAGCAGCCACTCAAGAAACTCAACCGTCTCTGAGATCTCCTCGAACGAGTAGTGGTGGACTCCGTTCTTTGCCGCCTTCATCATCTCCGCCACGGCTGATCGCATCGCATCGAAGTCGGAAACGACTCTGGAGAGATCGTTCAGCGTCGCGGCGATCGACCGCTCGAGGAGCTCGGATTCAGCGACCGTCAATTCCCTGTCAAGTTCGAAGTGCTGCACTGATTCCCTGTGAACTGCACCCCTGGCCTTCACAATCGCGTTGAGATGCCCGTCCTGGTCGCGCTCCGCTCCGATGACCGGGTGAAGATGTCTCACAACGCTCGCGTCTGCGGCTGCAACCGCAACAGAAACTGAGTCGACGAGGAACGGCCTGTCATCCGACAGGACCTGCACAACCGAACCCGGCGTGGCGTACCCGCACTCGTCACCCTGCGGTTTGAACACGCGGATCTTGTCCTCGCCGCCAGGACGATCACTCACGAATGCCAGAAGATCTGAGATCTCCGCGAGAAGCTGTTTCGGCGTGAGGTCAGGTACATCGACGCCTGGGAGCCTGCGCAGATACATACGAACGAATGGTTCCATCACAGAGCGCTCGTGGTCTGAATCGTCGGGCGGGATCTCGGCGATGACTCGCTCGATGACAGAGAGTGCAGGCGTTTCTTCGCCGCTGGGGTCAGTCATGTATGAAAGGCTAGACAAGTCACAGGCGCGATGGGCGACTCTTGGGTGAACAGGCAGGAAGAAGGTATCCTTCGTCGTCCATCGTCTACGGAGAAGCCATGGCCAACCCAACACTTTCCAAGCAGTTCGGCGCCCTACCAGACAACAACACAGCGTCCAGCGCGTCTGCGGATGCAGTTCTCCAATCCAACAAGATTCCGTTCACGCCCGGTGACGCAGAACCCATGACCATCGGCGGAACCATTGCCAAGACGGCATTCCTTCTTGCGCTCGTGGTCGGCGCAGGGATGTGGGGCTGGGGTCAGGTCGAACCGGAGATCGGCGTTATCGACATCCCCGGATGGTGGTTCCTGATATTCATCGTCACGCTTGTCCTCGCGATCGTGACGGCGTTCAAGCCTCAGATCGCCAAGTTCACGGGACCGCTGTACGCCTTATCCATGGGTGCGGCGCTCGGCGTGATCAGCCACATCTACAACGCAGAGTTCGACGGCATCGTGCTCCAAGCGATCATGGCGACGGCTGCCGTCTTCACCGTCATGCTTGTTCTGTTCGTAACCGGAGCGATCAAGGTGACCGCCAAGTTCCGCGGAATCGTCATCGGGGCAACCCTCGGCATCGTCCTCTTCTACCTGGTCACATTCGTGATCAGCCTGTTCGGCGTCTCGATCCCGTTCTTCTCCGGCGGACTCGGAATCCTGATCTCCGTGTTCATTGTCAGCATTGCCGCGCTCAACCTGATGCTCGACTTTGACCTGATCGTGCGTGCCGAGAGCGCAGGCGCGCCGAGCTACTACGAGTGGTACGGAGCGTTCGGCCTCATGGTCACGATCGTCTGGCTCTACATCGAGATGCTCCGCCTCATCGCCCTCACCCGCAACTAGCCGCAAACCGAGGGCGGGAACGGACCCAGTCCGGTCTCTGGCCCACAGAACCAAGAATGCGAACCCAGGGTTCTAGACCGCACTGAGTCCGGTCTACAGCCCACGGAACCAGAATCTGCGAACTCTGGGTTCGCGGGTGGCTAGCGTCATCGCATGCCCAACAGACTCGTCAACGCAACCTCTCCGTATCTCAAGCAGCACCAGGACAACCCCGTCGATTGGTACGAATGGGGTAACGAGGCGTTCGCTGAGGCCAAGCGCCGCGACGTCCCAGTGATCCTCTCGGTTGGATACGCCACCTGTCACTGGTGTCACGTGATGGCGCACGAGTCGTTCGAGGACGACGCGACGGCCGTGTTCATGAACGAGAAGTTCGTCTCCGTGAAGGTCGACCGCGAGGAGCGACCGGATATCGACCGCATCTATATGGATGTCGTCACGGCAACCACCGGCCGCGGAGGTTGGCCCATGACCGTGTTTCTCACGCCTGACCAGAAGCCCATCTTCGCTGGCACCTACTTCCCCAAGGAGTCAATGGGACACCACGCCTCGTTCATGGACGTGATGACCGCCGTGCTTGATGCCTGGGACACCAACCGACCGGGAGCACTTGAGCAGGCAGACACCATCACGGCTTCGATCGCGCCCAAGCCAAGCGAGGGTGCCCCACTCCCACGGCTGGAGGACATCGACCAAGCGATTGCACGCATGTCGAACACATTTGACAGAGTCAACGGTGGATTCGGAACGGCGCCGAAGTTCCCTCAGGCACCCACGCTCGAGCTCCTTCTGCGAGCGGCTGCCCTGAGGCCGGGCACCGACGCGGCAAAGCACAGCCTTGACATGCTCGTTCGCCAGCTCTCCGCAATGGCGAAGGGCGGCATTTACGACCACCTCCTCGGTGGATTTGCTCGGTACTCAGTCGATGCCCAGTGGATGATTCCGCACTTCGAGAAGATGCTCTATGACAACGCCCAGTTGGCCCGTGTCTACCTCAGAGCTTGGCAGCTCACGAACATCGAGATGTTCAAGCAGGTGGCTGTCGAGGTCCTCGACTACCTCGACACCGCAATGGCTCACGACGACGGTGGACTGCACTCGGCTGAGGATGCTGACTCCGAGGGAGAGGAAGGCAAGTTCGCTGTCTGGTCCTGGGCGGAACTCGGTGATGTGGTCGGCGACGACCGCGATCTTGCGTCCGCGATCTACGGTGCAACACCGAAAGGGAATTTCGAGGGCTCGAACAACCTGCATCGCTTCGTGAGCCTCGACGAGATTTCAGCGGCAACGGGCCTTGACGTTGCGGCGATTGTGGACCGCAAGAAGTCGATCGACGAACGTCTCCGGGGCGCTCGGGCGTTGCGCACTCCGCCGAGCCGAGACGACAAGATCGTGACCTCTTGGAACGGGCTTGCGATCAGGGCGTTCGCTGAGGCGGGTTCGATTCTCGACGAACCGCGCTTCACCGCTCGGGCTCGGAGAATCGCAGAATTCATCCTCACGGAGGGTTCGCCTGATGGGGATCTCACTCGTTCGTGGCGGGATCGCCCGGGGAGTCGCGCATTCGCTGATGACCACGCTGCGCTGGTGATCGGCCTGTACTCGTTGTATCAGGTGACACACGACGAGCAATGGTTTTTGTCGGCAGAGAATCACGTCCGTCAACTTCGGGAACACTTCGCCGATCCAGCAGGTGGATTCTTCAGCACCTCGGACCTGGCCGATGATCTGATCACTCGGCCGAAGTCCACGCAGGACAACCCCACACCGTCTGACAATGCGCTGGCAATGGAAGCCCTCCAGCTGCATGCGTCCCTCACAGGTGACACGACCGCCATCAAGGAGGTCGGGTGGGCAATGCAGAATCTCACGAAAGAGGCACTCCAGTATCCATCTTTCGCTGGCTACGGCTTGGCTGTGTGGCTCACGCAACTCGTTGGAGTCAAGGAAGTCGCCGTCATTGGCGACGATGCAATGTGCGGCGACATGGAGAGAATCGTGTGGGACACGTTCCGACCCGACGTCGTGATCGCAGTGGGCGACGGCTCTGATTCGCCCATTCCGCTCCTGGCGGACAGACCGGTGCAGAGAACCACGTTGGCAT
>Ga0255049_10001650_pt1 | contig 12157 bp, 10 predicted proteins | sample JV7_2_3_MG_FD_183615 | JGI IMG/M metagenome (GOLD analysis project Ga0255049, IMG submission 183615) | Seawater microbial communities from Jervis Inlet, British Columbia, Canada - JV7_2_3 | ecosystem: Environmental > Aquatic > Marine > Inlet | place: Canada: British Columbia | collected 2016-10-06
CAGTAGTTCCGGATCGAACGACAGGCCGATTGGTTCGGGCCGCCCTGGGTCCCTCATTTCGCCTGGTCCTGCCTCGCCTCCAGGCGCCGGGCTCGCTGTCGTTACCAAGAAAGGGTCAGGGGGGGGGCCTCGTTGTGGCTGTGATGGCGGAGATTCGGCGGCGACTTCGTCCGTCTCGGAGCCGATTGCCTGCGCCTCGATTTCTTCCGCTTTGGATTCGAACGGCTGCATATCGATTTCTTCCGCCTCGGATTCGAACGCCTGTATATTGATTTCTTCCGCCTCGGATTCGAGCGCAGACAACTCGATTTCTTCCGTTTCGGCATCGAATTCCTGCACCTCGATTTCTTCCATCCCTGATTCGGGCGCCTGCACCTCGATTTCTTCCATCCCTGATTCGGGCGCCTGCACCTCGATTTCTGCTACTTCCTGTTGCGGAGATGATTCAATATCGGTTTCTTGCGTTTCGGTCTGCAGCGGCAACACCACCCCAAACTCGCCGGTATAGTCAATATCGTCAATGTCGTAGGGATCACTGATAAAATCCTCGCCCATGGATTCTATTTCAATCGCGGTATTGGCAAGCGGCTCGTCGGCGTCGGGGCGTAGATCTTCGCCGGCGCCGGCATCGACGTCCTGGGCTCGATCCGATTTTTGCGAATAGTCCACGGCCGATTCGTACTCCGTTTCAGCCCTGGCCCTGGCAGCCTCGGCAGCCCTCAGATCGGCCTCGGGATTGATGAGCCGACCGGGATCGATTTGCGGAATCGGGGGAGCTTCTACGAGCATGGTATCCGCGTCAAAATCGGTATCGGGCCCTCCCTCATTATCGCTCTGCGTTTTATCCTCGGAACCGGTCAATACCAACGTATCCGGGTCGACACGCATGGTGTCCGGCTCGACATCACCGAGCAGGGCAACATCGAGAGCGTCGGGCGGAAGTACCTGGGTGGTCGCTCCGAATCCAGAATCGGTTGCCTCGTCCTGATCCCCGGCGCCTTCATCGTTGTCGGTGATGCGATCATACGGAGATTCAACCATCGATAGTGTTTGCGTATGATCGGCCAGCAATTCTTCAGTTTTGAACTCGGCCAGGGCTCGCGCCAGGCCGCGCAGGTAAGCGATGTCGGCCTCGGGTTCTTCGAAGGTTTTCAGTTCATTCACCAGCTCCGGCAGCGCCCTGGCCGCATCGCCTATAGCATCGATCACCTGCCTGCTGGGAGGAACGGTTCTGTCGATGACCTGGTTCAGCAATTGTTCGTAGTCCCACGCGAATTCGCCAATCTTGGTCGCCCCGACCAGGCGTCCACTACCCTTGATCGTATGGAAGGCGCGACGAAGATTTTTCAGCGCATTATCATCCTCCGGATGCAACATCCAGTCCTCTTGCAGGCGCGCGATATTGGCGGACTCTTCCTCGGCTTCCTCGAGGTAAATCTCCAGTATTTCCGCATCACTGCCGGATTTGAGCACTTCCAGGTCTTCATCCACCGGTACTACTTCAAGCCTTTCCGACACCAGCGGACTCGCCTTCTCGGCTTCCGTCCGGAAACCAGCATCGACACCCGCCTGCTCTTCATCGGTGTCGATTTCCGCGACCTCGAGAGTCGCGGCTCCGAGCACCGGTATTACCGTGTCAATTCCAATTTGGTGCTCGACTTCCGGCTCCGATTCCTGCACTGCCGCGGTTTCCCGCTCTGGTGCAGGCCGCTCGGCAACCTCGTCATCGACCAGCTCAAGCGCTGCGGACGTGTCTGGCGCGGTACCGCTCTCCTCGATGTCGGGACTGATATGTACGCTCGCCAGCAATTCCTGCAACTGGACATCAGCCAGATCGAGGATGCCGCTGGCATCGCTGCGATGTTCACCGAGCGCCTCGAGGTAATACTCGAGACTGGCAACAACCTGCGACAAGGCGTCGAGTCGACTGGACTCCATGAATTCCGTGACGTCGTATCCGTTCAGATAGATTAACAATCCATCGACGACCGCAACCGCGCGCTGCTGGTTGAGCAACAGCAAGGCGCCGCGGGATTCCTTCATCAGCGCAATACAGAGTTCTATGTTGTCACTACGCGCGGGATCCTTGACGAATTCGAGAATGGCGTTCTTGGTTTTCTGAATATCGTCCAGCGCCGCGGTTACGACCGCTGTCAGGACGCTATCCATTTCGTAGTCGCGCGACACATCGGATTCGGATCTGGGTTGTTGCGCATTGGCTGGCTGGCGTTTCTGCATCTGGTCGAGCGCCTGTTCCACCTGCAGGAGTTCAGCGGCCATTGACAGCAGTTGCTCCTCATCGGCTGTTCGCTTGCCGTTGAGAATATCCTTGACGACCTCGATCTGACCCTCGATCAGCTGACGCTGAGAGCCGAGTCCGATCATCGCCAGGGTATCCGATATGATGTGCATTTCCTGGGGGAGATCCTTGAGCGCGTCAACCTGTGACAGGTCTCCGTTGACGTATACTTCGAGCGTCGACTTGACCGTCTCTATGTCAGCCTTCATCGCCTCGGCGACCGTTTTTAACAGGGCCTGGTTCGGACCCGCGATATTGTCCAGCACTTCGCTGCGCGCGGACTCCGATGGCAGGAATTGCTCCAGTCGATAGGCGGTCTTTATGGCCTGGGTCTTGGGTCCGTCACATTCCGGCTGGGCGATGTAGTAGAGGAAATTCTTGATCAGCTCGATGGGCTGATGTTTCAGTAAGCCGCGCTCGCCGATGATGAGGATAACCCGGAATATGGCATCTACCTTGCCAAGCAGGCTCTTGATCGACACTCCGAGTTCAAGCTGTTGGCGCGACACCGATTCAATCAGCGCGCCGACTATCCACCAGATGCGCGCGATCTGCTCGGATACCGAGCGCTCCTCCAGCGTTTCACAGACCCTTTCGAGCCGCTTCAGGCTCTCTTCAATGGACTTGTCTCTGATCACGTTGACCAGGGCCAACTGGTATATCGGGCGCAACTTCTTTGCCAGCAACCTGGAGGCCTGGTTATGATTATTGTCGATTGCTTCGATCTCCGCTTCGCCCTCGTGCATCGACAAGTCGGGGAGAAAGAGCAATTTTTCAGAGAATAAATCCTGGTTACGAACCGCGCGGATGTCGTTTAACAGGGGCAGTATAGCGATGGGAATATCGCGATTGCCCGACTGGATATGTTCGAGGTAATCGGGCAATTGCAAAACCGCGCGCAGCAAGACTTCGAGAGCCTGTTCACCCTGTTCCTGCTTACCGGCGACAATAAAATCCGCCAGCGCCACCATTTCCTCGGTCAGCATGGCCGCGCCGTACTGCTCGATCATCACCAGGACGCCCTTGACCAGGCCTAGCCGCTGCTTGACAGCCTCGAGTAAGGCCGCGTCGTCATTCTCGATGTAAAGCTTGAGATCGGTTTTGATTTCCGACAGGTTGTCATCGATGGATTTTTTAACCCACCCAAGCGCACTGTGTTTGATCGAAGTCTCATGCGCGTTCATCGGACAGCCTATTTTCCAGCCTCGGCCGTCACGCCCATCGCGGCGAGTGTATCGGCACTTTGCATCATCGTGCTTTCGGGTGAGGTGACACCGGGCAGTTTGAAGCCGGCGACCGAGGTCTGCATTCCCTTGACCATGACTGACAGTTCACCGATCGAACTCGAAGCCCTGTTAGAACCCTCCGAGGTTTTGGCGGTGATCTCCTGGATCACGTCCATTATCTCCGCGATCTTGACGCTATCCTGCGCCTGATCCCGGGTGGCGTCCGATATTTCCAGAATGCGTTGCGCCAGGTTCATCGAAACCTGTTCGATCCGATCGAGCGCGCCACCCGCATTTTCGGTCAGCTTCGCGCCCTTGACCACGTTAGCCGTACTTTGCTCCATCGACACCGTGGCTTCATTGGTATCCGCCTGGATGGTTTTCACCAGCGCCTCGATCTGCTTGGTCGCATCACCGGTTCGTTCCGCAAGTCGCTGCACTTCATCGGCGACAACCGCAAAACCACGACCCGCTTCACCGGCCATCGACGCCTGGATCGCGGCATTCAGGGCGAGTATATTGGTTTGATCGGATATCTCCGTGATCAGGTTGACGATGTCGCCGATTTCCTGGGATGACTCACCGAGACGCTTGATGCGCTTGGCTGTTTCCTGTATCTGCTCGCGTATCGTTTCCATGCCGTCGATTGTCTGACGTACCGTCTCGCTACCTTTATGGGCAATGCTGACCGACTTTCGCGCAACCTCGGCCGAATCGGCGGCGCGTTCCGAAACATCGGACATCGACTTTGAAATCGCGGTAACCGAGCTACTGGCCGCGGTGATCTTGCTGGCCTGAGCTTCACTCGCCTCGGCCAGTTCACCGGTCATGTTCTGGGTTTTACGAACCGCGCTTCGCACCTGGTTCGCGGTGTTGTTAATGGTGCCGACCAGGTCACGCAGCGCGTCGATCGAATAGTTTACCGAGTCGGCAATCGCACCGGTGATGTCCTCGGTTACGGTCGTATGAGTCGACAGATCGCCATCGGCAAGATTAGTCATTTCATCCAGCAAGCGCAGGATGGCGCGCTGGTTGCGTTCGTTCTGTTGCTGCGATTCGACGAGACTGGACTGCGATTGCTGCGAAATAATCATGATCAGCAATGACAGCAGCACGACCGCAAACGCACCGCAGGCATAGCCCACCAGGTTATAGATCTGGCGCGCATCGTCGTTGCGTTCAATCGCCTGAATCAGGTCAGCCGAGGCAGATAACAGCGTAGGACTGATCGAATCTATTTTCAGGGCAGCTTCGTGAACCTTGAAAATCTGCGCCGAGTTATCCAGTATTTCGCGAACGTTCTTGCGCACAACCGAATAGAGATCCGCGAACTTCAACAGGTTATCGGCAATCTGCGGGCTGCCTATCTTCGCAATCCCCTGCGAGGCATCGCCTTCCAGCATTGCCACCAACTGCGTCTCAACCTGCCTGGCGTCGGCCGCAAAGCGATCGGCCGCAGCCATCACCACTTCGCCATCGTTGACGATCTGGTTGAGGCTATGCTCGATAGCCCGTATCAGAATTAACTGGCGTGCGGCTATCGCTATGCTGATTTGCGGCGCACCTGCCTTAACCAGGTCGGTAACGACGAGATCGGAAAGCGATATCAGTTCCGGCAACGATTCGTTGATCTGGGTGACGTACTCATTTACGGTCGTAATCGAGTTTTTAGCCGCCACCACCGTGGCGATGTGGCGGTCATAATCATTCCAGATCGCCTTCAGATTTGAATACTCGGTCGAATATACCGCCGGCAGCGCGGGCAGGTTCTGAGCGCGATTGCCGTTGTTGTAAATCTCCAGGGTGGTGAGGAAACGATTCTGATTTGCCGCAAGACCTTCGAATGCCTGCCCCTGTCCGGCTGCCGCCTCGAGCGCATTGACCGCAATTTGCTGGGATATGACCTGTTGTTCAAAGGCGATCGAACTGTAAACCTTGTTCTTGCGCGCCTCGGAACCCTCGAAAGTGAACATCAACACCATCGCCAATACCGACAGGGCCAACAACACGCCGACCATAAACGGCTTCCTGTTGACGGCAGCACCTCGGGCGGCAGGGGTGGACCTTGCCCCACTTCCTGACGTCATTTTTTTCAATTTTTCAAACACTACTAGCGTTTCCTCGATACTCTGCTGACCAGGCCCTAGACAACCTGCAGAAACTGCTCAGTCCGGGTTAATTTTTCCACGCTGAACACATTCCAGCGGCGAACCTGGTCGATAAAAATTCCGCCAAGATAATCGCTCAGCGATCCCGTATCCTCGCTTTCTTCCTGCCGGTGTTCTTCGTGTTTGAAACGTCTCAATCCATAGACTTCATCGACCAGCAAACCGGCGACCACGCCCTGCTTGTTGATGACCAGAATTCTGCTCTCTTTGCGAACTCTGCTCGGCTTGCCGTACAGGTAACCATTCATGTCGAGAATCGGCATCAGGTTACCGCGAATATTAGCCAACCCCACCACCCAGTGCGTAACCCCCGGCACACGAATCGTCTCCGGTACCGGTAATATTTCGCTGATGTCATCCATTTTTGCCAGCAGCGGGGTATCGCTTATTGCGAAACCGATGCCGATCCAGTCGTCAATAACTCCGCTGGCTACCGGCAGGCCGCTGGAATTCTGACGGCAGCGCGCATCCAGTTGTTTGAGTAATTCGTAGGGCGATGCGATCGACATGGAATGGCCCGGTTTACTCCTCGTTGCTGCTGTCGGCGACCAGCACCTTGTTGATACGCTCGATCAAATCGCGCTCCTCGGTGGGCTTTACGATGTAATCCCTGGCGCCCTGGCGCATACCCCAGATCTTGTCTGTTTCCTGGTCTTTGGTGGTTATGATGATGACAGGGATCGCCGCGGTTGCCGGGTTTCGACTCAAATCCCGGGTCGCCTGGAAACCATTTTTCCCCGGCATCACCACGTCCATCAATATGCAATCGGGTTTGACTTCGATCGCCTTCTCAATACCTTCCTCGCCGTTGGCGGCTACCGAAACCTCGATGTTATTGTTCAAAAGCATATTTCTGAACACGTGGACCTCGGTCGGTGAATCATCAATTATCAAAATATGTGTCATTAGGATCTCGCTTCAGTTTGCATGACGAACCCGGTTTAACTGACGTGGGTCGTTATTGCATTGATCAGGTCTTCTTTCGAAAAAGGCTTGGTTAAATATTTATCCGAGCCGACTATACGACCCCGGGCTCGATCAAAGATACTGTCCTTACTGGAAAGCATGATCACCGGCGTTCCCTTGAATGTCTGGTTGTTCTTGATCAGGGCGCAGGTTTGGTAGCCATCCAGTCGCGGCATCATGATGTCGACAAAGATAATATCCGGCTTGTGCTCGGTAATTTTCGCCAACGCCTCGAAGCCGTCGATCGCAGTAACGACTTCACAACCCACTTTTTTCAACAGTGTTTCGGCACTGCGCCGAATGGTTTTACTGTCATCTATGACCATTACCTTGACATTAAGGTTGGTCGATTGCTCCGCCCCTGCTGCTATCTGAGACTCGGTATTCACGTAACCCCCAAAGGATCATCCATGGGCATGACCCACTTTATATGACTAGGATTATAGGTATTCATGCAAGTAAAACCAGTGATTTAATAAAACTATATGATGTGATTTCTGAGCTTTCAGGCTATCGTTTACCGGTTTTTTTGTGAAATACTACCCGTTTCAAAAGTAATCCAGAAACTGGGGTTTAACAAGCACCGAATCAAGCCTGCCAGCTAGCTATGAAGAGATTTTGATGTGCTTGCCCGGCGTTATTCAGTAAAATTGAACATCGACGGACAATAATCCCCTGAAAAACACTCCAGCCATGACTCAAGCACGCAAACTCGGCATCGTGATGGATCCGATCGAATCCATTACGCCCTACAAGGATTCAAGCCTGGCGATGATGCTGGAAGCACAGGCGCGCGGCTGGCAGGTTTATTACTTTCGCCTCGACGATATATTTCTCGACAACGGCATCGCCATGGGGCAGTTCAAGACCCTGACGCTACATGACGATAACCAGCACTGGTTTGACTATGGCGACGCGGGGCTATGCCGCCTGGACGAACTGGATGCGATTCTGATGCGCAAGGATCCTCCCTTCGACCTGGAGTATATTTACTGTACCTACATGCTCGAACAGGCCGAAGAAAATGGCGTGCTGATTGTCAACAAGCCCGCCAGCCTGCGCGATTGTAACGAGAAACTCTTCACCCGTGTGTTCCCGCAGTGCTGCGTCGATACCCGGGTCAGCCGTAACCCGGACATCCTCAAGGGCTTCATCGAGCAGTACCAGGATGTCATCATCAAACCGCTCGATGGTATGGGTGGGAAATCGATATTCAGGGTTCAGGCCGGCGATCTCAACACCAACGCGATCATCGAAGCCGTCTCCAAGGACGCCACATCGCAGAGCATGGTACAGCGCTATATCCCGGAGATCAGCGAGGGTGACAAGCGTATACTGCTGATCGACGGTGTCGCCATTCCCTACGCGCTCGCGCGACTACCCGCCGCCGGTGAGAATCGAGGCAATATCGCCGCCGGCGCAACGACTCGCGGGCAGCCTCTGAACGATCGCGACCGCTGGCTGTGTGAACAGGTTGGACCCGAGTTGCGCGCGCGCGGACTGCTGTTTGTCGGCATCGACGTGATCGGTGACTACATTACCGAGATCAACGTCACCAGCCCGACCTGTATCCGTGAGCTCGATCGCGATTTCGACATCAATATCAGTGCCGACCTGTTTGAGTGTATCGAGCAACGACTTTGCGACTGATCTGGCTGTGCGCCATCGTCGTTATTGCCGGCTGCGAACGCCGTCAGCACCTGGTCGAGCAGCACCTGCTCGAATTCGGCACCATCATCGAAATCACGATGATCAGCGACGACCTGCTGCTGGCCGAACGCCTGCTGGCCGAGATTGAGCAGCGACTTAAGCGACAGCGCAAGCAGTGGCATGCCTGGGAAGACAGCGACCTCACGCGGTTCAATCTTGAGCTGCAACGCGACTCGACTGCCGAAATTCCCGTCAGCCTGTCCCATTTGTTACAGTTGAGTCGCGATTACCAGGATGCCAGCGGCGGCCTTTTCAATCCGGCACTGGGCAAACTGATCGCAGCCTACGGTTTTCACGGCGGCGATGTCGATGCACAGGCAATCGCAGAGATCAGGCTCGATATCCCCGATATGCGGGATTTGCAGATCGATGGCGACATGGCCAGCAGTCGTAACCCGCATCTGCAAATCGATCTCGGCGGAATCGCCAAGGGTTATGCCATAGGCGGCATAGCCGAATTCCTCGACGGCAACGGTATCGACAACTACGTCATCAACGCCGGTGGCGACCTCGTCATCGCCGGCAGTCGTTTCGGTCGTCCCTGGCGCATCGGTATTCAGAACCCGTTCGCGCCGGGTGTCGTCGCGAGCCTCGAGATCGAAGGCAGGCATGCCCTGTTTACCTCGGGAAACTATGCGCGCCGCTATCGACTGGGAGAAGACCTGAGACATCACATTATCGACCCGCGCAGTGGCGAGTCCGCGCGCGGGCAGAGCTCCGCGACCGTGCTGGGCAGCGATCCGGTACGCGCCGACGTCGCCGCAACGGCGCTGATGATCGACGGTTTACGGCAATACCGCGAGCTATCGCGATCGCTGCAGATCGCAAACTTTTTGATCATTAGCGAAGCGCGTGAAGTCCTGGTCAGTCGAACGCTCGCCGCACAGGTGCAGATGATCGCAAACTGGCCAGTGACGATTGTCGATTAATGCCGCTGGATTCGCTGGTGATCGCGCAATAATCTTGGCACAATAGATTTCCAATATGCCTCAAGCTCAAGCAATCCGCCCCCGGATCTCCGCCAGTGATCGCCTCGGATTCACCCTGTTCCTGGCGCTCACGCTGCATGCAATCGTGGTGCTGGGCGTGGGTTTCACCCAGTCCGACAAGCACAGCGCGGAACCCCTGCCCAGCCTCGATATCATCATCGCCAATTCAAGAAGCCTGAACGAGGTCGAAAACCCTGACTTTCTCGCCCAGGTCGACCAGGCCGGCGGTGGTAGCGCCGACGAAAAGGCGCGTCCCAGCGCCCCGGTATCCGCTCCGACACCCATCGATCAAAAAGGCCTGTCCGACCAGGACCGGGTCGAGCTGCAAAGGCAGCAGTTGAGCATCAGCAACCTCTACTTCCTGACGCAAGCCGAGTCGGACAGCGCGATAGAGCAGCACAAACAAAGTCGCGCACAGGATTCAAACAGCCAGCAGCAAAGCGAAGTCGAACAACGCGCGACCAAGATAGCCCGCCTGCAGGCCGAAATCCGGGAAATGTCGGTCAATTATGCCAAGCGTCCCAAGATCATCACGCTGACTGCCAGCACGCGCAAGGCAATCGAGGCCAGCTACCTCGCCTCCTGGGTACAGAAAATCGAACAGACCGGTAATTTGAACTATCCGCGCGAAGCCAGGCTCAAAAACCTGAACGGACGCCTGCGCGTGAGCGTGCACATCAATGCCGAAGGAGAAATGCTTGACATGGAGATTACCAGTTCCTCGGGAATCCCGGTGCTGGATGAGGCCGCCAGGCAAATTCTGCGCATGGCGCAGCCCTTCGCGCCATTTTCCGACGAACTCAGGGAACGCGCCGATCAGATCGTCATCATCAGGACCTGGGATTTCAAAAGCAATCGATTTAGAACCAAAAGCGGAGTAAGCTAAGGACCTGCCATGGAACAGCAAACTGCCAGTCTTGTTGATAAGTGCCTGATTGCAACCCCCGCGATCAAGGATCCAATTTTTGCCGCCAGCCTCGTTTACATGTGTGAGCACAGCGAAAACGGCAGCATGGGACTGGTCGTGAATCACGAAACCTCGCAAATTCTCGACGACGTTTTCAGTCAACTCGATATCCACTGCGACGATGAATCCATAAAAAACCAGCCGGTCTACATCGGCGGGCCGGTGCAGCTGGAACAGGGATTCGTGCTGCACTCCGGTAGCGGCCGCTGGCAAAACAGCGTCGAAGTTTCAGACGGCATCCGCCTGACCAGTTCGCTGGATATCCTGCAGGCCATCGCCAATCGCAAGGGACCGGAGGATTACCTTGTTATTCTCGGCTTTTCAGGCTGGGCCTCGGGCCAGCTGGAATCGGAGTTGCAACAAAATTCCTGGCTCACGTCGAGCTGTGACGCGGACCTGCTGTTTCACCAAAAGCCCGAAGACAAATGGCAGGTCGCCTTCGATTCACTGGGATTCGATATCAGCATGCTCTCGCCCGTGAGCGGGAATGCCTGAAAAGTTAACCACGGTTATCGGTTTCGATTTTGGCACATACTGGATTGGCGTCGCGGTCGGGCAGACCCTGACGCGGCAGGCCACGCCGCTGACAACCCTCAAAACCAATGACTGGAAAAGCATCGAACGGCTGATCGACGAATGGCGGCCACAGAAACTGGTGGTCGGCCTGCCGCGCAGCATGAGCGGGGAAGACCACGAAATGACGGCGCGCGCGAAACGCTTCGGGCGCCAGTTGCAAGGACGTTACGGCATCGACACCAGCATGGTCGATGAGCGCCTGACGACCCGCGAAGCCTACCAGATAGCCATCGAGAAGGAGGAGTACAAGAGCAAGCAGGAGATCGACAGTCTTTCCGCGGCCCTGATCACGGAATCCTGGTTGGAAAATTACAGCGGCGTTTAATGCCCAGCTAAAATTCCTGTAGAAAGCCAATTCATTCTGAACTTCACGCAGTACCTGGCAGGTAAGCTCACCTGTAGCTCTTGACCGCCTACTGCAGCGGCCTGGTTAAACCTTCGGAAATTGCGGCGATAACGGCGACGAGCAATAAGATTGTCAGAATGTATCCCACGGCTAATCTGTGTATGCTTGCCGTCTGACGCGCCTCTTCCGTCTTTCCCGGCATCAAAAAACCACTAAAAGACAATGACGCCAACAGCACCGCATAGAAATAGTATGGCAAGTTATCGGGACGTGGTGCATCTCCAAGGCTCCAATCTTGATAATCCAGGAGGGTTACAAACATTACATAAATCACTATGAGTACATACCTTGTCAAAGTAGGCATAAAAAACACATTTAGCGCCTTCGAGAATGAAGCTGCTAACAAAGCGTTAAGGACAAACATCTCTACTGTCGAACGTTTTACCGCCAGATCCCAATAGCTATTCAACGCCTCAATAACGTAATTAACTGGTGTTCTATAGAACTCGATCGCGTTCAGGATGAAGCCTCGAAACTGGAAAAATCCATCGGCTAACGAGAAAACTGACGCGCAAGATAAAATGAAACTTACGGCGAGGAAAAATTTTCCACCAACGGAGCAATTGCTCCACATGCTTTTGCGTTCTTTCCAATCATCTTGTTTCGCCATCCTGGTATTATGCAGCGAGCTTCAATTCCAGTATATGACCGGTGACGAATATCTCTTGATGGTCGAAGGTCGTCACCGACTTTAACGTAACGGGTGTCGCTGTGGGCACTTTCCGGCCTATCACCCCTCCAGTAACGGATCGGCAGCTCACTGGGCTTAAGCAGCCGTTCGAGGCAACCAAAATGTTTCGGCGGAATAGTCTCTGATCGCACCGTAGCGGTCATTTGAGATTATCGCAAT
>Ga0255049_10001655_pt1 | contig 12144 bp, 8 predicted proteins | sample JV7_2_3_MG_FD_183615 | JGI IMG/M metagenome (GOLD analysis project Ga0255049, IMG submission 183615) | Seawater microbial communities from Jervis Inlet, British Columbia, Canada - JV7_2_3 | ecosystem: Environmental > Aquatic > Marine > Inlet | place: Canada: British Columbia | collected 2016-10-06
GACAAATTCGTCGATGGACACCATATTCAGCACTGGGCTGACGGCGGAGAGACGAGTCTGGATAACCTCGTCCTGCTATGCCGGCACCATCATCACCTCGTGCACGAGGGTGGCTTCAGCTGCGAGAAGACCTACAACGGTGAGATCTTTTTCCAGGATCAGGGACACAGGCCGCTGCCGCAATGGTCGGACATACCGGCGATCTGCGAAGACGACATCAATGCATGGTTCGATCGCAAGTTCTTCGAGGACGGCATGAAACCTGAAGCCTGTCATGCCCAATTGGGTGCCGGGGAGCGCATGGACTGGCACATGGCGGTCGGGAATTTTTTCTGATGGCGTAATGCCGACCGGTCCCACCGTTCTGTATGGTCTTTGTGGGTGATGCGTACCACCCGTGACCATGGGGTCGCGGCCGCTACCTGCGGGTTGGTTATAGTCAGCCAGTCGAGTACCATTCGGCGTCGAATATTCAACGATTCGACCCATTTGCTACCCGAAATGCTACCCCAGCCATATCGGGTGCTGATAGCATTTACATAACATGTTGATTATTAAGGATATGCCGGATTAGCTCAGTTGGTAGAGCGCCACATTCGTAATGTGGAAGTCAGAAGTTCGAATCTTCTATCCGGCACCATCTTTCTGCTCCTCGATCCACGCCAGAACAGACACGTGCAGCATCGGCAACGTGATGCCGCCGTAGCCGACTACGCGGTCGTGAAACGAGCTCAAATCAAATTTGTCGCCGAGTTCCTCCTCGGCCAGCGTCCGCAGGCGCCGGATCTCGAGCATGCCCAACATGTAGGCGTTGGCCTGCGCCGGCCACGATATATAGCGGTTGATGTCGTTCTCGATATCGACTTCGGCCCACGAGGTATTGCTCATCATGTAGTCGACGGCCTGTTGTCGCGTCCAGCCTTTGGTATGTAATCCGCTGTCGATAACCAGGCGTGCCGCTCGCGCACCCTGATCGGATAGCAGGCCGATGTGGTCGAGCGGGTCGCTGTAAAGCCCGAGCTCGTCAGCCAGGCGCTCGGCGTACAGGGCCCAGCCCTCGGAAAAGCCCGAGTTACCGAAATAGCGGGCAATCGGGTGCACCGTGTCGCCGAGCTCGAGCGATATGGCGCCCTGGTGATGATGGCCCGGATAGGTTTCGTGGTACAGCGTCGATTTCTGTGTCGCGCGGGTGCGATGCAGCGGGTCTGTTACGGCGATGTAGAAAATTCCCGGGCGGGTGCCGTCTTCGGATGAAGAGTGATACTCGCCGACGCCGCTTTCTGCAAATTCGGGATACGGCTTGACCAGGACATCCGCCTTCGGCAGTCGTCCGAATACTCTGGGCATCGCCTCTTTCGCGGCATCGAGTGCGTCGACGGAGAACTGCACGACCGCGGCTTCATCGGCAAACGTAAATTCAGGGTCAATGTTGACCCTGCGCAGGAACTCGTCGATAGAGCCGCCACCGAAATGCTCATCGATAATGACACGCATCTCCGCGCGAATACCTTCGATTTGCTGCAAGCCCAGGCTGTGAATCTCGTCTGCAGTAGGTTGCACGGTGGCGAACGCACGCACGAGCGCCGGGTAGCACTCAGCACCGTTGGTGTTATCGCTCAGCGCAATTTCGCCGCGGGCTTGCGGCAGGTAATCGTGTTCCATGAAGTCGGCAAAGCGACGGATTGCGGGCACGATTTGCTCGTCGACAATGGATTGCACGGCAGCGCCGAATTCTTCATCGTCAGTGCGAGTCGCCGGGTTCAGAAAAATGCTCTCACCTTCGGTCAGCTTGCGCGCCAGTTCCGGGACCATCGCTGCAGTAACCATTGGCGCGCTGTAACCGAGCTCCAGCCCCTGGCGGAGATTGGCGATCTCGGTATCGATGTAGTTCGCAACTGTTCCTAGCCGGGCCAGCGTCTGTTGGCGCAGCTCCGCTGTCTCCACAGGCTGAATCTCGAAGATGAACGGCAGACTTCGGTGCCAGCCGGTCGTATTGCTCGCCTGCCACAATTCGCTGCGGCAGACGCGGCTGGCCACGGAGCTCTCGAGTGCTTCGTGCATGATGCCGTACGTTACCCAGTCACGACTGCCGATATTTTCCGGCGCAGGTATCGAATTCAGCTCGGCGAGCCACGCATTCTCCCGGGCTTCCCACTCTTTCTGCGCGTCAAGCGAGTTGTCGTAAAGCCGGTCGTGCATGGCGCCTTCGATCGAATAGTAGGTGCCCATGGCAGGGTAGCGCTGCATCGTTGCGGCGAGGAACTCGTCGGCCAGTGATTCGATGTGGCTTATCTCGGGCTCGAGCTCGGGCGCCTCGCTAGTACAGCTTGCAAAAAACAACGCGGCAAACAATGCGATCGACGGCCTGAGGAATGTGTGTTTGGTCATGGCGATGCTCCTGTGGACCGGCATCATAACCGAATGGCTGCCTGTTTTATTGGCCCCGGCCGACCGATTTTTCTTGCACCGGCCGTCTTATTCAATGGGTAGCTCTGCTTTGCGGCTGCGTAATCGAACAAGGGGCGTTGGTGATGCAATTTTCTCCACGTAATTCAATAAGATGTGCACTATTGGCGAGTCTGCTTGTCGCGGCAGTAGCCCATGCAGAAGAGCCGCAAAACGAATTTGGCCTGCGTGCCAACGTCCTGCTGGGTGATGGCAAGCCGGCCAATGACATTCTCGGTGCAGGACTGGTCTGGCGGCATAATCGTCACAGCGGTTGGTTCTTCGGTGGCTCCCTGGACACCTATGCTTTCGATTTCGAGCGGCCCGCGTCATACCTTGGCATCAGACAGGACCCGGATGTGGACGTCATCGATGCGACAGCGACTTCCACTGTATTGGGTGGTTTCATGGGCCGCGAGTACGGCGACACGAATAACGGCTGGCGTTGGTTCTGGTCAGTCGGCCTGGGTGCCGGTTTCGGCAGCGTGGACAACGTCAGTGGCCCGATTGACGGTGGCGGCAGTTTCGATCTCACAATTGACAGAGGCACCGAAGTTCATCTGCAGGGTGCCCTGGGCACGACGTGGTACTTCACGTCCCAATGGTCAGCGAGCTTCACGGCGCGAGTCGAACACCACTTTATGGATGTCAATATTACTGACAACATCAGCGGCGCCAAAACGAGCATTGACTCGCAGTCGCCGGTCGGTGCTTCCCTGAGCTTGAACTACCGCTTCTAGTTGCCGGCGAATTCGAAGTCTTTATTGGTGACGACCTCGGTTTCCTTGATGCCGATGAAAAACAGCGCGCGGCCACTAACGTGCACCTTGACGGATCGCGGCACGATCGGTCCATTGTCGATTGCTGGCCCGAATTCCAGCAGCATCACGAATTCGCTGAGCCTGGTGCCGAAACCGGGCTTGATGTCGGAGTGATTGCGAATGTCGATGGACTCGACCCAGGGACCGGCCTTGATGATTTTTACTTTTGCATCGACGTTGTCAAGGAATGCCTGTTCGTCTTCCTCCGGCACAAAACTGAAGAGCCAGAATTCATCGGTTTCTTCGAGCAATTCGAGACTGTTGGCACCGACAATCCGGGTTGTGCGGCTGTCCGATGAGTCGTCATCCTCCTTGTCGTCGGCGTACTTCCTTCGTTCTCTTGCGGTCGGCTCGCGCCCGTCAATCGAGATCAACGTCCAGCGGATATCCTCTTCAAGGCGCGGATCGAAGCGCCCGATCCGAATTTCGCCTTCCGTGAGGGACGTTTCGGTGTAGGCCCACTCGTCCTCGAACTCCCAGTCAATATTCTCGATCGCGTCTGCGAACAGCGCCGCATAGTCGTGGCTCTGAGCCGGCAAAGCGGAAACCCAGATAACGGCAAGAAGAGGGAAGAGTCGATATGTCATTCAACTAGAAGAAGCAAAGTAGCTAGGCGCATGGCTGGTCACTCCTGAATGATGCCGGTCGGCACATTATAGACTGGCGCGGACGCCGTCCCCTAGAGCGCATGCAGCGGGTCAACGCTGAGCGATTACGGTATTGTTGGGCGCTATGCTCAAAGTCAAAGAACTTTCCAAGAACTACGGCGATTTGGTTGCCGTGGACAGAATCAGCTTTAACGCAGACAAGGGCCAGGTGTTCGGCTTGCTTGGGCCTAACGGCGCTGGCAAGTCGACAATCATCAACTGCATCTCGGGCCTTCTGCAGCCGACCTCAGGGCATGCGTCGGTCGCCGGCCATGACGTCGTTGCCGACGGCAAGGCCGCGCGTCAGAACCTGGGCGTTGTGCCGCAGGAGCTGGCGTTGTACGAAGACCTGCCCGCTATCGAGAACCTGCGTTACTGGGGCAAGGCTTACGGCATGCGCGGCGCAGAGCTCGAGTCGCGAGTCAGCAACGTACTCGAGACGATCGGGCTCGGGGATCGCGCAAAGGATTTGCCCAAGAGTTACTCAGGCGGCATGAAGCGGCGCCTCAATTTCGGTTGCGGCATCGTGCACAAGCCAAACCTTATCTTGCTCGATGAACCAACGGTTGGCGTGGATCCGCAATCGCGGTCCCGGTTGTTCGATATGGTTGAGGCGGAACGCGATGCGGGCGCATGCATCCTGTACACGACGCATTACATGGAGGAGGCGGAGCGGCTGTGCGATTCGCTGGCGATTATTGACCACGGTAAGTTGATTGCGCAGGGTACGGTTGACGAATTGCGGTCCAAGCTTGGCGCACGCGATGTGCTGCAACTGAGTGGCAGTTTCCCCATCAAGGCGATCAGGGACGCTATTGACGGCCTGGTCGAACGCGGCAACCACGATCTCGAAATCATCTCGCAGGAAGAGTCGAGCGTCACATTGTCATTGTCGCAAGCGTCGCAGCACTTGCCGGCGATCTTCGATGCTCTTTCGAGCGCCGGCGGTACCGTGACAGAAACCAGTCTGCGCAGCCCGAATCTCGAAACGCTGTTCCTGCTGCTGACGGGCAAGGAATTGCGAGAGTAGGACGATGAGTTTCATGCTGACCTCGCTCAGAAAGGACCTCGCGCGCCGGCGTCAGGATCTGCTGTCGGCGTTTATCTGGATCGCGATTCCATTGCTAATAGGCGGTTTGATCACAGCCATGATGGGCAACGACGTTAAACCGCATGGCGTGTTGCTCATGGTCGATCAGGATGAATCAATCCTTAGCGAACTCATCGCCGGCGCCTACACTGCCGGTGAGCTAGGCGAATTAATATCGGTCGAGAAGACCACCATCGAAGATGGGATAGAGCGTGTCAACGATGGCGAGGCGAGTGCACTGCTGATTATTCCGGAGGGCTTTGGCGCTGCGTTTCTCAACTCCGAGCCGGTCACGCTGACCCTCAAGACCAATCCGTCACAAACCATACTGCCGGGCATCATCACGAGCGTTACCGAGATTTTGCTCGATGCAGGTTTCTATGCGCATCAGCTGTTCGGCGACGAGATCGAAACGATCAAGAACCTGGATGACAGTCCTGCTGATGCGGTGGTTGCCGCGATGGCCGTCGATATTCAAAACAAGATAGAGTCGGTTACGCCGCATTTGTTTCCACCCATTATCGACATTGAGATCGTCGCGCCGCCTCCCACAGAACCGGCACCGCCGCTCGCGTTGCTGTTTCTGCCGGGCATTATCCTGATGGCCGTCATGTTCGCGGCCAATGGCATCGCTGGTGATTGGTGGAGGGAGCGCGAGCAGGGCACTTTGCGCCGGTTGGTTTATGCGCCCGGTCAGCTTGGCGCCTTCATCGCGGGCAAAGCGCTTGCGGCTGCGGTCATCATCGGCCTGGTTGGCGGGCTCACGCTGGTCCTCGGATTCCTCTACCACGGCATCTCGTGGGCCAAGCTGCCATCGTCGCTGATCTGGATTTCGGTGTCCGGCGTGGGGCTGTTTGCCTGGTTTGCGGCGCTACAGATGCTATTTAGCAATCAAAGGACAGCGAACGTCATTTCATCGATGTTGCTGTTTCCGTTGTTGATGGCCGGCGGCAGCTTTTTCCCGTTAGCGGTGCTGCCTGGCTGGATAGCGGTGATCGGTCGCGCCTCACCCAATGGCTTCGTCGCCGACCGGCTCACCCAGGAAATCACCGCGGCCGGGGCCTGGTCATTCGCTCTTTCGGACTGGCTCACCGTCGCCGCTGCAGTTGTAACCGGACTGTCGCTGTGTGCGTGGCGTCTTGGATCGGGATTCGCCCGAGCATGAAGAACGTCTTCTTCGTCGCCTGGCATGATGTGCGCTATCAGTTGCGCCATGGCAGTACGCTGGTATGGCTGTTCGTCATGCCGCCGATTTTCTTCTACTTCATCGGTACGGTTACCGGTGGTTTTCAAGGGAGTATGAGCGGCACCGGTGCGACGCCCATTGTCATCGCTGCCGATGCGCCGGGCTTTTTGCAGCAACAGATCGACCTGCGCCTTGCAGAGAGCGAGTTCGAGACCGAATGGCGTGCTGGAATCAGCCCGGACGAAAACGGCAAAATGCCGCGTCGCGTCCTGACCTTCGGCAAGAATCTCACCGATCAGATCGTTGCGGGTGAGCAGGTGAAGGCCAGCTACGAGACGAAGGCGTCTTCCCTGTCCCGTGACTACGAAGCAATCCGGATTCAGCGCGGCCTTTACACAGTGCTTGCCGATATCGTGACGGCCGAGGCGAGGTCGGAGGGGCCACTGAGCGCAGCAGCACTGGCCGAACTCAATGCTGAAACCCGGGTATGGCGGCTCGATGTGTCGACGGCCGGGCAGCGGCAAATCATCCCCAGCGGATTCGATATGGCGATTCCGGGCATTCTGGTGATGTTTACGCTGCTTGTCTTGCTGACCAGCGGCAGTTCGATGCTGGTCATCGAACGTCTGCAAGGATTATTGCGGCGACTTGCATCTGCGCCGATGACACGCACCGAAGTCGTGTCCGGCAAATGGGGCGGGCGCATGGTGCTGGCGATATTGCAGATCGGTTTTGCTGTCGTGTTCGGAACATTCGCATTCAAAATGCATTGGGGACCGGATGTGTGGATGATCGTCATTGTCCTCGCTGCCTGGGCAGCTTTTTGTGCGTCCGCGGGCCTGCTGCTTGGCAGCCTGGCAAAAACCGAAGGGCAGGCCGCGGGTCTCGGCGTGCTGGTCGCCAATGCAATGGCCGCGTTGGGTGGTTGCTGGTGGCCCATTGAAGTGACTCCCGCGTGGATGCAGAGCCTGCAGAACTTCATGCCGACGGGCTGGACAATGGATGCCCTGCACAAGCTCATCAATTTTCAGTCCGGCGCAGCATCGGCGATCCCCGATGTCGTCGCGTTGCTGACCGGTTCGCTTGTCATCACTGCGCTGGCAATCAACAGGTTTAGATACGAATGAAAAAAGTAGCAATAGCGAACTGGGACGAGATAGAAGACCGCACGCCGGTGCACGCACTTGTCGGCGACGTCGATCTCGTCATCGTTCGCTTCGATGAGCAGGTTTCGGTCATGTACGGGCGGTGTGCACACCGCGGCGCGTTGATGTCCGACGGTTTTGTGAAGGGCGACAATCTTATTTGCGGCGTCCACTTCTGGGACTACCGCCTCGATACCGGGGTCAGCGAGTACAACCATCGCGAGGTCTTGCGCAAGTTCAGTTCGTGGATAGACAAAGACAAAGTGCTTGTCGATCAGGACGAAATAGAAAACTGGTCCGGCAAACACCCACAGCCGTTTCAGCGCGACTCGTACCAGGGTGTCTACCAGGATCACACCGGCACCGGCGACGAGCCGCACGTCAAATTCATTCGCAAACTCGCCAACGAAGGCCTGAGCAAGGTTGGCCATCATGGCCCGGCGGCGGCCATGGGCGTCTCGCGAAATCAGCTTCCCCGGTGGGACGATATTCAGTTTGTCGTCGCGCAGTTGCACAGGCTGCCGCTGCTTGATGAGGAAGCGGTTGGCACCGACGTGATTATCGGCAGTAAGGCCAACAAACCGTTGCAGCTGGACATTCCGTTGTTCGTATCGGACATGAGCTTCGGAGCATTATCGGAGGAGGCCAAAGTGGCGCTCGCGAAAGGTGCGGAACTCGCCGGTACCGGCATCTGCTCTGGCGAAGGCGGCATGCTGCCCGAAGAACAGGCCGCCAACTCGCGCTACTTCTATGAGCTGGCGTCGGCCCGCTTCGGTTTTTCCTGGGACAAGGTCAAAAAGACGCAGGCATTCCACTTCAAAGGCGGGCAGGGCGCCAAGACCGGTACAGGCGGGCATCTGCCAGGCAACAAAGTCAAAGGAAAGATCGCCGCGGTTCGTGAGCTGCACGAAGGCGATGCCGCGATCTCACCGGCGCGTTTTCCTGACTGGACTGAACTGAGCCAGTACAAGGATTTCACGGCCGAAGTCCGCGAGCATACAGGAGGCATTCCTGTCGGCTTCAAGTTGTCCGCACAACATATCGAGAAAGATATCGATGCCGCGCTCGACATCGGTGTCGACTACATCATTCTCGATGGACGGGGTGGCGGCACAGGTGCTGCGCCATTGATCTTCCGCGACAACATTTCGGTGCCGACCATTCCCGCGCTTGCACGGGCGCGACGGCATCTCGATGCAAGCGACGCCGATGGCGTGACACTGGTTATTACTGGCGGGTTGCGGCATCCGGCTGACTTTGCAAAGGCCATGGCGCTGGGCGCCGATGCGATAGCTGTTTCGAACGCGGCCATCCAGGCGATCGGTTGCGTCGGCATGCGCGCCTGTCATACCAATAATTGCCCGGTGGGTATCGCGACACAGAAACAGCATCTGCGTGAGCGCCTGCCTGTCGACGAAGCAGGCGAACGCCTGGCACGCTTTTTCCGCGCATCGGTTGACCTGATGTCGGTACTGGCAAGGGCCGCTGGACACCGGCATCTGCAGGACTTCAACCAGGACGATCTGACGACCTTCAAGACCGACATGGCGCGACTGACGGGTATCGCCTACGGCGGGGTCCACCGGCCGTAAAGAGATATTCGATGAATCCAGCAACAAGCTCCGCGGAGCCTGCGGTCAACCGGCCGCTCGAGACCTACCAAAAAGCAGGACGCATTCTCGGGCCCGCCGTATTCACAGCCATGCTGATAGGCGGCCAGTGGCAGGACGCCATGAACCCACAAGCCTGGCAGGCCGCATCAATCGGCCTGTGGATGGCGATCTGGTGGGCGACCGAGGCGATACCGGTGCCTGTCACTGCATTCCTGCCAATTGTCTTGTTCGAGCCACTCGGCATCTCGAGTCTCAGGGATGCAGCCGCGCCCTACGCAAACCCGATCATCTACCTGTTCCTGGGTGGCTTTCTGATGGCGCTTGCGCTCGAGCGCTGGAATCTGCATCGTCGTATTGCGCTCGCGATTCTGGATCGGACAGGGACGGATGGCAAAAGACTGATCGGCGGCTTCATGTTCGTCTGCGCGATGCTCAGCATGTGGATGACGAACACCGCGACAACGATGATGTTATTGCCAATCGTGCTATCGGTCATCGCCGTTATCCACGACAACGCTGCGGACCTTTCAGAGAAAAGCCGATCGGACTTTCAGATTGCGATGCTGCTTGGACTCGCCTATTCGGCGAGCATCGGTGGCCTTGCCACGCTGGTGGGGACGCCGCCCAACGCATTACTGATCGGTTTCATCGCCGAGAACTACGGCATCGAAATCAGTTTCGCGCGCTGGATGACCGTTGGCATCCCGGTGACCCTGGTCATGTTGCCGATTGCATGGGTCGCGCTGACGCGCTTCCTGTACCCCGTCAACATCCCGGAGAGCCGGGCAGTACACGATCACTTGCATCAACTGCGCGAGGAGTTGGGCCCGATCACCATTCCTGAGCGCCGCGTTGCCATTATCTTCGTAACAGTCATCCTGTCATGGATGCTGCGCCGGCCACTTATCGAGCTCACGGGCCTGACGGGGATATCCGATGCCGGCATCGTCATGACGGCCGGCGTATTGTTGTTCATGTTACCCAGTGGCAATCCGCAGCAGCCACAATTGATGACGTGGCACGACGCGACGCGCCTGCCCTGGGGCGTGCTGATCCTGTTCGGCGGGGGGCTCAGCCTTGCTGCAGCCGTGTCCAACACTGGCCTCGCTCTTTGGCTGGGCGAGAGCCTGGCGCCATTGAACGCATTTGGCCTTGCCGCGCTCGTTATCGCAGCGGTTACGCTGGTGATATTCCTGACCGAACTTACGAGCAACCTCGCGACCACGGCGACATTGTTACCGGTAATGGGGGCAATCGCGATTCAGGCAGGCGTTCCGCCACTATTCCTGACGGTTCCCATTACGATCGCGGCGAGTTGTGCATTCATGTTGCCCGTTGCAACGCCGCCCAATGCGATCGTGTTTGCGACCGGGCAGATAACGATCCCGCAAATGGTCAAGGCAGGGATAGTCCTGAACCTGATTGGCATCGTCATCGTTACGCTCATCGCGCTCTACCTGGCGCCGAATGTGTTGCTCTAATTACTCAGCCAACGCGTCCAGGATCACCTGATATCTCGGGTGATCGCGCAGTGCATCGAGACTTGAATCATTCTCAATCCAGGTACGCGACACGACAGAGTTCGCAAGACAGTCGAGCGCCATGTCGATGTCGCCAATTTTCGAATAAAAGCAGGCTGCGTTGTATCGAGTGGCCGGGTCCTCGGGACTCAGTTCAACGGCATGTTCGATCCATTCCCGGCCGCGATCCAATTGACCCATGATCATCAGGCCACTTGATCCCAGGTAGTAAGCGCGCTGATTGTGCGGGTAGTCCGCGAGAATTCTCTCGGCACGTTCGACACCGATCTTCGAAGCGCGTCGTGCGTTCTCGAGATCGCCCGCGGACTCATACATCACGTTCACAAGTAGCGGGCTCTCGTAGTCATCCGGATCGTACTCGGTAGCCTTGTCGAAATTGTGCATCGCCTGCTCGATTTTCCCCTGGTGGTACTGGGCGCGTGCGAGGTGGTGATAGGCCCTGCCATTGGCTGGATCAAGCTTTAGCACCTTGCGCAAATCGCTTTCGGACTCGGCATATCGTCCGCTGGCGCCATGTGCGTAGGCGCGGGCCTGGTAACTTTCTGCGCGATCCGGGGCAAGTTGCATTGCCTTTCCGGCGGCCTCGCTTGCCAGGCGTCGCCATTTTTCATCTGACTCAAAAAATAGTGTGTAAAACCCACACTCCTCGGCCAGATGTATCCACGCGCGAAGAAAGTTCGGGTCAAGGTCGACGGCTTTGCGGAACATCTCGAGCGCCAGTAGCCGGTCCCGCTTCCCGCCGGCCAGAGAATAACCACGACCACGCAGAAAATACTCATAAGCCTTGGGATTATCCGTCGTCGGTTTCGGCAGCGCCTCGTCACCCAGGCGGCACTGGAGTGCATCCAGGATCTGTGCCGCGATGTCGTCCTGAATAGCAAAAATATCGTCGAGTTCGCGATCGTAAGTTTCCGACCACAGATGCGAGTCGGTCGAAGCTTCAATCAATTGCGCCGTGACGCGAATCTTGTTGCCCGACTTTCGCACGCTGCCCTCGAGAATATGGGCAACCTGCAATTTTTCGGCCGCGGCTTTGAGATCTGTGTCCTTGCCCTTGAAGGAAAATGACGAGGTCCGCGAAGCAACACGAAGATTGGGAATACGCGTCAATACGTTCAGAAGTTCTTCGGTCAACCCGTCGCAAAAATGTTCCTGGTCCTTCTCGGCGCTCATGTCGGGGAAGGGCAGCACTGCGATCGAGGGGCCATCCATTAGCAGGGCGCCCTCAGGCGTTACGGCAAGCCGGGCGCTTGTTTCGCTGCGTCGAATTCCGCCGGGTGTAATATCGAAAATCCAGCTCAGCACAACAGCCAGGGGAAAACCGACGATCAGGAGACCGAGGACCAGCGATGTCGACCATTCAGGCAACTGCATGGCAGGAAAAATGACATCGGCCAGCTGCAATACCAGCCAGGAAGCGATCAGGTAGGCAATGCCGACCTTGATGACGTGTCGTTTCTGAAGTTCACGGAAGAAGTCGCGCATCGGCGCATTATAGGGGAACGATTCGGCTGATTCAGAGGCTTGTGACAAATAAGCCTTTCTTTTCGTTGAACATCTGTTACAGTCCGCTCCGTCCTGGCGCACATCGGTCGCGCCGAATCCTCCGACACCGCAGTTTGCGCTCTCGGAGTCACTTTTTTTAAATTCCAGTCT
>Ga0255049_10001656_pt1 | contig 12144 bp, 11 predicted proteins | sample JV7_2_3_MG_FD_183615 | JGI IMG/M metagenome (GOLD analysis project Ga0255049, IMG submission 183615) | Seawater microbial communities from Jervis Inlet, British Columbia, Canada - JV7_2_3 | ecosystem: Environmental > Aquatic > Marine > Inlet | place: Canada: British Columbia | collected 2016-10-06
AGACCGCGAAGTTCATCGCCGAGGCGTTAAAGTATCCGGCCGAATTCCTTCAGATCGAGAAAGAACTTTATCTTGCCTCAGCCGATACGATCCTCGAAATCGCCTCTGGCCAGGAGGACAATTTCTCCGATCTCCTGATCATCGGCCATAACCCCGGCATGACAGATCTCGTCAATCAATTGTTGCCGTCCATGGGTCTCAACAACCTGCCTACCAGCGGCGTCGTTGCGCTGGATTTCGACACAAAAAAATGGTCGGAGCTCGCCCAAGTCAATGCCGAGCTCGCCTTCTACGATTACCCCAAAAACCCGGAGCTGCTCCTCATCGAAGATTGACCGGGACGCGGCGACGCCTCTATCAGTGGGCGTCGCAGAGGCAAAAAGCGTACAAATCGCGAGGATCGTTCAGGCGCTCCAACGATTTCCAGGGCTCCAGGACGATCTCGAGCAACCGCTGTAACTCCAGCGGTACGGCCGTCCCAACACCGAACGCGCGAACAACCGGCGCGAAAGTTTGTGCCAGCTCCAACGCTAGTCTCTCGGTGAAGTCGAGTTGCTTCTCTAGATAAACGATCTCGTAGTCATCCGTTTCCAGACCCGCGATCTCCGCGGCCGACATGATCGCGTCGTCAAGATTACCGAGATTATCGATTAAGCCATGATCCTGCGCTTCGGTCGCAATCCAGACTCGACCTCGCGCGACCTGATCGATCGTTTCTACCGATTGGCCGCGGTGATCGGCTACTTTACCGATGAACTGATCGTATCCATGTTGAATCGCTTGAGCGATGAGCTCTACGACATCGGGCCCCAACTCCCGCATCAAATTGGCCTGCCCCGCCAGTGCTGTAGTGCCAAGTCCGTCGACGTGAATGCCCAGCCTATCGAGCGATCGCTGGAACGTCGGCAGCGTCGCGCCGATGCCGATGGACCCCGTCAGCGTCGTTGGACTCGCCCAGATTTCGTTGGCGCTCATCGAGATCCAATAACCGCCGGAGGCCGCCACACTACCCATCGACACGACGAGAGGACGGCCGCTCTCCTGAAAGACTTCAAGCGCACGAAGGACCACATCCGAGGCGAAGGCGCTACCGCCGGGGCTGTCTACCCTCAGCACGAGCGCTTTGATTCGCTCATCATCGGTCGCGCGTTGGATCAATCTCGCGGTGGAGTCGCCGCCGATCGTGCCGGGCGACTGGGTACCGTCCAGGATAACTCCGGACGCGACTACGACGGCCAGTCGATCGTCGGCGGATGGTGCCGAGTCAGTGCTGCGTAGCGCACGAAGATAGGCCTGATAACCGATACGCGGATAGTCGTCCGCGTCGTCCGCATCGTCCGCGTCATCGTTATCGAGGACTAATGCTTTCAAGCGCGACACGATCTCGTCTCGGGGTAACAACTCATCAATCAATCCATACTCCAGCGCCATTCGTGCGCTGTCGCCGTTCGCCTCGCTGAGAAGATCGACGGCATTGTCGGCATACTGTTGCAACGCCGCGCCGTTCAATTCTCGTGCTGCCGTCACATCCGCCTGATAGGCCTCCCAGAGCGCACCAAGATATTCAGCCGCGGCTTCCCGGTCTTCGTCCGACATATCGTCTCTCGTAATCGGCTCGACAAAGGACTTGAACTCGCCGACGGTCCAGACGTTGTAGTCAATCGATAGATTCTCGATAGCACTCCGATAGTAGGGCATGTACCGACTATAGCCGTCGAGAATGACGTAACCCATCGGGTGCATATAAATCTCATCTGCATGCGCGGCGAGATAGTACTGATTCCTCGTGAAACCATCCCCAACAGCGATCACTTGCTTACCGTTGGCCTTGAAGAGAATGATTTCGTCCGCCAGTTCCTGCAACTTGCTCAGGCCTGCCCCACCCATCCTATCCAGCTCCAGAACCAGCGCCTTAATTCGATCGTCATCCTTCGCTTTCCGTATGACCTCGATGAGATCCTTGAGTAAAACTTCCTGCTGCGGAAGCCCACGCGCTTTCGCGATGGCCCGATCGAGCGGATCGCCGGAAAGTTGCTCAACCAACGCACCTTCGGGAGCCAGAATTAGTGCCGCGTCCGTCGGCACCGTGGGCACATCCGGCGCGAGTCCCGCCACCACGATGAGCGCTAGAGGCAAGAGGATAAGGAGGTGAAGCACCTTTCGAATCCCGTCGAGTGCGCGCCAGATCGTACCCAACACTCTCTTGATCAACGGTAACGGATTCATGACGATCTACACCTCTCAAACATGACGTTGGTCGTTGCCGGCGTTAACCGATGAGCACTAACGACAGCGCCGGCCAGTAAGCGATGATAAATACACAGACTAGTAATACCATGAAGAACGGCAGCGTTGCTCGATAAATCTCCGCAATACTCCGTTCAAACCGAAAGCTCGCGATAAACAAGTTCAATCCCACCGGCGGGGTCAGATAGCCAAGTTCCATCGTCGCGAGAAAAACGATACCGAGATGAATGGGGTGAATACCATACTGAGCGGCAACCGGTAATACCAATGGCACGACCAGAACAATAGCCGAAAAAATATCCAAGATGGCGCCAAGGATCAGTAGAAAAATAATAAGAGCGAACAGAAACGACGCCGGCCCTGCCACGTAGGAGTCGACTATCCCAAAAAGCTGCTCCGGAACGCCAGCGTAAATCATGTAATTCGTCGATGCGAGCGAGACGCCCAGAATCATAAAGATTGCGCCCACCAACACCATCGACTCGCGCATCAGGTTGGGCACCTCGCGCCACGGAATCTCGCGGCGAACGAGAATCTCGACAAACATCACGTAGAGTGCCGTAACCGCGGCAGCCTCCGAGACGGCGAAGTAGCCACTATAGATTCCGCCGAGTACGACAAACGGCAGCGGGAGTTCCCAGACCGATTCCCAGAGAGCAGCCAAGACGTCCTTGCCGGACGCGTCGGCAATCGACGTACGGTTACGCCGGTTCATCCAAAAGCTGTATACGGACAGCAAGATCACCATCAGTAGCCCGGGGAAAATCCCGGCAAGAAATAGTTGATCGATAGAAGCCGCCGCAACAACGCCGTACAAAATCAACGGCAACGACGGCGCAAACAAGAGTCCCAGACTACCCGACGTCGTGATCAGCCCTAGGCTGAAGCGCTCGTCGTAACCTGCTCTCGTCAGCGCCGGGTAGAACAGCGCGCCGAGCGCGATAATCGTCACACCGGACGCCCCGGTGAAGGCGGTAAAGAGTGCGCAGGTCGCCAGACAAACGATGGCGAGACCGCCCGGTAGCCAGCCCAATAGCGCTTGCGAGAGTCGCACGAGCCGTTGTGGAGACTGGCTTTCGCTCAGCACGAAGCCCGCGAAGGTAAACAACGGTATCGCAACAAGTATCGGCATCTCGGCGAGGCCGAAGAACTCGATTCCCATCAACGATAGGTCGATACCGGATCGATAAAATCCTGCCATGGCGCTGGCCGCGATAATCGCGAACAGCGGCGCGCCCAGAAGCGCGAGTACGAGCAGGATGAGCCCGGTCAGAATCATTGGCGCCTGCCAAGCGCCTCGCGGACGGCGCGCAGTACGTAGCGATAACAAATCAGAAGAAAGCCGAGCGGCAGAATCATCTGAAAACCCCAGGCCGGCCAATCGCCCAGCAGCGTATCGCCGTAGAGTCGAGAGTCCTGTACGAAACGCCACGAGTGCCAGGCGAGAAGGCCGGTAATGATGGCCGTGAACAGATCCGTCGTGAACCACGCCGCTCTTTGCCACATCCCAGAGAGAGAGCGAGATAGCAGATCGATACGGATCTGCTTGTTCTCACGGCTCGCCGCGACCGCGCCGAGCAGTGCCAGCCAGAGAACCATGAGCCGTACGAGGCCGTCTCCCCATGCCAGCCCGCTGGAAAAAACGTTACGCAACAGGATTTGTGTGCTCGCCAGGAGAATCAAGCCCGATAAGAGTACCGCCAGCAACGCACTCTCGAACCAGCGGCCCCAACGCTCGGCGCGGGCCAACCATAGAGTCGATCTGGCGTTCACGCCGGGCTCATTCAGTCGCCCGAGGCTCCATCACAAGACTTGCCGACGAGTTGGCGTCCGCCCGGTACTCTTCCAACAGTATTAACAATCCATCGAGGAGATCTGCGTCGATATCCTGCCGCTGGCGCAGGTCAGGATAGAGTCCTTCGATAGTTTGACGCCACGCAGGAATATCCGCCGTCTCTACGGGCACGAACTGTAGACCGGTCTGCTCGAGAACGGCTCGGGCTTCGCGGTTATCCTGTCGCGTCTGCGTGTCCAGATCGCGCATGACTTCGCCCATCACCGTTCGGACTAGACTCTGGTCGGCGGCGGACAAACCATTGAAGACGCGAGCATCGATCGCGAAAATACCGAGGCCGTAGGCCACGGGCAGATCGGTAACGTACTTCACCTTGGTGTGCCACTGCAGCACCAGAGCGACGACCGGTGATGCGGCAACGACATCGAGTAGTCCCGTTTGCAAGCCGATGAGTACATCTGTCGGCGGCAACACGACGGGAGACAATCCCATAGCCTCCAACACCATGTATCCGATCGGGTCGCCCTCCGGGCTCCAGACTTTGCGACGACGCATGTCCTCCACGCGGCTGACCGGTTCGTTGGACATCAGTAGCGCGAACCCGCCTTCAATCAAGCCGAAGCTGATGAAACCCGCGTCGGCCAGCCCCGCTTCCAGTTCCGCGTCCATTCGCGCCCTGACATAGTCCACTTCGTCCAAAGACCGGAACAGTAGCGGTATGCCGTAGAGGTTGAAGCCCGCGTAGCGTTCGGCGATTCCTCCGCCGGTAAACGCGCCGCCATGGAGCTGTCCGACGCGAATTTTACGCAGCACCTGGGAATCATTCCCCATGACCCCACCGGGGTAGAACTTAATAGCGACGCGACCGTTGGTACGATCCCGAATTTCCGCCGCGCCGGCACGCATCGCACGCATCCAACCGGAGCCGTCCGGGGCGACCGTCGCAACCTTGATTTCTATCGCCTCCACCGGCCCGATAACGCAGAACGCCGCCAGCACGACACTCACGAGACCCAAAGCATTGCGTTTGAACATGATGTGCCTGGTAATACCTGAGACCATCAGAAGTAGTCCGCCGAAGACGCCAAAAGTTCCTCCGCGTCGCGCTTTGCAAGCACGTTGAACAGCGTTCGCCCCGGCACCTCCGCCGGTGCGGCGATCACTTCGCCCAGCAGCCTGTCATGTAATTCCTGATCGAACATCATCCGCCCGTATCGTCGTGCGTATTCTACCTTGGCAGACAAGTCGGTTCCGTTACTCAGTTCAATTGCGCGTTCGAAATGCGCCTTCGCTACGTCCGGTTGACCACCGAGAGCTGGCGGGCGTAAAGCATTCAGGATTCCGAGATAGACGTGGACCCCGCCGTCATCAAAGGACTCATCCAGTTCCATCACCCGATTCATCGCAGCCTGCACCCACGGCAGTTCACCTACTGCAGTCCAATCTGAGCTCGTAGCGTCCAGGTGACTCAGCCAGCTGACGGCGTACGCATACAGAACGTCGGTCTGGCGACGATCGACTTCAGCCAGTTCAGCAACGAACCGATCGTACTCGAGACCAGACCAGCTACAGGCGGGTTCATGCTCCAAACAGATTGCTCGTTCACCGTAACGGCGACTTTTTGCCGTGAGCACGAGCCCATGGGCAGCGTCTTCCGCGAACCGGGAACCATAGAGCGCGAACAACTGTGCGCCGGCGGACAGGAGCCCGGCGTTGTCCGGACTCTGAATAATGAAGCCATCGACGACGAGCAGGTAAGCCGGTAGCCCCGAGCTCACGATGGCCGGATCGTCTTGATTAAGGATAGCCGCGGAGAGCGTGTCAGACGCCATCCCTCCGACAACCGAGACCACACATCCGCCACTAAACAACAGCGCCGGACCAGCCAGCAGCGCGACACCCCAACAGAAACGGTTACGACGTCGGTGTCTCATCGGACTAGCTGCCCTCGTCGTTAGAGTTTTTCCTTGATCCTCGCGGACTTACCACTACGCTCACGGAGATAGTAAAGCTTCGCGCGGCGCACGTCACCACGGCGTTTGACCTTGATGTCGGCGACTGCCGGGCTATGGGTCTGAAAAACCCGCTCTACGCCTTCGCCGTGAGAGATCTTCCGAACGGTAAACGCCGAGTTGAGCCCGCGATTGCGTTTCGCGATCACCACGCCCTCGTAGGCCTGTAGTCGCTCTCGCTCCCCTTCCTTGACCCGGACCTGGACTACGATCGTATCGCCGGGAGAAAAGTCGGGAACGTCCGATTTGAGCTGCTCTTGCTCAATGTCGTTAATCAGTTTGGACATAGCTTCATCCTTAAATGTCGGTAGTGGGCGTCTCGTCTCGTTCGCCAATGAATTCCTCGAGGAGCCGCTGCTCCTCGGTGGTTAAATTTCTGTCGTCTAACAGCCGCGGCCGCTTCAGCCACGTCTTGCCTAGTGCCTGCTTCAGCCGCCACCGCCGGATCGCCTCGTGGTGCCCCTGAGTCAGGACCTCCGGGACTCCAAGCCCATCGACGATCTCAGGGCGAGTGTACTGAGGATATTCCAGTAGTCCAGCCATAAACGACTCTTCTTGCGAAGAATCCTCGTGTCCAAGCACATTTGGCAGCAGTCTGGCGACGGTATCGATAACGACCGCCGCCGCAAGTTCGCCGCCACTGAGCACATAGTCGCCCAGAGACAGCTCTGCTTCCACCTCAGCGGCGAGAATTCGTTCGTCCACTCCCTCATATCGTCCGGCAACCAGCAGCAATCCCGGGCCTTCCGCAAGCTCCCGGGCCAGCCCTTGATCGAAGGGTCGGCCCTGGGCGCTCAGCACAAACTCGCGGCTTTCTGCCGGCAACCCCTGGCGAGCATGACGAATCGCATCTCGCAACGGCTCATATTTCAGCACCATGCCAGGCCCGCCACCGTATGGCCGGTCGTCTACCGTCCGATGCGGATCAGAGACGAAATCCCGCGGCGAGATCTGCTCTACCTGAAGCAGGCCGCGATCGCAGGCTCGCCCGACGACGCCATAACGGCCGACCGGTTCGACGATCTCCGGTAGTAGAGAAACGACGCTAATCTTAAGCATTTTCATGCCGTTACAGGCTAATACGTAGAATCCCAATCAACAACGATCACGCCCTTATCGAGGCTCACTTCCCGTACGACCTGGCCTTGAACGAACGGGATCAGCCGTTGACGCTCGCCGTCGACTGCCATGACATCGTGGCCGCCAGTCTCAATCAAATGGTCCAACCGTCCAAGGGCCTCGCCCTGAACGGTGATGACTTCCAGTCCCTCCAGGTCGGCCCAGTAATACTCCCCGGGCTCACAAGGCGCCAGCGCCTCTCGTTCGACCGCAATGTCGGCCCCCACCAGAGCGGTAGCCTGATCTCGGTCATCGATCTTTTTGAGCTTCGCCACCACGGTACGTCCGTGCTGCCTACCGCTCTCGACCTCAACCGTCCGTTCGTCATCGCCGCTGCGCAGGATCCAGGTCTTGAAACCGACGATACTGTCGCGAGGATCGGTAGACGAGTGAACTTTGATCCAACCGTTGACACCGTAGACGCCGCTGACCCGGCCCAGCGTCACGAACTTGCGAGGCGGCCCGCTCACTGCGGATTCGCGCGGGCTCAAGCCCGAACTACGAAGCCTCGCTGCCTCGTGCCTGCTTCATTAAGTTGGCCACTCGGTCGGATGGTTGTGCGCCGTGCGAGATCCAGTAGTCGATACGCTCAAGATCGACCTTTAGTTTGCGCTCGCCGCCGGAGGCGATCGGGTTGAAGTATCCCAAACGCTCGATATATCGACCGTCGCGACGATTACGGCTGTCCGTCACGACGATGTGATAAAAAGGCCGCTGTTTCGCGCCACCGCGCGACAAACGGATAGTGACCATAGCGTGGAGCCTGCTGAGAGAACTGTCCAAAAAGTAAAACGGCCGCCATGGACGACCGCTCAATGAGGTGCGAATTCTACCGGATTTACTGGAGAAGTGAAGGCCGGCGGTAACCACGGACCGCGGAACGACTGTCAATTAGCGCCCACGGCTGCGTGGGGGGACTCCTGAGGCGCCCTGGAGGCCGCCCAAGAGCCTCTCGATTCCCCCTTTGGAAACCCGTTTCATGGTCTTGGCGAGCTGCCGGTGCTGCTTCAGAAGGCGGTTAACGTCTTGAATCGCAAGGCCTGCCCCGCTCGCGATCCGCCGTTTTCGTGAGCCGTTGATGAGTTCCGGCCGCCTGCGTTCCGCCACGGTCATGGAGTCGATGATGCCCATCTGACGCCGGATCTGGCTGTCATTCATACCGCTTTGAGCTGCGCCGGCGGCCGCGGCGTCCATACCGGGAATCTTGTCGAGCAATGCCCCGATACCCCCCATGTTGCGTAATTGTTCGAGTTGCGCCCTGAAATCCTCCAGATTCAGGCGCCGGCCGCGCTTCACCTTCGTGGCCACGCGCTCCGCGGCCTCCTGATCGATGTGGCGCTGCACCGTCTCCACGAGACCCACAACATCCCCCATCCCAAGGATTCTCGACGCCAAACGCCGCGGCTCAAACGGCTCGAGCGCATCGAGCTTCTCGCCGGTACCCAGCAGTTTGATCGGTAGGCCGGTAACCTCTCGGACCGACAGAATCGCGCCACCTCGCGCGTCACCGTCCGCCTTCGTGGCGATCACGCCGGCGAGCGGCAGCGCGTCGTGAAACGCCAGCGCAGAATTCACGGCGTCCTGCCCCGCCATGGCATCGAGAACGAACAGAATTTCATGGGGTTCGATTGCCGCGGAAAGCGCTTGAGCCTCCGCCATCATGTCCGTATCGACATGCAACCGCCCCGCTGTATCCACGATCAGCCAGCGGAACCGGTCACGGCGGGCCTGCGCCAGAGCCGCACGGGCGATAGCCACGGGATCGGATTCATCCGGTTCGGCAACCTCGATGCTCAGATCCTTCCCGAGCCGGGCCAGTTGCTCGCGGGCCGCCGGCCGGTATACATCGGTGCTGGTCAGTAAGACGTCATCGCCGCGAGCCCCGGCAAGATAACGCGCAAGCTTGGCTGCCGTCGTCGTCTTACCGGCGCCCTGAAGGCCCACGAGCATCAGGACCGTCGGGCTGCCCTGGCGTACGATTTCGACACTTTCGCCGCCGAGCACGACGATCAGCTCGTCCTGGACGATCTTGGTGAACGTCTGCCCGGGATTGAGGCTCTTCGCCACTTCCTCGCCCAGCGCCCGGACGCGCACGCGTTCGATAAACGCCTTCGCGACCGGGAGGGCGACGTCGGCCTCGAGCAGTGCCAGGCGGATCTGCCGCACGGTATCGCGAATATTGTCCTCGGTGATCCGGCCGCGGCCGGTCACCCGGGCGACGGCTTGGCTAAGTCGTTCGGAAAGGGAGCGAAGCATCGAGGTGGGTAGCGGCCTGCATGATGGAGATCGCGCAGCCTAACATGGTCAAGAAACCCGTGGAAAATCGCTTAGTTATCAGATCGTCGTACTAAATCCTTGACACTCCCTCTAGCCTTCGTCCACTCTAAGGACCATCACGGGTAACAGGAGGGTCACCGTACTTGAGTGACGATGTTCCTTTAGGGCTATTATTTGCCCTACTCACCGTTCTGCTCTTTCTCTCGGCGTTTTTCTCTAGCACAGAAACCGCTCTCATGCGTCTCAACCGCTACCGGTTGCGGCATCGGGCGAGGTCTGGCCTGCGCTCTGCTAGATTGACCGAAAGCCTCCTTCAGCAACCCGATCGATTGATCGGGCTCATACTCCTTGGCAACAACGCGGCAAATCTCGCCGCCGCCGCACTGGTCACCGTGATCTCCATCAGAATCGGTGGGGAAGCCGCGATCTTCGTCGGCACGCTGATCCTGACGTTTGTCGTACTGATTTTTGCGGAAGTCGCCCCAAAGACCGTCGCGGCCAGGAATCCATCCAAACTCGCGCTACCGGCCGCGCTGATCTACTACCCGTTGATGAAGATCGCCTACCCTCTGGTATGGCTCATCAATCTGATGGCGAACGGGTTACTGCGTCTATTCGGTGTTCGTAGCGAACACGAACACGGCCATGCATTGAGTACCGCCGAGCTGAGAACGATCGTCGCGGAAGCCAGCACCTTGATCCCTGCTCGGCATCAGCGAATGCTGTTAGGCATCCTCGATCTCGAGGATGTCTCAGTCGACGACGTCATGATCCCGCGTCAGGAGATTATCGGTATCGATCTCGATGAGCCCTGGGAGAAAAATCTCGCGCTGATTCGAGACAGCCGCTTCAGCCGCCTGCCGGTCTACCGCGACGATATCGATACGATTGTCGGTATCCTCAGGGTCAGAACAATCCACGACAGCCTCGCGCAGGGCACGCTGAACGAGACTTTACTCATGGAGAAAACAGTCGAACCGTACTTCGTCCCCGAAGGCACGCCCCTGAACAAGCAACTCGCGAACTTTCAGCGGCTCAAGCATCGCGTGGCGTTGGTCGTCGACGAATACGGCGACGTACAAGGCTTAGTCACCACTGAAGATATCGTGCGTGAAATTGTCGGTGAGTTCGGCGCTGACCCGCCCCCGCTGGAGCCGGAGATTCTTCGTGAGAGCGACAATAGCTTCGTCGTCGATGCCAGCTCGAATATTCGTCAGTTGAATCGGCTCATGAATTGGAACTTGCCGACGGATGGGCCGAAGACGTTGAACGGCCTTATCGTCGAGCAGCTCGAAACGATCCCCGAGTCGGGGACCGGCCTGACGATCGCCCGCTATCCAATCGAGATCCTCGATACGAGCAAACACGCAATCAAGAAAGTCCGCGTGTCGGTGCCCGACAGCAGTCCCGAACCACCGTAAGACGGCCGCCTGGTCGTGATTTGCGTCAAGGCTACCGCAGATGGCGGTCGCAATAGTCCATGGCTCGCTGCGCCTTACCCACCACGCCCTTATCCAACATTATTGCCAGCGGCTGCGTTCGCCACGAACTATCACACCCGCCGGTTATGAGCACTGAGGCGTTAAGCACGGCGGTGATACAGGCGTTCTAGTCGCGTTGCGTGAAGACCGCGTCGAGCGCCTGGCTGAGCCGCTCGACTGCAACGAATTCCATTCCATCGATCGTCGTCTGCGGCCGGTTCGCGCTCGGGATAAGCGCCCGCTTGAACCCGTGTTTGCGTGCCTCTGCCAGCCGCTCCTCGCCGAATGGGATGGGTCTGACCTCGCCGGTCAGGCCGATTTCGCCGAATGCGACGAGATCTCCCGGCAACGATCGTTCGCGGAAGCTCGACAGTAACGCCAGCGTCAGCGGCAAGTCCGCCGCAGCTTCGGTTACCTTCAGGCCGCCGACGACATTCGCGTAAACGTCGCTGTCACCGATCGCGATGCCGCAATGGCGATGCAGAACGGCTAACAGCAGGTCCAATCGCTGCGTATCCAAACCATGAGCGAGGCGCCGTGGGTGGCTGCCCGAGTTCTGATCGACGAGCGCCTGAACTTCTACCAGCAACGGCCGCGTACTCTCACGTGTAACCAACGTGATACTGCCCGGCACAGGCTCCGTACGACGCGAGAGAAAGATCGCCGAGGGATTCTTCACCTCCTTGAAGCCCTGCTCGCTCATCACGAAGAATCCCAGCTCGTTAGCCGCACCGAATCGATTTTTAACGGCCCTGATGATGCGAAAACGGCTGCCGAGATCACTCTGAAAATACAGCACGGTATCCACCATGTGCTCAAGCACTCGTGGTCCCGCCAGCGTACCCTCTTTCGTCACATGGCCCACGAGCAACGTAGCGACGCCGCGACTCTTCGCAAAGCGGACTAACTGAGCCGTGCACTCCCGCAACTGGCTGACCGAGCCCGGCGCCGACTCGAGTTGTTCGCTGTAAAGCGTCTGGATGGAATCGATCACCAATACGCTCGGCGGTTTGGCCTCTAGCTGGCTGATAATGGACTCGACGCTCGTGTCGGCCAGCAGATCCACTGACGCCTCGCTGACTGCCAGACGTACGGCTCGCAGCGCGATCTGATCCAGAGATTCCTCGCCGGTCACGTAGCAGGTCCGCCGCGTCACACTGATCTTCGCGACCGCGCTCAGGAGCAGCGTTGACTTGCCAATCCCCGGATCACA
>Ga0255049_10001657_pt1 | contig 12138 bp, 13 predicted proteins | sample JV7_2_3_MG_FD_183615 | JGI IMG/M metagenome (GOLD analysis project Ga0255049, IMG submission 183615) | Seawater microbial communities from Jervis Inlet, British Columbia, Canada - JV7_2_3 | ecosystem: Environmental > Aquatic > Marine > Inlet | place: Canada: British Columbia | collected 2016-10-06
TTGGCCCCAAACAACCAACACGGGCGGCTCCACGATCTCGGCAAGCTCGCGCAGCCGGCCCCGCCCGAAGCGCAGCTCAACGGGATTATGAAAGCCGAAGCTTCGCAAGCGCAGCCTTCCGGAATCGATCCCGCAGCTCGGGGAACGCTCGACCCACGCGCGGAACCCCTTCCGCGTGACCGTCGAGAATCCGCAGCGACAAGAGCATGGGACCATCCCCGATACGGAAAGCGGAAAGGACCCGCGCCAGCGTATCGGCGTCGGGGAGTGCCAACGCCCGGGGATAGCCGACGGCCGCCGCGACCCGCTCGAACGCCACGCTGCTCGACACCGTGCGCTGACTGCCGGTGGTCTCATACGTGCCGTTGTCGAGGACGATATGCACGAGCCCAGGCGGCGCGTAGTGACCGATCGTGGCCGACGTTCCCATCTTCATGAGAAACGCCCCATCGCCATCGATCAACACCACACGGCGGCCGGGCCGGTTCAGGCTCAGCCCGAGCGCGATCCCGGGGGCGCATCCCATCGACCCGGCCATATAGAAGCAGCTGTCGCGATCCGCGATGCTGAAGAGCTCGCGAGATGTCATCCCCGTGGTCGAGATCAGCAGATCGTTCTCATCGAGTACTTTTACGATCGTCTGCAGTGTCTCGAACCGGCTCAACGGGCGGGAATCCACGGGGTCGAGCGACTTCACCAAGCCCGCCTTCCGTCTCGCCGGCAGCGGTGCGTCGTAAGCGTAGGGCTCGAACGTTCCCTTACTCACGACGGTCGCGACGGGACGCATCTGATCCAGGGAGGTCCGGCAAAGCTTCTCCAGCAGCTCATCGGCAGCGCGTGATTCGGCGGGCAAGGGGAAGGCCGCAACGCCCATCAGCTCCAGCAATGGGTAGGTGATCTCACCCATGATGCGATGTTGCGGGGCATCCTGGCCTGCCTCGCCCCGGTGGCTGACCGCCAGAAGCATCGGGATTTGATAGGGGAGGGCGAGACTGGTCAGGGGGTTTACGCAGTTACCCAGACCGGAGTTCTGGATCAGGACCATCGGTGTTCGGCCCGCCAGGAACGCGCCGCAGGCGATCGCGATGGCTTCCCCCTCCGAAGCCGCCGCTACATAAGGAAGATCGTCGCAGGTCTGAGCGTAGCTAACGAACTGCTTCATGTACGAGCAGGGCACACCAGTAAAGAAGTCGATGTTCAGGCGCCGTAGCGATGCGGCAAAGCGCTCGACGGGAATCAATCGGCACCCTCACTGTACTGCTGGATGGCGGCGCGGTAGTCCTCGAAGCTGTGGACCTCCATCCAGCCCTGGTCCTGCTCGATGGCCGTAACCGCCTGACCCTCGTTGATCAATCCCTGAAGCAGGTCCGTGAGTGAGGCTTCGGCGAAGCTTGGGGCCTCGCCGAAGGGACCCTCGGCCCGGGACTTCTCGAATCTCTCACACCCATCAAGGAAGATGCGCAGCCCTTCCTCGTTCATGTACAACACCCCGATGAACTCCAGTTGCGCTCGGTCTCGGGGTATGGACTTCCCGATGCTCCGGACCGTGTAGCGTGGAGCAACGTCGAGCGATTGGCGTCGCGGCCCAGGGGACGGATCCACGGCGAGATAGTCGAGAGACTTCTTCTCGGCTCGGGCATCGTCCAGGAAGGCACGGCTCGCGAGAAGCACGATGGGGTCCTTACACGCAAGCAGCGCCCGAACGATGGAGGGGTTGAACAGAATGTCCGAGTAGCAAACCAGCGCGCGCGCCGACCCCGGCTCCAACATCGATAGGCCCACGCGTACGCTGGACAGCACCCCCGGGGCGCGGTGCCTGACCACGCGGATGTCGCCCAGCTGGCGCCGCTCCGGGTCGACGTCCGCCACCAGCAGGACATCTTGAATCCCGGCCTGCGCGAGGAGCTCGGCCTGCCGGCATACGAGTGGCTTCCCGTAGATGTCGAGCAGCGCCCGTGGAATCTCTCCTCCGACAATCGCCTTGAGATCTTCCGGAAGCGCGAGGTCGCCCCCGGCCGGAATCACCGCGCAGACCGGTGCACCCCCCGAAGAGAGAAAGCGCTTCTCGTCTTCCTTCATCTTGGGCATGCCCTGCAGCTCGAACACGTTGGAGAGAGAAGCGATACGCGCCTCCACGGTTAGCGTTCTCCGCTCGCTCATGATCTCATCGAAGGTGTCACTCATGGCGCGTATCGACGCGCGCAGGCCGTGGTTCGCGTAGATGATGACCTTGGCGCCCGCCTCAACCCAGTCGTCGGCCCGGAGCGATGGGTACGTCGTCGGAACGATCACCACCGGTAGCTGCTGGTCCCAGCGGGAGAGGAAGGAGAGGATCTCGTCGGGCGTAGAAGACTTACTGTGGATCAAGATCGCATCGGCACCAGCGGCCGCATAGGCCTCGGCGCGGCGGAGCGCCTCGTCTTCGCCGTGCCCCGCGATGAGCGCTTCCACGCGCGCGATCACCATGAAATCTCGCGTCTGCTGAGTGTACTTGGCGGCAACGATCTTGCCGACGAACTCCGAGACGAGCGCGAGCTCCTGGCGTCCGGTCACAAAACTGTTGACCTTGGGAAAGAGCTTGTCCTCGATACAGATTGCCGCAAGGCCGGCTGCCTCGTAACGCCGGACGAGATGGATCACGTTGTTGGAGTTCCCGAATCCGGTATCGCAGTCGCAGATCACCGGGATCTGCGTTGCGTGGTTCATCTCCATCGCCGCATCGAGGAACTCGGTCATGCTGAGGATGTTGGCGTCGGGCACACCTGCAGAGGTGGAGATCTCCAGACCGCTGGCCCAGAGCGCATGGAAGCCGGCCTGCTCGCCCAGCTTCCCGCCAAGCGCATCGTGGGCCCCGATGACCAGAACGGGGCCGGGCTCGTCGATTAGTTGACGAAGGCGGTTTGCTTTGCCGACGCGCAGTGTTCGAGGTCGCTCAGACTGCCTGCTGCTCATCGCGCTCGTGGTCATCGCGGCCATCCGCCTCGGGCGCGGCTGCCTCATTCGGGTCCACCCCGGGGTCAGAGTCTGCGGGCGCGCGACCCAACGCCTGCGAGACGCGGAGCTTGATCTGACCGCTGAAATTCTTGAGCGCCACGGTTGCAGCGACGAGGCCCGCGGCGATCGCCTGCCAGATCAAGCTCGCTGACCCAGCATCGAGGTACGCACGAGCGTATGGCCCCTCGGACGTGTCGGATGAGAAGAGCCCGGCTCCAAGGAAGAGGATCGCTGCCACCACCCGCTCTCGTCGGTCGACCGGGCTCAGTAGCGGGGCCATGACCTGGTAACCGTCCGCGGAGTCAGGCGCGCCGACCGAGTCTGGCATCGCATCGTCTCGCTGCCGGTCCATCCCCCCCCCATGGGTCGATCGCGTGACAACCGCCCGGGGCCCCGAGTCTATCCGAGCCCCCAGGCTTCGGCCAGGCTGCTAGCCTGGAGGCTAGATCGCTTCCGCGGACGTGGCCAGCACCGTCACTCGTTCCTGAGTCACCTCAGCAAATCCGCCGCCGATCGCCACGCGCTGGCTCTGCCCCCCCACCACGTAGCAAACTTCCCCGGCCTTTAGCGAGGCCAGGTAGGGCTCGTGGGCTGGCAGCACTCCGAACTCGCCCTCGCCGCCGGGCGCCCGCACCGAGTCCACCATCAGCTCGACCAGCGTGCGTTCGGGCGTAACTATGCTGAGCTCGAGCGCCATGCTCAGGCCACCTGCTCCGCGAGCCGGGCCCCCTTCTCCACAGCCTCTTCGATCGCGCCGACCATGTAGAAGGCCTGCTCGGGCAACTCATCGTGCTTCCCATCGAGGATCTCCCCGAAGCCCCGCACGCTGTCGGTGATCTTCACCGACTTGCCCGAGGTGCCGGTGAACTGCTCCGCCACAAAGAAGGGTTGGGAGAGGAAGCGCTGGATCTTGCGTGCGCGCGAGACGGTCAGCTTATCCTCCTCGGAGAGCTCGTCCATCCCCAGGATCGCGATGATGTCCTGGAGGTCCTTGTACTTCTGTAGGACCTGCTGAACGCTGCGCGCGATACGGTAGTGCTCTGCACCCACGACCTGCGGGTCGAGAATGCGACTGGTCGAATCGAGCGGGTCGACCGCGGGATAGATTCCGAGCGACGCGATCTGGCGCGAGAGCGTGATGGTGGCCTCGAGATGCGCGAAGGTCGTGGCGGGCGCAGGGTCGGTGAGGTCATCAGCAGGCACGTAGATCGCCTGCACCGAGGTGATCGATCCCTTCTGGGTGGAGGTAATCCGCTCCTGCAGCTCGCCCATGTCGGTCGCGAGCGTGGGCTGGTAGCCGACCGCGCTCGGAATCCGGCCGAGCAGCGCCGAGACTTCGGAGCCCGCCTGCGTGAAGCGGAAGATGTTGTCGATGAAGAGCAGTACATCGCGACCCTCCTCATCCCGGAAGTGCTCCGCGACCGAGAGCGCCGTCAGGCCCACGCGCGCCCGCGCGCCCGGAGGCTCGTTCATCTGACCGTAGACCAGCGCCGTCTGCTTGAGCACCCCCGATTCCTTCATCTCGAGCCACAGGTCATTGCCCTCGCGGGTCCGCTCGCCCACGCCGGCGAAGACCGAGAAGCCCGAGTGCTCGGTGGCGATGTTATGGATGAGTTCCTGCATGAGCACGGTCTTGCCCACGCCCGCGCCGCCGAAGAGGCCGATCTTTCCGCCAAGGGGGAAGGGACAGAGCAGGTCGATGACCTTGAGCCCCGTCTCGAACTGGTTGATCGTGGTGGACTGCTCCTCGAGCTTGGGCGGGTGCCTGTGGATGGGCGAGGTGGTGTCCGACTCGATCGGCCCCGCTTCATCGACGGGCTTACCGATCACGTTCATGATCCGGCCGAGCGTGGCCTCGCCCACCGGAACGCGGATTGGCTCGCCCGTATTCACGACGGACGTGCCCCGCACCAGGCCCTCGGTCGAATCCATAGCGATGCAGCGCACTGTGTTCTCACCCAGATGCTGTGCTACCTCGACCACGAGGTTGTCCGGCTCCTCGCTGATCGATGGATTGCTCAGCGTCAGCGCCGTGTAGATCTCAGGCAGCTGACCGGGTGGGAACTCCACATCCACCACCGGGCCCGTGACCTGCATTACCTTTCCGTTCATCTCGATCTCCTAGAGCGCCTCGGCGCCGCCCACGATCTCGACCAGCTCGGCCGTGATCGCCGCCTGTCGCGCCTTGTTGTAATCCAAGCTGAGGGTTCGGACGAGCTCCTCGGTGTTGCTCGTCGCGTTCTCCATGGCCGTCATCCGGGCCCCGTGCTCGCCGGCCTGGTTCTCAAGCAGCGCCCGGAAGACGGCGAACTCGACCGCTCGCGGCACGAGCAGACCCAGCAGCTTCTCCGGGCTCGGCTCCGTCTCGTAGCTAAGCGTCTGCTCCGCTGACTTGGGAGTGACCGGTATCAGAACCTCGTCGCCGGGAGTCTGCGTGAGCGCAGACTTGAACTCGCTGTAGACGAGGACGACCTCATCCGTCTCCCCGTCGAGGTAGCGCTGCATCAGGTACACGGCGATCTCACTGGCCGGCGTCGGCGTCACCCTGCCCAGACCCGACCAGCCCCTGGGGATCTCCCCGTAGCTGCGCCGGCGAAAGTAGTCCCCACCCTTGCGGCCCACCGGCACGACCGCGACCGACTCGAGCTCGGGCCGACGTGCGATGATCAAGCGCTCCGCGCGCTTGATCAGGTTCGCGTTGTAGGCTCCGCAGAGCCCCCGGTCGCTGGTGAACAGCACCACGTCGAGACGACGTACCTTCTCGCGAGCGCTGAGCAGGGGATGGGCATCCGTCTCGACCCCGGAGGCCACCGCCGCCAGCACCTCGCGGATTTTCTCGGCGTAGGGTCGGGCCGCGCGAATGGCGGTGGTCGCGCGCGCGAGCTTGGCCGTCGAGACCATCTTCATCGCACTCGTGATCTTCTGGGTCTTCTTGACCGAACCGATCCGCGTGCGGATGTCGCGCAGGGTGGCCACGCGAGTTTACGTCGCTTCCCCCGAGGCCTGGAAGACCTCGCCGAACGCGTCGAGCGCGGCCTCCAGCTTGGTCCTCAGCTCGTCGGGCAGGGCCTTGCTGGCGCGGATCTCTTCGAGGATCTCCGGATGCTTGCTCCCCATGAAGGTGGCCAGCTCGTCCGCGTAGCGCGGCACGTCCTGGGCGGGGAACCCGCGCACCCAGGAGCGGCGCGTGTCCTGTGGCGTGGCCGCGTAGATCTGCACGACCTGAACCTCCACTGGAATGGGCTGGTACTGCGGCTGCCGCAGCACCAGCGTGAGTCGCTCTCCGTTCGCAAGCTGCTCCTGCGTGGCCTTGTCGAGATCGCTCCCGAACTGCGAGAAGGCCTCGACCTCGCGGTACTGCGCCAGCGTCACGCGCAGACTGCCCGCCACGTCCTTCATCGCCTTGATCTGCGCGTTCCCACCCACGCGCGAGACGGAGATGCCCGCGTTCACGGCGGGGCGCTGCCCCGAGTTGAAAAGGTCGGTCTCCAGGAAGATCTGGCCATCGGTGATGGAGATAACGTTGGTCGGAATGTAGTCGGAGACGTCGCCGGCCTGGGTCTCGATAATGGGTAGCGCCGTCAGGCTTCCGCCGCCGGCCTCATCACTCATCTTTGCGGCCCGCTCGAGCAGGCGCGAGTGCAGGTAGAAGACGTCCCCCGGATACGCCTGCCGCCCGGGCGGACGGCGCAGGAGCAGCGAGAGCTGACGGTAGGCCACGGCCTGCTTCGAGAGGTCATCGTAGATGACCAGCGCGTGTTTGCCGCTGTCGCGGAAGTACTCGCCCATGGTCGCCCCGGTGTAGGGCGAGATGTACTGCAGCGGTGCAGGGTCCGACGCACATGCGGCCACCACGACCGTGTAATCCATAGCCCCGTGCTCGCGCAGCTTCTCCACGACCTGCGCCACTGTCGACTGCTTCTGTCCGATGGCGACGTAGATGCAGTAAACATCCGTGTCACGCTGGTTGATGATGGTGTCGAGCGCAAGCGCGGTCTTGCCCGTCTGACGATCGCCAATGATCAGCTCGCGCTGACCCCGACCGATCGGCGTCATGGCGTCGATCGCCTTGATACCCGTCTGCAGCGGCTCTTTCACCGGCTGGCGCTTGACGATCCCCGGCGCCTTCACCTCGACCTGGCGCGTCTCGGTGCTGTCGATCGGGCCCTTCCCATCGGCGGGTCCACCCAGGGCATCTACCACGCGCCCGCAGAGACCATCCCCAACCGGCACCTGAATGATCTTGCCGGTGCGCCGCACGATGTCGCCCTCGCGGATGTGGATGTCTTCGCCCATGACGGCGACGCCAACGTTGTCGTCCTCGAGATTGAGCACGAGGCCCTGGATGCCACGGTCGAACTCGACGAGCTCACCGGCCATGACCTTCTCAAGCCCGTAGATGCGGGCGATGCCGTCCCCCACCATCAGCACGGTGCCGGTCTCGGCGATGTCGATCTCGCGCTCGTAGTCGCGGATCTGCCGCCGGATGATGTCGCTGATCTCCGCCGCTTTGAGCTTCATATCGCTCCCCTTCGTAAATTCATGGACAGCGAGTCGAGCTGGGTTCGCACGCTCCCGTCCAGCATGAGGTCTCCGATGCGCGCGATCACGCCGCCGATCAGGCTCTCGTCCACGTCGAGCTCGAGCTTGACCTCGGCGTTGACCCGCTGCGATAAAGCCTCGCGCAGGCGCTCCACCTCATCCTGTGCGAGGGGTCGTGCCGAAATGAGCTGTGCCGTTACGCGGCCCGCGGCCTGCTCGACGAGCTCCCGCAGCACATCCCGGATCGCGGGCAGGTACCCAGTGCGGTTCTGGTCCACGAGCAGCATCGAGAACACCTGGAGCTCCTTGGAGAGCTCGAGCTGCTCGACCAGCTCTCCCAGCACCCCCCGGCGCTCGGCGCGCGGGTGGAGAGGCGTGAAGAGCACCCGGCCCAGCTGAGCGTCGCCGAGCACCAGGTCGGTAAGCGTGTCCAACTCCCCGAGCAGGACGGGCATGTCCCCCCGCTCCTGGCCCAGCCCGAACAGCGCCTTCGCATAGCGCTGGGCGATGGCCCCGCCGCGCATCACGACGTTCCTCCCACACGATGCAGGTACTCGCGCACGAGGCGGCGGTCATCTTCCGGCGTGAGGTTCTCGCGCAGCAGGCCACGCGCCAACGAAACCGCCAGCTCGGCAGCCTCGCTCTGGAGCTGCTGTCGTGCGCGCTCGATCTCTCGATCCGCCACTCGGCGCGCCTCCTCGCGGATCCGTTCCGCCGTGCGCCGCGCCCGTTCGAGCCCGTGCGTACGCTCGGCCTCCACTTGCTCGCCACTGCGTGCGATGATTTCTTGCTTTTCATCCTCGAAACGCGCCATGCGCCGGCGAAGCTGCTCGATCTCCGCCTCCGCTTCGCGCAGGCGACTCTCCGCCGTGTCGATCTCGCGTCGTATGCGATGGCTGCGCTGGATCAGAAAATCCCGGATCGGACGGCGCGTAAAGCGGACCAGGATCAGGACCAGCACGAGGGTGTTCAGAACCTGCAGCCCGAGCAGGGGCCAATTGGTGCCATGATCCGCCTGCGCCGCCGTCGCTGCGAACACAGGGCTCGCGAGCAGGAGCGAGCCCAGAACCACGACGCGCTGGCTCATAGCGCTCGACCGAGGATGCGCGCCGCGGCCTCTCGGGAGAGGTCCTGCGCATCGCTCTGAAGTGTGCGCCGCGCCTGGGTCAGCTCGCCCTCGACCGCCGAGCGAACGGCTTCCAGCGCCCGGGAGGCATCGATGCGCGCCTCCTCGAGGATGCGCCGCTCCTCGACCTCCGCCTCACCCAGGCTAAGGCTCCGCTGGGCTTGAGCGTCGGCGCGCGCCCGCACCAGCTCGCGCTCGAGCTCGCCTCGGATCTGGACCGCCTCCGTAGCGGTCGCTTCGGCACGCTGCGTCGCTCCCATGGTGCGTCGCTCGCGTTCGACCAAGATCCGGACGAGAGGCGCCAGCAGCCAGCGCTGGGTCGGAACGATGAGCAGCAGGAACACGACCAGGTTCGCCGCCAGCAGCGTCAGGTCGGGGATCAGGTTGAGTCCGTCGCTGGCGGCAAGCGCCGGCGCAGGCAGGCCCAGAGGGCTCAACGCGCTGAAGCTTAGAAGGGAATGCTTGCTTGCGCCCCGCAAGATGACCTCTTTCCATGTTCTCAGCCGTTGGATTAGGGGCAATCAGGGGCGACGAGCGGGAGCCTTCGGAGACCGCACCATCCACGGCGGGGAGGGAAGGTTCGCGGATTCCCCGCGGGCGCGAGTATCGCAAAGACGAGTTCCAAGTCAACGACGGGGGGCGCGTTCGCGACGGCTCAGCTGGGCTCGGACCCCGTCCCCGCCATCGTGATCTTGGCGCTGACCCGCGCCCCTTCAACCACCTTCAGCCGCGGAGCCTCGATGCTCCCCTCGAGCTGGCCGCCCGCGCCGACCTCTACCCGCTCCTCGGCCCTGACCTCCCCGACGACGACCCCATGCACGATCAGGCTCCCCACCTGGAGCGTTGCCTCCACAACGCCGTTCTCGCCCACGACCAGCGTGCCGTCGGAGCTGACGTCCCCCTGCAGGTGACCATCGACGCGCACGACCCCGCTGAAGCACACCTTGCCCTCGAACCGGGCGCCGCTGTCGAGAAAACTCTCCCCGGTGTAGGTCACACCGGGTCACCTCGCAGACGGTCTGCCAGACGGTCCAGCTCAGCCGCATCGAAATAGTGAAACTCGACGCGGCCGCGGTTGCGCCGGCCCACGATGCGGACCTTGGTTTGGAGGGCCCTGCGCAGCTGGTTCTCGAGGTCAACGACGTGGACGTCTCGACTCGGGCCCGGGCGCGAGCTTTTTGACGCACTTTTTGATGCAGTGCGTCGTGCCAGGTCCTCGGCCTCACGCACCGCCAGCTTCCCTTGCAGAATCTGGTCCCGGAGTGCATTCCGCTCGCCGGGTGGCGCCTGCAGGATGGCCTTCGCATGACCCATCGTGAGCTTCTGGTCGATCAGATCCTGCTGGATCTCCGGCTCGAGCTCGAGCACGCGCAGATGGTTCGCGACGCTCGAGCGATCCAGGCCGACTCGCCGCCCGACCTCTTCCTGTGTCATCGCCTCTTGATGGATCAGCGCCCTGAACGCGTTGGCCAGCTCCACTGGGTTGAGATCGGCACGCTGCACGTTCTCAACGAGGGCCATTTCAAGGACTCCGCGATCACTGGCATCGAGGACGACAGCCGGAACCTCGTCAAGGCCGGCCAGCTGGCAGGCCCGCCAGCGTCGCTCGCCGATGATCAGCTCGTACGCGTCACCCCGACGTCGAACGACGAGGGGCTGCAGCACCCCTTGCTCCCGGATCGACGCCGCCAGTCCCATGAGCTCACCGTCGTCGAATCTCTTGCGAGGCTGGCTCGGGTTGGGGGCGATGCGTGTGACCGAGATATAGAGGGGCGCACCTGGATCGATCTCACGGTCCGGGGCGCCCGGCGCGGCCGGCGCGGTGGGTGGGATCAGAGCCGAGAGACCCCGACCCAATGCTTTGCGTGTACCCATGGTCAGATCCTTTCCAGAAGCTCCTGGGCCAGCTGGAGGTAGCTCAGGGCCCCCTTGGAGTTGATGTCGTAAAGCAAGGCGGGCTTCCCATGGCTTGGAGCCTCGGAGAGCCGCACATTGCGTGGAATGACCGTTCGAAAGACGCGCTCACCGAAATGCTCGCGTGCATCCCGGGCCACCTGCGTCGATAGGTTGTTGCGGGCGTCGTACATCGTGAGCAGGAGACCTTCGACGCTGAGTCCCGGGTTGAGCTCAGCGCGCACCAGCTCGATGGTTTGAAGCAAAGAGGCCAGGCCCTCCAGCGCGAGGTACTCGCACTGGAGCGGAATGAGGACCGAGTCCGCTGCCACCAGTGCGTTCACCGTCAGCAGTCCCAGCGACGGTGGGGTGTCGATCAGAACCACGCGCGAGCGATCGCCGGTAGCCTTGATCCGCTCCGCCAGGCGTCGCTCCCGCCCAGGGAGAGAGGGAAGCTCCACCTCCGCACCCACGAGATCGGTCGAGGCGGGGACCAGCTCCAGGAACTCGAGGGGCGTTTTCAGGACTAGATCCGCGAGTTCCTCCTGACCTGTCAGAGCGTCATACACCCCACGTTTGATATCTCCCGGAACGAATCCCAGGCTAGAGGTCGCGTTCGCCTGCGGATCGAGGTCGATCAACAGCGTCCGGCACTCGGCGGCTGCGAGCGAGGCGGCCAGGTTGACCGCAGTCGTGGTCTTACCGACGCCGCCTTTCTGGTTCGCGACCGCGATAACGCGAGCCATTCCCCCCCCCCATGGCTTCGAACGAGTACGCTGCGCGGCCTTGTCTGGCCGCCAGACCTCTCATCGGCGGACAGTGGCCGAGCACTAGTCTAGCTCATTGTTCCACGTGAAAGACAAGGAACTGAACGACTCCAGAGTGTTCCACGGGAAACTGCGCGCCCTTGCGACCGCACCCCACCCGCAACTCGGGTGCCGCTGCGGCCGCCAATTGCACGCCATCTCGACCCGTGCTCGGCCTCGGCTCCTCAACCAAGAAAGAGCCGACCGTACAGACCTTTCCCCGAGAGGGAGGCGACCCCCTTCCGGGTCGGGGCTCTCCGGCCTGCGAGAGCCCGCGAACTAGGAGGCGCCCAGTTGCCGGCCTCCCTGACGCCCCGCCCCGAAAGGCGCTCGCCTCCCCACACCACAGCGAGAGCGGGATCCCTCCCCCGTCGGACCGTCAGAGAGCGATTTGTTGGGGCTTGGAAGACTGTTGCGGGCCCAGGAAGGGAGCGGAGGTCCGACGAGGGAGGGATCCCGCGCCGCCTAGGGACCAACGAAACCGCACGCAACACAACTCCCCTCCCCCCATCACACCCCCCAATAAAGAGCCGACAGCACGAGACCCCTCCTCGAGAAGGAGCCAACTCCGTTCCGCGTCGGAGCTCAGAGCGGGCAGCACCCAGTTGTCGGCCTCCGCTGACGCCCCGCCCGAGAAAGCGCTTTCCGCCCCACACCCACGGTGAGAGCGGGATCCCTCCCTCGACGGACCGTCAGAGAGCGATTTGTTGTGGCTTGAAAAGCTGTCGCAGTCCTCGGAAGGGAGCGGAGGTCCGACGAGGGAGGGATCCCGCGCCG
>Ga0255049_10001658_pt1 | contig 12130 bp, 9 predicted proteins | sample JV7_2_3_MG_FD_183615 | JGI IMG/M metagenome (GOLD analysis project Ga0255049, IMG submission 183615) | Seawater microbial communities from Jervis Inlet, British Columbia, Canada - JV7_2_3 | ecosystem: Environmental > Aquatic > Marine > Inlet | place: Canada: British Columbia | collected 2016-10-06
TTCTGGTCGGCCGCGTGATCGTCATTGCTCTGCTCATCGTCGGCTATGTGCTCACGGTCAACACGTTCGAGTTGCTCGTCGTGCTTGTTGCGCTCTCAGGTGCCGGCGCGTTGCAACTGATGCCTGCGGTGCTCGGCGTTTGTTTTCCGACGCGGCACCTTCTGACGCGCAGCGGCGTGCTCGCAGGGATCGGGGCCGGGATGGCAACGCTCTACGTCACGCTCGTCGTCATCCCGCATCCGTTGACGCTGCACGGCGGGATCTGGTCGGTGCTCGTTAATTTCATCGTGACGATCGGAGTGTCGCGTTTTACACGGCCGCCGACTTCCGCGACTGTGTGGCGTATCCACGGCGAGCTCGAGCGGTTCGTCTACGGTGACACCGACGAGCTCCGGAGGCAGTCTTGACGCTGGTTGTTCGTATCGCCGACTTCGACGCCGATCAAGCCGAGATCCGCGCGATCCGTTTCTCCGTCTTCGTCGACGAGCAACAGGTGCCCGCGGAGATGGAAATCGACGCCAGCGATGCTCATTGCATCCATTTACTGGCCGCGGATGACGATACGCCGGTCGGCACCGGCCGTATCGATTTGGCAGAGAGCGGCAAGGTCGGGCGCGTCGCCGTCGTAGCGTCGCGGCGCGGCCAGGGCGTCGGCACCGCGCTGATGTCGTTTGTTCACTGCGTCGCCAGGGAAAACGCGCTGGACAGCGTCTGGTGTAATGCCCAGGTCTCGGCCGTACCGTTCTACGAATATCTGGGCTACCGGATCACGAGCGCCGAGCCATTCGACGAGGCGGGCATTCCGCACGTGCGGATGGAATGCGCGTTGTAGGAGCGGCCGCTAGTTCTGCGGTACCGGGCGGAAGTAGTAGTTGAACGGCGCGCCCATGGTACCGGCGTTGCCGCGCACGATCAGCATCTGCTCGATCGCGTGAGCGGCTGAGATATCGCCCATATCGACTACCTCGAAACCAATGCCGGTCACCAGGCCGGCGATCACGCCTTTAGCATCGGCATCATTGCCCGCAATCGGAATCGTCACCGGGCCACCAGCACTCGCCGGATCGGCCATGGTCCCAGCACCCAGGGTGTTGAATGCCTTGACGACCATCGAATTGGGCGCCCAACTCTGAATCAACTGCGCGCAGGATGTCGCGACGTCCTGATGACGCATGCCGGCGTCATCGACACGCACCGCATTATTCGGATCGAGAATAATCTTACCCGACAGATCGCCGAGGCTCTTGAGTGCCACCTCGGCGTCAGCCCACTTCGTAGCCATGACGACAATGTCCGCGGCGGCGGCCGCATCGGCCGGAAGCGCGGCGGACGCATTGCCGCTCGTTCGCGCCACGAGTGCCTGTACATCCTGCCGCCCAGGCTGACGCGATCCGTAGATGATGTCGTGGCCAAGCGTCGCGAACGCCGGGCCGAGAGCGCCGCCGACGTTACCGGTACCGATGACGGCGATTGTTTCGGCGGAAACCAGCGCGGGGGCGGCGAGTGCGCCGGCCAATGCGAACAGCCCTGATACCAGGGTGCGGGGTGAAAATTTCATGGTGTGGTCTCCTCCGGGTTTTTATTCATTATATATCAGCGGCGGATCGTGGCCAGGCGCCGCTCCCACTGCGAAAAATAAACCCGGTACGTTTTCTAGTCGTTGCTTGGGAACGAGAACTTCGCGCGCTCGCGATTGCTGCTCGAGGGCCAGCGCTGACTCATCGTCTTGCGCTGAGTGTAAAAACGCACGGCATCGGGACCGTAGATCGCCAGGTCACCGAACAGCGAGCGCTTCCAGCCGCCGAAACTGTGGCACGCAACGGGCACGGGCAGCGGCACATTGATGCCGACCATCCCCACTTTGATGTGATCGCTGAAGAAGCGCGCAGTCTCACCGTCGCGTGTGAAGATACAGGTACCGTTGCCAAATTCGTGTTCGTCGATAAGTTGCATCGCTTCTTCCAGACTCGGCGCACGCACGACGCACAACACTGGCCCGAAGATCTCGTCCTGATAGATACGCATACCCGGATCGACGCGGTCGAATAAACAGCCGCCGAGGAAAAAGCCGTCCTCGTGACTGGCCACCGTAATGCCGCGGCCGTCGACGACCAATTCAGCGCCCTCATCGACGCCGAGATCGACATAGCCCTTCACTTTTTCCTGGTGGGCTGCCGTGACGAGCGGGCCCATATCGTTGCCGTCGTCCGTACCCGGACCGATTTTCAGTGCGCGGACCTCCGCGGCGAGCTTATCGACGAGCTCGTCGCCGGTATCGCCAACGGCGACGACCACCGAGATCGCCATGCAACGTTCACCGCAGGAACCGTAAGCCGCACCCATCAGCGCGCTGACCGCATTGTCGATATCAGCGTCGGGCATAACGATAGCGTGATTCTTCGCGCCGCCCAGCGCTTGTACGTGTTTTCCTTTCGCCGTGTTGTAGATGTACTCGGCAACGGGCGTCGAGCCGACGAAGCTCACACCTTGCACACGCGAATCCATGAGTAGCGTATCGACGGCTTCTTTATCTCCGTTGACCAGATTGAAAACGCCCGCCGGTAGACCTGCCTCATGCAGCAATTCGGCTACGAGCATCGCGCTGCTCGGATCGCGTTCCGATGGTTTCAAGACGAAAGTGTTGCCGCAGACCAGCGCGAGCGGGTACATCCATAGCGGCACCATCGCCGGAAAGTTGAATGGCGTGATACCGGCGACGACGCCGAGAGGCTGCATCTCGGACCAGCTGTCGATATTCGGACCGGCATTCCTGTTGTGCTCACCCTTCAGGAGTTCAGGTGCGCCGCAAGCATACTCGACGTTCTCGATACCGCGGCGTAACTCACCACGCGCGTCGGCCAGGACTTTGCCGTGTTCCTCGGTCAATAACGCGACGATTCGGTCTTCGTTCTGCTCGAGCAATTCCTTGAAACGGAACATGATGCGGGCGCGCTTTACCGGCGGCGTCTGCCGCCACGCAGGATAGGCGGCGGCAGCGGCGGCGATCGCTTGCTCCACCGTTTCCTGATCGGCGAGCTGAACCTCACGAGTAACTTCGCCCGTCGCCGGATTGTAGATGGGGGCCGTACGCGTGCCGCCCGAGACGCGTTCGCCGCTGATTAAATGGCCAACGATTCTCTGCGTAACTGTGCTTTCCGCTATCGGCGAACTCATGCCAGCGCTCCTAACACGTCACTCAGAACGTTGAACGCGAAGTCGAGTTCCTCTTTCTCCGCGATGAACGGCGGCGCGAACGCGAGGCAATCGCCCGCATAGCGAACATAGAGACCCTTGTCCCAGCAAGCCTTCGCTATTTCGCCTGGGCGTCGTGCCGGTTCATCCGGATAAGATTCGAGTTGAACGGCGCCCGCCAAGCCGAAGTTACGAATATCGGCCACGTAAGGCAGCCCTTTGAGTCCATGAATCGCATCTTCGAAGTAGGGTGAGAGTTCGTGGCAACGCGCCGCCAGTTTCTCCTGTTCGAAGATATCGAGCGCCGCGAGCGCGGCTGCGCATGCGACCGGATGTCCAGAGTAAGTGTAGCCGTGCGGGAACTCGACCGCGTAATCGGGTCCACCGTTGGCCATAAAAGTCTCGTAGATTTCCGGGCTGGCGACTGTCGCGCCCATCGGTACGACGCCATTGGTCAGCGCTTTGGCGAGACACATGATGTCAGGGGTGACACTGAAGGTATCGGCCGCAAAGTTCTGGCCGGTGCGACCGAAGCCTGTAATAACTTCATCGAAGATCAGCAGCAACCCATGTTTCGTGCAAAGCTCACGCAACCGCTCGAGATAGCCTTGAGGCGGAAGGATCACGCCGGCCGATCCCGAGAACGGTTCTACGATGACGGCCGCAATATTTTTTGCGCCGTGCGTCGCCACCAGTTCCTCCAGCTCATCGGCAAGTTCGACGCCGTGCTCGGGCAAACCGCGTGAAAAAGCGTTCTCCGGCAACAGCGTATGCGGCAGATGCACGCTATCGACGAGTTCGCCGTATGGCTTGCGATTCGCCTCGACGCCACCGACGCTCGTTCCACCGAAATTTACGCCGTGGTAACCCTTGCCGCGGCCAATAAACTTAGTCCGGCTCGGCTCGCCTTTCAGATGCCAGTAGGCCCGTGCCATCTTTAGTGCGGTTTCGACGGCCTCTGAGCCCGAGTTACAGAAGAAAACGTGGTCGAGACCGGCGGGCGTCATGGTCGCGATCCGGTTGGCGAGTTGAAATGCCAGCGGATGGCCGACCTGAAACGCCGGGACGTAATCGAGTGTCGTCAGCAGATGGCTGATGGCAGTCGCTATCTCGTGACGGTTGTGGCCGAAGCCGCAACACCAAAGGCCGGAGAGGCTGTCGAAAATTCGCTTCCCGTCCGCGCTGAGGTAGTAGCAACCATCCGCCCCGACAATCATGCGCGGCGCGTCTTTGAACGCCCGGTTGCCGGTGTACGGCATCCAGTAGGCTTCAAGCTCCGCGCGCGTCAGGCCATCAGAAAAATCAGTGTCCATATCTTTTACTCACGCTTCTCAACTCGGCATCAGCCTCGCGCTTAATAGATTTCAAACAGGCCGGCGGCTCCCATGCCGCCGCCGATACACATTGTCGCAACGACATACTTCGCGCCGCGCCGCTTGCCCTCGATGAGCGCGTGCCCGGCGACGCGCGCGCCCGTCATGCCATAGGGATGACCGATCGAGATCGAGCCGCCGTCGACATTGAAAATCTCCGGCGAAATTCCGAGCCGATCCCGGCAGTAGATCGTCTGCACGGCGAATGCTTCGTTGAGCTCCCAGAGGTCGATATCGTCTACGCTCAGACCGTGACGCTCGAGCAGTTTCGGCACGGCGAATACGGGACCGATGCCCATCTCGTCGGGTTCACAACCAACCACGGCCATACCGCGATAGGCGCCGAGCGGTTCGAGATTGCGCCTCTCCGCGAGGTTGCTGTCGACGACGACACAGGCAGACGCACCATCGGACAATTGTGACGCGTTGCCGGCCGTGATCGTTTTGTCCTCGCCGAGTACGGGTTTTAGCGCCGCGAGCCCCTCGAGCGTCGTCGACGGGCGGTTACCCTCGTCCTGGGTCAGCTCGACCGGCTCGTCACTGATCTCGCCCGTCTCCTTATCTTTTACCTTCTTTATTGTTGCCATCGGCACGATCTCTCGGTCGAAACGCCCTTCGGTCTGCGCGGCAGCGGTACGTTGCTGGCTCGTCAGCGCGTATTCGTCCTGAGCGTCGCGTGAGACGCCATAACGCTCGGCTACGACTTCGGCTGTTTCGAGCATCGACATAAAAATATCCGGCTGCACCTCAAGTAACTCGGGGTCCTGGGCGTAGTAAGTGTTCGCGTGCTCGTTCTGCACCAGGGAGATCTGCTCGAGACCGCCCGCGATGATCGCAGGCACGTCGTCGACGACAACGCGTTGTGCCGCGATCGCAATTGCCTGGAGGCCCGACGAGCATTGACGGCTCACGGTCAATCCCGCCACCTCGGTCGGCAGCCCCGCCCGCAGCGAGATCTGTCGCGCGATATTGGCGCCGGTCGTCCCCTGCGCCCGGCCGCAACCCATGATTACGTCCTCGATTTCTCCGGGTTCGAAGCCGCTGCGTGACAGCGCGTGACTGACCGCATGCGCCCCCAACGTCGCGCCGTAGGTATCGTTGAAGGCGCCGCGATAAGCCTTGCCTATTGGCGTGCGTGCGGTGGAGACGATTACAGCTTCTTTAGCGCGGGAACTCATCTTCGAAACAGATCTCGAATATTCGGCATCGGACCATCGTCCTCTTCCTCGCCAGAGTCCTCCAATCCGCTGGTAATGCCTTCCATCAGCGACACCTGCTCGTAACCTGCTGGTAACTCGAATACCGATGCGGCGACTGACTCTTCCCGAATCACTACCACGTCTGTCTTCGTTGTCGTGACCGTCGTATCACCGCTGCCGCTTGTCGTCGTAATGATCTCGTTACGTAGCGGCAGGCAGTCCATCGTCTCGTACTGTTGCCGAATCAGTTGGTCGAACTCTTCATTGCCGGTCCTAAAGCGATCCGGACGCAGCCAGACACGTAATCCGCCGGCGTCGAAATCGTCTGAACACCAGGCCTGATTATCCGTCTCGATACGGCTTTCTCGTTTGAATCCCATGACGGAAATCGCCATCGTGTAGCCAGTCTGATAGTGATAACGCGTTGTCGCGTGACCCAGGATCGGCTCGCCCGACTCTTCGGAAATCTTCTCACTGGAGAAATTACCGAACTCCATGTTCACTACGCCGCCCATGGCTTCCATCATCGAGCCGGCCATCCCCATAATCTGCTCGAAATCGAGCGTCGTAATGGTCATCTTCTCCGGGTCGACGAGATACAGCGTGCCGCCTGCGTCGGTCGTTACGAGGTAACTCCCTTCCTGGAACAGACCACCCTGTGCCGCATTCTGAAATTCGATCTTCGCATTGTCACCGTCAACCCAGGCATGGACGGTAGATTCCTGCGATCCCCCGGGCATACCGGCAGCTTCGTTCAAGGTGATGGCTTCGTAGTAATGGCCCGCCTGGGCAGTTGCCGCTGCGGTGACTCCGAGCAGTACCAGTATCGCAATTAACCTGTGATCAAGACTCTTCATGGCGGCCTTCTCCTGAGACGTCTATGCGCCCGTTCAGAGTACCACTATCGAAGCCGTCGCTTCATCAGACCGCACGCAGGTACCACGCGAAATCACGCTCGCTGACTTCAGACCGAAAACGATCACATTCTTCGCGCCGGCATTTCTCGAAGGTCTCGTGGTAAGTCTTACCAAGGTATTTCGGCAATACCTTACCTGCCGAAAACGCGTCCAGAGCCGCCTCCCAGCGAACCGGCAGCGTGATCTCATCATCTATCTCCTGCCCCGGCTGAACCATGACGCCCGGGTCACACTGATTCGTCATACCGTGATGCATACCGGCCAACACCGCGGCCATAGCGAGATAGGGATTCGCGTCCGCACCCGCAACACGATGCTCGACGCGCGTGTTCGCAGGCGAAGACAAAGGGATCCTGAGCGCAAGATCACGGTGATTCGGCCCCCAGTTTGGCGCGCTAGGCACATACGAGTTGCGCGCATAACGCCGGTATGAATTGGCGTTCGGCGCGAAGACAGCCATGCTCTCCGCCATGACATCGGCCATGCCGCCGATCGCATACCGAAGCGTGTCCGAGAATTCGCCGTCCGCCGAACTGCCCGCGAAGACGTTGTTGCCGTCTTCGTCAAGCAGACTGATATGAATATGCAGCCCACACCCCGAGAATTCGCTGAACGGTTTCGCCATAAAACTGGCCGCGAGATCGTGTTGCTGAGCGACGGCCTTGATCACTCGTTTCAACAAGATCGCATGGTCACAGGCGAGAACGGCGTTATCGACGTGCTTCAGATTCACCTCGAACTGTCCCGGCGCGTATTCCGAGAGCGCCGTGCCTGCAGGAATATTCTGCTCGCGGCACACGCGATCGATGTCGGCAAGAAACGGGTCGATCAACTCGAGATCAGCGAGCGTCGAAAACTGTAGCCCCTCCTGGCGAATCTCCGAGCCCGGCAACTTGTCGACTTTCGGCAGGAATTTCTCGCCGTCGTGTTCGAGTAGATAGAACTCGAGCTCGGTCGCGACCACCGGTGTAAGACCCATGTCCGTGAGCGGTTGGAGCGCCTTGTTGACCACCGTACGTGGATCGCCGAAATACGGGTTGCCGTCCGCTTCTGTCAGGCGGAGTAAGACCTGAGCCGTCGGCCGCAGCGCCCACGGCACCGACGCCAGTGAACCCTCCACCGCACGACCGATGACGTCTGGATCACCGTCGGTATTGCCGTAGTAGATGCTGTCGAACGCCTCGCCCATCGTGTCCATAAACACTGAGCTGGCGCAGTAGTTCACGCCGTCGCCGAGCACATTCGCGAAATCCTCCGTGGTCACGCGCTTGCCTCGGAAAATTCCGTTCATATCGGGCTGCAACAGCTCAAGCAATTGCGTGTCCGGATACGCGTCCAGGAAATCCTTCAATTCCTTGCTGTCTCTGTCGCCTGCCATGTTGCCTTTCTAACTCAATCGCAAAATCTTAAGCGTCGGCGCCAAGCTGTATCCATGCAGATTTCAACTGCGTGAAGCTTCTGAGGCTCTCCATACACTTGTCCCGCGCCTGACCCGACTGTTTGTAACCGCCGAACGGCTGGGTCATGTCGCCGCCTTCATAACAGTTGACCCAGACCGTGCCGGACTCGACGCCCTTGATCATGCGGAAAGCCTTGTCGATATCCCGTGTCCAGACGCCCGCTGCCAATCCGTAGATTGTATCGTTCGCGATCGCAATCGCCTCGTCAACGCCGTCGAACGGGATTACGCTGGCGACCGGGCCGAAGATCTCGTTCCTGGCGATGCTCATCTCGTTATTGACGTCTGAGAACAGCGTCGGACTGACGTAAGCACCCGCATCCAAGCCGTCCGGTACGCCGCCGCCGAAATGCAGTCTGGCGCCTTCGCTTTTTCCGCCCTCGATAAATCCGAGTACGCGCTGCTGTGCCTCGCGCGTAACGAGCGGACCCATGCGTGTTCCGGGGTCCAACGGTGCGCCGGGTTCGTAAGCATGCTGCCCTTCGGCGACGAATTGCTCGATGAAGCTGTCGTAGATCGGGCGATCAACCAGTAGTCTCGAGCCCGCACTGCAGACTTCGCCTTGATTAGCGAAGATCCCGTCACAGGCCGCAGAAATCGCGTCGTCCATGTCGGGTAGATCCGCCAGAAATATCTGCGGAGATTTGCCGCCACATTCGAGAGCAATCCGCTTCATGTTGGACTGACCGGCGTACTGCAGCATCAGCTTGCCTACCTCGGTCGAGCCGGTAAAACTGATCTTCGCGACGTCGTCATGCAAAGCGAGCGCCTTACCGGCGATCTCTCCGATTCCGTTGACGACATTGAACACGCCTTCAGGCCCACCGGCGGTGATAAACAATTCGGCGAGCCGCAGACAACTCATCGGCGCCTGCTCGGCGGGTTTCAACACGACGGTATTGCCGGCGGCCAGCGCCGGCGCAATTTTCCACGTCGCCATCAACAGCGGATAGTTCCACGGGGAGATCGCACCCACGACGCCGAGCGGCTCTCGCAGAGTCATGTGCATGATGTCGTCCGCGGTATTCGTAACGGAGCCCTCGATCTTGTCGATGCCTTCGGCCATGAAGCGAATCGTATCGATCACTGCCGGCAGGTCTTCTGCGACTACGTCCGTAATCGGCTTACCCATATCCAGCGTTTCGAGTACCGCGAGCTCTTCGGCATGATCGTCGATGAGATCGGCGAAGTCATACAGAATCTGCATCCTGTCGCGAGGTGCCAGCCGCGACCAGTTGCCAGATTTGTAAGCGTTCTTCGCGGCGGCGACAGCCTTGTCGATATCGGCAACGGTACCTGCCGACATTTCGGCCAAAGTCTCGCCGCTCGATGGATCAACGGTGGCGAAACGCCCGCCCTTCGCGGCATCGACGTAGTCGCCGCCGATGAACAGGCGTGTTTCTATATTCTGCTTGGCCTTCTCAGCGACACTCTGCCACTGGGCCAGATCATGTTCTTCGATGCTCTCCAGGCTCATATCACTCTGCCGTACTTAGTAATTCGGAGCCGGCGTCATGGTCCGCTGCGGCGGTTTATAGAAAATCCCTTCAATCGGTCGACAGGGCGCCAGGACACGAAACCACTTGAGTTCGCGCTGATAATAAACTTCAGCGAGATACTCTTCGCCCAGCTTACCGTAGGGCGCATTCATGGAAGCCAGCGCGATATTGGCTTTCGCGGACGGCGACCACATCGCCGACGTCACGATACCAATTATCTCTTCGCGCTTATCCAGGATGAAGGAGTGCTCGGCCGGCTTGTTACCGTCGATATCCAGTCTCACGAAGTTGAAGCGCGAGCCATTGCGCTTCTCCTCAATCAAAGCACGCCGGCCGTTAAAATGCGGCTTCTTCAGATGCACGAGCCAGCCCAGCCCCAACTCGAAAGGTGACCGGGACCGATCCGGGCGGATCGCTTCGTTGGCGGGCAAGAAGTCGACGGCGGCAAGCAGGAACCCGGCTTCGATCCGAACCAGGTCGAGTGCTTCACCACCCATTGGCGTGATGCCGTAATCCTCGCCGGCCGCAAACAGCCGATCCCACAGTGCTTCGGCGCGCGAATTCTCGATCCAGAATTCGTAGCCGAGGTCACCCGTGTAACCGGTTCGCGAGACCATGAGTTCGACGCCCTCGAACGGGTAGTGCTTTATATCGAAAGGCTTGAGCATCTCGACACCGTCCAGACCCATCTTCTTTAGTATCGCGCAACTGGTCGGCCCCTGGACTGCGAGAGCCGCCACGTCATGCGTATCTTCGTAGATCTCGACATCGAAGCCGATGGCGCAGGTCATGAGCCAGTCGATCTGCGGCTCCTGCGAACACAGCCGGTAGACGCCTTCCCGTATATGAAACAATGTGCCATCGTCGATGACGCGGCCATCGTCGTTGCACCAGACACAATAGAAGACGCGGCCGGGTTTGAGTTTATTAACGTCTCTTGTCAACAGCCGGTCTAGAAAGGGTAGAGCATCAGGCCCGCTGATCAAATGCTTCGTCATCGCCGTCAGGTCGAAGACGCCGCAAGTATTCCGGGCTGCGAAATACTCCAGTGAGACATCGGCGTACGCGTCTGCCGACATGTAGTCCTTCCAGCGGCCCCATTGCCGGAGCTCGTTGAGCGGCTCCGTACGCGAATGGAAAGGGCTGGGATAAACGTGAGTGCGAAAATGTTCCTTAGTGAGATTTTTCATCGCTAGTCTCCGCTCAACACTGCCGTGGCAGCGTTGCGCCCTGCATGACCCATGACACCGCCGCCCGGATGAGATCCGGCGCCGCAGAGATAGAGTCCCGATAACGGCGTTGAGTATTGAGATGCGCGAGGTACGGGTCGCATCATCAGCGCCTGATCCAGCGCCAGTTCACCATGGTGCCAGTGACCGCCGGTGATTCGAAACTCGCGTTCGATATCGACGGGCGTCAGGATCTCGGTATGGATAATCTGCTCGCGAATATCCGGCGCGTAACGGGATAGTTGGTCCAGGACCGTGTTGGTGAATGCTTCCCTGCCGGCGTCCCAACCCCCCTTCAAGTCATAGGGCGCGTATTGGACGATGGCCGATAACACGTGCTGACCGTCAGGCGCCAGACTCGTGTCGTGGATGCTTGGGATGGTGATCTCCAATGCCGGCGATGATGAGAATTCGCCGTACTTGGCATGATCGAAAGCGCGTTCGACATAGGCAGTGTCCGGAGCAATGACCAGCCGCTCACCCAGCTGAGCCGGCTCAACGCCTTTGAAGCTGGGTATCGTTTTCAAGGCCAGATGACATTTTGCGGCGTTACCGCGCATGCGAATATGCTGAATCTTGCGCACGAATCCCGCCTCGAGATGACGCGGACCGACCAGGCTGAAGAACGTCGTCCGGGGATCTGCATTGGAGACCACAGTGTCAGCCGCGATTTGTTCTCCGCCCTCGAGCTCCACTCCGGTGACCCGGTCGCCATCGACCAGAATTCGGGTGACGGCAGTCGCCGTGCGAATCGCCACGCCCTTGGACCTCGCTGCCGCGGCCAACGCTTTCGTGACCGCACCCATCCCTCCTGCCGGGTACGCCGACGCGCCTCGCCGGCCGCCCATCTGTCCGCTCATGCGATGCAGCGTCGTGAAAACACTACCGTTGGAGCGAGGCCCCATGTGAGTGCCGAGTACGCCATCGAGACTGAGCGCGCCTTTCAGCAGTGGGCTGTCGAAATATTCCTCGAGAATATCGTAGATATTGATGCCCGCGATGCGGAGAAACTCGCGCATCTCTTCCCTGCCGAGAAGGCGAATGTTCAGCGCGAGTTTGGCGGCACCGATCCAATCACTGCGTGTTCCACCGCCCAGCCGTGGTGGCTTGCGGCTGTTCAGTTTCTCCAGAAGTTTCGCGAAACGATTCATGCGTCGCCGGTATTTAACGAGGGCGGCTTTGTCACTAGCGCTGATCCCGCCTCCGCTGACGGCCGCGCCGTCGATCTGCACGTGGTTGCCGTCCTCGGCGAGCGCGACGGT
>Ga0255049_10001659_pt1 | contig 12128 bp, 8 predicted proteins | sample JV7_2_3_MG_FD_183615 | JGI IMG/M metagenome (GOLD analysis project Ga0255049, IMG submission 183615) | Seawater microbial communities from Jervis Inlet, British Columbia, Canada - JV7_2_3 | ecosystem: Environmental > Aquatic > Marine > Inlet | place: Canada: British Columbia | collected 2016-10-06
TTCCTGCCAAAGGGTAAAACAGGCGAATTCACGGCAGCGGTTCATAAGGCCGTAGTCGCGATGTTCCCGGATGGGCTTCTGAAAAGCGACGACTACACGTCAGTTATTAATCAGCGTCATTTCGAGCGCCTCGAATCCTATCTGGAAGACGCTCGATCGAAAGGAGCCGAAGTTTTCGATATTAACCCCAATAGCGAAGACTTTACACGTCAGGCACATCACAAGACGATGCCACGACTCGTTACTAATACATCAGATGAAATGAAGGTCATGCAGGACGAAATTTTCGGACCGATTCTTCCTATAAAAGAGTACTCGGATATCAAGGAAACAGTTGCGTACATCTCCGACCACGCTCGACCGTTAGCACTATATTATTTCGGTTCAGACAATGCGGAGCGCGATTTTGTTCTGAGCAATACGACGTCCGGCGGCGTTACCGTTAACGACGTGTTCTTCCATGTGGCGCAGGAGGATCTTCCGTTCGGTGGCGTCGGCGCATCTGGAATGGGCGCGTACCATGGTGTGGACGGTTTCAAAGAATTCAGTCACAGGAAAGCAGTTTATTCGCAAACGAACGCTGACCTGCTCGCCGTACTTCGGCCGCCGTACGATGAAAAATTCCGAAAGTTCATTTCTGGTCGATTAAAGGTCTGACAATGTCACGCGTGTGACACTCGGGAAATCTCCATTGACGTATTTTAGAGGCTGATACCAAAACCTCTAAATACGCTCTGGAGATTCCAACGTGGCAGACCTGAATGACTTCCGTGAGCAGACTCGTGCCTGGCTGGAAGAGAATTGCCCCCCGCTAATGCGGCAGCCGATCCTGTCAGAAAAGGATCCATGGTGGGGCGGACGCAAGGCCGAATTTCTGAACGAGGACCAGCGCCTCTGGCTGGAGCGCATGGCCGAGCGTGGCTGGACGGCTCCACAGTGGCCGGTTGAATACGGTGGCGGTGGTCTGTCCCGCGAGGAAGCGAAAGTTCTGCAGCAGGAAATGGAGCGTATTCTCGCCCGGCGCCCACTTGAGAGTTTCGGCATTGACATGCTCGGGCCTGCCTTGCTCAAGTTCGCGAGCGAAGAGCAAAAGCAGCGTTTCATTCCTGAGATTGTTCGTGGCGAGATTCGCTGGTGCCAGGGATACAGTGAGCCGAACGCGGGTTCCGATCTTGCGAGCCTGCAGATGCGGGCGGAAGACAAAGGCGACCATTACCTCTTAAACGGATCCAAAGTGTGGACGTCGTATGCAGACCAATCGGACTGGATTTTTTGTCTTGTACGAACCGATTTCGACGCGACGAAACATCAGGGCATCAGCTTCCTGCTTTTCGATATGGAATCCCCGGGCGTATCAACTAACCTTATCAAACTGATAAGCGGCAATTCACCGTTCTGCGAGACCGTTTTCGAGAACGTAAGAGTGCCGAAAGAAAACCTGGTTGGCGAGCTCAACAAGGGCTGGGATATCGCCAAATACCTGCTCACGCACGAGCGTGAAATGATCGGCGGATTTGGACTCTCCAAGACCGGTGAGGATTCACTCAGCCAGGCTGCAGCGCGGAAACTTGGACTCGCTAATGGCCGCCTCAGTGAGGGTGGGTTACGTAGCGACATTGCCGAATTTGAGATTGATGAACTGGCATTCGCTTCGACTGTCGAGCGCGTCATCGATGAGGCAAAGGCCGGGCAGGGCACAGGCGCCGCTTCATCGCTTTTGAAGCTGTACGGCACCGAACTCAACAAGTCGAGAAATGAACTGCTGATGTCAATAGGCGGCAGCGCTGCTTTGCAGTGGGGAGAAGACGGTACGACGACGCTTGCACGCGAATGGTTGCGGAGCAAGGGCAACTCGATCGAGGGCGGTACTTCCGAGATACAGCTGAACATTATTGCAAAACGAATTCTCGGCATGCCGGGTTGAGATAAGGACCGTAAGGGAGCACAGCATGGCCTTGGTACTGAATGAAGAGCAGCAGATGCTGCGTGACTCGGCGAAGACTTTTATCCAGGAGAGTTCACCCGTTAGCGCGCTGCGCGACTTGCGCGATAGCGGTGAAGAATGGTCTCCGGAACTTTGGAACAATATGGCCGAAATGGGCTGGACCGGTATTGCCATCGCTGAAGAGTATGGCGGTCTGGAATTTGGTTACGTCGGCGCGGGTGTCGTCCAGGAAGAATGTGGACGGACGCTTGCATCGTCGCCGTTGGTGTCGTCGGCATTCGTCTGTGCATCGTTGATCAGTGCACTGGGTAACGATGATCAGAAAGCGTCATTACTGCCCGCTATCAGCAGTGGCGAGTCTATTTTCGCCCTTGCGTCTTCAGAATCGCAGCGCTTCGATCCATTGGCAGTGACGATGGCGGCCGTTCCCGAAGGGGACAGCTACGTGCTCAGCGGAACGAAAGTCCATGTGATTGATGGCGGCATATGCAGTAACTACATTGTCGTCGCACGGACGGGCGGAAACGCTGGTGATTCTGAAGGGCTTAGTGTGTTCGTCGTTGCTAAGGACGCCGATGGGGTCGGTTGCCAGAGCAGTCTGAATGCAGATAGCCGAATCGCCGCGACTGTCAGTTTTGACGAGGTTCGAGTCGACAAAAGTGCGTTGCTCGGCGACCCCGGCGCCGCCTGGCAAGCTCTGCAGAGAGCCATGGATATTGGTGCTGTGTTGTCTGCGGCCGAGTTGCTGGGTCTTGCGGACGAGGCGTTTAAACGCACTATCGAATACTTGAAGGATCGCAAACAGTTTGGCGTCGTGGTTGCCAGTTTCCAGGCGCTGCAACATCGCGCGGCGCAGTTGTTTTGTGAGCTTGAATTGTGCCGATCGACCGTGCTGAAAGCTCTGCAGGCATTGGATGAAGACGCGGAGTCTCGTTCACGGCTCGCAAGTGCAGCCAAGGCCAAGATGGCCAAGACCGCGAAGTTGGCCGTCAACGAGGCTGTACAAATGCACGGCGGCATCGGTATGACCGATGAATTCGATATCGGCTTTTTCATGAAGCGAGCCGCGGCTGCATGCCAGGAGTTTGGAGACTACTACTACCATGCCGATCGATTTGCCCGACTTGGAGGGTATTGAGTTATGCGTTACCCGGAAGTCTTTGCAGCGATCGAAGGCGTAACGAGCCCGGAAGGGCCGTTTCCGATTGTCGAGCAGGAAATCGACGGTGTTTCACAGAAGGTCTTTGGCGGACTGCCCGACAACCTGCGGGACTACTTTGCATTCTCTGCATCGCACGGCGATAAGGAATGCCTGATTGATCGCGACCGGCGAATGTCATTCACTGACGTTGCGAATCAGGTAGCGAGCCTCGGTGCCGCTCTGGCCGGCCAATACGGTGTCGCCAAGGGCGATCGAGTCGCGATCGCGATGCGCAACTCACCGGAGTGGTGTGTCAGCTTCATGGCGATTACGTCGATCGGCGCCGTTGCGGTGCCGATGAATTCCTGGTGGCAAGGTGAAGAACTGGCGTACGGTCTGAAGGACAGTGACGCGAAATACATAATCCTCGATTCGGCGCGTCACCAAAAATTGGCGGCCCATCTGCAGGACTCGGTCCTTGTCGTGATTGGCATGGAGACCGAAGGCAAAATCCTGCCCGATGATGTCGATCGCCTTGAGCCGCTGCTTACGGGCGAGGGAGTACTGCCTGAGGTTCTCATAGAACCCCAGGACCCGGCGGTTATTCTGTACACATCCGGTAGCACCGGCCGACCCCGAGGAGTCCTGTCAACACAGCGTAACGTTCTCTCAGCACTTGGTACGTGGCTTGCTATAGGAACAGCCGTGGCAATAGCATCCGGCATCATAGGTCAGGAACCGGAAGAGCAAGCGGCGATTCTCCTCACAGTGCCGCTATTTCATGTGACTGGCCTCAATAGCCTGTTTCTTCTTTCACTCGGTATCGGGCGCAAGATCGTCATGATGTACAAGTGGGATATCGACGACGCGCTCAAGGTAATCCAGGAGGAGAAGATTACGCACTTCAACGGCGTACCGACGATGTCCATGGAGCTTATGAATCACCCACATCGCGACGAGTTCGACCTTTCGAGTTTGCTGGAAATCGCATCGGGGGGCGCCGCAAGACCTTCCGACCAGGTCGGGACACTGATCGAGCGTTTTCCCGGGGCAAAGCCGTCGGCGGGTTACGGACTCACCGAGACCAACGCGGTCGGCTGCATCATCGGCGATGATGACTACGCAGGTCGACCCGGTTCGGTAGGCCAGGCGACACCACCGCTTGTCGACTTGCGACTCGCCGACGAAGACGGCAATGAAGTCGCACTGGGTGAACGTGGCGAGATTTGCTTGCGGTCACCGGCCATCGTCAGCGGCTACCTCAATCAACCCGCCGCGACTGAAGCGTCATTCAAAAACGGATGGTTCCACACCGGCGATATTGGCTATCAGGATGAAGAAGGTTTTGTATTTATCGTCGATCGAATCAAAGAGATCATCATCCGCGGCGGCGAAAACGTCAGCTGTACCGAGGTCGAAGAAGCAATCTACTCTCACCCCGACTGTCTCGAAGCGGCGGTCTTCTCAGTTCCGGACGAACGTTTGGGGGAGATCGTCGGCGCCGCAGTCCACACGCGGTCTGACAGCGACATCGATGATGAGCAAATGAAATCGTTCCTGAACGACAAGCTTGCCAAATTCAAAGTACCGGCACACATCTGGATTTGTCAGGAAAGTCTGCCACGAATTGCTTCCGGAAAGATCTTTAAGAAACAAATTCAGGCCGAGTGCGTCGCAAAACTCGATCTGTGAAGCTCAACCCATTAGAAGGAACTGCTGTGTTTGAATTTGACCCTGATGGCCGCTACACGATGCCGGCTCATTTTACTCTGCCACAGTTTGAGGGTGTTTCTGCGCTCTGGTACCACGACCAGCTCGCTATGGCGGTGTCCTTTGTTACTGATCGCGACAAGCTTGCGGCGTACCTGCCAAAACCATTCGAGGTTGCCGAAGAGGCTGTCGTGACGGTTTCTTATGCCAGAAACCCAAAAGTCGATTGGCTGGCGGGGCATGGTTACAACATGATCACGGTGAATGCCGCTGCCGTGTTCAATGGCGAAGTCGATCAACTCGAGGGGCAATTTAACCTCGTCACTTGGGAGAACCTCGCAGATCCGATTCTTACGGGTCGCGAGATGATGGGTATCCCCAAGATCTTCGCGGACATTCCCGATCATGAAGTTGTGGATGATGTTTGGCGATGCTCTGCGAGCCACTTCGGCAGCAAAATACTGGACATGCAAATTGCCAGTCCGGTCGCGATAACGCCGGAGGAGATTGCCGCGTTCATGGAGGCCGAAAAAGAAAAGAACAACCCAATGGGCTGGCGTTACCTGCCGAAAGTCGGGGAGCTGGGTGCGGCCATCAGTGAGCCGACTCTGTTTCCCCAGGAAAATCGTATTACCGAGGCCTGGGCAGGAGAGGGAAGCATCGACTGGCAACACCTGACCTGGCAGCAGAACCCGACTCAGTTCCATATCGTCAACGCATTGGCAGACCTGCCGGTTCTGGAGCATCGCCCGGCATTGATATTCAAAGGTAGCAGCAATTTGTTCCTGCCGGACCGCATGTCACGCGTGTTGCGATGACGATCAAAGAGATCAGCAAAGTCTGCTATGTCGGCGCCGGCACTATGGGTTGTGCCAATTCCCTGGTCGCGGCCATCTCTGGTTACGACGTCGTTCTCCATGACCTGTCGAGCGAAAGTCTTCTACAGGTGGCGGACAAACATCGTGAAATGGGCATCTACCTCGTCGGTAGCGGCTACTGTTCTGACGATGAACTCGAAGCGAGCGCAACACGCATATCCTGCGAACCGAATCTTCAGGAGGCAGTAGCCGGCGCCGATCTCATTAGCGAGTCCGTCATTGAAGATCTGGCCATCAAGCGCGACGTACACAGCGAGTTGGACAAACTGTGCCCGGAAAGCGCGATTTTGACGACGAACACCTCTGGATTTCTGGTATCTGATATCGAAGACGCTGTCGAGCGCGGCGATCGTTTTGCCGCGCTGCATTCGCACTATGGGTCTCCATTGATCGATATCGTTCGTGGTCCGCGTACGAGCGGTGCAATCATCGACATACTCGAGCGCTACGTCATTAGTATGAGTTGCGTGCCGCTCGTGTTGCACAAAGAAAATCGGGGCTACGTATTGAATGCCCTGTTGGGGCCCGTACTGACGGTTGCTCTTATTCTTGTTGTGGAAGGTATTGCGACCAAGCAGCAGGTTGATGCGGCGTGGATGAAGCATCGTGGAGCACCGATGGGCCCGTTCGGCATGATGGATCTGTTCGGATTAAACGTTGTTTACGACGGCTGGCAGCATCGAGAAGCCGATCCGCACGCCAGTGCCATGGAACCTAAGGTCTCTGTATTACTCAAGTCTTACCTCGATCGGGGCGAGTATGGAACGAAGAGCGGCAAAGGCTTTTACAGTTATCCAAATCCCGAATTCGAACAATCGGGCTTTGTCGATATTGAGGGTGATTCGCCGATCCCACATCTCGCGATGACCGAATCGCTCATCGGCAACGCAATACTCCTGGCATCGAAAGATATCGCCAGCTCTGCGGAAATCGACCGGGCCTGGAGCGTCGGAATGACACTCGATAAGGGGCCGTTCGAGATCCTTGACGAAATGGGGGTGGACGGGTTTCGGCAATTGTTGCTTGGCGAATTGAACGCACTCTCGCCGGAAGAAACAAAAACAGTTCTGGATTATCTTCAGCAACACGAGGTCACCGAGCGCGCTCGTGTCTAATCTCGATTTCCACCGGCTGTTCAACCTCGAGGACAAGATTGCGTTGGTGACCGGCGGCTCCCGTGGCATTGGCTACATGATGGCAGAGGGTTTGTTGCAGGCAGGTGCCAAGGTATACATCACTTCGCGTACAGTAGAGGATTGTCAAAAAACGGCTGATGAGTTGAGTCAGTACGGCATCTGCGAATCCTTGCCGGCCGACATCAATGATGCGACTGCTCGCGAGCAGCTGGTTGCGAAAATTAACGACGTCGACGGTAAGCTGGATATCCTCATCAACAATGCAGGTACTGCCTGGGGCGATCGCTACGAGGACTATGCGATCGACGCATTCGACAAGGTGCTGGAACTCAACGTCACGACGGTTTTCGCCATGACAAGAGACTTCACGCCCTTACTCGAAAAAGCCGCAAGCAAGACCGACCCTGCGCGAGTTATCAATATTGGTTCAATGGACGGCCTCCATATTCCACGAGTGCACGGTATCGGGACCTATGCTTACACTGCCAGCAAGGCGGCAGTTCATCATTTGACTCGTCACCTCGCCGTAGAGCTTGGCCCGCGTCACATTACAGTCAATGCAATCGCGCCGGGTTTCTTCCGTAGCAAGTTGACCGAAAAGGTCTTCGATAATTTCGGCGATCAGCTTGAAAGTAATAGTCTGCTCGGCCGAGTGGGCGAGCCGGAAGATATAGCGGGGCTGGCCATCTATTTAAGTTCCCGTGCTGGTGCATACGTCCATGGGGCGGTCATACCGGTTGATGGTGGCACAGTCGTCAATCACCAGCACTCGTAGAGCTTGTTAGGAATTCCCTGTAAAATTCCCGACTAACAGGGAAAATGGCCGGAATGGCCGCATAGCATCCTCCGCAGAGGACTAGCCACACCGCCCGTAAGCTTCCCCGTCAATGACACAGTTCAGAAGTAGAGTTTCTGGCGTTTTCGACCTGCCGTCGAACCATGTATCTGCCGGTAGATTGGTGGACGCATCAGAGTCTGGGACGCCCTTTGAAGTCAACCAAAACATTCGCGATATAGCTCCTCAACAGCCTCAACTTCATCCGCTCCTAGCTTTGAAAACTCTTTTGACGTGGCCCGTTTTGACAGCCTGCCACCATTCTGATGAAGGAACCGGAACAGTCGATCTTTCGTCAGATTTGACATTTCGAACATGGTGTCCAGGCCATTACCAAATTTGTCGTAGCTCTCCAGGAACTTGGTTTCGTCAGGCAGATCGATCTCGATTGTTCGTTTCACACAGGAGTAAAGAAACTCAGCGTGGGGCGTCGCATCAAAAAACCTATAGAAGTCAGCGGAATCATTTTGAACGAGAACGTTTCCTTCCCGCGTGGGCACCCACCGAATACATGGCAGTAGTCGTTTGGAATAGGTTTCAAGAACTTCCCGATACTCGTCAATTCTGTCGAGAATTGCAGCTGATACGGGAAAAACCATGCCAGGAGGGTTGAATCCTCGTTTGCTAAGAATGTGATGAATGAGATAGCGGTGGATGCGTCCATTCCCGACCTCGAACGGGTGCGCATATACGAATCCAAATGCCAACATTGCTGCGGCCACAACAGCGTCAAGGTCCCCCGCGGGCCCCTGTTCAAAATCAAACATCCCTTCGACTAGTGAAGCGAGGTCTTTTGGTCGTGCGCTGATATGTTCGGGCAATGGCATTCGAGTTGTCCGTTCATGTTCGCCAACGAACCCGCCTTCTACTCTCAGGCCTATATGTACGAACCTCGTGTCACCGATAACAATTTGCTGCAACCGCAGCAGTTCCTCAAAGTCCGTCGGATTTCGGCCAGCTTCCCCAATCGCACGACCCCACCGTTGGACTCGTTCTTGAGGTGGATTTTCGTTTTCAATCGCAAAGCTGGACCTGGAGTCCTTTAGCAAGAGAAATGCGGCGGTCCGGGACAATATGTCTTTCGGTATTTTGTCGATTGTCTCCTGAGCTTTTGCGGCTAAGTTAGTATCCTGGAAGTCGTCCAGGGTTTTTGTTCTGAACACCATCGGGCAGAATTTCCGGGACCCCGGTAAGTTATTCTTAACGCGTTGGCGTTTTACGTTTGTTCCAGCAATTGCGTACTGCTTGTCAGCATCTACAACAGGTACGTAAGAGCCCATCGTCGCATTTTCCAGGTTTAGTTCCGTATTTGTCAGCCATTCGTACAAGAACCAGATTTTTCGGGCGTACTTACCAGTTGGCCTCGATTGAACAATCTCTTCAATAGGCCGTGGCCCGATCTTCTTGAATAATTCTGAGAGCAACGCGAGATCGAGCCCTTCATTCTTTAGGGCGAACGTTAGATGCCCTTCGATGGTTGGCTCAGGTGCATGTCTCGGTGTCAGTATTTGCCAGCCGCCTTCTTTCTTGACTATGTGTCGGTCGCTCGCAGCAGCCAACGTTCTTGGCATTGGCGCGTTCAGTTCGAACGCGTCGAGTAGGGCGCTGTATCCTGCAGGGGTGGCGGTTTCAGGCAGGCGTCGGTCGTGAAAAACCATTACTGGCCCTGAAAATTGATTATCTTGCGAAGTATTCACGAATTATGATTCCGTAGAGCCAAACGGGATCCGAAAACACAATATGATCTGAAAAACAGTAATAGTCTGTGAAAAATCATTAAATCTTTCATTAAGAAAGCCCTCGCAAAGAGGCAAAAAGATCCCTGTAGATTTCCCACATAACACGGAAACCGGGCTGAACTGCCGAAGAGCATCCTCCGCTCAGGACTCGCTCCACCGCCACTACTCAAGGATTGAAAACCGAACCCTGAACTTTGCTCCGGGTTCCGCGTTAACCATGTCCGCATTAACGTCCATCGTCGATGTCACAAAACTCGGCGGTGTGCGGCTGGGCCAGGTAATTACCTCGGCACCCTTGCTCTCTGTGCAGGAGTGTTCTTGCGTCTCAAGTCGTTTTCTCCAAGGTTTTCTGAGTATAAGCAAAACCAAACCGGGAAAACACAGGGCTGCTGTCACTAAAAATTGTGGGAGGAAACCTGTGACGCTTATAAGTATTTACCACTGGGTTATTGAGCAGGGGGCGTTCTATATAATGGATGCGTGAAAAGTTTTGGTTCTTAGGCGACACCGAGACCCTACCGCGAATCCGCACGTTGAGAATTGATTGACACGGTGCGGAGCGACGTCCGATCCGCTCCGATTGACAGGCGTCCCGAAGCGTCTTTCGAGGAGAAGCAATGCAGAAACACACGCCTTTCCATTCGCGCACCGCTGCGCTGTGCGAGAGCCAGAGCTGGGTCGAGTGGTCAGGAAACATGTCCGCTCAGATGTACGAGATGGATCACATCCACGAGTACAACGCGGTTCGACTCGGCGCTGGCCTGTTCGATGTTTCCCCGCTCCACAAATATTCCATTCGGGGTCGAGACGCCGTCGCTCTGACGAATCGCGTGATCACGCGCGACGCGTCCAGATGCCATGTTGGCCAGGTGCTCTACACCGCGTGGTGCGATGACGATGGCAAGATCATCGACGATGGGATCGTCGCGCGCCTGGGCGAGGACTCCTTCCGCATGACCACCGCTACTCCGACCCTCTACTGGCTGCAGGACAACGCCTTCGGGATGGACGTCGAAATTGAAGATGTCAGCGATGCGTATGGCACCCTCGCCCTGCAAGGTCCGACGTCTCGCGACATCCTCCAGCAGCTCACCGATGCCGACATGGGCGATCTGGAGTATTTCCACCTGCTCGAGACCAGGTTGGCCGGAACCCCCGTGACGATCACGCGCACCGGTTATACGGGTGACCTCGGTTATGAGGTGTTCGCCGAGCCCAACCACTGCGAGAGGATCTGGGACGCGCTGATGGAGACGGGGGCCGACTACAAGATGCTGCCCGCCGGTATGGTCGCGCTCGACATGGCGCGCATCGAAGCGGGCCTGCTGCTGCTCGACGCGGATTTTCACTCCGCATCAGACGCCATGTTCGAAGTGGAGAAAACGTCTCCCTACGAACTCGGGCTGGGCTGGATGGTCAACCTGAAGAAGGAGCACTTCGTCGGCCAGGAAGCGCTGCGCCGCGAGCAAGCGTGCGGACCGGCGTCCTGCACCGTTGGACTCGAAGTCGACGTGTTGGCTCTCGAGAAGGTCTTCGCCCAGTATTCGATGCCGCTCCAACTTCCGTATCAATCCTGGGTCGATGCGGTTCCTGTCTACTCGGATGGCGAGCAACGCGATCACATCGGTCGGGCAACCAGCGGGACCTGGTCGCCCATCATCAAAAAGTACGTGGTAATCGCCCGGGTCAGGCCGCAGTACGCGAAGCTGGGAACCAGGATCTATCTGGAACAAACCGTGGAAGCGCGGCGTTTTGCGGTGCCGGCGACAGTCGTGAAGATGCCGTTCTTCGATCCACCGCGGAAACGAGAGTGAGGCGCCGGCGCGACAGGCACTCGGCAAGCGCCAATTCAATTTGAACGTCTTCACTCTGAACGCTTGGTAGGAACCCAAATGACACAATCATATGATGCAATCGTCGTCGGTGGTGGCCACAACGGCCTGACGTGTGCGGCCTATCTCGCCAAGGCCGGGCGCAAGGTACTGGTGCTGGAGCAGCGTTATCTCGTGGGCGGTGCGGCCGTCAGCGAGGAAAAGTTTCCGGGTTTCAAATACACGGTCTTTTCCTACGTGGTGAGTCTCCTGCGACCGGAAGTAATTCGTGAACTCGAACTCGCGAAGCACGGTCTCCAGATCGTGCCGCACGACATGGCCTGGGTCCCGATGGAAAACGGCGACCAACTCGCAATGTACGCCGACCCGGCCTCCTTGCGCGAGGAGATCAGGCGCCACTCCAAACGCGACGCCGATATGCTCCCGAAGTTCAACAAGATGATGTATCAGTTGGTGGGCGCGGTGAAGCCGATCCTCAACTACGTACCGCCGGATCCTACCAGCCCGGGCCTCCGCGGAGCGCGCACACTCAAGGATTTCGGCAAGCACCTGCAGAGCCTCGACAAGAAGACCTTCCAGCAATTCTCGAAGATCATGACGATGAGCGCCGACGACTTTCTTGCCGAGTGGATCGAGACAGACGTCATCCGGGCTCTGATGGGCATCAGTGGCATCATCGGCACGATGCTCGGCGTCAAGTCGCCGGGCACCGCCTACGTACTCCTGCACCACTACATGGGAGAACTCGACGGCGCCTTCACGGCCTGGGGTTCCCAGAAGGGCGGTACGGGCGGCGTGAGCGATGCCATCGCGAGTGCGGCGCACAGCTACGGCGCAAAGATCCGCTGCAACGCCCGCGTCGAGCAGGTGATCGTGAAGAATGGTCGGGCTGTCGGCGTGGCGCTCGAAGAT
>Ga0255049_10001661_pt1 | contig 12119 bp, 12 predicted proteins | sample JV7_2_3_MG_FD_183615 | JGI IMG/M metagenome (GOLD analysis project Ga0255049, IMG submission 183615) | Seawater microbial communities from Jervis Inlet, British Columbia, Canada - JV7_2_3 | ecosystem: Environmental > Aquatic > Marine > Inlet | place: Canada: British Columbia | collected 2016-10-06
GAAGTCCGCCGTTCGTCGTGCGCCAGCCAAGTCTCCATCTGGACACCGAGACCATCTGCGATGCGGTTGACGTACGCGTAGTACGCAGTGACGGTCGCAATGTCGAGAATGTCGCGGTCGCTGAAGTCGACAGTTCGCAATGTCTCGACATCGGCCTCGACCATCTCGCCTGGGGTCCTGGTCAGCTTCTCGACATACGCCAGCATCGCGAACCTCTGCGTGCTCAGCCCAGCTGAACGCCAGTCAGCCTCAACCGCTGCGAGGAGGTCGTCGTCTTTGAGGAGTTGCCGCAGACCGCGGCGGTGGTGCGTCAGTCAGTAGTGGCATTCGTTGATGTCGCTGACAACGAGAGCGATCAGTTCCCGCTCCACTTTCCGCAGGCTCTTGGTCCCAGACATCGCAGCCGAATACACAGCGAGGTGGCCCTCCATTGCTGAGGCGTCGAGTGAGTGGATCTGCATGATGTTGTCGACCCTGTCGTGGTCGCGGTCGACGACCTGACCGTACAACTCGGCCAACGCGCCCTGCCATTCATCCTCGCGTTGGGTGTCGATCCAAGCCATTGGACTAGGCGTGGGGATGTGCGACGTCGAGCGGAACCGGTCGTGCAGCGGCGCTCTCGAGAAGTCCTTGCACGATGCCGTGGTCGATACGACTCACAACTTCGGGTTGCGTCGCTGTTGTGCTGCACAGGGGGCAGAACTGAGCAACGATGCGGTTCTCCGACGGGTCGGTTGAAGCACCGAGTCCTTTCCCCATCATCGATTGCGCCACGGCCATGGCCGCTTCTTCGAAGCCCTCTTCGCTCGCAAGCCCAATCTCGCCAGCGAGCTGGAGACCGTAGGCGTGGCCAACTGCTTCGGCAACGTCGAGTGATCGACCATCGTCGAGTTCATCGATGACCTTGGTGAGAAGTTCGGCGAGACGATCGTATTTTCGAGCCGAGTACTGCACGTTCACGGACTTCTCCGTGACTTCGTACCGCTTGGCCGGTCTACCCGCTGAGGGCGTCGAAACTGGCACTGCCGAAATGCGGATGAAGCCGTCGTGGAGCAGCCGGTCGAGGTGGTGACGCGCAACGTTTGGATGGATTTCGAAGGCGGCAGCAATCTGGTTCGCTGTTACCGCCTCATGTGCCTCGCGCACCATGATGTAGATCCCTCGACGCGTGGTGTCGCCGAGTGCGCCGGTGATCGTTTCGATCTGCTCGTTGAACGTCTCAGATGCCATGGTCGCTCCTCCTGCGTCCATGATACGACTCCAGCGGCCGGTTGTCCCCCGAGTCAGCGGAGAGTTGCGCGGTACTGCGGATTAGCCTTGTTTCCACTATCTCAATAGGAGTTCCAATTGGTTGATGTTGCAGCGGTTCGAAGCGCGATCGAACAGGTTCGGGACCCTGAGATCCACAAAGGTCTTGGCGAACTCGGGATGGTCCGTGCAGTCGACGTGAACGACGGCACCGTCGATGTCACGATCGCCCTCGTGATCCCCGGATACCCACTCCAGTCCACCATCACATCCGACGTTACCGCAGCTGCCGAGGCGGTTGAAGGCGTCACGTCGGTCAACGTTGAGTTGGCGACGTTGTCTGACGAGGAGCGAGCTGAGCTCTCAGCAAGCCTTCGCGGTGGATCCGCGGAGGACCGCGAAATCCAGCTCGCTGCCGCCGGATCAAAGGTGCGCATCATCGGCGTCTCCTCAGGAAAGGGTGGGGTGGGTAAGTCGTCGGTCACAGCGAACCTTGGCGTCGCCCTGGCCAATCAGGGGAAGCGTGTCGGAATCATCGACGCCGACGTGTGGGGCTTTTCGATTCCGAAGATGATGGGCGTCGAACGTGCGCCGACCGTCATCAACGACATGCTGCTTCCTCCGCAGGCTCATGGGGTCTCTGTGATCTCGATGGACTTCTTCGTACAGAGTGACCAGGCAGTTGTTTGGCGTGGGCCGATGCTCCACAAGGCGCTTGAGCAGTTCCTCGTTGATGTGTATTGGGGCGACCTCGACTACCTGCTCATCGACATGCCGCCGGGAACCGGTGACGTAGCGATCTCCATCAGCCAGTATCTGCCGAGGTCCGAAATCCTGATTGTCACAACTCCACAGCCAACGGCACAACGCGTTGCGGTGCGTGCGGGGCTCATGGCCCAAAAGACGAACCAGGACATCATCGGCGTTGTGGAGAATATGTCGTGGTTCACTGGTGACGACGGAAAGCGCTACGAGATCTTCGGCGCGGGCGGGGGAGAGGGCGTGGCGAATGAACTCGAAGTACCTCTTCTCGGAAAGGTGCCCCTCGTTACCTCACTGAGAGAGGGTGCCGATGTTGGCAAGCCCGTGACCGTTGTCGACCCCGATGGCGAGGCCGCCGATGCGTTCGCTTCCCTCGCCACACACATAGTCGAGACGGGACCGCGGCTCAGAACGCACCCCGAACTCGTAATCTCCTGATTCACGAGGAAGGAATCACATGAGCAGCAAACACAAGGTACGCATCGGCGTCAAGTCGGCGAGAGAGCTCGAGATCGAGGTGGAGGATCCGACCGCGGTGAGCGCTGCGTATGAGAAGGCGCTCAAGGGCAAGGACTCTGTCCTGTGGATCACCGACACGAATGATCACCGATTCGGAATCTCAATCGACTCTGTTGCCTTCATCGAGATTGAGCGCCCTGAGGATCGTGGCGTCGGATTCGGCAAGTAGCCGGGGCACCTCGGCGGATCCTCAAAGAGAAGCGGACCCTTGCAGGTCCGTTTCAAGGGTCTTATCCGACCATCTGGCGTTGTCTGCGCCGTTCGGCGAGCCACCGCTTCCGGTAGCGTCTGCGATCGTCTTCCGGTAGGCCACCCCAGACGCCAGCTTCCTGATTCGTCTCGAGGGCGTACAGCAGGCATTCTTCTGCGACACTGCATGTGCCACAGATAGCGGTTGCCTTATCGATCATGTCAACCGCAGGTCCAGTGGTTCCGACCGGGAAAAACGTATCCGGGTCAGAGTTCCGACAAGCAGCGAGTTCTCTCCAGTCAGTGACGGTCAGCACGTCTATGTCTCCTAGAACATCAAGTGGTATAGGGCCTGTGAAAGTGAATGGTTTCACAATCAACCCCCGTATGTCAAACGGTTCTTCCATCCCGGCGCCATCCAAGTCTACGGACCACTGAAATAACCCGCAAGGAAATTGCACGATTCATTGATGACGCGGAGATTCTCGTAGAATTCGGCCACTCACCGAAGGAAACTCATGCCCATCTCAGAGCAACTCAGGACAGATCAGATCGCCGCGATGAAGGCCAAGGACAAGGTGACGCTCAACGCAATCCGGTCCGTTCAGGCGGAGATCGCCACTGCCAAGAGTGCCCCCGGATTCAAGGGCGAAACCGACGATGTGTTCTACACGAAGACCATTGCGACCTATGTGAAGCGAGTCTCGAAGTCAAAGGCCGAGTACGACGCGATGGGTGATCGTGGTGCAGAGCAGGCCGACAAGCTCGCTTTCGAGATCGACTATCTCGCTCAGTACCTTCCGAAGGTCCTCGATGAGGCCGCCACGCGTGCGCTTGTTGACACCACCGTTGCAGAGCTTGGCGCGGATGCGGATACGCCTGCGGGCAAGGTCATCGGCGCCGTCATGCGCAGCGGTGAAGACCTCGACGGCACCCTCGTGAACAGGCTCGTCAACGAGGCCCTCGACGCCTGATCGAGGTCGCATTCTGTGGGCCACAATGCACAATTCTGTACAGCTGAACCCTGGGTTGCGGCTGCTGGCTTGAAACTGGTGCCCCAGGCTGGAATCGAACCTGACGCGCCGAGTGGTCGTGGGCTAGCTGATGCTCGGCGTGCCTGCGCGGGACAACCGGGCAATCGCTGCACATTCGTTGAGCCGGTGCCCCAGGCTGGAATCGAACCAGCGCTCCCGGCTCCGGAGGCCGGTGCTCTATCCCCTGAGCTACTGGGGCGCGCCACGATTGTAACCTTGCGTCCTCTGCACTCGACTTCGCATCACAGTCCATAATCGGAACGGTCATACCATGTCTCTCCAACACCAACTCAGCGAGATCGTCGGCGACGCCTTCGAGGCCGAGGGCGTAGATCGTTCGTTTGGTGAGGTTGTTGTATCCCAGCGCCCCGAGCTCGCTGACTACCAGTGCAATGGTGCGCTTGCGGCTGCGAAGGGAGCAGGGCGAAACCCGCGCGAGATTGCCGAGGGCGTAACTGGCCGCATCGACGCCCCGGAGCTGATCACCTCCATCGAGATCGCAGGTCCAGGTTTCCTCAACATCATGGTTGTCGATGACGGCCTTGCACGTGCAGTTGCGGAGATGGAGAGTTCGGACCGGCTCAACGTGAAGACGATCGACGATGATCGCACCATCGTGGTCGACTATGGCGGTCCCAACATGTCGAAGTCGCTCCACGTCGGTCACCTTCGGGCCGCTGTGATCGGCGAGAGCCTCAAGCGAATCTTCCGATTCCTCGGCTACAACACGATCGGCGATATCCACATTGGTGACTGGGGAATGCCCGTTGGTCAGCTCATCGTTGAGCTCCAGGACCGGCAGCCGGACCTTGCGTACTTCGACCCCGAGTACGACGGTGCCTACCCGACTGAGTCACCCGTCACGCTCGACGACCTGTCTGAGATGTATCCGGTCATCACCAAGCGGTGTGCCGAGGAACCAGAGACGGCCGAACGGGCGAGACAGGCAACCTTCGATCTCCAAAACGGACGTGAGGGGTATCTCGCTGTTTGGAGGCACTTCCACGATGTCTCGGTTACCGAGCAGCGGAAGGACTTCGGTGCGCTCGGGGTCGAGTTCGACGTCTGGTACGGAGAATCAACGGTGCATGACCGCCTCGAACCGATGGTTCGCGAACTGATCGCATCAAAGATTGCCCGGGAGTCAGAGGGCGCCGTGGTCATCGATGTCGAGCAGCCAGACGACAAGAAGGAGATGCCGCCGCTACTCCTCACGCGATCCGATGGCTCCTACCTCTACTCGACAACCGATCTCGCAACGATCGACATGCGCGTGTCCGACATGGAGATGGACGCGGGGCTCTATGTGGTTGACGCCCGCCAGTCGCTCCACTTCGAGCAGGTGTTCCGAGCGGCCCGCAAGGCCAGCTATGCCACGGAGGACACGATCCTCGAGCACATCGGATTCGGTACCGTCAACGACGAACACGGCAAACCGTTCAAGACAAGGGAAGGCGGCGTGCTCCAGCTCGGAGACCTCATCACGCTCGTTACTGATGGTGCGCGCGAGCGTCTTGACGAGGCGCACATCGCTGAGGACTATCCCGCCGACGAACGCGAGCAGATCGCTCGGCAGGTCGGGCTCGCTGCCCTCAAGTTCGGTGACCTGTCGAATCATCGGACGTCCAACTACATGTTCGATCTCGATCGATTCTCAGCATTCGAGGGCAAGACAGGTCCCTACCTTCAGTACTCGGCCGTGCGCATCAAATCGATCCTGCGAAAGGCGCACGATGCCGGCCTCGCAGACAGAGAGATCATCGCGCCAACGGTTGCCCAAGAGCGAACGCTCATGCTGCGTCTCGTGCGTCTGCAAGAGGTCGTGTACCGCTCGGCGAACCTGCGAGCCCCCAACGTGATCGCGGAGTACGCCTACGAGCTCGCAACCGACTTCAGCCGCTTCTATGAGCACTGCCACATTCTTCGTGAGGAGAACGCAGAGAGGCAGGCATCATGGCTCGCGCTCGTACAGGTCACCCTTGACGCTCTGACGACGCTTCTCGATCTGCTTGGCATCGAAGTGCCGGAGCGCATGTGACCGCCAGCCCGATCGCATGGCATCTCCTCCCCGACACCGCTGCTGTGGAGGACGGAAGCCTCACGATCGGTGGGTGTGACGTCATCGACCTTGCCGAGCGATTCGGCACGCCAGTGTTCATCTATGACGAGGAACACCTGCGCAGCCGATGTCGCGAGGCCGTCTCAGCGTTCGGTGATGGCGTCGCGTATGCGTCAAAGGCATTTCTGTGCAAAGCAATGGCCAAGATCGCCCATGAAGAGGGCATGTATATCGACGTGGCGACCGGTGGCGAGATGCATGTTGCGCTCGCAGCCGGCGTGCCAGGGGATCGCATGGTGTTCCACGGAAACAACAAGTCAGCAGCCGAAATCGAAACGGCGATAGCAAACGACGTCAGCCGCATAGTCGTTGATTCCTTTGATGAGATGGACCGCATCGAAGCGATCGTCGGGCCCTCAGGGACCGCACCCAAGGTGCTGCTCAGAATCAATCCAGGCATCGATGCGCACACGCACGAGTACTTGCGCACAGGAATCCCCGACTCGAAGTTCGGTTTCCCTCTCACCGAGGGGATCGCTACCCGAGCCATCGAGCGAGCAAAGAAGTCGCCGGCAATGGAATTCATCGGTGTTCACATGCACATCGGAAGTCAAGTCTTTGACGTTGACAGCTTCGCCAAGGCCGTCGGAGCAATTGCGTCGTTCGTGAACGAGTCAGGGGCTGAGGAGTTCTCGGTTGGAGGTGGTCTCGGTGTTGCCTACGTGGAGGGTGAGTCCGCAGACACGATTAGTTCATGGGCAGACACGATTCTCTCTGCCTCGAGAGCGAGCGGTATCACGGCTCGCATCGTTGCCGAACCCGGTCGGTCTATATCCGCAATGGCAGCAGTGACGGCCTACACGGTTGGAACGATCAAAGACGTTCCCGGAGTGAGGACGTACTTGTCGGTTGACGGCGGAATATCTGAGAACCCCAGGCCCGTCCTCTACGGCAGTGGGTACGAGGCAATGCTTCCCCGAAGCCCGCTCGCGGAACGGCCGTTCACGACTCGTATCGTCGGCAAACACTGCGAGTCAGGAGACATCGTCGTCAGGGAGGCCGATCTGCCAAGCGACACGATGGTGGGCGACATCCTTGTCACACCCGTCACCGGTGCCTACGGGCACTCGATGGCGTCGAACTACAACAAGGTTGGGCGTCCACCGGTTGTGTTCGTCAATGACGGCGAGGCGCGCCTTGTTGTCGAGCGCGAGTCCTATGAGGACATCCTGCTGAAGGATCTTGGCTGAGAGCCGAGGCGCTACTCGGTCCAGACTGGCATCGGACGAGTCTCCGCGAGCGATCCGAGGAAGGTGAGCGTCCAAGGTGTCGCTCGGCGTTCGGTGAGGTAGGCGATTCCAGGCTCCGGAACGTCGTCGATTGATTCCGTACCGACCCATCCGTCGCCGGTGTTCCACCAGAGCAGGTCAGCGTCCGCGTACTTGCCAGGGGAGTTCCACGACTTCTGCCCGAGGGACCCTTCCGCCCAGTGGTCGTCGGTGAGGACGAGGGAGCGGTGCTCGACGATGAATTCCTTGTACTCATCCTGGCGCGATCTCCAGATGCGATCGACCCGCCCGGAGATGACCGTCGCGAAGCGGTCGACGATGTTCGGTCCAACCTTGGCTGTTTCTACGCCAGCAGGTTCGATGATGATCGGCGGCGTCGGAGGCACAGGCAGAGCAGCAACCTCAACCATCTTTGCCCTGGTTTGCAGCTGTTCCAGCATCCAAGATGGAGGATCGTCAGAGAAGACGACTACACGATCCGAATGGAGTCGAGCGATCTCGTCCAGTGCTGGTTGAGGATTCGAAGGGTCGAATGCAACGACGGGTGCCTGGAGTATGGACGCAGTGACTTCGCTTTCTTCGAGCGTGCCAGCATCATCAGCCGAGACAACAAATGTGATCGCTGCGCCGTCAGCATGATTCGCCTGTGAGAGCGTGATCGTGGCGGTGCTTGCGTCCGATGGCAGCCATTCGTACACGATCTTGTCTGACCGCTTCAACGATTTGTGTGGGTCGATGGGATATCCGGATCGGTTTCTGAGTTCGAAATGGAGGTGCGGTGACGTGTGCTCTGAGTTGCCGCTGTCGCCGATCCATCCGATCAGCTGACCGGCCTCGACCTGTGTCCCGACCTCAATGCCCGGAGCGGGACAGGGGTAGCCGATGGTGTCGGTACCAGGTTTGTCGTTGTTGAGATGCAGGTATCTGGTCTCCCAGCGGTCACGCGAACGAATTCGGACGGAGCACCCTGCGTTCCCTTCGTCGTACGTGACTTTCGTTACGGTCCCCGCGTGTGCAGCCACAACGGGAAGGCCCTTCCATCCGTAGGTCATGATGTCTATGCCGTGGTGCTCCCGCGTGCAGCCATCGCGACAGGCGCCAAAACCCGACCAGTACTGGGTTACTCCAACGACGGGGAAGACCAGCTTCCGCACGACGTTGTAACGCTTGACAGGTGTGAATGTTGGTTCAGCCGCCGGAGCGGACGCGGGTACGGCGACGATCAAGAGGATCGCTGCCATCGCGGCAATAAGAGCGCTTCGCGCGTAGGTCGTCCGGCCCATGAAGATGGTGTCGGCACAATCGCCACACCACTGAAGCTGTACAGGCGATGGTTCTTCCGACCGCACTCGCGAGTCCGGCGCTATCGTCGCTGTCTGTGGAACGATCAATCGGAATAGGGCTTCTTGGCGCAGGCACCGTTGGTGGCACGCTTGTGGCGCGCCTCGTGGGTGAGTCGGAGGCAATAGCGACGAAGACGGGGCTCACGTTCGATGTGCGTCGAGTTGGCGTGAGGGACGTGTCCCGTGAACGACCGTTCCCCGTTTCCGATGGGCTTCTCACCGATCAGCTTGATGAGGTCATCAACGATCCAAGCGTTGACCTGGTCGTTGAGCTATTGGGCGGCCTTGAACCAGCGGGAGATTTGGTTCTCGCTGCTCTCGAAGCTGGCAAGCCGGTCATTTCGGCCAACAAGGAACTCGTGGCAGTGCGCGGACCCGAGCTGATCGCCGCTGCAGAACGTTCCGGAGTGCCGTTCCTCTTCGAAGCCGCGGTTGGGGGTGCGATCCCAATCATCAGACCCCTCTCCGAAACGCTTGCGGGAGAGAAGATCGATCGTGTCCTTGGAGTCGTGAACGGCACAACCAACTACATCCTCACCCAGATGAGCGAACACGGAGCGACATACCCCGCTGCTCTCATGGAGGCCAAGGAACTCGGCATTGCAGAACCGGATCCGACGGCTGATGTGTCAGGAGCCGATGCAGCCGCCAAAGCGGCGATCCTCGCCTCGCTCGCGTTTGGCAATTGGGTTGGCATCGACGACGTCTTCTACGAAGGCATCGAGGACGTGACCGCCGTAGATATCGAGTTCGCAGCCGACTTTGGATACGCCGTGAAGCTGATCGCCGTGTGCGATCGGATCGCAGAGGGTGTCAACGCTCGTGTTCACCCTGCCATGATCCCCCTCGACCACCCGCTCGCGTCAATCAGGGGCGCAACCAACGCCATCTTCATCGAGGGACCAACCATCGACTCGCTGCTCTTCTCCGGTCCCGGCGCCGGTGGCGACCCGACTGCTACAGCCGTCCTCGGTGACATGATCGACGCTGCCCGCGAGACGCTCGCAGGCGCCCAGGTGGCACCAAGAATCAGATTCTCTCCCGGAGAACTCGTCCCTTTCGAGGATGTTGCCACCGAGTGGTACGTGCGTCTCGTCGTCGACGACAAGCCCGGTGTACTCGCCAAGGTTGCCTCCGGCTTCGGAGATGCAGGGGTCTCCATCAAGTCCGTATGGCAGGAAGGCAGCGACGCTGAAGCCGCTTTGATCGTTGTCACCCATCTTGCACCTGAGCGATCTCAGCGCGCTGCGCTCGAGTCGCTTCGATCGATCAAGGAAGTCATCGACATCGGCTCGGTCATCCGAGTGCTCGGAGAGTCGGTGTGAACTGGCGCGGTGTGATTGAGGAGCATCGTGAGAGGCTTCCGGTGTCAGATGCCACACCGGTGGTGACACTGCTCGAAGGTGGCACGCCGCTCATTCCTGCGCCGTATTTCTCAGAACGTGTCGAGCGTGATGTGTATCTCAAGTTCGAGGGGATGAACCCGACCGGTTCGTTCAAGGACAGAGGCATGACGCTTGCTGTGTCCAAGGCCGTCGAGGAAGGCGCCGCCGCCGTTGCATGTGCTTCGACGGGGAACACCTCTGCGTCAGCAGCCGCGTACGCAGCACGAGCGGGCATCGACTGCATCGTCGTTCTCCCGGCCGGGAAGATCGCTGAGGGCAAGCTTGCGCAGGCCGTTGCGCATGGCGCGACGATCGTGCCCATTGATGGAAACTTCGACGACGCCCTCGACATCGTCACGGAGCTTGCCGAGGTCCACGGCATTGCGCTTGTCAACTCGGTCAACCCGTATCGGATCGAGGCCCAGAAGACGGCGGCGTTCGAGGTGATCGACGCCCTCGGCAGTGCGCCGGTGGTTCATGCTCTCCCTGTGGGGAACGCAGGAAACATCACGGCCTATTGGAAGGGTTACACGGAGGCAGGGCAGCGGCCCGCCATGTGGGGCTTCCAGGCCGCGGGTTCAGCGCCGATCGTGTTCGGCGAGGTATTCGATGAACCAGAGACCGTCGCCACGGCAATCCGCATCGGCAATCCAGCTTCATGGGACGGCGCCGTTCGGGCTCGGGACGAGTCGGGTGGCCGCATCGAGGCAGTCACAGACGATGAAATCCTCGCGGCCTACCGCCTGCTCTCGAAGAAGGACGGCGTCTTTTGCGAACCAGCCTCCGCTGCGGGGGTAGCGGGGATCATGAAGTTCAAGGACGACCTCCCCGACGGTTCGGTTGTGTGCACCATCACCGGGCACGGCCTCAAGGATCCAAACACGGCAACGGCCAACCTTGAATTCCCGCCAACGGTGTCCGCAACACTCGCCGCGGTTGTTGCTGCTGCAGGTCTCGGTTCTTGAGATCTTGACGCTTCATGTCACACCCGGCTTCTATCCTGTGATCAGTGGCCAGAGAAGTGAATAGAGAAGGAACACCTTGACTGAAGTTCTGCTGCTTGTCCTCGTGATTGCCATCATCGGTCTGGCGGCCGTGATGTTCGTCCGGCTGAAGCCCAATGACGAGGGGCGCGTTGATTTGGTGGATCAACGTATGACTGAAATGCTCAACAACCAGCAGGCGCTTGTCGGCAAGGTCGATACGGTCTCCACCCAACAAATCGAGTCCTCTCGGCGGATGACCGAGTCGTTCGGGAAGTCTCAGCAACAGCTCGGCACGGCCTTGTCCGACCGATTGGCGAAGGTCGAAGCTGAGATGAACAAGAACCTCGCCTCGTCATCCAAGGAGACGGCAGAATCGCTCGCCGGTCTCAAGGAGAGGCTTGAGACGATTGACAAGGCCCAGGACAACATCAAGGCACTGTCTGAACAGGTCGTGAGCCTTCAACATGTGCTCGATGACAACCCGGCACGAGGAGCTTTCGGTGAGATCCAGCTTGCCGACATCGTCGAGTCGATGCTGCCTTCGTTCGCGTATCAGATGCAGGCACCGCTCGCGAACGGCAAACAGGTTGACTGCCTCATCAAGCTGCCAGATCCACCCGGTCCGATATCGGTTGATGCCAAGTTTCCGCTGAAGGCTTACCAGGAGATGCTTGAGGCAGAGAATCAGACAGACAGGAACAAGGCCGGCAAGCAACTCGCGGCTGACACGAAGAAGCACATCAAGGACATTGCCGACAGGTACGTTGCCCAGAGCATCGATGGTGTGACGTCGACCGCGGAGAACGCCCTTATGTTCATCCCTTCAGAGGCCGTGTACGGCGAGCTGCACGCACATCATCCTTCGGTGATCGCCGAGAGCCACAAGCGCAAGGTGTATCTGGTTTCGCCGACAACGCTGATGGCGACGCTCACGACGGTCCGTGCGATCTTGCGTGATGTTGAGATGCGCAAGCAGGCCTCAGTGATCCAAGAGGAGGTCTCCACCCTGCTCAAGGACATCGGACGGCTCGATGAACGGGTATTGAATCTCGACCGTCACTTCGATCAAGCCGCACGGGACATCGAACAGATAAAGACAAGCTCGACCAAGATCGTGAACCGCGGCGACAGAATTGAGTCCCTCGATCTTGGCGACCACGACACCACCCCGTCGATCGAGCCTGGTAGCGACCATCAGGATGACTTCGGCCTGGACGCATAGCTCCGTAAGTCATTGCACTAAACGGCGGCGACTCCCTATACTCTCGGTACTCCCCGCTAGGCAACCCGTTCGAGGTTCGCGTG
>Ga0255049_10001665_pt1 | contig 12089 bp, 5 predicted proteins | sample JV7_2_3_MG_FD_183615 | JGI IMG/M metagenome (GOLD analysis project Ga0255049, IMG submission 183615) | Seawater microbial communities from Jervis Inlet, British Columbia, Canada - JV7_2_3 | ecosystem: Environmental > Aquatic > Marine > Inlet | place: Canada: British Columbia | collected 2016-10-06
AGATCGGGGTGGCGGCTTTCACGCCGCCCGGGGCGCTGGTGGCTCTCAGCGTGGTGCTGGGGAGTGTCGCGGCCGCCGCCCATGCGCGTTTCTCGGCTCTGCAGACCTTCGCCGCCTTTCTGGCCGTCGGCGTCCTGGTTTTCCCGTCGATGTTCCTGCTGGAGCCCGCGATATGGAAGATCGTCTTCCCCGGGCGCATCGAGAGCACCGGTTCCGCGTTGGCACACTCCGACACGCCCGTCGTGCTGGTTGTGTTCGATCAACTGCCGGTGTCTTCACTCATGAATGGCGAGCGGAGAATCGACGCCGCCCATTATCCGAGCTTCGCAGCGCTGGCAGACGATGGGACCTGGTACCGGAATGCCAGCGCGGTGGGAAGCCAGTCCGCTTGGGCGGTTCCAGCGATTCTGACCGGGCAGTACCCCGACCCGGCCAAGCGGCTGCCGAGTTGGCTGGACCACCCTGACAGCGTGTTCTCCTTGATGCATCCGCGCTACTCGATGCGGGTGGAGGAGCCGGTGACACAGCTGTGCCCGGCCGAGGTTTGCGGATCCACCGCTCAACGATGGTCGCTCCGAGTGCGCGCAGAGCTATCGGACCTCGCCGTCGTCTACGCCCACGTAGTGGCCCCGCCAGGATGGTCAAATCGGTTGCCACCGCTGACTGACAATTGGAAGAACTTCGGCGTTTCCGCCAGCGAGCGCGTGCTGCGGGATTATTCCGACTGGCAGGCAACGCAGACACGCTGGGACTTCAGCGAACGATGGTCCGCTCGAAGGGACGCCGACCGGCGGACAGGGTTCAACGACTTCGTCGCTGCGATCGGGTCGGAAAGGCAGCCGGCGTTGTACTTCGTCCATGTGCTGTTGCCCCACGAGCCCTATGAATTCCTGCCTTCCGGACGCTCCTATCTTCTCGACGTCGGGTTGATGGGCCTCCAATCCGATGGGCGCTGGACGAGCGAGTCCGCCAAGGTTCGAGAGGTATACCAGCGCCACCTTCTGCAACTGGCGTACGTCGACCGGCTGGTGGGCAGATTGGTGGAGCGACTCAAGGAAACGAATCTCTACGAGCGGTCATTGGTCGTGGTGACGGCGGATCACGGTGCCAGCTTTGCGCCGGGAGACTCGTTCAAGGTCCCGACCGATTCCAACTACGCCGACATCCTGTCCGTTCCTTTGATCGTCAAGACTCCGGGGCAGAGCGGCGGGAGTATCGATGACCGCAATGCGGAAACGATCGACATTTTGCCGACGATTGCAGACGTTCTGGATGTAGAAATAGGCTGGGCGGTGGACGGCAGTTCGCTGGTGGCCGATCCCGACCCCCAGCGCCAGCACAAGGTGATGCTGCGTGGCGACGCGACTGAGCGCCAGACCTATCCCGTTGCCGATGTCGTCGCCCGTAGAAACGCGACGGTGGATCGCAAGCTGGAGCTGTTCGGCCCCGCCGGAGATCCGTTGAGGCGTGGCGCGAGCACTCTCGACCGGCAACTCGTAGGTCGACGAGTCGAGGAGTTTCGCGGCCCTGACGACGCATCGGTCGACGTCGTGCTCGAATACCCGACGATATTCTCCCAGGTCGAGCCCGAGTCGGAGTTCGTTCCCGTGCGGATCAGCGGCCGCGTGACTCGGGCGGGTGACTCCGGGGCCGACGGTGAGAACGACATCGAACTGGCCGTAGCGCTGAATGGATTCGTTGTGGCGACCACCCAGCCATGGCCCGGTACGCAGGTCGACCGGACGACCTTCTGGGCAGTGTTCGTTCCGGAGGAAGCGTTTCTGGAAGGCACCAATAAGGTCGAGGTCTTCGTCGTCGAGTCGACCCCGAGCGGTCCACTCCTGCACCTTGCCTATGAAGGAGACGGTGCCGCCTCGGGTCCTTTGAACATCGTGATGCCGACGGGCGAGCGGTTGGAGGGCGTGGAGATCACCGGCTTTCGGGCTCTGGAGTGGACCCGTGACGGCGTGCCGGTTCGCTGGACAGCGCCCCGTGGAACCCTTCGTGTGCCCATCGATCCGGACAACCCGCCCGTCGGGCTCGATCTCTTCGTCCGCTATGTGGCCCCGCGGGGGCAGAGGCTACGGATCAGGGCCAACGGTTGCCCGATCTTTCGTCAACGGCTCAACGAGGCGTTCAAGGAAAGAGTCCCGTTCGGCGAGTGCCGCATCGAGGGTCCCGAACTTCTTCTCGAACTCATCAGCGATCGGTGGGCACCCGACGCGAGTCAGGTCGGTGTCGGGGTGAGTTCGATCATTCTTCTCGACAGGGCGGCCTGGGAGCAGTAGCCCCGCACGGTCCGGCCGGGGAGAAGAAGAGAGGGCGGCCACGCTGGCGCGGGCACCCCCCTCGACGGACGGACGGCCATTCGGTAGTCTGCGTCCGGTCGTATTTCATCGGATTCCTGGAGAGACCCATGCGTAGACGAACACGCGCGACCGGCGCGCTGCTGACTGCCCTTCTCGTGATGCCCGTGGCGAGCGGCGCACAGCAGACCGCCAAGCCCGTCCTGCACGGTCGGCACTGGGTGGCGATTACCGGCAAGCCGCTCGGTGCAACGGCCGGCGCAATGATCTTCCAGCAAGGTGGCAACGCCGTGGATGCGGCGTGCGCGATGCTCGCTGCGACCTCGACGATGTGGGACACGCTCGGCTGGGGAGGGGAAACTCAGGCGCTGATCTACGACCCGAACCAGAAGAAGGTGATCGGTATCAACGCGCTGGGCGTGGCGCCGACGGGAGCGACGCCCGAGTTCTTCAAGGACCAGGGCCTGGACTACCCGCCCGCCTACGGTCCGCAGGCGGCAGTGACTCCGGGAACTCCGGGTGGCTTGCTCGTGATGCTCGAGAGATACGGCACGATGAGTCTGGCGCAGGTACTGGCGCCGGCCATCGAGATGGCCGACGGCTATCCAATCGAGGGGCAGGCCGCGCGGGGTATCGAGCGCGCGAAGGAGCAGATCAAAGAGTGGCCCTACTCGAAAGAGGTGTTCCTGCCGCACCTCGGTGAGGAGCACGAGGCGCCGAATCCGGGAGAGATGTTCAGGCAGCCGGACCTCGCTGCAACGCTGCGCAAGCTGGTAACCGCCGAGCATGAGGCGCTTCTTGGCGGAGCCACCCGCGAGGAGGCGATTGGCGCCGCCTACGAGCGCTTCTATCGCGGCGACATTGCCGAGGAGTTCGTCCGCGGATCGCAGGAGATGGGTGGCCTCCACACCATGGAGGATCTGGCCAACTGGGAGGTCTTCATAGAAGAGCCTGTCATGACCACCTACAAGGGCATCGAGGTCTACAAACTCACCCACTGGGTGCAGGGCCCGGTGATGTTGCAGGCGTTGAACATGATGGAGCAGCTCGACGTCGGTTCGATGGGATACAACAGTTCGCGCTACATGCACGCTCTTTATCAGGTGATGAACCTGGCTTTCGCCGATCGCGATTTCTATTACGGCGACCCTTACTTCCCGCCGGAGGAGCCGATCGGAGGACTGCTCTCGAAGGACTATGCGGCCAGCCGTGTTGCCCTGATCGATTGGGAGCGTAACGACGAGCAGGTGAAGCCGGGCGACCCGTATCCGTATCAAGGGGGCGAGAACCCCTTCCTGCACTACCTCGAGAGCTGGGGTGAGCACACCGTCGACCCGGAAGAGGGTTCCGCTGCGATGCTCGAGTTCGACGCCGATTTCCATGCCGGGACCACATCAATCCAGGCAGTCGATGCCGAAGGATGGATCGTGTCGGTGACCCCGAGTGGAGGCTGGATCCCCGCTGCCATCGCCGGGCACACAGGGGTCGGCATGAGCCAACGAATGCAGAGCTTCGTTCTGGACCCGGCAGAGAACCCGTACAACGTCGTGGCGCCGGGCAAGCGACCACGGGCGACGCTGACGCCGGGTCTGGCGCTCAAAGACGGCAAGCCCTATCTGTCGTTCGCCGTCCAGGGCGGGGATGCCCAGGACCAGAACCTGCTGCAGTTCTTCCTCAACATGGTCGAGTGGGACATGAACGTACAACAGGCGGTCGAGGCCGCGAACATCAACAGTTCGCAGATGCGCGGTTCATTTGGCGAACATGTTTCGATTCCCGGCCGAATCGTCATCCAGGCCGCCACGCCGCCCTGGGTACGGGCCGAATTGCGGGCGATGGGGTATACGTTGAGCGAGCGCGAGAGAACCTCCGGGCCCATCAATGCGATCTACTTCGACTGGGAGAATGGCACCTTCTGGGGAGGCTCGAGCCACCACGGTGAGGACTACGGGATTGCCTGGTAGAGAGGCGCCGGCGCGCCTGATCTGGCGTTGGGCCCGGGACCCCGGTGTCGCGCTCGACTACCTGGCTGTCTGAGCAGCGTCGCTTGCTTCGACTGTTGGGTCGGGCGATCATCCGCGCACGATGATCGCTATCGCGTCTGTGTTGCCGCGCGCCCGCCCGCGCCGGGTCGTGCCCCTCCTGCTGATGGTGGCCGCCACGGCGTTTTCGGCATGTGGCAGGGCCGCCGAGGTCGTGCGACCTTTGACAGGGCGGTCCGACGTCGACACGATCTTCGCCGAGTACGACCGTCCTGACTCTCCCGGTTGCGCGCTAGGCGTGATCCTGGACGGCGAGTTCGTCTACCGCCGGGGGTACGGGGCGGCGAACCTGGAGCACGGCATTCCCTTGGATGCCGACAGCGTGTTCCGAACCGGCTCGGTGGCAAAGCAGTTCACCGGCATGCTCATCCTGCTGCTCGAGGAGGCCGGAGCGCTCGGTCTGGACGACGGTCTGCGCAAATGGGTGCCGGAGATGCCGGACCTCGGGCCCATCACCGTGCGCCACCTGCTGCACCACACCAGCGGCCTACGTGATTACCTGGCTCTCACCGAGCTGGCCGGGTATCGCGAGCAGGAGTACTACACGCCCGAACAGTTGTTGGAGCTGCTAGGTCGACAGCGCGCCCTGAACTTCGCGCCGGGCGAGGAGTACCTCTACTCGAACACGGGCTACTTCCTGCTCGGCCTGATTGCCGAGCGAGCCTCTGGCAAAGGCATGCACGAACTCGGCGAGGAGATGATCTTCGGGCCGCTCGGCATGACCAGCAGCCAGTTCTATGCCGACCCGACGCAGATCGTCCCGCGGCGCGCGAGCGGCTATGCACCAACCGACGACGGATTCGTCATCTCGATGACCACGCTCCCCATCGTCGGGGATGGCTCAGTGTTTACCTCGGTGAACGACCTGTTGGCCTGGGACCGGAACTTCTATGACAACCGACTGGGCAATGCTGATGCCGGGCTCATCGCGCGCTGGCTTGCCCCTGGGCGGCTCAACAGCGGCGCTACGGCGGGTCGCGGCGCGGCGTATGGCGCGGGGATTTCTGTAGGCGACTACCGCGGCGCCGAACTGGTGAGTCATAGCGGCGGTTTCGTCGGGTTCCGCGCCGACATGATTCGGTTCCCGCAGCAGCGCGCAACGGTGATCACGTTGTGCAACGTGGCGACGGCCAGCCCGTCGAGGTCGGCGCGGCGAGTCGCCGACGTTTTTCTGGCCGGCCGACTCGGCCCGGCCGAGCAGGCCGCCCAGCGAGAGACCGCGCTCCGGGTCGAGGAAGAATTCACATTGCCGGTGTCGCAGCTGCGGCAGTTCCGGGGCCGCTACGTCAGCCGCGAACTCGGTGTCACCTATGCCGTCGAGATCCGCGAGGGTCGCCTGGTCGCGAGCCTGCCACAGCGCTGGGATCGGCCGTTAACCGCGCTGGGCGCTGGCGATTTCAGCGATCCGGAAACGGGCTTCGAGCTGCAGTTCCGGCGCAATAGCGCCGGAGCAGTCGACGGATTCACGCTGGACTGGGGCCGCGTCACCGGCCTGTGGTTCGAGCGCATCGGATGAAGGGCGAACTCGAGGCAACGCTGGCGCAGCTGCACCGACACCGCCAGGAGTGGGGCGCCACGGGTGCTCGGGAACGCGCATCGCTGCTGCGTGCATGCATCGCGACGACGCAACGGGCAGCGCCTGAGTGGGCACGCCTCGTGTGCCGCGCGAAGGGGATAGACCCTTCTTCCCAACAGGCCGGCGAGGCGTGGCTCTCGGGGCCGATGACCACGATCCGGACTCTGCGCGTGACGGCCGAATCGCTGCTGTACGACGCTGCCCCGAACCCCCGCGCGATCAGAAGGCGAGGCGACCAGTCGATCGCCACCGTGACGCCGCAGTCGCGACTCGAGAGCCTGTCGATGGGCGGGCTGGTCGGCGAGATCTGGCTGGAACCGGGCGCCGCCCCGACGCAGGGGAGTCTCTATCGCGCCGACCGGCCGGCGCGCGCCTGTGGACTGGCGCTGGTGCTCGGTGCCGGGAACGTTTCCGCGATAGCGGCCAAGGACATCGTCCACAAGTTGGTGGCTGACAATGAGGTCGTGATCCTGAAGATGCACCCCGTTACGAGCTACCTCACCGCTGTCTTCGAGCGCGTGTTTGCTCCGTTGATTGACGCCGGCTACCTCGCGATCGTGGAAGGTGGGGCAGAAGTTGGCGAGTTCCTGTGCCGCCATGATCTGGTGACCTCGATTCATCTCACGGGATCGGATCGGACCTTCGACGCCATCGTCTGGGGAGGCAGTTCGGCGGAACGGGATCGCCGCAAAGCCGCCGCCGACCCGTTGATCGCCAAGCCCGTAACGGCGGAACTCGGCTGCGTGACGCCAGTACTTGTGGTGCCGGGGCGGTGGAGCGATCGCGAGCTTGGATACCAGGCCGCCAGCGTCGCCGGCATGGTCACCCACAATGCCAGCTTCAACTGTACGGCGGCCAAGGCCGTTCTCACGGCGTCGGGCTGGTCGCAGCGCGAGCAGTTCCTCGATGCCCTGCGGCAGGCGCTGCGGCAGGCGCCTCCGCGCCTGGCCTACTACCCGGGCGCACACGAGAGGTACGAGGAGTTCATGGGTGCGTACCCGGCTGCCGAGGTCCTGGGGGCTCGTTCCGACGGCGCCGTGCCGTGGACGTTGTTGCCCGATGTCGCGCCGCAGCGCGCCGAGTACGCGCTCAGCCACGAGGCGTTCTGTGGCGTGGTCGCCGACGTGGCCGTGGACGGCACGGATGCGGCGGAGTTTCTCGCTGCTGCCGTGCGTTGCGCCAACGAGGAGGTCTGGGGGTCGCTCTCCTGCAACATGCTCGTCGATCCCCGGACCGAGAAGAAGCTCGGCGGCGGCCTCGAGGACGCCATCGCCAGGCTCCGCTACGGTGGGACTGCCGTCAACACGTGGGGCTCGGCGCTCTTCGGCCTGGCGACGACGACCTGGGGCGCCTTTCCGGGCAATGCGCTCGAGCAAATCGGTTCCGGTGTCGGCTTGGTCGGCAATGCGATGTTCTTCGACCACCCGCAGAAGTCGGTAGCCTACGGTGCGTTCATGCAATGGCCGAAACCGCCGTGGTGGCCAGTTCACCGCAACCTGGCGTCGCTGGGCCGTCGCTGGACCGACTTCGAGGCGCAGCCGAGCTGGGGCAGACTGCCCGGCTTCGCGCTCGCGGCAGCGCGCGGCTGATCGTGGGAGAAGGAAGGTCTGCGGCCGCAGGCTGGGTGGACGAGCTGTGTCGGAATCCATACCGGCTTCTGTTCCCGCTCGGCGTGGCCTTGTCCTGGGCCGGTGTCAGCCATTGGGCGCTGCACGCGGCCGGTCTGTTCCTCGACTACCGGCCGCGTTTTCACGCCATGGCGCAGACGCAGGGGTTCATGACCTGTATGGCGCTCGGGTTCCTGTTCACGATGATCCCTCGCCGTACCGGCACGGCGCCTCCTCGGCCGGGGCAGCTCCTGTTGGCGACGGTCGGACCCGTCGCGGTCGTCCTGGCGGCCTGGAATTCGCGCTGGGTCATGGCGCAGGTGGTTTGGTTGCTGGTGGCGCTCATGGTGGTGGAGTTCATCGCGCGTCGTTTCGGCGGGCCGGGTGAGTCCCGCACTCCGAACGGGTTCGTCTGGATCCCGGCCTCGTTGCTTCTAGGGGTCGTGGGATCAGCGCTGGCGCTGCTCTCCGAGATCGCGATGTTGCCGTTGAGCTGGACGCTGGTGGGTCAGCGCATGGTTCAGCAGGGGTTCTTTGTCGGCTTGATCCTCGGCGTGGGCGGCAGTCTTGCCTTGCCGCTGATGACTCGCGGCGAACGTCCGCAGGCCGGACCGGTGACCGGCCGTGATCGCGCGGCGCGCGCGGCCCACCTATTGGGAGCCGTCGCTCTGGCGGCTTCTTTCTGGGTGGAAGTGAACCACTCGCTGCAGCTGGCGATGGCCATTCGGGCCGCGGTTACCTTCGGTGTCGTGGCCGGCGCTGCGCGTCTTTGGCGGCGGCCGAGCCGCCCGGGCGCGAACGCCTGGATCATCTGGTTCGCGGCCTGGTTGTTGCCGGCCGGGTATCTCGTTGCGGCGCTCATGCCGCTGAGCTACCGCGCGGGCCTGCACATCACCTTCATCGGCGGTTTCGCCACACTCAGTCTGGCAATTGCCGCCCAGGTGCTACTGGGTCATGGCGACTATCCCGAGCTCGTCCGCGGCTGGCCGGTGGCGGCGCTGGTGCTGTGCGTTTGCATGAGTGGAGCGCTCCTGGCCCGCGTCCTGATGGAGCTGGATCGGCCGCGTAGCTTCGGCTGGTTGGGTCTGGCCGCCGGCCTGTTCCTGCTGGCGACGATTGCGTGGGGGCGCTATGTCGGCCCCGGGATTCTGCGCCCGCGACGGCCCGAGTAGCTCGTGGCAGGCGCCTGCCGAGACTCGCTGTGACCCGCCGCGCGTCCGCCCTGATTACACTCGACTGCGCTAGGTAGTGTCGCAACAGCGAATGTTGTGGTGAAATGCATCGCAATATCGTCTTACTCTGACCCTGCACGGAGCGACTCATGGAGCGACCGACCGGCAACCTGTTCGAGGCCGTCCAGCTGGCGGAGTGGCGCGCCCGACTCACGGCGTTCGTCGTCGGCCTGTTCCTCGTCGAGGCCGTTACCGGCCTGGTGATCTACCTCGCACCGTTCTCGGTGACGGCGCAAATCACCGTCGTGGTGCACACGGTGGCCGGCCTCCTGTTCGCCGTTCCGTACGCGCTGTATCAGGTGCACCACTGGAGAATCAATTCCGAACGCCCGCTCAACCAGCACAAGCTGCTCGGCTACCTGTGCGTGGTCTCCGTGGCGATCGCCGGCGCCAGTGGCCTGGTGCTGACCTGGCAGGCGGGCATGGCGGCCCGCATCAGCTACGCATGGGACCTCGTGCATCTGGTCAGCGGGCTGGCGGCTTCGGCCTTCGTTCTCTGGCATTTGGGGATCATCGTGCTGCGCCATCGTTGGCAGGACATTGGCGAGAAGGCGCAACAGATGCGCGGGGCGCAGGCGATGTTCCTGCGGCGCAACGCCTGGATCCTGATTGGCGCCACGGTCGTAGTGGCCGCCTGGGCGGCGGTATCGCCGATGCGCCCGCTGTACCGCGAGTTTCCTGAAGACTACGTACTGCCATTCGGAGAAAACCCCTTCGCGCCGAGCCTGGCGATGACGGCTACCGGAACGGCGCTCGATCCGCTCACCCTGGCCGGATCGGAGGGCTGCGGCGTCAGCAACTGTCACGCGGACGTCGTCGAGGAGTGGCAGCCGAGTGCCCATCGATACGCGGCGATGTCGCCGTTCTTCCAGGGAGTGCAGGGCGCGATGGCTGCCAACAATGGTCCCGAGTCGACGCGCTACTGCGGCGGCTGTCACGACCCGATCGCCCTGTTCTCGGGCAGCAAGAACCTGTACAGCGAAGACCTGTCCCAGCATGGGTACCAGGAGGGCATCTCCTGCGTCGCTTGTCACTCGATCGAGCGAACGGATGTCCGCGGCAATGCCAACTACACCATCGCGGCGCAACAGCGCTACCTGTACGAGGAAGCAGAAGACCCCGTGTCGGCCTGGGTGGGGCGCTTCGTGATCCGGGCGTATCCGCGCCAGCACTTGGCCTCCTGGACGCGCGACCTGTACAAGACTCCGGAGTTCTGCGGTGCCTGCCACAAGCAGTTCATCGACGAGGAGATCAACAACGTCGGCTGGGTGCAGCTGCAGAATCAGTACGACAACTGGAAGGCGAGTCGCTGGCACGTGACCGACGATCCGGAAGCGTCGATCACCTGCCGCGAGTGCCATATGCCGTTGACCGACTCGACGGACCCGGCGGCCGGGGATGAACTCGACTACAACCGCACGCCGGACGATGGCAAGCATCGGAGCCATCGTTTCATCGGTGCCAACCAGTACCTGCCGACGATGCTCGACTTGCCGTCGGCGCGCGAGCAGGTGCGGCTGACCGAAGCGTGGCTCCGCGGTGAGACAGAGATCCCGGAGATCGCCGACAAGTGGACGACCGGCCCGGCGGTGCCTTTGCAGATTGTCGCGCCCGAAACCGTGAAACCCGGCGAGGCCATCAAGCTCCAGATCATCGCGATCAACAACAAGGCTGGGCATGACTTTCCGACGGGCCCGCTGGATATCATCCAGGCCTGGATCGAGGTCGTGGTCGAGGACGACATGGGCAATGTCGTGTACGAGTCCGGCCGGCCCGACGAGGACAACTACCTGCCGTCCGGGACGACCATCTTCAAGGCGGAGGCGATCGACCAGTTCGGCAATCGCATCGACAAGCACAACCTCTGGGAGATGGTGGGTGCGCGCTTCAAGCGCACTCTCTTCCCGGGGTACTCGGACATCGCCACCTACGCGTTCTTCTGCCCGGACCAGTCCTTGATGGCGAGCGCCGGCAGCGAAGGCGGCGAGGTGATGGAGCGCCGCGGCGTCGACCCATTGACCGTGGACATCGACACGCCTGACGGGTCGTCGGTGCTACATGTGCGCGCTCGTCTCCGCTATCGCAAGGTCGAGCAATACCTCATCGACTTCCTGTTCCCGGATAGCGGGCTGCAGGCGCACATCACGGACATGTCCGAGGCCGAGGCCCGCATCGTCATTTCGACGAACTGAACGACGACGGGTGACTCACATGACCCCCAGACAGCGACGACTGGTGAAGTACGGCCTCGGTTCGGCCGGACTGGTGATTCTGATCGTCGGCCTGGTGGTATTCGTCGAGTGGATGTCGAACACGGCCGACCCCACGGCGGGAATCGACGATGTCCTGTCCCGTGATCTGCCCGACGATATGCCGAGCATCGAGTTTGTCGATGCGACGACTGCGGCTGGCATCGACTTCAGTCACTTCGCCGGTGGGCGTTCGCAGTTGCTCCCGGAGGACATGGGATCGGGCGTGGCGTGGGGCGACTGCGATGGCGACGGATGGGTGGACCTGTATGTAGTGAGCTTCGGCGGGCCGCTCGGCACACCGGCGGAGAGCCGCGCGGCCTGGCCGCGTAGTCAGCTCTACCGCAATCGCGGTGATGGAACGTTCGAGGACATCAGTTCGGCGTCCGGTGCCGACGCCGGTGAGTTCGGCATGGGCGCCAGCTGGGCTGACTACGACGGCGACGGCGATCTGGATCTGTACGTAACGCAATACGGACCGAATGTAATGTTGCGCAACGAGGGAGGTTGCCGCTTCATCGACGTCACGGCCGACACCGGACTGGCAGGCGGCGCTGAGGACTTCAGCGCGGGCGCCACCTGGGGCGACAGTGATGGCGACGGTGACCTCGACCTTTACGTCACCAACTACGTGGAATTCGATTTGGGCACGGCAGCGAGCGCCGCATCGCTGCAGTTTGGCATGGCGGTTCCCTTCACTCTGAACCCCGCGTCCTTCCCGCCGGCGGCGAACCGCCTCTTCCGCAACGACGGCGGACGCTTCGTCGACATCGCTGCCGAAGTGGGTGTTGCGAACACCGCGGGGCGCAGCCTATCGGCTGCCTGGGCTGATTTCGACGATGACGGGTTGCTCGACCTGTACGTTGCCAACGACATCTCCGACAACGCCTTCTACCGCAATCTGGGCGGCCACTTCGAGGACATCTCTGCCGCTTCGCTAACCGCCGACTATCGCGGCGCGATGGGGATCGCCGTGACCGACTTCGATCGCGACGGCGACATGGACTTCTTCGTCACCCATTGGATTGCGCAGGAGAACGGTCTGTATGCCAATCACCTCGAGTTCGGTCTCGATAC
>Ga0255049_10001668_pt1 | contig 12087 bp, 11 predicted proteins | sample JV7_2_3_MG_FD_183615 | JGI IMG/M metagenome (GOLD analysis project Ga0255049, IMG submission 183615) | Seawater microbial communities from Jervis Inlet, British Columbia, Canada - JV7_2_3 | ecosystem: Environmental > Aquatic > Marine > Inlet | place: Canada: British Columbia | collected 2016-10-06
CGCTCCGGCTCGGGTGCGTGCTGGCTCTGGGGCTCGGTACGCTAATGGGAATCAGTGGCCACCTTGCGCTCGCATTGGTTCAGCGGTTTCGTCCCTGGCTCAGTGCGATTCCCCGGGTCGGTGTTCTGATCGGAACGTCTACACTCACGCGACCGGGGGCGGCGAGCGTCTGCTTCGGAGCTATCGCGGCCATCGTCTGCGCATTGTCATTGACGTTATCGGCGCTTCACAGCCTGACCTCCAGCATCGACCGTTCGATCGCAGAGACCTACCAGGATGGGGCCTCGGTTCGGGCGGGGAATCCCACCGGAATGGATCGGGAGGTGATTCTGCCGAGCACCATCGAGACGATCCGTTCCACGCCGGGTGTCGACGACGTCGCGATTTTCTACAACCTCTACCCGTCTTTTCGGGGGGAGCCGATTCTGCTGGGTGCGTTGTCGGCCTTGCCTCTGCTCCGACAGGGCGGGTTTCATCCGGCGGATGGACCCCCCGACCAGCTTGCAGCCGCACTCCACCGAGGTGAGATCGCGATCTCGCACGCCTTCCACCATCGCTTCGATGTGGATGTAGGCGACTCGATCCAGCTCGACACGCGGAGTGGGCCGCGGACCTTCCGCGTGGGAGGGTTCTACCGGGACTATTCGGGGCCGGGTGGCTCACTCCACCTCGACGTCGACACCTTCGACAAGCACTTCTCGCGTGAGGGTGCCCACTTTCTGGCCCTGTGGGCCTCGAAGCCCCTGCCCGAAATCAGGGATGAGGTCATCCGCCGTACGGCGACTGGTCAGGAGCTCTTCTTCAGCTACGGTGAAGAGTTGAGAGCGGCCGCCGACGTGGCGATGGCCCGGTTCCGTGACCTATTGAACTTGCTGGCCGCGCTCAGCGCTTTCTTTAGCGCAGTCGCGTTGCTGAATCTTTTGACCGGGGCAATCGCGGCGAGGCGCAGAGATCTGGCGCTCATGCAGGTCACTGGCGCTACACCGGGCAACATCGCAGCCGTGGTACTCTTCGATGGAGCGCTCGTAGCGGTGGTGGGGGCCGTGTTGGGGGCCCTTCTGGGCCTCGCCGCTGGCGAGATCGTCACGGATCTGTTCTTTGCGCGCTTTGGCTGGGTGATCGCGTACGACGTGGAGATGGGATCCGTTCTACTAACCATTGTGGCGATGGTTTCCATCGCGCTAGTCGTTGGGTGTTTACCGGCGTGGATAGCGCGCAACACCGAACCTATGTCGGTACTAGCTCATGAGTAGGCCACTAGCAGTGGCCCCCGATGTCGCTGAGCCAAATCGTGGCGATGGTGAGTAAGCGAATGATCTTAGGAAGAAACAAGGTTAGATGGGCCAACATTCTTCAACCTCCTATCACCGTTGATCCTAGCAAGACCCGTTCCAAGCCGCGGTGCGGGACCGCCGCAGTAGTGCTGGGAGGAAGCCTATGGCTCGTGTGCGGCATGATCGCTCCCGGCTTCGCCCGCGCCGCGGAGGATGCGGTACCGATCTCGAGCAAGGAAGTGCAGGAGCGCTGGCATTCTCGGATGAACGGGAAGCACTTCGTGGCTCGAATCCACATGGATGCGGACCTGGGAGGATTGACCGAGGCGAGAAAGCTGACCGTCCATCGCGACGATGAGGATGGGGCCGCCGAACGGGTTCTGATCCGGTTCGATGCACCGGAGTCGCTCCGGAACCTCGGCTTCTTGTACTTCGAGCAGGCCGATCGGCCCAACGACTATTTTCTGTACCGGCCCGCGGTGAAACGGGTGCGGCGCCTCCAACAGCACGCCGTGACGAACAATCTCTACGGGGTCGATCCCGAATTCCTCGGGTTCGGAATCGCTGAGACCGAGCCCACCAGGGTCAAATCCATGAGGCGAGTCAGGCTAAATGGCCGAGAAGTGTATCGCCTGGTCGAGCGAGCCCGTAGGGCCAATCCACGCTTCGAGGAGCGAGTGATCTGGATCGACCAGGACACTTTCATTCCCCTCCGAACCGAGCATCAGCTCAATGGCCGGCGGGTGCTCACGGCGGAGACGGTCGAGATCCGCGACATCCAGGGCGTCCCCACGCCCGTCCATATGCGCTTCGAGCGGCCGCTGGAAGGCAGCCGAGTTGATCTGACGATCGAGGAGGTAGACTACGAGCGGCCGATCCCGGACGAGATCTTTTCGGTCTTCACGCTCATGAAGGCCCAGCGCACCCGGAGGTAGGGTGCGCTGACCGCCGCGGGCGGCTAGTTGAGATCCCGTTTGGCCTGTTCGATGTAGGTCTTTAGCTCGCGGATGAGTGTCCAGTACGGGATTTCACCGTCCACGGCCATGGGCGGTGGCTGAGCGGAGACGAGCTTCTCGAGGTACTCGAGAGCTTTGATCACTGAGACCAGGCTCTCTTCGACCTTCTTCGATGACGCCATGGGTCCCCCCCCGGGAGGCAGAGCGAATCTATAGGCTACCACCCGGCCATAGGTGCGGAAAGCCCCGTCGGAGCTGGGTCGATGTACTACGGAGCGACCGGCTCAGTCCCGTGGGCTCGCACGCGAAGGTCGTCATTCTGCCTGCGTAGCGAGCGTTGCAGGAAGCAGCGTGCGCTGTCGTCGCCGCGCAGGTACGCGTCGAACATCGCGCGGACCGATGCCTTCACGAGCGTGTGTTGACGGGTTGCGCCCATCGAAGGGGTCGTGGGCACGGGCTTCAGGCATGGGAGCGGGCAGCGGCGCGGCGCGAGGTTGACGCCGGTGCCTTCACCTCCGAGCCCCGCGAAAGCACCGGCGTTGGGGTCCGTCTGGTCGGGCGTCAAGCCGAGGCCGATCGCCTCGCAACCGATCGCATCGAAGTGGATCGAGGGGTCGAAAAGCTCGGCGAAGGTTGAGAAACCCGTATGCGAGCCCGCGTCGAGGAGCACCAGGAACTTGGGTCGGCCGGCCTTGCGGAAGGCTCGCGCCCCGTTCTGGCGGAACGGCACCAGCTGATCGCTATCGCCGAAGAGCACCAGCAGGGGGGCGTCGGTTGTCTGGTAGAAGCTTCGCTCGAACAGGCAGGCGGGGCCGGCGATCGGCGCAGCCGCGCGGATGCGGGGGTCGCGAAGATCGCGATGGTAGGTGACCAGGTAGGTGGTGAGGCCACCGAGCGAGAGACCGGTCGCACCAATGCGTTCGACATCGGCGTCTGCGCCAAATTCGGTCAGCACCTGATCCAGTACGAAGCTCCAGTCGCCCGGCTGGTTCGCGATGTCGGCCACCGTCGCCCCTCCCGGCGCGCTGCCGTTGCTCAGCGGGTAGTCCGTGGACGCGACGATGTAGCCGTGGCTGGCAAGGTGCAGGGTGAGATACTCCCCGCCCTGGCGACTGTCGAGGAAGCCATGGCTGTACACCACGACCGGATAGGGGCCGGCGTTGGGGTCGAAGGGTGCGTCGCGACCCGCCGCGCTGGCGGGGTAATAGACCTCGGTGACGAGGGTGCGATCGGGCGCGCCGGGGAAGGTCCCGTTGGGCATCGTCGGTCGGCTGGAGTCGACGTAGGTGAAGGTGCGTTGACCGACCGGGTGGGGACCCGGCGAGGCCATCTCAGCCGTGCTGTGCTCCGGCAGGGTCCGGCATGGATCCCTCGCTTCCGCAGCGCTGGTGAGGGCCAGGCAGAGTGCTAGCCCACCTCCCAGGATCCAGATTGCTCGCATGCTGAACACGCTGCTCCTCTGGCCAGCCTTCTTGACCGTCTCGGATCATCTCAGAACGACGCCTTGCCCGGCAAGCTGGAAGCGAGGGAAGCCGCCTCCTGAGTAGCGCGGCTCGCCGTCGATCTCGGGTCGACCGGTCTCTGCGTGGAATCACGCAGACCCGGCAAATGCCCCACCCTCGGCAGGGTCCGGAGGCCGCAGGTGTGGTCTTAGCGCCTGGAACACAGGTTGCAGTGGACGAGAACCGAACGCCCCGTGGCTGTACTGCGTCGTCTCGACGGGGCGGGAAGGAGAAGACCATGCCGAGACGCGTTCTCTCCCCGGGTCTCCTGGTCGCATTGGTTTCGTGCATTCCCCTGGCCTCCCGGGCTGACATCAGCGACGTCATTCGCTGTCAGAACAAGATCGCGCACGCAGGAGCCCGTTTTGCCAAGCGATCGGTAAAGTCGGCTCTGACCTGTGCCACCGCGATCTTCGACTGTCAGATCCAGTGCGGGCAGGGTGTGTTCGGTCCACCTTGCGGCGAACCCCCGGAACCGGGCTGTTGTGATCCGGACGACCCCAACTCGAACTCGGCCTACCGCGCATGCCTGGACGAAGCCGATGAGCTCTGCGAGCGGGAGGCGGAAAGGATCGCGGATGAGGAGGTCCGGAAACAGCTTAAGATCACCAGCGCGTGCGAGGATCTCACGCCCGAAGAGATGTGCGGGTCGCAGGCTACGGGCCTTCACTTCTCCATGATGAACGCGGGCTGTCTCGCGCTCGACCCCAACTACGAGTGCAGCCTGGAGGAGCTCGTGAACTGCGTCGGCGGACCCCTGGAACGATTACTGACGGACCAGATCGCCGGACTCCTGGTTCCCCGGGCACAGGAAGGCATCGGGTTACTGGACCTGGGGGAGAGCTTCCCGGGCATCCCGATCACCCGCAAGCTGAAAGGGCAGGTTTCAGCGGGCAAGGCCGACATCTGGGCGATCGAGGGTCAGGCCGGTGATCTGATCCGTGTGAGCATCAGCCCCCAGGACGATGACAATGATGGACTCGCCACGCTTGAGCCCGCGCTGACCTTGCTTGCAGCCGATGGAACAACGCCGCTGGGTAGCACGTCGATCTACAATGTGGCTTGTTCGGTTCCGACGACCTGCGGCAGCAGCTGCCCCCAGTTCCAGCGCCATCTCCCATTCTCGGGAACGTTCTTTCTCGTGGTCGAAGCTCGCGACGCTCCGGGGTGCGGCGGTGGTCCCTATCGCCTGAGAGTGACGAGCCCGGGTGGCGAGACGCCGACGCTGTACATGGACGATATCGATCCACCGGCGGCCGCTTCTCCCTAGGGCCATTCCCAACAATCGGTCCAAAGGCGCTAAGCTTGGGCGCTGTGATCGAGACCAGGACGGACCCGCGCTGGTTGGCCGTGGCGCTCGAGCGCTTCGACGAGGTGCTCGTGGACCACGCGCACTGCGAGAAGAAGGCCGCGGCTACGGCGATGGCGCTCGTGGCCTCCTACCCCGAGCGGGAACGGCTGGTGCGCCGCATGTCCGCGCTCGCGATCGAGGAGCTACGCCACTTTCGGGCCGTGCATCAGTTCATGCGCGCCCGCGGGATCGTGCTCACGCGAGACGAAGGGGATTCCTACGTGAGGGCGCTGCTACAGTGCATGCGACACGCGGCGGAGGCGCGCATGATCGACCGCCTGCTGGTGGCAGGGGTGATCGAGGCCCGCTCCCGCGAGCGTCTGGGACTCCTGGGAGATGCGCTGGATGACCCGGAGCTGGCCGCGTTCTATGCGAACCTTGCGCGCGTTGAGGGAGGTCACGCGGAGCTGTTCGTGAAGCTGGCGCTTCACTATGGCCAACCCGATGAGACGCGGGCGCGCCTGGCTGAGCTGACGAAGGCTGAGGCGGAGATTCTCGCCGAGCTGCCTATTCGTCCGCGGATTCACTGAGTACATCGATCGCTCCCTCTGCGTCGGGCACGACGCTCACGATCTTCAGGTACTTCGGCTTGAGCAAGCCGTCCTTCACCATGCGCTCGAACTGCGCGAGCAGCGGGTCCCAGAAGCCGTCGGGACTCACCAGCACGAGTGGCTTCCGGTGATGTGCGAGCTGGCGTTCGACCAGGATCTCGGACAGCTCCTCGAGCGTGCCGAACCCTCCGGGCAGGGCGACGAACGCGTCGCCGCGGTGGGCGAGGCCGGCCTTGCGCTCTCGCATGTTGTCAACGACCTCAAGCGCGTGCAGGCCCTGGTGCGCCACGCGCGAGAAGGTGTCCAGGATCACGCCGTGCACCTCGCCCCCGGCCTCCAGCGCGGCATCGGCGCACTCGCCCATGAGGCCGATGTTGGCCCCACCGTAGACCAGCATCCAGCCGCGCTCGGCGATCGCGCGTCCAAGCTGACGCGCGAGCTCGGAGTACGCAGGCGGTGAGTGCCGCCGCGAGCCCGCGTAGACCGTGACCGTGAATCCGGCGCGGTCGCTTTCCAAGCTATGGGCCCTGCGCGGCGAGGGGCCAGAGGTAGTAGAAGCCTGGAGGCAGCCGGTCGTGTACGAGCGAGAGCACGTCGATATCGACGGCCTGTATGGGCGGAGTGGATGAGCGGCTGTAGATGTTGTCCCGGTACTCGCCTGGCCGGTGATACATCACGACACGCGACTCGCGGATGCCGGCCAGCTTCTCGGCGACTTCGATCGCCTCTTCGAGATGGCCAACCTGATCCACAAGACCTGCCTTGAGGGCCTGGTTGGCACTGAAGATGCGCCCGTCGGCCAGGCCCTGGATGGCCGCTCGACCCAGTCCGGGGCGTCCTTGCGCAACGACCTCTATGAAGCGCGCCTGAAGATCGTCGATCACGCTCTGAAGCTGCGCCCGTTCCTCGGGACGCATGGGTCGCAGGGGCGAGCCGGCGTCCTTGAACGGTCCGCTCTTGAAGCTCTGGTTGGCGATACCGAAGCGCTCCATCAGCCCGGACAGGTTGACCCCGGTCATGATCACCCCGATGGATCCGGTCACGCTCGTGGGGTGGGCGATCACACGATCACCCGCCATCGCGACGTAGTAGCCGCCGGAGGTGGCCAGCCCCTGCATGTAGGCGATGACGGGCTTCTGGTTCTCCTGCTTCCAGCGCTGGATCTCGTGGTACAGGGTCTCGCTTGCCGCCACGGTTCCGCCGGGGCTGCGGATCCGCAGCAGCAGGCCGGCCACGTCGTCGTCCTTGCCGGCGCGATCCAGGGCCTCGCGGGAACGGGCCACGAGGCTCGGGCGGACGGGGCCGAACGGTCTTCGCGCTTCGGCGTCCGAGATCACGCCCTCCACCTCGATCAGCACGAGCTTTGGGCCCTTCTGGCCACGGATCCGGGTTTCCTCGAGCGGTTGTACGCGGGTGAGCGAGCCGAGATCGAAGACGCAGCCCGCGAGAGCCAGGCTCAGCAGGGCCATCAACGGCCGATGTAAACGCATCTTGCTCTCCCTCTCTGGTAGGGCGGGATCGGTGATCGAGCCGCTTGGGGCTTTCCATCTCTCCCTGGTGCAGGCAGGATACTCACCTCTCAACCCAAAGAGGAGTGGAACCGTGCGCCTCGGTCTGACCCTGGGCCAGTTCGGCCCGCAGCTACGCATCAACTTGGACCTCATCAAGGAGGCGGAGAGCCTGGGCTTCGACTCGTGCTGGAGCGCGGAGGCGTACGGAAACGACGCCATCGTGCCGCTCGCCTGGATCGCTGCCCACACGAGCCGCATCCGTCTGGGCACGGCCATCATGCAGATCCCCGCCCGCACTCCCGCGATGACGGCCATGACCGCGATGACGCTGGACGCGCTGAGCGGGGGGCGTTTCATCCTGGGCCTGGGACCCTCGGGACCTCAGGTGGTGGAAGGCTGGCACGGCGTGCCCTATGGCAAGCCGCTCACTCGCCTCAAGGAGTACATCGCGGTGATCCGTGAGATCCTGCGCCGCGAGAACCGGGTGGAGTTCAAGGGCGAGTACTATCAACTTCCGTACTCGGGTCCCGACGCCACGGGGCTGGGCCGGCCGCTCAAGAGCATCCTCCACGGGCGCGCGGACATGAAGATCTACACCGCCGCCATCAGTCCCAGGGGCGTGGAGACGGCGGCGGAGGTTGCAGACGGCTTCTTCCCGGTATGGATGGACCCCGAGCGCTTCGATCTGTTCGCGCCCGCGCTTGAAGCCGGGTTCAAGAAGGCCGGCGGGGATAAGAGTCTCGACTCGTTCGATGTGGCTCCGTTCGTAACCGTGATCGTCGGCGACGATCTCGATCGCTGCCGGCAGATGATCAAGCCGATGCTGGCGCTCTACATCGGCGGCATGGGAGCGCGCAACAAGAACTTCTACAACGACTTCACGAAGCGGCTTGGCTATGAGGAGGCGGCGGTGCGCATCCAGGACCTCTACCTCGATGGCAAGAGGGCCGAGGCCATGGCGGCCGTCCCCGACGAGCTGGTCGATGCGGTCGCGCTCATCGGGCCGAAAGAGCGCATCGCGGAGCGGCTCGAGTGCTGGAAGTCGATACCCGTGGGCACGCTGTGTATGGGGGCCGGGCAGCCGGAGGCCCTGCAGGTGATGGCGGAGCTCGTGCTCTAGAGGGTTCGCCACGAGCTTGTCGTGGACGTCGCACTCTTCATCCCATGCTACGTGGATCAGCTGGCGCCGTCCGTGGGCCTGGCCACGCTGCGCGTGCTCGAGCACGTGGGTTGCCGCGTGCACTACGATCCGCGCCAGACCTGCTGTGGTCAGCCTTTTCTCAACGTGGGGGCCACACGCGAGGCGGCGCGACTCGCCCGTTTGTATGGCGCATGTTTTGAGAAGGCCGAGGCCGTTGTCTGTCCTTCCGCGAGCTGTGTGAGCACCGTTCGGCAGCGCTACGCGGAGCTCGACCCAGGCCTCGAGTCCGCGTGCGCACGTACGTTCGAGCTGGGTGAGTTTCTGGTGCGTGAGCTCGGCCGCACCGAGCTCGGCTCCTGCTTCCCGCACCGCGTGGCGCTCTTGCAGAGCTGCCATGGTCTGCGCGAGCTCGGGCTCGGGCATCCCAGCGAACGGGTCTATGCGACAGCGCCTGAGCCGGGCGTAACCGAAAGTCTGCTACGCGCGGTCGAGGGTCTCGAGCTCGCCTGGCCAGAGCGACCCGACGAGTGCTGTGGGTTCGGAGGCGCCTTCTCGGTGAAGTTTCCCGAGCTCTCCGTGCGTATGGGTCGGGACCGTCTGCGGGCCCTCGCGGCTACCGGGGCGGAGTACGTGACGGGGAGCGACATGAGCTGCCTGCTGCACCTGGGCAGCGTGGCGCGTCGTGAGGGCTTCGGCCCTCGGCCGATTCACCTGGCGGAGATTCTGGCCTCGGGGCTCGAGACGTGAGCGCGTTGCTCGACTCCCGCGCGGCGCGGCTGCTTCCCGATGGCGAGGCGCTCGTGCGACACGACGCTGCCGTCTTCGACCTGCGGCGCCGGCGCGATGCCGCCGTGGCGGCGTTGCCTGACTTCGAAGCGCTGCGCGCGCACGCCGAGGCGATCAAGGCGCACACGCTCGACCACCTCGACACCTACCTCGAACGCTTCGAGTCGCAAGCGAGCGCCGCCGGCGCGCGGGTTCACTGGGCCGAGGACGGTGTGGCGCACAACCGCATCGTGCACGAGCTGCTCGAGGCGCGAGGCGTACGTCGCGTGGTCAAGAGCAAGTCGATGCTCACCGAGGAATGCGGCCTCAACCCCTACCTCGAAGCGCAGGGTGTGGAGGTGGTCGACACCGATCTCGGCGAGCGGATCGTACAGCTCGGGGGGGAGCTTCCCTCCCACATCGTGGTACCTGCGGTCCACCGGAGTCGCCAGGAGATCGGAACGCTGTTTCATACGCACATGGGTATTCCCAGCGGTGAGTCCGATCCTGTGCGTCTCACCGAGCACGCGCGCCGCGATCTCCGGCCGCGCTTTCTTGCGGCCGAGGCCGGGATCACCGGAGTTAACTTCGCCATCGCCGAGACGGGCAGCATTGTGGTTTGCACCAACGAGGGCAACGCCGACCTGGGCATGGGCCTGCCCCCGTTGCACATCGCGTGTATGGGCATCGAGAAGGTCATCCCCACGCTCGCGGACCTGGCCACCCTCCTGCGACTGCTCGCCCGAAGCGCGACCGGCCAGCCGATCACCGCCTATACGAGTCTGGTCACGGGTCCACGCCGAGGCGGGGAGCTGCACATCGTGATCGTGGACAACGGACGCAGTCGACTACTCGCCAGCTCTGCCCATCGCCAAGCGCTTGCGTGTATCCGCTGCGGAGCCTGCCTCAACACCTGTCCGGTTTACCGACGGGCCGGGGGGCATGCGTACGGACTGGCGGTGGCGGGGCCGATCGGCTCGGTCCTGGCGCCGGCGCTTCAGTCGGGGGACGCGGCGAGGGAGCTTCCGTTCGCCTCCACATTGTGTGGAAGCTGCTCGGCTGTGTGTCCGGTACGCATCGACCTGCACGATCAGCTCCTTGTCTGGCGGCGTACGCGGGCGAGGCCCAGGGGAATCGAGAGCGGCCTCTACCGCCTGGCGGCGGCCGTGCTCGCGCGCCCGGCTCTCTTCCGCGGCGCGGGCCGGCTTCTGCGGATCGTGTGGCCGCTCCTCTCTCGTCACTGGCTGGGCAATCCGGCGCGTGCGTGGCGCGTGGGGCGCGAGCTTCCCGAGCACCCGGGCGCAAGCTTCGCAGCTCGCTACCGTCGCCTGCGGGAGGCGAAGCGATGAGCGCGAGAGAGCGCGTGCTCGCTCGCCTGCGCGGCGCGGTGCGACACGAACGGCCGCCCCCAGGCTCCTTCGTGCCGGCCATTGCGGACTCGAGCTGGGAGGCCTTCGCCGAGATGTTGCGCTCAGTTGGGGGCGAGCCCGTCGGCCCCGTGGAGCCGGACGCGCTGGAACGAACGCTTGCCGATCTCTGCACGGACGCCGGCTCGGGCCGCGTGGTGGCGGGACCGGGCGTGGATGGGGCGTGGGAGCAGGTTTCGGATGAGGTCGCGCCAGTCTCGCTTGCAGACGTGGACGTTGCGATTCTGCGCGGCTCGATCGGCGTGGCGGAGAACGCCGCGGTCGCGCTGGACGGACGGCACGCCCCCGTGCGAGCGCTCCCATTCCTGTGTGAGCGGCTGGTTTTGCTGCTCGAGGTCCGTGCGATCGTGCCCGACATGCACGCGGCCATCGCCCGCATGCCGGTGGATGCCACGCAGTTTCACCACTTCACCTGGATCAGCGGGCCTTCCAAGACCGCGGACATCGAGCAGACACTCGTGCTGGGCGCGCACGCGGCGCGTTCGCTGGCCGTCGTGGGAGTCCGTAGCCACGCCGAGAGTTTTCGGTAGACTTCCTCCGATGAGAGAGCCGCCGCGCTTTCCCCTCGAGACCTTGATCCCCCTCCTGAGCGGGCTGCTGTGGCTTCTGGCCGGAGCGGGCGCGGGATTCTTCGGCTTCATGTTCTCGGTAATCCCGGGCTCGCTGCTTCTGGCGGGCGGGGTCACGACCGTGCTCCTGCACGGCGATGAGCGCTCGCCCCAGCTCACGGCCATCGGCGGGGTGTTCGGTGTGGTGTTCGCTCTGCCTGCGCTCTTTGCGTTGGGCTTCTGGACTACCCTGCTCCTGCTACCGCTTTCCGCGGCTAGCTTCATCGCTGCAGGTTGGACGAGCCGTCGCTACGCCCCGCAGCACATCGATGTGCCCGATCCCCTCACGACCCCCGTACTCGCGCTCAAGGTCGCGGCCGACGAGGTCAACCTTGCCACGATGCTGATCGCACGCAGCTCACCGCTCCTGCGCGACCCCGATCAGCTCAACGGGGAGGTACAGGAGGTGCGAGCGTTTTTCGAGCAGAACGGATTCCTCGAGAAGCCCGCCGACTACCACTTGCTACCCCCGCCGCTTGAGCACCCCCGTCTCCTGCTCACGCGCGTACGTGACGTGCGCTACGAGGAGCTCCGTTTTGCGAGCGACTACAGCCCACGCCCGGGGGAGCCCGGGCGCGAGCGCTGGCTCAACTACCAGTCGAACCGCACGGCGTACGCATGGGTGATGCGGCACGAAGACGGACCGCGCCCCTGGCTCATGTGCATTCATGGCTTCGGCATGGGCGTGCCGTACATCGATCTCCGGGCCTTTCGCGCAGATGTACTGCACCACCAGCTTGGCCTGAACCTTCTGCTTCCTGTTCTGCCCCTGCACGGACCGCGCAAGGCCGGCCGGCGCAGCGGCGATCAGTTCCTGGGGGGCGCGTTCCTGAACACCATCCACGCCGAGGCGCAGGCCATGTGGGATCTGCGTCGTCTTCTGGCGTGGATCCGCTCCCAGCAGGCCACCGCCGTTGGCGTGTACGGGCTCTCGCTCGGTGGCTACACCGCCGCGCTTCTGGCCTCACTCGATCCTGATCTCGCGTGTGTGATCGCGGGTA
>Ga0255049_10001670_pt1 | contig 12077 bp, 8 predicted proteins | sample JV7_2_3_MG_FD_183615 | JGI IMG/M metagenome (GOLD analysis project Ga0255049, IMG submission 183615) | Seawater microbial communities from Jervis Inlet, British Columbia, Canada - JV7_2_3 | ecosystem: Environmental > Aquatic > Marine > Inlet | place: Canada: British Columbia | collected 2016-10-06
GCGTAGCTGAACGCGTTCATCGGCGGCCGTCGTCGATTGAATGGCAAGCACGGTTTCCCAGCGACGGCGCCCCGTGGGGCGAACCGGCACCACGGCGATCTTGACGGAATCGGACAGGTATGGAGCGGGCCAGGCGAGCGCTGCCACACCGACCTGGGTGCGCGTGTCTTTCGGGTCGGCCGGTGCGTAACGATCGTGATGGAACACGCGGACCCCGCGACGGTCGACCCGCAGAACGACCCGGCGCACGCGCTCGAGGTTCTTTCCAGAATCATAGAAGCCAATCGTGTAACGGCATGTCGAGTCGCGTTGCGCGCGCGCATAACCAAGTGAGAAATCATTGGTCCGTTCGGTGAACCGACCGCCTGTTTCGACCGCCAGCCGGGCCAAACTGCGAGACGTCCCGTACGCCGTCAGCCCACGCGTCCAGACGGGATAGAAGGATACGCGCTCGCGCGCTGCGCGGCTGGCCAACTCGGCGAACTGCTCATCGTAATGGAAGCCCGACGACGGCCAGTTTGAGTACAGGACGACTATCTTTTCCCCTTCGATCAGGCCCAGCAGATCGGTGAGGTCGAGTAGTTCGGCAAAGGTCGGCCCGTCGTGCAGGTGATCGAACGGCGGCTCCCACAGCGTGATGTCGTGCTCCATTCGTTCCAGGGTTGCCAGCGCGACGTCACCCTCGGTGGTCCAGGGTTGCTCGATGCGCAGAAAATCGGTGAGGGCGACGATCATCAACTGTTCTTTTGAACGGTGCAGCCGGGCGACGGCATCGCGCACCTGCTCCAGCACTTCGACTCGCTGCGTCCGCTCCAGGTGGCGATAGTCGAGGGCCAGGACGATACGGCGAGCGCGGTCGGGGGCGGTCCAGTTCGCGCCCTGCTCGCCGATGCTGACGGCGGGCGGCTCGGTTGCGGGCGTTTCCGGACATTGCATGTCCAGGCTCGCTATCGGCGTCTTCCGATCATCGATCCTGAGCACGAAATCATCCTTGGTCAGACCGCTGACAATCTCGCGCTGCTTGTCCAACACGGTCACGTCGAGCAAGACGAGATCGACGTCGACGCGCTCGGTGACATCGCTGTCACGAGGCTCGTCGGTTTGCGCGCCGCCGGGGGAAGCCGCCAACGCCAGGAACAGACACAGGGTGGCGTTCGATATCACTCTCATCGCAGCAGGAAACCTGCGCTCAGCGGATCGGCGGGATCGATCAGGAACTCGTGGCGCCCGGTGATGAACGCGGATCCATCGACCTCGGGAATCACCGCGTCGTGAGGGCCGAGACGGGTCGTCTCCACCACGGTGCCCCCGAACCTCGTCCCGATCACACTCTCGAACACGATCCGTTGCCCGGTTTCGATCTCGCCGCGGGCGTGGTACAGCGCCAGCCGTGCGCTGACGCTGGTGCCCGTCGGCGACCGGTCGACCTCGCCGTCGGCAAAGATGCAGATATTGCGACTGTGAGAGCCGGACTGCGCCGGCGGACCCGTGAACACGACCCCGTAGAGGAAACCGAGGTCGGTTTCGAACGGATGCTCGATCTTGACGGAATCGGCGATCGCGGTCTTGATCGCCCGTCCCATTTCGATGGCCCTACCGATGTCCCGCGGATCGCAAGCGAGTTCGAGACTGGAGGCGTCGACGTAGGCGTAGAAGGCGCCGCCAAACGCGAGGTCGTATTCAACAACTCCGAGACCGGAAACTTCGATCCGCCGGTTGAGTGCGGCCGCAAACGAGGGTACGTTGCGAAACCGCACCCGGCCGGCCCGCCCGGCGTCGACGCTCGCCCATGCCTCGACGAATCCTGCGGGCGTATCGATCCCGATCCGTGTTTCGGGCTCGGCGACCTCGACCATGCCGGTTTCCACGGCCAGCGTGGCCAGCGCGATGATCCCGTGGCCGCACATCGTGCTGTAGCCGGCGTTGTGAAGGAACAGCACGGCAAGGTCGGCCGCGGGACTCACCGGCGGGGCCAGCAGACCACCGTACATGTCCGCGTGCCCGCGCGGTTCCCACATCAGCGCCCGGCGCAACGTCTCGAGGTGCGTCTGTGCCCAGCGTCGTTTGGCCAGAATCGTGTCCCCGGGAATCTTCGGCGCGCCGGACACGATCACGCGAAACGGCTCCCCTGCCGTGTGCAGGTCGATCGTGGTGACCCGGTCCTGGTCCGGGGGTGGCTCCCAAACGCCGGCACGGCCCGTATGATCGATCATGCTGACTCCTGTGGGAGGGCAGCTTAGCAAGACGACGGGTTCGATGGACGGAGCGGCCCGTCAGGCGCTGCCCTGTTGCAGCAAGTTCGTGTAAAGACGATCGAGACCGTCTACCATCCGGCGGATGTCGAACTCGTCGCCGAGGCGTGCCGTGGCCTTCTCGGTCAGACCGGTCCGCATCGTCGTATCGCGCGCGAGGCGGTCGAGATGCTCGGCAAGCGCAGCGGTATCGCCGGGGGGTGCGAGCAGACCGGTCACGCCCGACTCGACGACCTCGGGAGTTCCGTCGACCGCAGTCGCGACGACCGGCCGGCCGGCGGCCATCGCCTGGAGCACCACGCGCGGGAGTCCCTCGAATCTCGAGGTCAGCAGGAATGCGTCCATTGCATGGAGCAGGTCCGGGACGTCCTCGCGCCAGCCGAGGAGCCGGACGACATCCTGCAGGCCGTCGGACTCGACACGAGAGCGAACGGCGGGCATCTGGTCCCCATCACCGGCGAAGAAAAAGCGCATCGCCGGATTGAGTGCGTGTGACCGGGCCGCGGTCTCGACGAAGTCGAGCGGGGCCTTTTGCGGTTTCATGTTGGCGACCGTCCCGACGACGAAGTCGGAGGGTTTGTAACCCAACTCACGTCGCAGTTCCTCCCGCGGTTTCGTGGGGCTGCTGTACAGACGCGAGTCGATCCCGCTGCGCACGACGTCGTACTGCGACGAGCGGCCGATACCGGCGCCCAAACCGACGTCGATATGCTGGGCCGCCACGACCAGAATGCGATCGGTCATCGGCGCGACCAGTCGTTCGAGCCAGATGTACATCTTGCGATGCACCGGCGCCTGTGTCGGGTTGAAGCTCCAGCCGTGGACGGTGTGAACGACCGCGGGTACTCCGGCCAGGTGGGCCGCCAGGCGGCCGAGGATTCCGGCCTTCGAGGAATGCGTGTGCACGAGATCGATCCCGGCGCGCCGAAAGTAGTTGCGTAGCTTGAGCACCGCCAGCAGATCAAACAGCGGCGAGATCGAATGTTTGAGCCACGGCACCAGTTGTACCCTGGCGTCGGGGATCGTGCGCGCCTCGTCGTCGAGCCGCCCGCCGCTGCCCGCGATCAACTCCACATCGAATCGTTCGCGATCGTGATGACGCGCGCAGTAGAGCGTGTTTTGCTGCGCGCCACCCAACTCCAGCAACGTGATCAGGTGGAGTACGCGGTAACGGTGGCTCATCGTTTAACGCTCGGCTTTCAAGGCCGGAAGCAACGGGACACGCAGCGCACCCACGACGGCGGCGATGCTGGCCAGCATGCCGACCGCGGCGATCGCCGCCAGGGTCAGGCCCAGGCCTGTCCAGGACGTGTGGATCTGGGCCAGGCGGGGGGCCACACCGGCCAGGGCCGCACCCGCACCGATGGCCAGGCCGACGAGCAACAGGAAGGCGTTCTCGGTCAGCACGAGCCAACCGAGAGTGGCGCGGCGGAACCCGAACGCACGCAACGTGGCGAGTTCGCCACGCCGTTCGACGACGTTGCGCACGAGCACGATGCCGAGACCGATCGTCCCCAGCAACAACCCGAAACCACCGAGCACCTGGAACGTCGCCATGTAGGTGTGCTCGACCACCTTGTAAGCCTCGAGCCGGGCCCGCGTGGTCGTGGCGTCGAAACCGAACGGGGCGAGCGCCGACTCGAGCGACTGCGCCACCTCTTCGGCGCGATCCCACGGTGCGTCGATCAGAAACGTGCCGTAACCGCTGCGCGAGGGGAAGTGCTCCAGAAAACGATCCTCGGCCACGATCAACTCGCTCTGGAAGATACTGGTTCGGAACAACCCGACGAGACGGAACGTGACGCCGTTACCGAATTCGTCCTGCATCACGAGGTCCTTGCCGAGCCCGAGATGCAAGATCCACATCGCGGAGTTGGCATCGGCAAACGCCGGGACGACGCCGGGTTCGATGTCCTGGTGCAACAACGACCACGGGTTGGTCCGGCCCTCGGGCAGGGGCAGCGTCTTTTGAAACGCAAAACCGCCGCGCTCGATCAACGTATCGGGGACGCCGATCAACCGCGGGGTTTCCGGCCGGTAAAGGTTCAAGCAACTCGCATCGTCGCCGGGTTGGCTGCGCAACGGGATAACCTGGACCCCGTCGAGCGCCGCGATCGTCTCGTCGTCGAAACCGAGCTCGGCGCGATCGTCGGCGCGATCGAGGTCCTGATGAAGCGGCACCTCCGCCTGAGCGATCAGCGGAAAACCGCCGCTGCCCGAGTCGCGCGCACGCAACTCGTCTCCGAATTCCTGCTTGCTGGCCGCGACCATCACGATCGTGAAGCAAGCGCTGGCCACCAGCGCGACCGAGAGAATGCTGCGCCCGGGGTTCCACGCGCTGTTGCGCGCGGCCATCCCCGCGATCGCCGTCTGCGCGCCGAGCCCCATGCCCTTCGAGCGGGAGCCGCGGCACCACATGGCGAAAAAGGCCAGCCCCGAAACCAGCAGCAGGGACCCGGCACCGAAGGCCAGGCCGGGATTGTCCGACTGACCGCTGGCCAGGCCATAACCCACGATCGCGATCGCCAGAACGAAACCTCCCCAGGCCAGGATCGGCGTGATACGCCGCCGCCGGCTCGGGCGCGACACGGCCAGCGAACCGGCGAGCAGTTGCGGGGGCGGAACCTTGCGTACCCGACGCACCGTGAGTGCGATCGCGGCCAGGATCACGAGCATCGAAACCGCCCACCCCAACGGAAGCGACAGGGCGCCGATATGCAGGTACAACCGGGACGACCCCACGGCGCCGACCCAGAGCGAGCGCAATCCGGCCATCATCAGCCACGCGTAACCGACGCCTCCGGCGAGCCCGAGGGCGGCCCCGATCGCAGCCAGCACAGCACCCTCCGCGAGGAAACCGTTGCGCACTTTCTTCACGGGGTAACCGACGGCAAGCAGCAGTCCGATTTCCCGCGCACGACGTTCGACTCCGAGTCCGAAGAGCAAGCCGATCAAGAGCGCCGCCGAGAGGATCAGGAAGAAACTGAAACTGACGAACAGCATGGCAAAATCGGTGGCTCCCTGAGCTGCCGTGAGCCCCTCGGCCTTGAGCGGGCGAAACGCCAGGCCCAGCGAGGCCGCTGGGATCTCCTCGAGCAAGGCGCTACGGAAAGCCTCCATGGTCTCCTCGACCGTGCGGCCCGGCGCAACCCCGAGGCGGGCACTCGTGGTATGGCCAAAGCGCGTACCCCACAACTCCTGTCCGGTGGCCGCACCGAGGAACGCCTTGGGGATCGCGCCGTAGCGATCCCAGTAGTCCTCGTCCTTGTCGCGGACGAGATCGAGATTGACCGGAAACGGCGGGTCCCAGGAGGCCAGATCTTCGGCTTCCTGGATGCCCGGGTACTCGGGAGTCAGGGTCGGGTCGGCACCCAGACCGCGGATCGCGACGATGCCGGAAACGGTGAGTTCGACGCTGCGATCAATCAACTCCTCGCGCGGGCCGACGGCAAAATAGGTCAGCTCCAGCGTGTCCCCGATCACAGCGCCGAGATCGTTTGCGGCCCAATCGTTGAGCAGGATCTCGCGAGTACCCGGAAGCACAGCCGTCTCGGAGCCGGCCGTCTCCAAACGTGCGCCTCCCGGCGAAGCGGTTTGATCGACGGCAACTACGAGCGAGTACGGGATCGAACGACCGGCGAAACGCATCTCGTTGGCCAGGTAGCTCTGCACGCGCAACAGCGGGGCGCCGAGTTGAGCGGCCACGCGGGTGACCGCCTCGTCGATCCGCGGACGCAGGACGAACTCCTCGCTTTCGAGGCCAAACTCACGCTCGCGGCGACGAACGTCGAGCCCGAGGTCCTGGAGTTGCACGACCGACGCGAGCCAGTCGTCGGGTTTGGCGGCATCGGAGACCGAGCCGAGAAAGATCGAATTGATCCGACCCTCCATGTCGAGGGCACGCTGGAGCTGGGCGATCTCGACGAATGCTCCGAACGGTTCGTGCTGTGTGGGCTGCAATCCGAACTGCCCCAGCCCGTTGTCCGGCAAGACCTCGACGACGTGCACACGCAGGGTGCCGAGTACGTCGTCGACCTCGGTCTCGCCCATCAACGTGTCTCGTGGCACGGCGCTGAAGCGGCCGAAGCTGAGGACGATGGCGTCTCCCTCGACCGCTCCGAGTTCGCGGGACAACCGCGCACCGATCGCCACGGACGGGAAGATCTGACCCTGCCTGCGGCCGAGATCGAGATCGGGTTGAGCCCCGTGGATTGCGGCGAATCGCCCGTCGATCCCGTGAATCGACACACCCGATGCCCGCGAACCGCTGTCGGCATGGACGGCCGCCCCGCGCAGGATCACGGCCGGCGCGGCCTGTCCACCGAACTCGGGGAGCGAGGTCAGATCGTCGACCAGTTCCTGGCGGAAGAAGCGCTCGGAAACGAGGGCGGTATCGATACCCCCGAGCCGCGCCAGCGTCAAGTCGCGCAGGCTGCCTCGCACCGAGTCGCCGACGAGCAGGGCACCGGTCAACACCGCGGACGCCACCGCGGCTCCCGCAATCACCGCGAGATGGACCCTCCAGTGTTGGATCAGCGCGCGGAGCAACGACCGTTCTCCAATTCGCAACGACGCGGAAAGCGTTCCGCGAGTGCAAGATCGTGGGTCACGACGACGAGGATGTTGTTTTCCTCACGGTGCAGTTCGAACAGCAGGTCGGCAACCGCATCCGACGCCGCCCGATCGAGACTCCCGGTCGGTTCGTCGCACAACAACAGCGATGGCCCGTTGATCAACGCCCGTGCGACGGCAACCCGCTGGCGCTCCCCTCCGGACAGCTGCGCGGGCCGGTGGGTCAGGCGATGCGACAGGCCGACGCGGTCAAGGAGCTCACCTGCACGTTGTTCGCCGCCGGATCCCGCATCGGCAAACGCCAGCGTCGGGACGAGGACATTTTCCAGCACCGTGTATTGCGGGAGCAGGTGCGAATCCTGGAACACGAATCCGACGGTGCGGTTGCGAAAACGAGCCAGGTCGCGTTCGGCGAGGTCGTGGATCGCCCGGTCACCGATCTCGATCGTGCCGGAAGTCGGCTGATCGAGACCCCCGATGAGATGCAGGAGCGTGCTCTTGCCGGCCCCCGATGGGCCGGTGATCGCCATGGCGTCGCCGCGAGCGATCCGCAGGTCGACACCGGTCAGCACCTCGACCGGAACGCCATCGGCTTCGAATCGTTTGACCAGATCGTGGATTTTCACATCGGACACCGGATCAGCCCTCCTCGATACGGCGCGCAAGCTCCGCGGGGATCGGCGCCGAGCGCATGTCCGGGCCCAGTTCGCAGTGCACGGACGTGGACTCCCCGCGAGCGACCCGGCGCCCGTCGATCTCGAACTCGATCTCGTAGGTCATGGACGAACGACCCTTTCGCAATACACGCACCGTGATGTCGAGCGTGTCGCCGTAACGGGCCGGGCCGGCGTATTGGCAGGACACGTTGACGCGCGGCCAGCCGATCGTCTTGCCGTCGACGACCGTATGGACGCTGGTCCCGAGCGAGTCGAGAAACTGGTGTTCCGCGGTCTCCATGAAAACGAAGTAACGGGAAAAGTGAACGATCCCGCCCAGATCGGTGTCGGCAAATTCGATCTTTCTCTGCGTCTTGAACTCACGCACCGCCGCCTCCAGCGCCCGTTCGGGCACGGTAGTCCTCGAGCACGCGCTCGTAAGCCTCGATCGTCCTGCCGGCCATGGCAACGTCGCCTCGCTCGCGGCGCACGGCCTCCATCCCCTGCATCCCCAACTCTATCCGTCGCCCGGGATCCCGCATCATGCCCTCGAGCGCATCGGTGAGCGCCCGTACGTCGCCTGGAGCAAATAGGACCCCGCCCCCGAGTTGCTTGATCATCTCCGGAAACGAACCGTGCCCAGGTTGGATCACCGGGACGCCGTTGGCCAGCGCCTCGAGAACGAACAGGCCCTTGGGCTCGCGGTACACCGTCGGCACCGACAGCACGTGGAGCGAGTGCAGGAAATCGATCTTCTGCGCGCGGTCGACCTCACCGACGAAGTCGACTCGGTCGGCCAAACCCCATTCTTGCACCTGCTCGACCAGCCCCTCGTGGTAGGCACGATCCCGCTCGCCGAGGTAACCGGCCACGCGGAGACGAACTCCGTCTCCCGCGCCACGTTCGACCAACTCGCGGAACGCCTGTACGAGTAAGTGTAGCCCTTTCTCGGGGCAGATACGCGCCAGGTAGCCGATCGTGAACGGCTCGGCCGGCGGCGGCGGATCGGGGTATCCATGGCCCTCGAGCTTGAGCCCCAGCGGCACGCAGTCGATGCGATCCGGCGAAACGCCGAGCAGCCCGGCCATGACGTCGACGTAGAAACGGCTGTTGGCAATGAAACGATCGACGTCCCGCGCGCGTTGCTTGAGCAGCGCAAGGATGTTTGATTTGTGCGGCTCGACCAGGCCGTCGAAGAAGATGTCCTCACCCTGCACCGAGCAGACCACCGGGGTGTTCAACTCGTCACGGATACGGCGGGCCATCCCCAGAAACAGGGAGTTGGTGAGTTGGACCAGGTCGGGCTTGAGGTCGTCCCGCAACCACCTCACGAGCCGTTCGAGTTCCTTGCGCTGCTTGCCCTCCTCGCCCTGCAACATCGACAACGTCAGGTCGCCGAGAGTGCGGGCGTCGGTGGTCGAGCCCTTCTTGCTGACCCACGCGAGAAGCCTGGGGTGCGTCAACATGCGGTCGACGAGCCATGGCGTGTGGCGGAACAACGACGTCTTCTGCTCGAGGTAGACGTTGATCGCGCCGTAGAAAACGTCGCCGGTGCTAACGTCTTCTTCGTCCGTCCGGATCGGGGTGTATGTCGGGATCAGCGAGACATCGTGGCCGTCACGGATCAGCGCGGCGGCCAGGGTATTATCGTGCAGGCAGCTCCCACAGTACATCCCGGCGGCGCCTGCGGTGATGTACGCAATCCTCACGTCGGTTCTCCCGTAACCATCATCTTAAACCCTTGGCCGGGATCAGAAGAACCGGTCAAGCACAGCTCGCTCGGGTGGACGGCCAGCCAGGGATACGAGAACGAGCACGAGCGCACCCGCGCCAAGGATCACGGCAACGGGCATCACGCCGGTCCCGCCCACCGTGTAGCCCGGGACGGACCAGGCGCGTACAAAAAAGAAAATCCACAGAGCCGCGACCGTCAGGATCGAGGCGATCGCACCCCCGCGCGTGGCGCGTTTCCAGTAGATTGCAGCCACGACGAGCGGGAGCAACGAAGCGTACCCGGTGAACGACCAGATCCCGAGCTTGAAGATGCTGCGCGGCGCAACCAGGGAAATCAGGAACGTCACCGTGATCAACGCCAGAACGAAACTACGACCGACGCGAACCTGCGTCGCCCCATCCATCTCGGCTTTTCGATAATGCCGGACGATATCCTGGGTGAACATCGTGCCGAGGCTGAGCGTCTGGGAGTCGAGCGACGACATGATCGCGGCGAAGACACCCGCGGCGAGCAATCCGGCGAGAAGCTCGGGGGCGTGCTTGTCGATCAGGAGCACCATGATCGAGTTGGCCGCAGGGCCCTTCAATCCCGGGATGTCGCTGGTGCCGATCACGCCGAGGAGCACGCTTGGAAGCCACACGAGCGCGACGCAGATCGGGTAGCCGACAAACGAGAGCCGGAAACTCTGCGCCCTCCGGGCGGTCAGCCAGTGCATGAAGATGTGCGGGAACATCCCGACCGACATCGGGATCGCGGCGTAGGTCAGCAGCTTCAACGGCTGGACCCGGTCGCCCCGGATCAACAGATCCGGGTTGTCCACAGCGACTCGATCGAGCGCGGCCTCGAGCCCGCCCAGCCGGCTGACGATCCAGAAGAACGCCACACCGCCCAGCACGATGAAGACCATCGTCTGCAGGGTGTTGGCCCACGCCGTACCGCGCAATCCTCCGAACGAGACATACGTCATCACGACGGCGCAGACCATCAGGCTGCCGGCCCACTGCGGCACGCTACCGCCCGTAATCTCGTTCAGCGTCAATCCCCCGCCCAGCACGCCGATCAGGAGATACGGGATCAACAACGCGACCAGGACGACGAACAACAACAGCCCCAGACGATCGGACTGGAAGCGATCACGAAAGAACTGCACCTGGGTCACGTATCCGTTCTTCTTGCCGAGGCGCCACAAACGCAGCCCGACGAAGTAGAAGATCGCCGGCACCACGATCGCGGAGGACGTGGCCATCAGGGCGAAGATACCTATCCCGTTGCGATAGGCCTCACCGGAGGCTCCCAGCAACGAAAATGCCGTCATGTGCGTCCCGAACAACGTCATCAGCAACACGAACGGTCCGATATTGCGCGCGGCGAGAAACCAGTCCTCACCCGTTCCCGTCGATAGCCTGCGGCTGAGCAACCCGACCGCCAGCACGAGCCCCAGATAGGCGAGGATGATCGCCAGGGTCATGGCTGCTCCCCGGGATCGGTTTCATCGACCCTCGCGAACAACGCCATCGCGACCGCGACCGCCAGGCATAACAGAACTTGCCAGGTCAAACCGATCGGTAGGCCGAGCACACGATCATCGGCATCCCACCACCACAGGTCGTGATGCAGGGCGAACAAACCGGCCAGCGCGAGCAGGACGAGGCGGCGTGAGGTCACGTCGGTGCGCCGTTCGCCGCTTTGAGCGTGCGTGCGTCGGGAAGGTCGACCATCGTGCCCATCTTCTCGAGCATCCCGGCGACCGGTTTGCGAAACACGTTGCCCACGAGCAGATCGACCAACGTCTCGCGGCACTCGGGGAATTTCTTCAGGAACCTCGCAAAACTGAACTCGTCGTCGTAGTAGGCGTACACGAGTTGACGCATCGCCTCCATACCCTCGACGTAGCGCGGCCCGTATTGCCCCAGTAGCGCAGCCGAGAAGTCGCTTTTCTCGAACGTCTCGATGACGGCGTCCGCGGCGTACTCGGCGGACTTCATCGCCAGGAACACTCCGGTCGAGTAAATCGGATCGAGGAACCCGAAAGCGTCGCCGGCCATGATCCAGCCATCGCCCGCCATGCGCTCGGAAATGTAGGAAAAATCACGGATCGGTTTGATCTCGAAGGTCCTCTCGGCACCCTCGATCCGCCGCGCCACCTCCGGGCAGATCTCGAGTTCGTCGTGAAACACCTGCTCGGGCGAAACGCCGCGTTTGAGCAGGTAATCAATCGGCCCCACGACACCGACACTGACCTCCTCATTGGGGAGCGGGATGTACCAGAACCAGCTTTTTGCCGAGTTGGTGTGCAGGATCAGGGTGGCGCCCTCGTCGCGGCCCGCGTCGCGCCAGGCGTTCCGGTAGCGCGTGTAGATCGATGCGTGCTGGAGGACGGGATCGACCTGTTTGAGCTTCAGCTTGCGGCCGATCAGGGCCGTCTGACCCGAGCAATCGACGATCACGCGCGCGTCCACGCGGGCGCGTCCGCCGTCCTCGAATTCGAGTTCGACCGCGCACGCGCGTTCGTCCTCGAAGACTACGTCCTTGACATTGACGCCCTGGCAAACTTCGACGTCGTTCTCTGCGGCGTGTTCCAGCAGCATCAAATCAAAATCGGAGCGATCGACCTGCCAGGTCTGAGAACTCTCGTGCGCGTCGAATTCGGAGAAGTAGAACGGCAACGCGCCCTTCCCCGTCTTGGTAAAGAACTGCACGCTGTGCTTCTGCACGAACGTGCTGGATTTCATCTTGTCCAGTACGCCAAGCCGCTCGAACGTCCAATACGTCGCCGGCATCAGCGACTCGCCCAACCGGAAACGCGGGAAGCGCTCGCGATCGACGAGCAAGATCCGGTGACCGGCCCTGGCGATGAGTGTC
>Ga0255049_10001671_pt1 | contig 12067 bp, 10 predicted proteins | sample JV7_2_3_MG_FD_183615 | JGI IMG/M metagenome (GOLD analysis project Ga0255049, IMG submission 183615) | Seawater microbial communities from Jervis Inlet, British Columbia, Canada - JV7_2_3 | ecosystem: Environmental > Aquatic > Marine > Inlet | place: Canada: British Columbia | collected 2016-10-06
GAGCGCTCCAACAAGAAAGTGGGGTGGACGATGGGACTCGAACCCACGACGACCGGGATCACAACCCGGGGCTCTACCAGCTGAGCTACGCCCACCACAGTATTCAAATTGTATCGCGGTTAAAGCCGCTCCTACAGTGCCAGTATCATTGGCGCGCCCGGCAGGACTCGAACCTGCAACCCCGAGATTAGAAATCTCGTGCTCTATCCGGTTGAGCTACGGGCGCAATCAAGACGACCATCCTGCCTGAGCCAGAATCCTGGTCGGGGCAGAGAGATTCGAACTCCCGACCCTCTGCTCCCAAAGCAGATGCGCTACCAGGCTGCGCCATGCCCCGATGCCAGATATTCTGCCACACGTTGTCCTGACCGGGGCCGGACCTCGCGGGGGCACGATAATACGGGCGAGGTCGGGGGCAGTCAATGAGAATGCTCACGTCCCAAAGGGCGCTGCAACGGCGAAGTTCTATCGCGGCTGAAGCCGCTCCTTCAGTCTGGTATTGTAATCGTTCGGGCCTGCAGGCCCTCCTACAATCGTTTGAGGCAGCTATGAGAAAGACCCTTATCGCCCTGATTCTCGGGCTCTCCTGCTCGTTCGCCGTCGCCGCGGGCGATGTGCCGGCTCATCCCTACATTCAGGTCGAGACGACCGAGGGCAATATCATCCTCGAACTCGATGGCAAGCAGGCGCCGATCACGGTCGGGCACTTTCTCGGCCTCGTTGATGCCGGCTTTTACGATGGCCTGGTTTTTCATCGCGTTATTCCGGGTTTCATGGCCCAGGGTGGCGGTTACACACCCGGCCTCGAGCCCAAAGAAACTGATGACGCGATTCCAAACGAATCTGGCAATGGCATGAGCAACGTCCGCGGCACGATCGCGATGGCGCGCACGAACGATCCGCACTCGGCGAATTCACAATTCTTTATCAATGTGGGTAATAACGTCCGGCTCGACCCGAACAAAAATACGGTCGGCGGAAGATGGGGTTACACCGTGTTTGGTTTCGTCATCGAAGGCATGGAGGTTGTCGACAAGATTGTGTCAGTACAGACCGGCCCACAGGGGACCTTCCAGTCGGACGTTCCGATCGTACCGATCGTCATCAAGAAAATGTCCCGCTACACGTTCGAATAGGAAAACATGACGACGCTGTTCATATCCGATCTACATCTCGAGGCTGAGCGCCCGGACATTGCCAAGCAGTTCCTGACGTTTCTCGAGCAAGAAGCAAGTGCAGCAGACGATCTTTACATCCTCGGCGACCTTTTCGAAGCCTGGGTCGGTGACGACGACCCGAATACGCATTACTTCACGATTAAGCGCGCGCTGCGAAAGCTCGTCGACAGTGGCGTTCCCGTGTACTTCATGCACGGCAATCGCGATTTCATGATTGGCAGGCAATTCGCCAATGAAACCGGCATCAAGATTCTTAAGGACCCGCATCGCTGCGACATGTACGGCCGAAGAGCACTTCTCAGCCATGGGGATGTTCTTTGTACTGACGATGTGCAGTACCAGCGGATTCGCAAGATGACGCGCGACCCAGACTGGCAAGCGAAAATTCTCGCCAGGCCGTTAAAAGACCGGCTGCGAATGGCCGAAGAAGCGCGCCGGCAGAGCCTGGAGCAGACACTCAACCTCAGCATGGAGATCATGGACGTCAATCAGTCTGCGGTCGAACAGGTGATTCGGGAATTCAAGGTGGATATCTTGCTGCACGGTCATACGCACCGGCCTGCGGTGCACGAGATTGACCTTGGCCAGCGCAAGGCGCAGCGCGTTGTACTGGGCGACTGGTACACACAGGGCAGCGTCGTCAGATGGAGCTCACGCGGACCGCGGTTGGAAGAAATACCGAGGTAAAACTCTTCGCGGCTAAAGCCGCTCCTACAATGCTAATCGGGGACTGTAGGAGCGGCTTTAGCCACGACAAGGGGTTCCCGAGTGGAAACGGAATTGCGGGTCCGGCTCTGAGATCAGCTTTGCTTCGATTCGTTTGAGTTCATCGAGCCGCGCATCGATCTCCTCCTCGCCGATTCCGCATTCGGATCTCGCAAACGCGATGTAGTGTTCGAAGTGACGTGCCTCCGAGGCCAGCAAGCCGCTGTAGAACTTGCCAAGCCTGGACGGCAGATGCGGCACCAGCATGGCGAACCGCTCGCAGGAGCGCGCTTCAATCAACGCGCCGATCAGGAGCAAATCCAGCAGCTTGTGTGGCTCTTCATCGCGGGCTGCCTCGCGCAGACCACCCGCGTAACGCGACGCAGACAGGCGCTCGTATGGAATGCCCATCTCTTCCATGATTGAGCGCACTTGCTCGTAGTGACGCAGTTCCTCACGGGCGAGACGTGACATGCGCTGCGCCAGCCTGGTCCGATCGGGGTAGCGGTACAGGAATCCCAGCGCTGTCGATGCTGCCTTGAGTTCGCAGTTTGCATGATCAAGCAGCATCTCGGGCAAACGCCTGCTCGCCAGCTCGATCCATGCCTGCGGAGTCGCGGTATCGAGAAACTCCGCAATCGGATGCGGGACTACAACCACTCTTCTATCTCGGCCGCGGACTGCAGGCGGTCATTCGGGTCCTTCGCCAGCATCATGTTGATCAGGGACTGGTACTTCGCCAGTCGCGGCCGCAACAACGGAATCGGCGCCTGCGCATGAAGGTAAATAATGCCCATCGCCGTGTCCGCGCGGTACGGTTTCTCGCCGGTCAGCATTTCATAAAAAATGACGCCGAGACTGTAGATATCACTGCGATGGTCGACGCCGTTGCCGTGGCCCTGTTCCGGACTCATGTAATACGGCGTACCGAATATCTCGCCCTCATCGGTCAGTTCCATACGCAGGCGCATGCGCTTGGCCAATCCGAAGTCGATCAGCGCAATCGAGTCATCGCTGCGCAGCATGATATTGCCGGGCTTGAGGTCACGATGCAGGATGCCGACCTCATGAATCTTGTCCAGCGCGCTCGCAATTTGCCTGAGGTAGCTGACCGCATCCGACTCAGTCACACCGGCCGTAATACGCCGTCTAAGATCGCCGGCACTGACGTACTCCATCGCGATGTGCGCATGGTCGTCACTTACACCGAGGTCGTAAATCTTGACGATATTCGGATGATCGGTTTCAGCGATAAGCTCGTACTCCTGCAGAAAACGATCGAACGCACCGATATTGTCTGCAACGTCCGGCAACTGTTGCAGCACCTTGAGTACCAGTTTGACGCCGGTCGACTCTCTTTCCGCAAGATAAATCGCCGAATGCGAGGTAGCACCGAGCTTTTCGATGAAACGATAGCCGCGAATCAACGGATGAATGCCGGTCCGCTCATCGCCGACGAACAGCGACCCAGTGGATGCGACGCGGCGACGCGATACCAGGATGTCGCTCAACTGCACCGTCAGCACATCGTGTCGAACGCTGTCACGCGCGAAAAACGCATCGGCACCGGCTCTTACCGCAGCCGCTTCGTCATCTCCGCTACCAAAATAGACAACGGCCGGGAAGCCCGGGGTCTTGCAGAATTGTTGCAAAACCTTGAGTCCATCCCGATCGCCGGCCTTGTTGCCGAGCAAGACAATGTCGTTGCCGGCGCCGGAAAATTCGTCAGGAAGGTGGCCAGCTTCGATGGGGTCATAGGCCGACATGATCGCGTCGGGCCAATGGGTCGTGACGTGATGCATCAACAGGCTGCGAAACTCCGCCTGTCCGTCGATGATCATCATTTTTACACTCATTGATCTGAGCCCGGCACGGGCACTGGATCACATGCCGACAGCAGCACCTGAATTTTCTGCCTCGGGCGGCTCCATGGCCGCACGGCCCTTGCGCCTGGCCTTGCTGTGCTTCTTCGCCGCGTCGTTTCTGCGCTGCTCGATTTCATGCAGATACTCGTCCGTCACGTCACCCGTAACATATTCGCCGGAGAAGCACGAAGTATCAAACTCTGTGATGGCCGAATTGTCGTGTCGTACAGATCGAATCAACCCATGCAGGTCCTTGTAGATCAGCCTGTCCGCACCGATCAGCTTTTCGATCTCCTCGACCGAGCGGCCATTTGCGATCAACTCGGCGGCCGCCGGCATATCGATGCCGTAGACGTTGGCGTAGCGCACGGGCGGCGCCGCCGAGGCGAAATATACCCTGCGGGCCCCGGCATCACGGGCGAGTTTGATGATCTGCCGGGAGGTCGTGCCCCGAACGATGGAGTCGTCCACCAGCAGGACATTCTTGCCTCGAAATTCCAGGTCGATCGCGTTGAGTTTGTGGCGCACCGATTTCGCGCGTTCAGCCTGGCCCGGCATGATAAACGTCCGGCCAATGTAGCGGTTCTTGATGAACCCTTCGCGATACTTGACGCCAAGGTGATACGCGACCTGTACCGCCGAGGTACGGCTGGTATCCGGAATCGGGATGACGACATCAATATCGTGGTCCGGAAAATCGCGCACAATTTTGCCCGCGAGCTGCTCGCCCATGCGCAGTCTCGCTTTGTATACCGACAGGTCGTCGAGAATCGAATCGGGACGTGCGAAATAGACGAATTCGAAAATACACGGTGTGTGCTTTGCCTCACCCCTGAACTTACGGCTGTGCAGAACCCCTTCATTTTCGATGAATACCGTTTCGCCGGGGCGCACGTCGCGCAGCCTCTCGAACTGCAACACGTCGAGCGAGACACTTTCGGATGCCACCATGTAGTCCGTACCATGATCAGACTGTCGACGACCAAGAACCAGTGGCCGGATTCCGTTCGGATCGCGGAACGCGACGATGCCAAATCCGATCACGAGAGCGACGACGGCATAGCCGCCACGGCAGCGGCGATGCACGGCTTCCACTGCATCAAAAATTTGTTCCGGTGTCGGACGACCATCTACCCGCATCTGCAGCTCATGGGCGAAGACATTGAGCAGCACTTCGGAATCGGAACCCGTATTGAGGTGCCGGCGGTCTTCTTTGATCAGCATCTCCGCCAGCTCGTCGTAGTTGGTCAGGTTGCCGTTATGCGCAAGGCATATGCCATACGGTGAATTGACGTAGAACGGTTGCGCTTCGGCAGCCCGTGATCCGCCCGCCGTCGGGTAGCGAATGTGGCCGATGCCGACATTGCCAGTCAGGCGCAACATATGACGTTGACGGAAAACATCGCGGACGAGTCCGTTGCTCTTGCGTTGCCGCAGCCCGTCTTCGCCCCAGGTCACTATTCCAGCTGCATCCTGACCGCGATGTTGCAGGACTGTTAGCGCGTCATAAAGGGCTTGATTGACCGGCCGGTGACTGACGATTCCGACAAGACCACACATAATTCAGATGATCTCCTCACCTGGCACGAGAATCTCGTAGCCCTGTGGCGCCATGATTGTTATCCATTCTGCAACAACTTCTAAATGTGGGATCAAAATCGAATTTTTCCACCAGACATCATTATCGAATCCCGCAAAATGGCCAGCCAGTACGAATAGCGCGGCGAGCAATACGCCGCGACCCGCACCGAAAACCGATCCGGCCAACCTGTCCATGCCGCTCAGCACGGACAAGCGCACCAGTTTGGAGATGCCCCAACTTAGCAGCCCGCCAATCGACAAAATAACGGCGAAGACCAGGATGCGTCCAAACCACGCCTGCAAATCAGGAGATTTGATCCAGCTATCGGAGATTTCACCCATGCCCGGACCGAAATAGAGTGCGGCCCAGATCGCGACGAGCAACGCCGCTATCGAAATCGCTTCTTTGACGAAACCACGAATGATGCCCACGATCACGGAAACAGCGACGGCAACAGCAATGAGAATATCGATGATCGGCATCAGAGATGTCGGGTCGGCTCAATGTGATCGGGGAGAATGGAATGAGATTCTAACAGAGTCCGAAGCGGCCACAACAAAATCTAGGGATGCGGTAATACCTTTCCTTTGTAGCCAGCACTGGCAAGGCTTGCGGCCACCGCCTCGGCAGCCTCGCGGTCCTTTTGTGGTCCGATTCGCACACGGTGCAATTGACCGGAACTCGTCGATAACTGACTGAGGAACGCGGCAAAGCCCCGCTTGCGAAGTTCAGCAGCCAGGCGCTCGGCGTTGCCCTGGTCGGCGAAGCTACCGAGCTGCACCGCAAACATGCCAGTCGACGATGTAGCAACGGCAGGCTCACTTTGCTGCGCCGCCTGTTCTGCAATGACGGGCTCTGGTGCGGGCCTGGTCACGGCCGGCTTGGGCGAAGATCTTTGCTCTTCGACAGCGGGTTTTGGCTGTGTCTGAGCAGACTCATTGCCACCGTTGGCAGGCACCGGGTCCTTGCGGTCCCGATCGAGCACGACCGTCCTGGTCTCCTGCTCCGACTGGCCCGGTAGCGGCACGCGCTCGCTGACAATTTCGCCATTCCCGGGCGGGCCGTCAAGAAATACCGGTACGACGAGGACGACCACGACCACGAGGACGGCTGCGCCAATTATTCGTTCTTTCAAGGCTCGATCCATCATGATTAGCGTCGCGAGTATAGCTGGTTCAGCGCCGGACCAACCAGATAAAAAGAGCCTGTTACCAGAACGCGGTCACCCGGCTGCGTCAGCTGCAAAGCGCAACTGATCGCTTCATCCAGAGAGCCCGCCACCAGGCAAGCCAGGTTGGTGGTGTTGGCGACCTGGCGCGCAAGCTCTGCCGCTTCGATCGCGCGCGGGCTGTCGGCCGTTACCGCAATCCAGTGAGAGACCTGGTCCTGCAGCGGAGCGACGAATCCTTCGACATCCTTGTCGTCGAGCATCGCCATTATCGCAACGGTCTGACCACGGTGACTTGCTTCGCGCAAGGTATCAGCGAGCGCCGCCGACGCCGCCGGATTATGTGCCACATCAAGCACCCAGCTGACGCCCGCATCGATTTGCTGCATGCGGCCGTCGAGTTGCAGTTGCGCAAATGCACTGTTCACGGTCGCAACGTCGAGTAACTCACCCAGTCCGGCCGCCTCGACCAATGCCAGCACGGCCGCCGCGTTACCAACCTGATGCTTGCCAGCCAGCGCCGGCCACTCGAGTCCCGCGAGCTGATGCGCCGATCCTTGCCAGGACCACTGCTCGCCGTCTGCCGACCAGTCAAAATCCTTTCCGGCGGTAAACAAGCTCGCTCCAACCTCGTCCGCTTGACTGAGAATCGACCGCGGCACATCGCGCGATGCGAAAATGACGGGCTTGTCGCCGCGCATGATGCCGGCCTTCTCGAAAGCGATTGTCTCGATGTCATTGCCGAGCCAGTCACAGTGATCCAGTGAAATATTCGTGATCAGACCCGCGTCGGGCTCGATCGCGTTAACCGCATCGAACCGCCCGCCCATGCCCACTTCGAGTATCGCCACGTCGACAAGTCTCTCGGCAAACACAACCATGGCCGCGAGCGTGCCGTACTCGAAATACGTGAGCGCCTCGCCCCCCCGGACCACCTCGATTTGCTCAAAGGCAGCAACAATCTGTTCATCTGTCGCCTCGACACCGTCAACACGAATGCGTTCGTTGTAGCGAATGATATGCGGCGACGTATAACAGCCAATTCGCTCCCCTGTACTGCGTAGCAGCGACTCGAGCATCGCGACGCTCGACCCCTTGCCATTGGTCCCGGCAATGTGAAACACAGTTTTGGGCTGCGGCAACGCCAGGCGGCGTAGTACGCGCTCGACGCGCTCGAGCCGCAGATCGATTTCGCAGGGAGACAGCGTCTCGAGTTGCGCAAGCCAGTCAGCAAGTGGCGTACCGGCCGTGTTCACTGTTGGGATCAGGTGGCGACCGGGCTGGGGCGATGCTCGAATTTTGCCAGCAAATCCGCGATTTGTTGGCGCATTTCGCGGCGATCTACGATCATATCGATGGCGCCATGTTCGAGCAAAAACTCGCTGCGCTGAAATCCCTCGGGTAGTTTTTGCCGCACCGTCTGTTCGATGACACGTGGCCCCGCGAATCCGATCAACGCATTGGGTTCGGCAATATTCACATCGCCAAGCATGGCCAAACTGGCCGAAACGCCACCCGTGGTTGGGTCGGTCAGGACCGACACGTAGGGAATGCCTTTGTTGCCGAGATTCGCGAGCGCCGCCGATGTCTTGGCCATTTGCAGCAGAGAGAACAGGGCTTCCTGCATGCGTGCGCCGCCGCTGGCAGCAAACGAAATCACCGGCATGCCGTTTTCGGTTGCGTGATTCACCGCGCGCGCAAATCGCTCGCCGACCACAGAGCCCATCGAGCCCCCCATGAATGCGAATTCGAACGCGCAGGCAACAACGGGCCGGCCCAGCAAGGTGCCTGTCACTGAAACAAGCGCGTCTTTTTCGCCGGTCTTTTTCTGCGCCTGGACGATGCGATCACGATAACGCTTGCTGTCACGAAATTTGAGCGGATCTTCGGACTCGAGTTGCGGGGAAAGCTCATTTTGCGAATCCGGATCGAGAAAAAACTCAAGCCGTTGCCGTGCGCCGATGCGCAAGTGGTGATCGCACTTCGGGCAAACCTGCAGGTTACGCTCGAGCTCGTTGCGATACAGTTGCGCATCGCACTTCGGACACTTGATCCAGACACCCTCAGGAACCGAGCGCGTGCGCTTCTCGGTGCTGATACGCGACGGCATCAATTTTTCGAACCAACTCATGGCAGCATCTTAACCAAATTAGGGTTGCGGCGCTCCCTGGGAGCGCGAGTGGAAATGGGAGAAATCGAGTAAAATTTCACCAAGTCTCATTCGCGGTTCAAGAACCGCTCCAACATGCCTCATTCGCGGTTCAAGAACCGCTCCAACAATCGCTCGCTAACCGCTCCAACAAACGGTCGTTGCGGTTCGGTGGTAGATGGAATTCCGCCGGATAGGTGACTTTGACAAGCGTCAGTCCATGTGGAGGTGCGGCGGCGCCGCCTTTCTTGCGGTCTCGACTTTGGAGAACCGTCGCCGCCCAGTCATCGGGCTCGTCGCCACGACCTATGGCAACCAGCGAACCGGTGATATTGCGCACCATTCGCTGCAGAAACGCATTGGCCGTGACCTCGAGTTGAATCCAGTCATCCTGGCTCGTCACCGCAATTGAGGTGATTTCCCGGATCGGCGTCGATGCCTGGCATCCAGCCGCGCGGTATGCCGAAAAATCGTGTTTGCCGACAAGGGCCTGGGCCGACTTGTGCATGCGCTGTGCATCAAGCGGTTCGTACACCCACCAGGCTCGGTTCCGATGCAACGCGGAGCGCTCGGGCCGATTGAGAATCAGGTATTGGTAGCTGCGCGCCAACGCTGAGAATCGGGCATGAAAGCTGTCATCGACCGGCTGCGCCCAGATGACGCTGATGTCATCGGGCAGATTGCTGTTTGTGCCAAGCATCCAACCGCGGCTGCCGCGTTCACTGCCGGTATCGAAGTGCACGATCTGACCGGACGCGTGAACACCGGTATCGGTACGTCCTGCGCAGACAAGTTCGATGGGTTCATTTGCGACCCTGGTCAGAGCCTCTTCGACACGCGCTTGCACGCCCTCGCCGTTGCGCTGACGTTGCCAACCGTTGTACGCCGTTCCGTCGTACTCCAAACTTAGGGCAATGCGCACTAACCGGGTAGCGATTCCAGGAGTTGCTGGGCCTGCTGACGCTGACCCTCGTCGCCTTCGTCAAGAACTTCCTCGAGAATTGAACGCGCACCACTGGGATCGCCCATATCGACATAGGCCCGCGCAAGATCAAGCTTGGTGCCAACCTCGGTCATGGTCCGTGCATCTGACAGGTCGTCACTCAGATCATCAGGGGTCAGCGACACCGTGCCCGCGTCTTCGGTAGCCGCCACATCCGGGCGCGGCTGCTCTACTGTCGCATCGTCACGAAGCTGTTCAATCGTATCCCCGCCCTCGCTGACCTTGAGCGCAGCCGTCAGGTCATCGAGATCGAGATCGACATCCGTGCTTGCGACCGCTGGCAGTTCACCGGTTTCATCAAGGCTTGCGTTGCCCGTGAACACGTCTTTAGGGAGCGCCTCGGTCTTCGCGAAATCGAAATCGCCTTCGCCGTCATCGTCGAGGCTCGCAAGCATGGTCTCCGCATCTTCCGCGAGGCTACCTTCTTCGGGTTCGTCGCCATGATCACCCGCCAGCATCGTTGCGTCTTCGTCCGCGAGCCTCTCATCTGAAGGAGTGATCGTGTCGACCGCAAAGTCCTCGCTTAGCACCTGGGTTACACCCGTCGCATCGAGCAAAGTCTCGTCAACGCTGGTGCCCGTGGAAATTTCAGGCATCTCCGACGTCGCGTCGAGCGCCTCGTTGAGGCCGGTCTCATCCACGTTTAGCGCAGTCTGGACCCCAGTTGCATCAGGGTCGATTTCCGGATTCTTGCCGGTGACCTCGGTAATGTCCTGGAGAGCTTCATTGATGCCCGTGTCCGACAAGGTTTCGTTTGCACTTGTCGCATCAAGGTCATCCAGCGATGCGAGTTCCGTTTCGGCCAGGCTGTCAACATCCAGACCAAGATCGTCGAGATTGATTTCGGCGGTTTCATCGCCCGACTGATCGCTGCTCTCCATGGCATCGCCGAGAGTCTCTTCGAGTGATGGCAGTTCAGCCGTACCCGACAGAACATCGAACTGCTGTTCGATTGTCGGTGTTTCGACAGTCGAGTCTGGCGACGGCATTTCGGCCGTCTCATCCACTGCCTGCATCTCCCGCGTGACATCAAATTCCGGGCTGCTCTCCACGGTCGGGCTTTCGGCTGTATCGTCACCGCCAGCGACGTCGGTCTCGTCCGCGGCGCTGTCCACGAGGAAGTCGACACCCGCATCAGCCTCCAGCGCTTGTGTCTCATCTTCGGCACTGCCGAGATCAAACACTTCACTTTCCGCGCCTTCCTCACCGATCAGTTCCATATCCAGAGCGCCGGTCTCATCCATGCCGGCTTCGAAGGACAGATCGACTGCCTTCGTGGCACCAGCAGCACTGGCGCCTTCAAACAAGCGGTCGTCCGCAGCGATCTGCTGACCCATGATGACAATCTTGTCCCAATCAGCGCTATCGCTCTCGCCCACCGACGATTTGAGTCGTCCGGCTGCGTCGACAAATGCGTCGCGGTTGCCCCACACGAAATAAATTTCGCAGAGTTTGGTCAATAAGTCTGCGCGATCGGGCTCGACCGACAGCGCACCATTGACGAGGTCGGCAGCCTGATCGTAGAGACCGTAGGCCATGTGGAAATCGGCCTCGGCGATCGGGTCCGATTGATCGAGATTGATCGCAGTCTCGCTGCTGAACGTGTCCTCGAGCGACCCAAACTGACCGGTGTCTTCCTTGCTATCAGCCTCCGCCGCCGGAGCGCCTTCGACCTCGAAGGCCGGCACAGGAGCGTCAACGGTTTCATCCATATCAGGACGCATCGTCGATTCCTGCTCAACGACAACAATGGACTCATCCGTTGCCACCGGCGCACGCAAACTTTCGGTCGACGACAGGTCGTCGCCACGCATCTCGTCTGAATCCAGTGGCTGCCAGCTATCCGGATCATCATCGTCATCACGGCCGCGACGCATGAACCAGACCAGGGCGCCAACAACCAGCACGACTGCACCGGCGATGATGGCCCAGATGCTTGTCAGTAGCTCCATCGCGCGATCGACCAGACCTGGCTCGGAGCTCGGCGCGGCGCGAATGATGTCTGCTGGCGGCTCATCGACCACCACGGTATCCGCATCGTCAGCCGGCTCGACGTCGTCCACAGCCATATCGGTATCGTCGGCAAACGGGTCGTCGTCAGCCGTTTCGACAACGTCATCAGCAACAGCATCAGCCGGTTCGTACACCTCACCGCGAATTCGCGCAAGCTCCTCGCGCAGTTGTGCCAATTCGTTATCGCGTATCTCGATGAGCGACTGCTGCTGCGGTAGATCGGCCGCTTCGAGTTCGGCGATGCGTTGCTCGATCTCTCCCTCGCGCGTCAGCGGTTCATCGTCAACTCCGGCGTCAGATGCGAGTGCGCCGGTGTCATCTGCGATTTCATCATCGGGCGGTACCAGCGTCAGACTGGGGCGTGTCGAGCTATCGGCAACCGCAGGAACCGCACCGCCGCTCCA
>Ga0255049_10001673_pt1 | contig 12063 bp, 11 predicted proteins | sample JV7_2_3_MG_FD_183615 | JGI IMG/M metagenome (GOLD analysis project Ga0255049, IMG submission 183615) | Seawater microbial communities from Jervis Inlet, British Columbia, Canada - JV7_2_3 | ecosystem: Environmental > Aquatic > Marine > Inlet | place: Canada: British Columbia | collected 2016-10-06
AGCTCCGCACCGGGAAGATCTCCCACAGGATGGATGCCGATGACATGCAAGCCTTTGCGTCTCCAGCCGGCGATGAGGCCAGGGGTCACCCACGACGTCTCGACACCGGCGACGACGACGTCGACATCGCCAGCGAACTGATCGATCTCCTCCGGCCGGTATGCGCGCAGCACGATGCGCAGCGAGGCATGCTCTCGTGCTTCGGCGACGAGGTCCGGTTCCCAATCCCTGGCGGAGAGCACTGTGGCGACGCGCGTCGTCATGGCCCGACCCGGACGATGTCGAGGTCTCCCGAGCGCGCAGCCGCCGCCAGACGGGCAGCAAGCTCGCCGTCCACCGCCAGAAGGAGTGAGACGCGGTCTTCGCTCATCCCCCGGTCGTCGAGTCGGGCCTCGACGACGTAGACCCCGGTCGCAACGAGTTCGGTCGTCGCTTCGTCGCCGAAACCGCCACGACTGGTCGCATAGACGTCTACGAGATCACCCCCGGCCAGCCGACCCAACACGGCATGGGAGGCGTCGAGCTCGAGTGCAAGCAAATTTGGAGCCGAGGCGATTTGGGGTGGCTGCAGCAGGGACGGCAGAAGCGGTTCGCCAGCGGCGAGCGGCACCCGGAGGCTCCACTCGGACAGCTCTCCTGCCTCGGTTCCAACGACCAACCCAGCGGTGTCCTCGGTCTCGCGCACCGCAAGCGGCAGCTCGGCGAGCGGGGTGCCGGCGGGGAGGTCGGCGCCGGCCACCAAGACGGACTGCGTCGTCTCAGGTCTGGTGATGAACAGAACAGTCGCTGCCGCCAGTGCCGCCAGTGCGATCCCCGCGACGGTCCTCCCGTCGATGTCAGGAGCCCGGAGGCGAGGCATGCGCAGCGCCATCACCGGATCTCCACAGTCACGATGTACTGCAGTGCGACGAAGCGTGATCCGCCGCCGTCGCTGAGGACGACGTGGTCGATGCCAACCGCCTCGACGAGGCCGCGCTGGAGCTGACCATCAGACGTGGAGACGATCACCTCTTCGATTCGGTCTTCCGCATCGAGGAGCCGGTCCCGGAGGCTGCGCCGCCGCAGAGCCGCGGCACGGGCGGCGGCCTGTTCTGCCTGCAATGTGGCGTCGAGGCGGCGACGCAAGGTTCGCCCTAGCCGGACGAGGTCGGGATGTTCCAGTGGTTCCACGGTCTCCCCCCTCGATCCCCGCTGGCAGTGATCCCCGCTGGGTACCCCTAAACAGACTCCTCTCGGTGGTGCGATGCAAGGGGTTCGGCTGGGATTGTTTCGCGCCTCAACGCAGGTTTGCGCGACTCACCGGGAGAAGTCGCGGCTCAACCGCGAATTCCGCGTCCTAGCCGCGAGTTTCCCACCCTCGGGAACCACCTGCGGCAAGCGTCCTCGCTCACCTGACTCTCGCTGTTATGATTAACCATATAGTTAAGTCCCATGAACCGGCGCTCGACATCGACGAGCTCTTCTCTGCGCTCGCCAATCAGGTGCGCCGCAACATCGTCACCGCATTGGTCGACGGCGAGATTCCCGTTGCCCGCGTCGTCGCCCGGTTCGACCTTTCGCCACCGGCGATCTCGCGTCACCTGCGAATCCTCGAGGACGCCCGCCTGATCGTCCGCCGCCGCGAGGGCCGCAGCCACCTGGTTCACCTGACCCCCACTGCTCTCGATCCCGCTGCCGGCTGGCTCGCCGCCCATGGCGCCCGCTGGGCGCGATCGTTCGACACCCTCGCTCGCCACATCGACGACCACATCGACGACCACATCGACGAAGGGAGTCCCGGTGCAGATTGACCACCCCGACGGAACCCAGGTGCGCATCACGCGCACGTTCCCCGCTGATCCGGACCGAGTGTTTCGTGCCTTCACCGATGCACGCGAGATGACGCGTTGGATCTGGGGAGACGACGCCGCCAATGTCGCGGTATCCAGCGATGCCCGCATCGGGGGCACGTGGTCGGCTTCCATCGACGCTCCGCCCGGTGACGATTCGTGGCCAGGAGACCGGTACGGCATGTGCGGGGTCTATGCCGTGGTCGACGTTGGAAGCCGGCTCGTCTACACCCTGCACTGGGACGCCCCGGTCGGTTACAACCTCGGGGGGGCCGTCGTCGCCGATGAGGCCGTGATCGTCGACTTCACGCCGGCTGAAGACGGCACCACCGTCGTGTTCCGCCACATCGGGATTCCGGATGACGGGGTGTCTGCCGCGGAGCACGGCAGAGGGGTCGCGACAACGTTCGATGCTCTGGCCCAAACACTCGAGTGACCGCTCAGGACGAAGTCGGGTCCTCCGGGTGGCGGCGGGCGATCGCCCGCCGCTCCCATACGTAGCCGACGGCGCCGCCGGCTCCACCACCGATGATCACCAGCCAGGCGAACGCCGCGCCCAGCAGGACGGCGGCACCCACCCCGACGATGCCACCGACGATGGCGCCGATCCGGACACCGTTCATCGTGTCGTACGGCTGCACCCCAGCCGGGTAGCGCGGTTCTTCTCCCATACGAAGGCATCGTGTCGTCGCACGCCGGCGCTGACTAGGGCCGAATGCCGGATCCCCCGAGCGTCAGGCACCCGTAGGTGGGTTGGCGTAGTGTCGAGCCTTGGTGATCAGCCATGAGTGAACACGTTGCACTGACCCCGCTGGACCGCGTTGAGGTGACGGTTGTCATGGACAATGCGATCGACATCCTGGCGGCTCCTTCAGTAAACGCTCTGCGGCCCACCTGGCGCTGGTGCGCTACCTCAACTGCGTGTCCGAGGGTCGTGTATCGCCGCCCGACATGTGCCGATATCGCACAGGGTTGCCGATGGGCGATATCGCACGTATTGGGGGATCTGGGGCGGCGGCTTGCCCATCGGCCTCTCGTTCGCAAGGAGGTGCACAGGCTTCAGTACGGAACTCGTCAGTCCCGACTGAGCTTCCACTTCGGGACCCCCAATAGCGGGCGAGCAGGCCACTGACAAGCCAGATCCCGATGGCGATCACCAAACCCAGCATGAACTCGCCACCGCCGTCGGCAGGGCGGACACCACCGTCACCGACGTCTACGGAGTCGGCCCCATCGTGGCGGCGTTCCTGATCGGTCACACCGGCGACATCGGCCGCTTTGCATCAGCTGACCACTACGCCGCATACAACGGCACCGCCCCCATCGAGTACTCGTCGGGCGGCAACACCAAACACCGATTGTCGCGACGGGGAAACCGGGTGTTGAACCACGCCATTCACGCCGCCGCCGTCACCCAGATCCGCTTCGAAACACCCGGCCGCATCTACTACCACCGCAAACTCGCCGAAGGCAAACGGGCAAAGAAGCGCTCCGAGCGTTGAAACGACGCATCTCGAACGCCGTCTACCGCCGCCTCGTCACCGACCAGCAACGGGCAACCAGGTAGGGCCCGGGGGGCACCCAGGAACGTCTCTGTCGCTTGCGTGGCCGGCCTCGCATCCTGATCACCGGCTCTTCAGCTCAGCCACCCCGGGCCGTCCCCAAACCTACACGCCGGCCGGACTACCGGCCCCATCACGCGCGCCCAAAACACCCCCTCTTGACACAAAGAGGCTTCGATATGGGCAGGCGACTCGGTCGTTCGTTGGCTGGTCGGTCGAGCCATGGGTCAATGCGGCCTTGCCATTCGTACCAGTGCCTCAACGCGACGCGGTGTTGGCGTTTCGACGTTGAAGCGTTTGGAAATACCGCCGGTCTTCGAAGAGGCTCAGTAAGGACGGTTAGGGATGGGAAAGGCCTCGTCTTAGGATTCTTCTATTGGATATCCCGCTTCTTGCCACGCTAGCCACCCTCCCAAGAGAGCTGACACGTTTGTGAAGCCTTCTTCAAAGAGTTTCAGCGCCGAACTGGCGCTGTCAAATTCGCTGGGTCAGGCGCAGTAAAGAACGATCTCCTGATCGTGGGGGAATTCATCGAAGTAACCCGCCGTCTCCAGGATGGCCCCGGCGATGTGCCCAATGCTGTAGGTAGATCCCCCGCGAGTATCGACAACCACGATCCCATCGCCATCGTCAAGGCGCTCCTTGAGCTCCTCCACCGTCATGCGCGGCACATCACTTCGTTCTGTTGGTACCTGACCTTCAATTGGAGGCTGGGTGGTCGTGGGGGCCGCCGTCGGCGTGGGGGCGACCGTCGCCGTGGGGGCGACCGTCGTCGTGGGGGCGACCGTCGTCGTGGGGGCGACCGTCGTCGTAGGGGCGACCGTCGTGGAAACAGATTCGGCTGAATTACCGCAGGCGCTCACAAGTGACAGCAATCCCAGCGCTCCAAGAACAAAGAAGAACGATTGGATGCGTTTCATCTACGTTCCTCCCCTTTCCCGCAGCTCGATCGTTGTAGACACCTGATCACAGACACCTTTCACGCGCCTTAACCCTCTCGGTTCCCAGACCGCCAGCGTGGCGATCAACACCCGCCCAGCAGGGCCGATCGACTATGTGCGTTCGTGAAGCGCGTCAAAGCGACAACCAGGTCGCGCTGGGTAAAGCCCGCCGATGCAACGAAAAGGCAATACCCCCCAGCCCACGCGAGCTGACTTGATCACACTGCACGCTCAGCCGCCAGAGCGGAGGTCGACGCTTGCCCACCGGACCGCATTCCCATTGAGGCCCCGGCCTTCACTACCAGTACGCTGGCTTCCTGCAGGAGGGGAACCCCCTGGTGGATTACCGCGTGCTGGGACCGCTCGAAGTGATCGACGACGGCGAGACCGTCGGCATTGGTCCGCGTAAGCAGCGGTCCCTTCTCGCCCTGTTGCTCATCAACGTGAACCGCGTGGTCGCAACCGACCGCATCCTGGAGGAGCTTTGGGGTGAAGAGGCCGAGGGGAAAGAGAATGCGCTGTGGGTGTATGTCTCTCGGCTCCGAGTGGTCTTGGAGCCGGAGGATTCGAAGCGTGGCGAGTTCAGTATCTTGGTGACGCGGGATCACGGTTACTTGCTATCGGTGGATCCCCAGTCCATCGATGCGAACCGATTCGAGACGGCCGTGAGCGAGGGCCGGTTGCTGCTACGTGATGACCCATCGTCGGCGTCGGCCCTCTTGGCCGAGGGATTGGCGGAGTGGCGAGGCCTTCCACTCGAGGATTTCACATACGACGACTTCGCTCACCGCGAAATCTCCCGACTAGCGGAGCTCCGCCTGGGCGCACTCGAGGACCGCATCGATGCCGACCTTCGGCTAGGACAGACTGGCGAAATAGTCGCCGAACTCGAGCCGCTGCATCAACAGCACCCGTTGCGGGAACGAGTTGTGGGGCAGCTCATGCTGGCGCTATATCGCTCCGGACGCCAAGCCGACGCGCTCCGAACGTTCGAGCGCTTTCGACGCCGCGTGGGTGAGGAGCTTGGAATCGACCCATCGCCGGAGCTGCGCCGTCTCGAAGAACAGATCCTTCTCCACGACGCCCGAATCCAGGCACCGAAGCCGCGCTCTCGACGCCCCGCTGCACCGGCTCAGGTCGCCAACCCCTACAAGGGTCTCCGAGCGTTCGACGAGGACGAGGCCGCCGATTTCTACGGAAGGGATTGCCTCATTGCGAAGGTCGTCAGGCGGTTAAGAAAGGGGGATCGCCTAATCGGGCTGGTTGGCCCGTCCGGCTCGGGGAAATCCAGTGTGGTCCGGGCCGGACTCATCCCCGCGCTGCGCAAAGGGGCGATCACCGAGTCGGACAGCTGGCTCATCGCTCAGATGGTGCCGGGGTCGCATCCGTTCGCCGAACTCGAAGCGGCGTTGCTGCGTTCATCGCTTGACGCTCCCGCCAGCTTGAGTGACCAGCTGGCCGATCAAGAAGTCGGGCTGCTACGAGCAGCGCTGCGGGTTCTTCCAAACACCGATTCACGGCTCCTGCTTGTCATCGACCAGTTCGAGGAGCTGTTCACCCTTGTGGAGGACGACGAGACTCGCAGTCGATTCCTCAAACAGCTCCTCATGGCAGTCGACGACTCACACGGCCGAGTCGTGGTCGTGGTCACGCTTCGAGCCGACTACTACGCCCTTCCTCTGACACATCCAGAGTTCAGTGCCCGGCTTGGAGACGGTGTGGTCAACGTCGTGCCGCTCACGCCCGACGAGCTAGAGGAAGCCGCGCGAAGACCGGCTGAACTCCACCAAATGGCAATCGAGCCCCCCCTGCTGGCGGCGCTGTTGACCGACGTCATCGGTCAGCCCGGGGCACTGCCACTCTTTCAGTACACCCTGACAGAGCTGTTCGACCGGAGGGTCGGTGACACGCTGACCATTGATGCCTATCGCGCCATCGGCAGGGTGACAGGGGCACTCACCCGCCGAGCGAACGACCTGTTCGCAGAGCTAGACGATGGGCAGAGGATTGCCTCAAGACAACTGTTCCTGCGTCTGGTGACAATCACCGAAGGCGACAACTGGGCGAGACGTCGTGTCGCCGCGTCTGAGATCATCTCACTCGACGTGGACTTGGTGGCGCTGCAGAGCGTGATCGGTATCTATGCCCAGCATCGTCTCTTGACGCTGGATCGGGACGATGTCACAGGATCACCGACGGTGGAAGTCGCTCACGAAGCACTGCTCACCGAGTGGGGGCGGCTACGGGACTGGATCGAAACCGGTCGAGAGGATATCCGGCACCACGCCACATTGACATCGGCAATGGCGGAGTGGGTGGCGGCCAAGAACAACCCCGACTACCTACTCACCGGCGCCCGACTGGCCCGCTATGAGCAGTGGGCCGCCAGCGCCACCATGCATCTCACCGCCGACGAGCGACATTACCTCGACGCTGCCATCGAAAGAAGGGAGCGGACGCTCGGAGCCGAGACACAGCGCGTCGCGCTCGAGGCCAGGACCACCCGATCGGCGAGACGTCGGCTGTGGGGCCTGACGGCAGCGCTCGCCGTACTTGCTGCCGTGGTAGCCGGGCTCTTCGTCGTCTCGCTCGCTCCGGAGGCACCGTCCATAGCGATCGTCTTTGGTGGTCGCGGCGCCGGCAGCGTCGATGATCTGTTCGCCAGCGGGTTCGACGACGCGACGCGGGACTTTGACTTTGAGGCCGAAGAGGTCACTCCACCCTTCACCAATCTGGAGGATAAATACCGACGCCTGGCCGAGTCGGGAACCGACCTGATTATTGCTATCGGTCCCTTGGCTGGTCCAATCTGGTCCGTCGCCCCCGAGTACCCGGACACGAACTGGGCGGTCGTCGACTGGCTCCCCCCACCAGGCGTCGCTGCGGCAGACTTCGCCGTGGAACAGGGTGCATACCTCGTCGGCGCAGTAGCCGCGCTTACATCTGAAAGCGGCACGATCGGCTTTGTGGGCGGCTTCCAGATCGAACAAATTGAGCGTTTTCGAGCCGGATACGAGGCCGGGGCCCGCGCCGTAGACCCTGATGTTGAAATCCTGGCTCGTTACGTCTCGGCGGCAGACATCGGCGACGGGTTCACTCGTGACGACCTTGCCAAGATGGCGGCCTCGAGTCAGTACCAACAAGGAGCGGACGTCGTGTTCCACGCTGCCGGTCAAGCAGGATTAGGTGTCTTTGAAGCAGCTCGCGAACAGTCAAACCTCCGGGGGGAGCATCTGTGGGCTATCGGGGTCGATGCCGATCAATACCTTGACGTCGACCCGCTCCTAGGAAGTCACATCCTCACGTCCATGATCAAGAGGTTCGACGTCGTCGTGTACATGACGATCAAGGACTTCGTCGAAGGGAACTTCGAGCCCACGTACAACCTACTGACGTTGACAGACGGAGTGCTCGACTTCTCGACGACCGGAGATCACCTCGACGGGGACGCGGTGGTTGAGGTGAACCGCTTCAAGCAGGAGATCATCTCCGGTTTGAGAGAGGTGCCGATCGTTCCGACTGGTCCACTCGACCCACCGTCTGGGGTGGAGGAATTCACCATCACGACCGTCACGTACGACGGTTCCCAATGCCGCTACCAGGGACCACAAACCTTCCAGCCGGGTCGGACCGTGCGGTTCGATTTCATCAACGCAACCCCGTCGCGAGCCTATCTCTTCGTGGATGCCGATCCCCTTGGCGTAGGCGTCGCGTCCCCTGCCCGCGGCAACGGCGAGAACTCCGGCTTTGTCACGATGGCCGCTGACGGCCGCTACGCCATCTTTTGTAGCCGAGATCTCGGCAACCTCGATGGCGCTGAAGCCGGACCGATACTGACAGCGGCAAGCAGCTAGATGTGCGGCTCAGGGGAGGCGACGGCAAGGTCACCAGACCCTCGGCGCCTCTGTTCAAACCTCCCTGGTGCGGTGGCTCTTCATTTCGATCTCAGCGTGAAGATCGGTGGTCGATAGGAGACCCGAGGCACGTGACGACGCCGCCCATATTGCCTGCCGCCTATGGGCGGTCTACCAATGGTGTCGGTGTGCTGCGGGGCCTTCACGGGTCACTTCCGACGAGGACTTTCCCCACGCCGATCGATCCTTTGTCGGCCAAGGGTCACTCGGGAGTATCCGCACGACCGCCGGGACACGAATCGGGCTAGGGATTGCCCACCGTCTCCGTGGACTGCGCCTCTCAGAACGGCAACGAAATCAGCGTGCCCCGTTGAGAAAGGGCCCGTTGGACCCGACAACCGTCGGTAAGCCACTCAGCCGAGGCGCACGTCGACCTGCGGGACCTCGAATCGCGAACGGCGCCAGAACCCTCCTCCTCGCTCCTGCTATGCGGGCAAGGTGATCGAGCGAGGAGGGGTGCCGCGAGCCCGATGACCCGCGATGGACCGGGCACGGCAGCATGTCGCGTAGCCGATTCACGGCACGGGCCCCTCAGGGCCACCTCGAACGGTCGCTACTCCTCTGTAAGTATGAAGTATCTTCCTGCGGCCTTAGCGGGGTCCGGTCGGTAGACGTACATCTTCCCTGGAGCCATCGCCTCCAAATACAGCACTTCCTCGCGACCGTTTGCCGTGACCGCCACCGCGTAGTTCTCCGGTCCGGGCAGATAGAACTTCGCCAAGCCGTTGCGATCTGTCTTCGATCGACTCATTCCGGCGACGAGCACCTTTGCGTCTGCGACTGGATCGCCGTTGTCGTCGAGCACCAGCAGCCTCGCGGTCCGCCCCGGCGAGAACTGAACGGCCAGGAACTGCTTCAGCCACCCCGCACGGCCTGGGACGGTTCCCTCTGGCATGTTGTCCAGGACATCCTTCTCGTAGCCCACCTGCTTCGGCGTGACCCAGTCTGGACCGTACTTGTAGCGGAGGTACTCCTCGGGCGGGCTTGGGACGAGATAGTGACCGCCAATGAACTCGACCGGGGTCAGTTCGCTGAACAGGCTGACGGGGAACGGCACGCCGGGATAGTGAGCGATCGTTCCCTTGACTACGCGGTAGCACTGCCAATCGATCTTGATCCGGTATTTCATGATCTTGACGGCCGTGTAGAGATCCTTTCGGTGAACTTCGACGTAGCATCCGGTCGCGCGGAGGGCCTCGACAGCAGGCGCAATGGCGTCCTCAGTGAAGCCGTGCATATCGATGATCGAGCCCAGATCCAGATCGTCGTCCCAGGGGATCAGCGAGTGATCTCTTACTGCGCCGAGACAGGTGCCCTGCCGCAGGAAGAAGACCACGCTCTGGTCGTCGAAGATTTGTTTGACCTCGCGCAGCAGCTTTTCGGCGTCCCCCAGGTCCATTGGGGGGATCGTCCTCTCCAGGTGTTCCATGAGGGCAGCGTTCTCGGCGTCGCTTGGGTCCATCTCGTCCTCCGTTTGGGTGTCGGCTGCCGAACGCGGGGGCTACAAACAGGCCGCCAGCGCCCGTACGAGCCGGCGGTTCTCCGCCGCTGTGCGCGATGCGATGCGCAGATAGCGGTCGGCATCGGGCATGCTCTTGGCCGCACAATCCTTGATCAGGATGTTGTGCTCGACGTAGAGGCGGCGCGCGATTTCCGGCCCGGTGACCGAAGATCCTGGCAGCCTACAAAGGATGAAGTTGGCGTCGGGCTCGATCGGTTCGATATCCGGAAGTGCGAGCAGGTCGGCGTACAGTTCGCCGCAGGTCGCTCGAGTCAGCTGGCAACTCTCGGAGAATTCGGTTCGATAGCGTCCAACGGTGCGCAGAAACTCTTCGGCCAGGCCGTTGATATTCCAGATCGGGAGAGAGCGGCGGACGGCCTCGACGAACTCTCGGTCTGCGCAGAGTAGGTAGCCGATACGGAGGCCGCCGATTCCGAAGACCTTACTCATGCTTTTGAGCACAACCAGGTTAGGGAACGCTTCGATTATCTCCTCGACACTTCCGCCCTCGCCGGCGCGCGAGAACTCGATGAACGACTCGTCGACGATCAGCCGGCAGTCGTGCGCCTCCAGACGGCGTGCCAGCCTGAGAAGGTCGTCACGTGACACCGAAATCGCCGTCGGGTTGTTTGGCGTGACGACGACCGCCATATCGGATCTCCACTGGATGGCTGACTCCGCGAACGCGTCGACATCCAGTTCGAACGTACCGGGGTCGAGTGGGAAGCGGTTGAGTCCGTCTGGGGCGATCACTTCCTCATATTCATTGAACGATGGCGTGGGGATCGTGAGGCGCTGCGTGAATTGGTTGCCAAGAATCTTGATCAGCTCCGAGGCGCCGTTCGCCACCGCGAGGTGATCCGGATCAACGCCAGTCCAGTCGGCAACGAGACGCGCGCACTCGGTCTGACCGACCGGATAGTTGGTGACGATCTCCCGGAGATCGTCACGGAAGACCTCGACCATTGCGGCCGGGGGGAAGTGCATGTTGTACAGGTAAGAGTGGTCGATAATGCCGTAGCGCCAGTACGACCCGTGCAGCTGCTCGACGCGATCGTACTGCGCGTCGCGGTCGAGGAAGAGGAACTCAGCAGCATCGAGATCGCGACTGTCATCGATCTCATACCAGCGGGACGCGGAGACATCGACCGCGGCCAGGTCAGTGAGGGAGCCGTCGGCCACGCAGTCACGGAGGATGCTCTCGTAGTACCCATGTACGTGGCCCCCTTCGATCGCCCTGCAGAGGCGAGGGACCACGTGGTCGCGCAGCAACTGCTCGCGGAGCAGATAGATGTTGACGGTCTTGAAGGTGTCGGCGGCATCGAACTGGCCACTCTGATCGGCACCGAGCGTGAAGCTCGTAACCCGCTTGTCGGAGTCGCGTCGCACGACGGTGCCGGACAGCGAGTGGTGGTAGGGCGCCACCGCAGCGCCGCTGCCCGACTCCCGGAGCAACGCGGTGATGGCGGCGGGATCGAACACGATATCGGCCTCCAGCAGCAGAATGTCCTGGTCGAGGTAGTCTCGAGCGTCCCACAGGGAGCGGATGTTGTTTGTCGTCTCAAAGTTGGGCGCTTCGAGGTAGCGGATGTCGACCCCGGCGAAGCACGAGCCGATGTGATCGCGAATCGCCTCGCCCCGATAGCCGATAACGATCACCGCCTCGCCGACACCCTGCGAGGCGAGCGCGTGCAGCGCCCGGTCGAGCAGAGGCACGCCGCAGACTTCGACCAGGCACTTCGGAATGTCCGCGGTCAGTGATTGCAGGCGGTTCCCCTTTCCGGCGGCAAGAATCACCGCGCGGCGAACGGCCGACGGTCGATCGCTGGACGTGTCCGTCGCGTTGTCACTTCTTGGCATCGTGAATAGTTCCGCCAGTAGATCGCTCGCTAGATGCAGCCGTCGGGTATCGGAGGGCTGATCGATTCGACGCGAGGTGCCAGGAAGGTGACGATCCGAGGTTCTACCGAAAGAACCGGATGGCCATCCTACCGATTGTGATCGTGTTGGAGGCGAGTGTATGTCCGGCAAGGGAAGGAGTCCAGTCACGCTGGATCTGTACTCGCACCTCTTCGAGTCGGTCGATCGCGAAGCCGCCGATGGGCTTGACGCGGCCACGAAACCCGCTCTACGTGGTGTGCAACAGACGGCCACCAGAGCCGGACGGCCACAACACCACCGCAGGAACACCGCCCCCATCCGGCAACATGTTCGGCTGTCCACCAGCCCCGTAGATAGCGGCAGCCGATATGAGCGGGTTCTTCGTGGGTCAACCCCAGAGTGCTTCGCTGCGAACGTACGAGTCGGTGCTCTTGA
>Ga0255049_10001674_pt1 | contig 12061 bp, 10 predicted proteins | sample JV7_2_3_MG_FD_183615 | JGI IMG/M metagenome (GOLD analysis project Ga0255049, IMG submission 183615) | Seawater microbial communities from Jervis Inlet, British Columbia, Canada - JV7_2_3 | ecosystem: Environmental > Aquatic > Marine > Inlet | place: Canada: British Columbia | collected 2016-10-06
TTCCAAGAGCAAAAAGAAGAATGCTCCGGAAGAAGAGTATTTCCTCGCGCACATTGCGCACATCGACAGGACGTATGCGAAGCAGCCCACCTCGACCCTCATGGCGATGGCCGGATCTTTGCTGGGAATCGGCAAGCGGAGCAAAGCGCTCAATGCCGCAGCCCTCAAGGTCGCCGTGAAGATCGGCCCGATCGATTTCGATCCTGATGGTCGCTGCGATCCTTGGGACGTCGCCAAGCACCTGACCAGCGATTACATCAAGAAGAAACTTGGTATTTGATTTTCTACACTTTGTAATTTCGATGGGTGAAATAACGCGCTGGCAATAAACGAAAAAAGCGAATCCGAAGATTCGCCCTTGTATACATTATGCGCATGATGTTTGTCAGGCAGTGACCTTACCGAACTGGATCTTAAGGCGTCCCTGACCAATACTTTTGTCCTCTCGGCGCAGCGTATAGAGGATCGCCAATTTTCTATTCTGCATGGCGGGTCCCACTGCCATACGCAGAGCACACTTGAGTGCTGGTACCGGGCTGTTCGGCTCAAGGACACCGATCGTGTTTCGCACGAATATCGCCTTGTCGCGGTGCTCGACTTTCGGGTAACCAACGTTCCTGATCTCAGCCGGGGAGCGTTTGTCGAACGGGCTCACGTAGATGTGATCAGCAATGTCGAAATCCTTGACTATCGGGAAGCCGAGTTCAATGCGAACGTCTTTGACACTCTGCGTACCTTTGTTGCAGACCGCAAAATTCAGTTGCAGCGCTTTCTCTTCGTAGTAGTAGTGGTTGTCGACATCACTGAACAGAACCTGTGCTGCCTTGACCACATCGGTCGACGAGTTCGGATCGGATTCCCCTGAGCTCCTCCTTGCCAATTTGAGGATATGAGTGGTTACCGTGTTAACCGTTTCCCGGATCGTCTGTCTAAGGTCCTTGGTATCCTGTCTTTCTTTGGCAAAGGGCGGATCGGACGTATCGGGTATGGACAATTGTATGGACTTGCTGTCTGGATCGTCGTTGAAGCCCACGTCTATCGTGGGTACTGTGAGCGGGTCGATCAGTTCGGCCTCGTCGATCACCTCGGTTGGCTCGGGCGAGGCCTCCTTGGCCAGGTCGGCGATGTCGACCTCGCGTAGTTCCCGACCTTCCCGTATCCAGGACTTGCCGCGTGACAGCTCTTTGGAGTAATCCTGGCCGACGACGAACGGCCCTTCATCACAGTCATCTATTTCGAGCGCGCCGACGAGCTTGCCGTTGAACCTGTCGTAAATGAACGCGAGGGATACGACCGGCTCGATCAGTTCCGATATGTGCCGATGGGCCTTCTTCAGGTCCGTCATGGCACCTTCGTCTATGCCGATGATCTTGCTGCCTTCCATGGCGCCGGGATTGATGCCGAACAGGATGTGCCGGGGACCGTCGACATTGGCGTTTGCCAGGCCAATAACCTCCTTGACCAGCTCTTCCTTACCCGTCATTCGGAACGGGTCACAGACGAGCAGCTTCGAGGACGTTATCGGCTGTTGGATAAACTGCTTCAGCAGCATGGCATCGACCAGAGTTTCTCTCCAAAGGAGAGCTTAGGGCCTTGATTTTGCATAATCTGCGACGGCGGTCGCAGATTTCGCCGTCTTTCGCACTTAATAACGCCACCGATTTCACTCTACGCTCGCAGTGAGCTTCCAAATAACCTGGCGATTGCCAGTAGCCTGTTTTTTATTATAGATTGAGGCAAGTGAGGGGATTAATCCTCCCTATACTCGTATTACAACGCGCACTCGATTGCATTCGATGTGCAGGAGAAGGAATTCCATGACACATGCACGTAGATCCCTGCCTCGCTGGTCGCAGCAATGGTGGGCCTGGTTCACCGCAATCTTCGCGATCACATTCCTGTCGTTCTGGCCCAGTTTCTTTTCAGCAATAGTCAATATTGAAACGCACATCGTCATACATGGGATCAGCGCGATCGCTTGGATGCTGCTGACAATTATCCAGGCATCGTTGATCAAGAGTGGCTGGCGCAAACATCACCGCACGGTGGGATATTTCTCGCTCACGCTTGCGGCGACTTTGGTGCTGAGCGGGCTTTGGGTGATCCAAACGATGCTCTTTGGCGACGGCGGCACAGCGGACGGGATCCCTCTGCTGGCGATCAAGTTCTTCTACATCGACTTTACTGCACTGGTGCTGTTTTGCGTTTTCCTTGGGCTGGCCATCAAGGCCGCACGGCGGCGCGATATTCCGCTTCACCTGCGGTTGATAGCCTGCACCGCAATTATCCCACTCGAAGCAGCGTTGGAGCGGACCTATATTTATGGGACACCCGCGCTTGTGCCCAATTTCGATGTCGCCCTCTATGCATCCGTCGTCACGCTCATTGTAGTCACCGCCGTGCTGGTAGCGAGCGAATGGTGGTATGGACGGTCACGTTGGCCGTTTGCAGTCCTGTTGGCCTACTTCGTAATCATGTTACTCACGACAGACATCGTCGCACGGACGGAGTGGTTCAATGCTTTGGCAATTAGTTACGCCAATATTTGACCGTACAGAAAGGGTAATTCGTGAGCGGGATTCAGGGGCATCGCATCGGAAGAGAGAGTGACTTCTACAGTTTGTAGTGTGGTTCAGCGTATTGACACGCTGATAACAAACGAAAAAAGGCGAATCCGAAGCTAATCTTCCATCGGGCCGTTGAACGTCTTGCCGAAAAAATCACCGCGTTTCCAGACTGGCCGTGTCGGCATATTTGCGATGCCCTTAGCGATGGAATATTTCGTATCGGAAAACTTCGCCAACGCATCAAAGTCGACGTGTTCGGCTTCGTCCGAAACTTTGTGGTAGTGAGCCTGCCGAAATTCGGCTTGCGCTTCTTCGCCGCCGGCCGCGAATCCCGGCGATAAGTACACGGCAGGAACGCCCTGCTTTACGAAACTGTAGTGATCCGAGCGGGTGAATAGCCCCTCGTCTGGCAGCGGATCCGGGCTCAGTATCAACTCATGCTGCTTGAGTGCAACCTCAACGACCGGGAACAGTGTCGAGCGCTCGGCACCAAATGCAACAACGTCGGCAAAATCATAGGTCATGATCGGCATATCGAGATTGACTACAGCGACCATTGACTCCGAGGGAACCGTTGGATGGCGCGCGAAGAAGTCCGATCCCAACAGGCCCTTCTCTTCTGCAGCAAGCGCTATGAAGACAACGGACCGCTTGGGCGGGTTGATACTCAGCAGTCGGGATACCTCAAGCATCGCCGCAACACCAACGGTGTTGTCCATCGCGCCGTTGAATATCTCGTCGTCGTCCGGATCTTCGCTTGGTTGGATGCCATCATGGTCGAGGTGCGCCGTAAGAATGACGAATTCATCCCGTAACACGGGATCACTCCCAGGCAATATGCCGACTACGTTGGGGCTTTCCGACTGGCGATGTAGTGAGTCGGCCTCAATACGGGCGTGGATGCCGAGATCGAATCCAGGCACCTCCCCAGCGTCGCTTTCCGCGGCCTCGAGAATCTCGCTCCAGTCATGTTCGTAGTTCGCGAAAACCTGCTCTCCGCCATCCAAGCTCATTACAGCGAACCCCTGAATGTTCGGTGCCAATGTAAATGGCCGCCCTTCCACGTCGAGCCAACTCATTCCGCTGATGTTGGAAAAATAGTCAACAAGCCTTGTGAACGGAAATATTCCTTCAAATGTGTCAGTGTAGACGCCGACGGTCCCTACCGCGCCGCGATCCGACGCGTTCTTCGCTTTGATACCGGAATGGTATGCCCGCTCTTCACTGTCCAGAAACTTTGGCGCGCCCGTCAGCGTGAAGACGATTTTGCCTTCTACATCCAGACCTTCGAAATCATCTCTGTCATGTTCTTCCGATACCAGTCCGAAACCCACAAATATAGCTGGCGCCTCGACGACGGCTTTGGTGCTTTGAAAAGACGTAAAGACGAAATACTCCTTGTTTTCAGTCAATTCAAATGCCTCGCCGTCCTTGCTCAGCGTGAGCCTGGCGATGCCGTTTGGATCCCGCTTGACCTCGCGTAACGGAACCTGCTGATAATAGGAGTCGTCATCACCGCCTGGACCCAAACCGATTCCCCGAAACGCTTCAGCGACATAAAGCGCCGCCAGATCGTAGCCGCGAGTTCCAGCCTCGCGTCCCTCGAGCATATCGTGTGACAAAAAACGAACATCTGCCTCGAGGCGAAGCGTGGAAGCCTTCGCCCCAAAATCCGCGGTATCTTGCTGCGCCGTTGCACCGCTAGACCACACACACGCCAATAAGCTTACGGCCAGGTAACGCGTTCGCATCGATTCTCTCCAGTCAATTCTGCGCTTGTATACATGATACGCACTTTACCCTTGAGGCCGAGGAGTCACCAACGCCCGATTGAACGCAGCAAGCGAACTAAAACTTTATTGCAGCGACCTGTTTGTCAGACAAACCGAAACTGGTCAATAGCGGATTCCAGCGTGCGTCATCATGCAGATTCTTGAGAAACGGATCAGTTTTGATGCCACGAGTCGGTTGGTCCTCGTCGAGTGCCCGATAAAGCCAATCAAAAGCCGTATCGATATCGTTCCTCCATGCATGTACTGCGGCGATGCGGAAAGCATAATCGTCGGCGTATTGTTCCGTCATCATTACCAGCGCATCGTCGGATTCTTCGAATCTACCCAAATCGTTGTAAGCCAACGCATGAATGAAGAGTTCATAGAACGCCCAATCAAATTGCTCAGCCACCTCAATGGCCATTTCAGGTTGTTCGCCGAGCAAATATGCGCCTGCTAGATTCACTTTTGCGATTGAGTTTCCCGGCGCCAGTTCAATCGCCTTGCGCGCGGCTTCCGCTGCGTCAGCTGGCCTGCCCGCGTGGCTCAGCTGGTCTGACAAGTTAGCGTAGCCAATAGCAGAGACAGGATTCAGTGCCAGGCCTTTTTGAGTCATCTCTATGGCTTTGTCAATGCGACCAATCGTCCTCGCAAGAACAGCCGCGTTGCCCAAAATTATGGAACTTTCGGGCGCAATATCTAGCGCACGCCGAAAGTACGCAGCAGATACAGCATAGTCTCGCTCGTAGACCATCGCCAGCCAGGCGCGAGCCGAATTCGCGAGCGCGAAGCTCGGATCGATCTGCAATGCTTTCTCGATTGCAGCCAGCGCCTTGGTGTTCGCATCCTCAAAAGGCATCTGACCGGTAAGTACCTGGTTCGAGTAGATTGCACCAAGCAGCGTCCAGGCGGGCACATACTCGGGATCGATTTTGAGCGCCTGTTGTACGTACTGCACGGCTTTGTCGTAGCCATCGTTGGTGCGTTGCTGATAGAAATGTAAGCCGTGTAGATAGGCAGCAAACGCTTCAGGAGTTGTTTCCCTTGCGCGTGGAGCCTCGCGTAAAATTGAGAGTCGCAGAGCAGCAACCACAGCGGCCGCAATCTCATCTTGCACAGCAAAGATGTCGTCCATTTCGCGATCATAAGTTGCAGACCACAGGTGATAACCGGTTTCAGCATTGATTAGCTGAGCGGTTATCCGCAACTTATGATCGGACTTTCGAACGCTGCCTTCCAGCACGTTGGCAACATTGAGTAGTCGGCCGATCGTTGGGATGTCTGTATCTTTGTCCTTGAATGAAAAAGAGGAAGTCCTTGCCGTTACGTGCAATTCTTGAATTTCAGCCAGCATATTCAGCAGTTCCTCGGACAAACCGTCGGAGAAGTATTCGTTAGCAGGGTCATCGCTCATGTTCTCGAACGGCAATACAGCGATGGATGTATCCACGGGAGCGGCTGTCCACCATTTGTCGTAGGCAAAAAGGATGACGGCGGCACACAACATCGAGATAACGATGAAATCCAGCCGGCGCCCAGTAGCGTGAGTTGTCGATGCCGTCGGATCAATGTCTTTCTCAAGACTGATGCCCTCCGGCGTAATCTCATAGAGCCAAGAGAAGATCAATGCGATAGGGAAACCGACGGCGAGCAGCCAGAGAATGGTGGTCCCGGTCCAATCTGGCAGCTTGGCGAGGTCGATCAGTGCCCCTGCTACCTGCACAATCAACCAGGCAGCTACGACATAAAGCGCCGCCATGCGGAGCACATTGCGACGCCTGAGTTCTGACACTAACCTCATCTGGTAACCTTCAGTCCATCCCTACAAGAGCTGCAACAATGGTCAAATGCGCGAAAATTGAATGTCCGCTTTGGGTCATTACCAGCCTCTCAGTCTATCACCAGCCCAGCGGCTGGTATCGGCCAAAAGCGGTCGTTGGCGAATACGAACTATTGAACTGCTGCACCTAACCGTTGCTCATAGATGGCGATGTGCGACTCAATTAGCTGAATCCAGTCAGACGTTGTTACTTCACTTGGCTTGATCAATCCTCTGTACTTCCCTAGCCGGTTCTCACGAGCACGCCAAACACGTCTAGCACCAGGATTTTCGTACAAGAAACCCGCAAACTCGGCTACATCCAAGACCGCATCGTCCCCGACTCCAATCGTTCTTGCTGTTGCACAATAAAATAAAAGCGGTTGTTCATGTTGGTGAGCAGTCGCAGGTATATTTCTGCCTCTGCCGAAGTCAGATTCTCGTCCGCATTGCCGCGCATCCAAACGTCAACGTTATCCATGACCGCATTGTTCTCTTCAAGCGTATTGGCAACCCCGCTTGCATTCATTTCGGCAATCGCAATGTCCTGAGCTTGTTGCAACTGCAAACCAACGAAAACCAGAGATGCGACAACAGCCGTAATGCCCAGGAATTCAGCAATACTCTTCCAATTCTTGATCATAGTGTTAATTCTCCTCCGAACAATGCCTCAAAAAGAGAATAGTTGTTGAAATTGCCAATGTCTGTTTTGGGTCATAAGCAGCCTCTCTATACTCAGAGTCTAGGTGTTGCGTCGATCAGTTGAGATCACCGACGGTAACCGGACGCTCAAAGACCTGTGACAACGGAAAATTACAATGTGTAATCTGCTCACGCCCTTACTACCCAAGGGATTTAGCAAACCGCCCTACTTCCTGCTGCGTCAAAATTCGCTATTTCTTACGAACTGTAGCTAGGCTAGTCGTATTAACACATTGATAGCTTCCCCCCTAATTCAATCCCATCAACTTTCGTATCGACTCCCACAAACCAGTTTGCCGTCCATTCGGTGCTAATGAGAGGACAACTGGAAATATGATGCCTCGCTTAGCGAACTCTGCTTGCACATCAATTGATTCCGAATCTCGGCCTTCTTGGCTTGCGAGGTACAGTATTTTGCCGACCTCGGTATCCGAAAAACAGTTGAGCAAGATACCGATCTCCGACTGACGCCAGGCCCTCGCGAACTCGACCGACAAAAACAACACCTTGGCCGGAAATCACGAACACTCTGTTTGACTCAAATTCGAATAAATGCTCGTCCATGGTCTTCGTTTAGTTGCTTGAGAATAATACGGTTTACTGTGCTCTGTCAGGCTCGACGATGGCTCTGCCAATATAGTTTGTGTCGGTGCCGAACCATACGGCACCTGACGACTCATGATAATGCATGTGACGGACGGTGCCGCCGCCCGACGGAATTTCAGTCGCACCAAAAAACGACTCGGTATTCGGGTCAAAACCCACAAAAACATTTGGCTGCACTCCGGTAATAACCATCCAGAGATTCCCACTTGAATCAGATGCCATACCGTAGGGTCGCGAGCCTTCGCCTTGGGGAATCTGCCACTCACCGAAGCTCTTGCCGACCGGATCGTACACGCCCAGCATCCCTTTGGCGTAGTCAACGTACCAGACGCGCCCATCATCAAGCACTTCCAATCTGCGCGGGCGAGCGCCAACGCGCGGTAATGCAATTTCGTCATGCTCGAGAGTGCTCGGATCGATATGGGCAAGCTTGTTCGATCCAAACAATACTGCCCAAACCGAGCCATCTGGCGCCAGCTTGATGCCGTAAGGTCGTGATCTCGCTGTCCGCAAACGAATGAGATCGACTTGACGTGATTTGAGGTTGAGGCGGCCTATCATGTTGCCGCCCTGTACTGTGAACCAGATGTGTTCTTCGCCCTCATCAAAAATGAGCGTGTGGGGATCGCGCGCGGCTTCGTCCGGCATCATGATTTCTTCAATTTTCTTCGTAACCGGGTCGTAGCGGCCGATCAGATGGTTGAGATTCCCGGCGTACCAAACTACGCCGTCCGAGCCGACGACAAGATTGTGCGGTCCCGAGCCGTCCTTCAATGGAACGCGCATAAATTCACCGGTATCTATGTTTAGATTCGCAATATATCCGCCACTCTGGCCGACAAACCAGACGGATGTGGCGCTTTCCGCAAACGGATCACGCGGAACGGAGTGCTCATAAGGCACCTGCCATTCCCTGATATCCAGACTGTCCGCCAGAACATGAGAAGTTGCCGAAGTGGCTATGATACCCGCGAAAAAAGTGAGTGCTGCTCGCATGTTTTTTGCCTCCGACAGTTTCAGGAAGCACCCCCCTGCCCCTCGGAAATCTCGAGGTAGTTCGATGCGTACTTCGGAATGTGTTTCTCCATAATTTTCGTTCTCCCTAACTCGTTTTCTCCGATTAGCCGGCGCCTCGTGTGAAGCTAGAGTAAAGAACCGGGTTGCTTAGCCGCCTCATCGTCACCTACGAGCGAGCCCCAAACACTGGGAATAGTCAGGGCACCAAGAATTATGCCCGGAAGCAAAACCAGCGGGAAATCGATCCACCAATGCGAAGCTGGTAGCAGACCAACTATGATCTCGACTACGTGCCCTAGCGCGTGAACAACCATGAAAAAGGAAACCATCAAGAACACGGGGCGACGGGACTCCAATCGAAGCGCGCACCAGTTAAGCGCAAACCCGAAAACGATGTAGGCAAACCCAACGTCACGGATCAAATGTCCGTTTGGTTCACCCGTCGAAGGCATATCCGCAGGAATATGGAAAAACCACTGGATCGCTCCCGACACCATCCAGATTCCGTTAGCAATCATGGCGGCTCCAACAATCTGGAGAACAGTCCTGAGGATTTTTTGCTTCAGCTTCAAACTACTCGCGAGACGCGTAGTATGCGGCCACTATCGGTTCGGCTGCGATGCGCTCCTCATGTTCAACAAGTCTCGGGGCAACTCGGTCAACAAGGTCAGCCGGAACATGATCGAGCGTGCCAGCGCGTATGGAGCGCACTTGTACGAAGGCTTTCAAATCCGCCATAGTCAAACGGTTGTCAGCGAAATACTCCCCGCCTCCCCGGGCCAGCAACTCGTCCAACCCGCGCAAATAAGTGGTCAGCCAGCCGTCAGCGAGCTTCTCGCGCGCCTCTCGTAGCTCGTCATCTTGCAGGAACAACGTTCGCATGATGTAGTGAATTACATCTTCAAGTGCGCCCATTGTTTCGTCGCAATACAGCGCCTGCAGATCATCTTCAGGATACAAACCTGCGAACTTGCCAACGTAGCGACACATTGCGTTCGACTGCGTCACTGCGGCGCCATCGATTTCAAGAACAGGCACCGAGTTGAAGCGTGTGGCTTCCCGCATTGCACTGAATTCCGGGAACGACAAGCGATTATCTTCAAATTCGATGCCTGCGGCGTGAAAAGCTATACGGATCGGCTCGGCGCGCCCACCGTCGAAATCAAAATACGTAAGCTTGTAGCTGGCCATGGGTTACTTGGTGTCCTCAATATTCCACAGACGATTCTCGCTGCATTCCGAGACCTCCTCGAACAGGTTATCCAGTGCATTTCCTTCATCGCTGTCCGAGGCATCTTTTGCAGCCGCCCAGGTAGCGAGGTTTGGGTAGGAATCGACAAAGATAAATATCTCGTTATTACCCACGACGGTTGTACCGATACTGCTCGCGACACCGCCGCCTTCGACATGGGCGTTGATCCATTCGAGCCACTTGCTATTGACTGCCTGTACATCTTCAATTGACTTGCCCTCTTTGACAGTGCAAGTCCACGCTTCGACAATGCCGTCGGCTGCGGCAATACCGCTCAGGCACAGGGTAACGAGAGCGACAAATGCGCCAAGTAGTTGCTTCTTCATGGTGATCTCCTGGTTTTTTATTTTTGTTGGTACGGTGACAGTGTAGTACGAATCAACGATCTGCGCCCGCGAGCCAGGCTTGCTTCAATGCATCTCCCCGCTATCGATCGCGAGCACAGTCTTGTAAAGCACGCTGGCGCCGTTCGCCATATCTTCGGCCGACGTGAATTCCTTTGGCGAGTGGCTGATCCCCTTGACGCTCGGCACGAAAATCATGCCGGTGGGTGTAATGAGTGCCATGTCCTGTGCATCGTGGCCGGCGCCGCTCGACATGTATTTGAAGCTCAGCCCCAGGTCGTTTGCTGACGCCGCGATGATGCGGCGCATCTGTTCGTCAGTCGGTGCAGGAGGTGACGCGACGTCAATCTCTGCATAGCGAATCGGCGTAAAGCGGGCGTCGGCGATGCGCTCCCCTTCCCGTCTGATTTCGTCAAACACACGCTGAATTTTCGCCACGGAGAGATCACGAATTTCCAGGCTCAATACAACCTCACCCGGAATGACATTCGGCGCGCCGGGCTCTGCGTGCAACCTCCCAACCGTTGCGACCTGCCCGCCCGGCATACTGGTCGCCACGCGGTTCACGGCGAGTATGTACTCAGCTGCGGTCACCATTGCATCCCAGCGACGATTCATTGGCGTTGTGCCCGCGTGATTTGCAAATCCTTCGATCGTGACATCCCACCAACGGATGCCGACGATGCCCTCGACGACGCCAATATCGATTTTTTCTTCGTCCAGGAACGCACCTTGCTCGATGTGCAATTCAATGAACGCTTTGATGTCTCCCGACTTGCGTTCGGCCAGGTCGAGACGATTCGGATCGCCGCCGACAGCGCGAACGCCTTCTCCTATCGTCATGCCGCTGTGGCTGACGACACTAAGGGCCGTGTCACCGATCTCGCCAATCATCGCCCGGCTGCCGACAAGACCGCCCTCTTCGTCGGTGAAACTGACAACCTCCAGAGCGTGCCGCGTCCGAATGCCGTTCTCCTGCAACAGATGAATGACTTCGATCGCAGCGATGACTCCGACATCGCCGTCGTAGTTGCCCCCACCGGGCACAGAGTCGATATGCGAGCCAAACATGATAACGGGCAGACTGGGTACGCTGCCCTCGCGTCGCCCAATGATATTGCCGGCCGTATCTATCCTCACCGACAGGCCTGCTTCTCTCATCCGGTCCCTGATGTATGCGCGGCCACCCAGGTCAGCCTCGCTGTAGGCTACCCGGTCGACACCACCGTCCGCATTGGCACCGAACGCTGAGAGTTCCTTGATGCGCTGCTCCATTCGATCGGGATTGGCGCGTATGTCCGGGCTTTGAGCATCCGAGGTACTCGTCAGCACCATTGTCGCAAGGACGAGTGCTAACCAGACGGGATACGAGTAGTTCATGATGATTCCCTCAAAAACATTTGCTGCTCACAGTCCAGTCGCGTCCCGGGCTTTGATGCACTTAGCTTACGGCGCGTTTGTTATCGCTGCAAGAACCGTGTGGTCTCCTATACTCAAAGGACAAACAATCAAGAATAAATGTGGGGATTATCAATGCGTGCTTCGAAATCATACAAATACATTCTTTGGCTAATTGCCCTGTTGCCGTGTTTGGCGGCTGGCGAGGACCGTATTTTTTATATAGCGGCTGATCCTGTCATTTGGGACTACGTGCCCAGTGGCAAGAATCTAATCAGCGGAGAACCGTTCACAGAACGCGAACAGTTTATCGTGAAAGCCGGCAAACACAACTTCGGAAGCCAATTCAAGAAGGCGCTGTATCGCGAATATACGGACGCCAGTTTTGAGAAACTGAAACCGCGTGAAGAAAAATGGGAGCACCTCGGATTCATGGGTCCACTGATTCGCGCCGAGGTGGGTGACACGATCCGTATCACGTTCCGTAATAACGTCAGTTTTCCAGCTTCGATGCATCCGCATGGGGTGTTCTACCAGAAGGACTCTGAAGGCGCTCCGTACGAGGATAATACTGAAGGCAAAGA
>Ga0255049_10001675_pt1 | contig 12060 bp, 11 predicted proteins | sample JV7_2_3_MG_FD_183615 | JGI IMG/M metagenome (GOLD analysis project Ga0255049, IMG submission 183615) | Seawater microbial communities from Jervis Inlet, British Columbia, Canada - JV7_2_3 | ecosystem: Environmental > Aquatic > Marine > Inlet | place: Canada: British Columbia | collected 2016-10-06
CGAGCGGCAGGACGCCGGCGACCGTAGTGCGAAATTTGTACACGCCGCGACGAAAATTACGCGGTGCAGGATCAAAACCCTTTGCGGCGGGTCCTTTGCCATTTCCCTTCAGTCCGTGGCAGGTTGCGCAGGCACGGAAGTAGATCTTCCGGCCGCGCTCCGCGTGCGCCTGGTTGCTCAGCCGGTCGACCTTCGCCTGCAGAGCTTCGAGATCTACGTCCTGCGATCGCGCCACTCCCGGCGCCATCGCCAGCACGCCGCATAGTGCGATGGTGACTGCGAGCCGGCATAACGGACCGGACGCCTTGTTGCCAGACGGTTGCATTGGCTCCCCCTGTCGCCGGCGATTCAAGGACAGACCGCGTCGGTTGGACAGAACGGGGCCCCGTCCACGATCCAATCCCTGATAATAGTTAGTTGTCGACTACTTAGCGGATCGAGTCCGAAGGGCATGCGTTTATCGGCGTCGTTCTCAGTGACCCGCTCCCAAAGCTTGCTGCCATCGAGGTCAAACGGCTCAACCGTGTCCCCGTCAACGACCCCGAAATAGTTGTCCGCCGTCAGCACGATGTCCTTCGGCGGGCAGTCAAAGTCGCTGCCGCATCGCGGACTGGACGGTGTGGGGCTGTGGCACAGCGTGCAGACCTGCAGCGATTCTGTCCACACGTACATCCAGGATCCGACCGGGAATTCCGGGTCGGGCGTCCCACCGCTGTCGGCGTCAGAAGGCACGCCGAGCGGTGCGCCGTCGAGTATCCATTGTTCGATGACATCAATGAGCGGCTGCTCGAGCGGAATACCCGTCGCGGGCATGCGGACGCCACCAATGGTTTCGCCACTCGGACCCTGGCCACTGATTTTCCAGAACATATAGCTGATACCCGGGTCGCCGGGTTCTACGATCGCCAGCGCCGGCATCTCGTTGGACAGTCGCCGGTTCGTAACAATCGCGTCGTATTGGTCGACTTCCCACGACAGGCCTTGCGGGGGATTGCTGCCGCTATGGCAGACGGTACAGAACTGCGCAAGAATATTGGCTTGAATGCCATACCAGGTCGGGATGATATTCGACGTGCCACCGCCACCGCCGCCACCACCGCCGGTATCGCCACCGCCGTCGCCACCACCGGTATCGCCGCCGGTGCCGGGAGCGCCTGCGTCGACCCACGTCGTGATGCGGTCAATGTCGGCCTGCTCCAAAAACGGCGGGCCGGACGCTGGCATGCGCGAGCCTATGATCGCTTCACCGCTCGGCCCCTGACCATTGATTTTCCAGATCATGTAACTCGTGGCGCTGTTTCCAGGCTCAATAACTTTTAGAGCCGGCATTTCACTGCTCAGGAGGCCGTTGGTGACGATCGTGTCGAATTGGTCCGCTTCCCAGGAGAGCCCCATAGGCGCACCGGGCGAGTTGTTGTGGCATAGCACGCAGCGCGGCTGGAGAATGTCGGCCTGAATCGTTGCCCAGGTGTCGGGATCGCCACCGCCGCCACCGCCGGTACCGCCACCACCGCCGGTATCGCCACCGCCTTGTTGGTCGCACCCGGCCGTGCCGTCATCGATCCAGTCGCGCATATTCTGGATCGTCTGCTCGGGCAGCGCGGGGTTCGACGCCGGCATTTGTACGCCGGATATGATTTCGCCATTGGGGCCCGCTCCGACGACCTTCCAGATGACATAGCTTGCCGATGCGTTACCCGCTTCGATCTCGTTCATGCTGAAGATTTCGCCGCTGGCCCGGCCAATGTTTGAGCAACTTGCCGTCGCGGTGCTCCAGTCAACGCCCATCGGCGATGCCGCACCAATATGACACTGGCTGCAGACCCCGCCAAAGACGTTAGCCTGCACCCAGTCGAGGGTTGCATCCGGGTTTCCGCTGGCACCGCCACCGCCGGCGGCTACGGTTTTCAGTCCGAAAGTGCTGAGCCCGTCGATGGTCGTGCTGACGACATGATTGATACTGTCGGCGCTTCCGAGCAACGGCGTCCACGCACTCGCACCGGCCCTGTGAATTCGCAGATCGTCCTCGGACAAGGTACCGATCAGCGCTACGCCATAACTGATCGTCAATTGGGCGGGAACCGCGAAACTGAGGCCGGCAGGACCGATTTCAAACACGGCCTCACTGACAAGTCCCTGTGCCGCCGGAAAACTCGCCGCATGATCGATCGATATTATCGTGCCGCGCGTAACCGCGTTGGGCGAAATAACAAGGGTTACCGTCACGTCGTGGTCGGCCGACCGGAAGACAATTGTTCTGCCGGTCTCATCGACGAAAAACGGATCGTCGTTAAGTTCGGGGTTTGTACCGGAATCTTCGAAGCACCCACCAGTCGCGAGCAGAATTGCAGCAGCCAATAGCATGGCCAAAATTCGTGTGAGCTTATGCATACGCGAATCGTCTAATTAGCGAACGATTGTTTGAGTTATTTATTGTTTTCACCTGCCATCTCCCTTGCACGCGTATGCAACAGTCTTCTGGACAAGCGACATCGTCCCTAACCGGATTATCTGCACCGCGAACAAACCTCGTATACACGAGAAAACACTTATCTCCTACGACGAAAAAGAAATGGTTTCCTGCGCCTAATGATCTTTGCCCGCCATGGCGGGCACTTGGAATACGCATGAAGGCAAATACCACTAGGTATTAGTACGTATTAGAGGCGTGACGTGATGAATAGATAATCGTTACGAAGTCCGAAACTTAGGCGACTGTGCGCGCACGGCTGGGCTTTCTGCGTGTCGCATCCGCTCCGCCCCGCAATAATAAAGAGCCGGGAGTAATGCATGATCAGAGTTCGCAATGTAGTTGACCTGGCGTCCGATGCAGCGTTCGCGGTCAATCAACGCTGTCAGGTCGCCGACTGGAACCAACAGGCCGAACGCATGCTCGGATATTCGCAGCGCGAAGTGATCGGCCGGCCATGCAGCGACGTCCTGCAAGCCGTACTGCCGAGTGGCGAGCCCTTGTGCGCGCCACGTTGTGAGCCGTTTCGATGTTTCCAGAGTTGCCGACCGCGCAGCATCGCGTCCTGTCGCATACGCCGCAAGAACGGCGACTGGCGGACGGTGGGTTACTCCTCGCTGGTCACGCCCGAACAGGTACAGCGGACACCGGATGAGTCGGTAGTCGCCGTCGTTTTCCTGCACGATCGGGAGCAAGATCCAATGGCAACGGCACCGGAACAAACGTTACGCGTTTTCACGTTGGGCGGATTTGGCTTGTCGATGGCCGGGCAGAATGTCGCCATTGACAGGTGGGTGCGCAAGCAGTCATTGACCGTGTTGAAATACCTGGTTACGAATGCCGGCCGGCCCGTACATCGCGAAAAAATACTTGGATGCCTTTGGCCGCAGACGGATGCGCGACGCGGCTGGGATCGACTCAAGGTCACGATCTCCTATTTGCGGCAGCAGCTTCGCGAACTGGGGATGGCCCCGGATGCGCTAACAACGGTAGGTAAGGCCTACCTGCTACGGCGCGATGCGATTCTTGTCGATGCAGAAATATTCGAGAACCTCATCGCCGAAGGACGGAAGTTGTTGTCTCTCGGGCAGAGCGACGACGCCTTGCGTTGCTTCAAGCAGGCCGACGGCCTTTATCGCGGCCACTATCTCGAGGAAGATATTTTTGCCGACTGGTGCGCGGAAGAACGGGAGCGTCTGCGTGAACTGCATCTGGAGATGTTGGCGGATATCGTGCAGTGCTACGCCAGCGCCGGCGAATTCGCCGAGGCCGCGCGGCTTTGCCGCAGGGCGCTGGTTGAGGAACCCTGCCGCGAAAGTTTTCATTCCACGCTAATGGGCTTTTTGATTCGGCTGGGTCACGCCGATCAGGCGGCGGCCCAGTACCTTGCCTGCCAGCAGGTTCTTGCCAGGGAACTCGGGGTGGAACCGATGCCGCAAACACAGCGTCTGTACCAGAGCCTCATCAAAGACACCGCCGCCTGTTACTGATTTGTCACTCGGACGTGTTACCACCGCAGCTTGGTGATCAACGGCTGAGGGCTGTATGACATGGGACTTGCCAGAGAAACGAAATGGGGGCCCTGGCTGTTTGCGGGCACGTTGCTCGTGATCCTGGTTTTTTTCTGGTGGCTGGTTATTTACTCCGGCGGCGTCTCCGTGCAGCACGGCTGAGACATTGCCGTGAGCGAGACTGCAAATGAGAAAAAGGCAGGCCGACTGGTCGTCTGGTTGCTGGCGATCGTTGTCGGACTGACGATTTTTTACCTGCTAGACCATGCGGTGATGGGTATGCAGGGTCTGCCGCTCAACTGGGACCTGACGCCAGCGCAATGATGGCGTTCATCACACCACGGCGCATCCGCCGGGCGCGCCAGTCAGCCGGTTTTCTTGCCACGGTGCCGATGCTCATTGCGTTCGTTGTGCTCGCCTGCGGCGGATTAGCGACGCAGGTGTCGGCGGCAGAGGGTGACGCCGCCGTTGCCGGGGTTTCGGCCGATGAGCACGATGTGGCCGCTACGACCACAGTGTCACTATCGCCGGCGCCCACACCGCAACGAGAGGACTACCCGACTATCGGAGCAAGCAGTCGTGGCATTGTCTGGGCCATCGCGCAAATGCACCTGTTTTTCGGAGCACTGGTGTTGGCGGTGCCTATATTTGTGCTCGTCATCGAGATCATTGGTTTCAGGACCGGCGATGATCGCTACGACGACATGGCCCACGAGTTCATGAAAGTGAGCCTGACTGCCTATTCCATTACGGCGCTTTTCGGCGGCACGCTGGCGTTGGCACTGTTCCTTCTGTACCCACACCTGATGTCGTATTTGATGACGGCATTTGGCTCCCAGGTACTGGTGTACGCCGGACTGTTTTTCCTCGAAAGCATGCTCCTCTATATCTACTACTACGGGTGGAACGCGTTGCGCTATGGCAATCGCAAATGGTTGCACCTGACGCTGGGGCTGTTACTCAACGGCGTCGGCACGACGCTGCTGGTTGTCGCGAATTCCTGGACGACATTCATGATGGCGCCATCCGGCGTCGATCCCGAGACCGGTGCGATTATTGGCAACATCTGGGAAGTCATGAAAGGACCGTTGTGGAATCCACTGAATCTGCATCGCGTCATTGCGAATGTTGCGTTCGGCGGTGCCGTTGTCGGTGCGTATGCGGCATTCAAATTTCTTAGCGCAAAAACGCCGGAGGAAAAAGCCCACTACGACTGGATGGGATACAGCTCAAATTTTATTTCGATACTGGCGTTCCTGCCACTGCCGTTTGCCGGCTACTGGCTGATGGCTGAGATCTACGCCTATTCACAGCAGATGGGAATCCTCGCAATGGGCGGAATCCTGGCGTGGTTGTTTGTCATCCAGGCGGTGTTGATTTGCACCATTTTGCTCGCCGGCAACTACTATCTCTGGACCGGTATGGCTCGGTCGGAGGGCGCCGATCGCTACCGCTGGGCGATCAAGTACATCGCGACGGTCCTGATTCTCGGTTTCCTGGTGTGGGTCACGCCCCACAACGTGATCTACACGGCGGCCGAAGCGGTCAAACTTGGCGGCGGCAATCATCCGGTGCTTGGGCCGCTCGGGATCATGCCGGCCAAAAATATCGCCGTATTCCTGATGCTGATTTGTACGTTCCTCTCGTTCCAGTTGTATCGGCGAGCCGACAAGGTCATCACGGTGTCGTGGCAAAACTGGGGCAATGCGCTGATGGCGAGCATCTATATCTTCGCTATAGCCAACATAATTTTTGCCGGCGTTTACTACGGCTATTTCACCAACACCGTGTACAAGGTGGGTTCGAGCGTCATCCAGGTGATGTCGACGGTTGTCGTCATAGTGGCGGGAGTTGTGATCGATAGTCTGAGGTTCAGGGGTGCAAAGACGCTGCACGTTTCCTGGGGCAAGGTTGCCGAACGATCTCAATACGCGCTGTTCGCATTGCCCGTCGCATTCACCTGGCTAATGGCGCTGATGGGCTACGTCCGTTCGTCGGTACGCACACACTGGCACGTCTATACGGTCATGCCGGATACCTCCGCAGACAATTTCATACCGACCCTGCAAACGGTGGGCAATATGGTGACGTTGGTGACGCTGCTGTTTCTCGCCTTTTTGCTCTTCATATTCTGGATAGCCAACCTTAGCGGTACACGACAGCTTCCGGTGACCACGGACGCAGGGTCCCAACGCGAGGCCTCTGTCGCGTGAACGTGCTGGCGAAGACACTCGGTTTCAGCGTCGCACTCGTGATCGCCTTCGGCGGTGTCGCTTATGTGTTGCCGCAAATGGAGGGACCTGCGCCCGAGCAGCACGTTGTTAACCTCGACGAGTTAACCATGGAGTCGTTCGTCGCAATGGGCGAGGATCTTTACTCCGGCAAAGGCACATGCTCCTTGTGCCACAACGCGCTGGGCCGCGCGCCCGACATGCTGGCGCTCAATGTCACCGTAACGTCATTGCAACGAATTGCGGATCCGAACTACGAAGGCAGTGCCGCTAACAGCGAACAGTATCTGCGTGAATCCATGTTGCGACCAAGTGCCTATGTTGTCGCAGGGTTCGGTACCAAGGGCTCAAACGATACCCAATCGCCGATGCCGGCTGTGGACAAGGCACCGCTTAGGTTGTCGACCCTCGAAGTCGACGCAATCATTGCCTTCCTGCAGGATAAGGACGGCGAACCGGTCTCGGTGCCGCTGCCGGTAGCGACGGCAATGGATGCGCCGATAGCGGAAGTAGCAGCGTCGGCTGTGCCGCAAGGGCCTGAAGAACTCATCGTGAAATTCGGTTGCACGGCTTGTCATGCCGTTCTCGACAGCCAGGCGGCGCTGGGTCCTGATTTGAATGACATCGCTGGTCGCCTTAGCGCGGCAGAAATTCGTGAGAGCATTGCCAATCCGGCGGCCGATATCGGTGACGGATTCATCGTCATGATGCCGGAGTTTCCAGCGATGACGCTCGGCGAGCTGGAGATGATCGTGGCCTTTCTCGCGGCGGCGGGCGAAGCGTCATGAGGCAGAGAATCACGGCATTCTGGCGGGCAGTCGCACTGCTGGTCGTCGCGCTGCTATTTTTTAGCTGGGCTTTTCCTCCATTCCTGCCGCGTTCGCTGATGATTACCTACACGATCATCACGGTCATCGGCATCCTGCTGTACTTTTCGAGCAACGATAGCCTCTGGGCAGAATTTCGGGCGCCCGTCATTGCCACGTTGCGCGACGATGATCGCGCTGCTGTGCGCGCGTTTTTCTTGCTGGCCATTCCACTGCTGGTTGGCTACCTGGCGTACAGCGTCGTGAAGCCATCGCTGGAGACGCCGCTGGAGATGCGCCAGGTGCACCCCGCGCCGCCGTCATCAGTACGGGTTTACGGCAAGACCTACGACCTTGCGACGCTCGAAAACGCGCTGCGTGTTGAGGTTCTGTCGCAGCTCGAAAACGATTCGGATCAGGCATGGGATACCTATCGTAATGCTGTCCAGGCAGGCAGCGCCGTCTACTATCGCAACTGTTTCTATTGCCACGGAGACCTGCTCGGCGGCGCAGGCCACTTTGCCGCCGGCCTCGATCCTGTGCCGACCAACTTTCGCGACGTTGGCACGATCGCGCAGTTACAGGAGTCCTACCTGTTCTGGCGCATCACCACGGGGGGGCCCGGCCTGCCACAGGACGGAATGCCCTGGAAGTCGGCGATGCCGGTGTGGCACGAGATGCTGGACGAGTCCGAAGTCTGGAATGTCATTACGTTTCTCTATGACAACGTAGAGCAGCTGCCGCGCATGTGGGACCAGGACGTCTCCCGCGCCGTCAGCAGTATGCGAGACCAGGTCATTGCCGGGCGCGAACAGATGGACATCAGCGAGATCTACGAATTCCGCTGTGCGGTCTGCCACGGTACCGAGGGTGCTGGCGACGGACCGGCGGCCGACTACCTGTACCCACGACCGCGCGACTTCACACTGGGAATGTTCAAGTTCAAATCATCACCCGGCGACCTGCCGCCAAGAGACACAGACCTCGTCGATGTGATTGCGAACGGGCTGCCGGGCACCAGCATGCCGGGCTGGTCGGACGTGTTGGACGAGCGGCAAATCGATGGTCTCGTGACGCTGATCAAATCCTTCGACATCGCTGCAGTCTGGGCACCGCAGGATGCAGATTGGGAGTTGTTCGACGATGATGGACGCTACACAAAAACAGACTACCGTGTGATCACCGAGCAGGAGCCGCCCGAGGGACAAGTTGCCTATTCGGAAGAATCGGTGGCAGCGGGCGCGGCTGTGTACGAAGAGAATTGTCGGAAATGCCACGGCAGTGACGGACGGGGCGACATCACCTCCGGCAAATTTCTTGAGGACGACTGGGGTTTTCGTACCTGGCCTCGCGATCTTACCAAGCCGTGGAGCTGGCGCAGCGCCGCTGTGTCCGACAGCCGCGAAAGTGTTATTCGGAGTATTTACACGCGCCTTTCCGTCGGCATACCGGGGACACCGATGCCCGCCCACCGTGCCGCAGAGGATGGCGAGGTGGACGCGATCGCGTTGGCGGATCGCTGGCACGTGGCGAACTTCGCTTATTCGCTGGGCGTCGATACGCCCGCGCCTGGAGCACGACGCGTCATCGAGGCTCTGCGCGTCGATGGCGAGTTACCGACGAGTGGTGACGACCCAGCCTGGAAGCGGGCGTCGCCGAGCGCGTTTATGCTGGTACCCAACCTCATCAAGGAAGAGCGCCTGTACACGCCGCTCAACAATTCGATCACGGTGCGCGCGCTTTACAACGACACCGATATCGCCTTCTTGCTTGACGTAAATGACCGCACCGAGAGTGTTCCCGGTGGATCGGTCATCAGTCGATTTCCGGCGGGCGCGGATCGCACGATGTTCAGCGACGCCGTTGCCATTCAATGGCCACAGTCCGGCGCCTACTCCAATGCGCCGGTAGACAAGCCCTTGTATCGGCACGGCGATGCTCGACATAGCACGACGATCTGGTACTGGAGTGCCGGTTCGGCCCTGCCGCTGTCGCCCGCGCGCACCGTGGTGCTCGATGCCAGTGGTCCGGACGTGCGCCCAATTCCCCGAATCGGGGCAGATAATCCTGCGGATGCTGGCACCTTCGCGACTGGCGAGTGGCAGCACGGACGCTGGCAGGTCGTCATGAAACGGTCGCGTGATCCGGGTGGCTCGCCGGATATTCGATTCGACGAAGGTGAGTTCATTCCGGTGTCATTTGCGAACTGGGATGGCAATAACGGCGAGACGGGCGCGAAGCACACGTTTACGCCGTGGTATTGGCTGTTGCTACCACCGGCCCTCGACAAAGGACGGGTTTATGGCGTACCGCTTGCTCTGGCGATATTGACGCTATTTGCCGGTCTCTGGCTGGTGCGGGCGCAGCGGCGTCAAGTCGAGCGTCAGTGAAACAGCCAGTAGCCGATCAGCACCAGGATGACAACAAGGTTCACGATGCCGCCGGCGATAACGAAACGGTCAAAGCCATCGAGCTTGTCCTTGCAGTAGCGAATCGGGCTAAACATCAGTCGGTTCAAACAGGTTGTGCGCGCTCGCTGCTTTCTCGACGGCGGCAACCAGTTTCTCTTTTTCCACCGGCTTGACGAGAAAGTCGGACACGCCTGTCTTCATAAAGTCAACGGCGAGATCGATATCCGGAAAACCAGTCAACACGATGATCGGTTTGGTCGGATGCGACTGCCGGAAATGACTGACTGCCTCCACGCCGCTGACTTTTGGCATTCTGACGTCACAGATAATCACTTCGATCGTTAGTGCGTAGTCGCGGAGTATGTCCATTGCCTGCTCCGCGTCTGCCGCCTCGAGGACTTCGAAACGTGTACCTTCCAGTTGCCGGCGAATGACGGTACGGATGTCTTCTTCATCATCCAGTATCAATAGGTGATGTTGCATAATTATTCCTCGTTTTTTTCGGCAACCGGAAACCGGACCGTGAAAGTTGTGCCACTGTGTCCATCGCTGTCCAGGTCGATGTCTCCACCGTGCTTCAATACGATCTGCTGCACGATATACAGGCCAAGGCCTTCGCCATCATCCGGGCCCTTGGTAGTGAAAAAGGGATCGAAGACCTGCTTGCGGAAGTGCTCGGGGATGCCGGGGCCGGAATCGCTGATGCTTACCGTTACCTGCTCATCATCTTCCCGCGTCTCGATCCGGACGACGCCGATTGCACCGCAGGCCTGAATCGCATTTCGAATAATGTTAAACAGTACCTGCTGCAGCTCCTCGGCTTTGCCACGTATCGCAACCACGGGCTTGGCCGTCCAGTCGATGTCAACCGTGTCGGCCCCCGGAGAACGCTTTACGGTCTGTAGTGCAGCAGCGACCACATCATTGAGGTCGACTAGCTCCATGCCGTGACTTTCCCCGGGCCTTGCGTACTGTGAAAGATTCCTCACGGTCGCCGCGATCCGTCGGCAATGTTCGACAATTTCTTTGCCATAACGCTGCAGCACGGTAGAGTCAGTTTCATTCTCGAGTGCCTCGGCCGTACCCAGGATGAAATACAGAGGATTATTGATCTCGTGCCCGATACCGCTGACCAGCGTGCCAATGGCCGCGAGTTTCTCGGTCTGAATCAGGCGTTCCGTTACCCGTTCTTTTTCAACCTGTGCCGCGTGCAGTGCATGAGTACGCTCCTCGACAAGTTCCTCGAGATGCTCCTCGTGTCGATGCAGCCGGTCTTCGATTAATTTTCGTTGCGTTGTATCGATAACCGTCGCCACGACCATTTTCTCGTCAGCCACTTCGCTTGGCTGCAATCCGATTTCTACAGGAAACACATCACCATTCTTGCGCACGGCGTCAAAGTGTTCCTGGCGCCCCATTACGCGTGGAGATGGATTCATGGCGAAGGCTTCGCGGCGTTGCCGGTGCGCATCGGCACGGGCGCTGGGTACCAGTATTTCTATAGCTTCGCCGATGAGCTCATCAATGACGTAGCCGAACATGTCGAGCAACGCCCGGTTAGCAAACACGATTTTTCCGTCGCGATTAACGATGAGAATCCCGGACGGCGCAGCATGCACCGCGAGCTGCAGCAGCTGTTCCGAATTGTCCTGATGCTGCATCGGTTTCCTCGCCTGGCGGCGTGATCACACGGCCGCCGCGTGTCGCGCCTTCGCGTTACTGACTCAGACTGGCATTGAGTTCCGTTGCCTGATTGGCTTCCACAACCACCGTCTGTTCAGATTTTCCGAGCGTTTCGTGCCAGATCTTGACCGTGTACGAGCCAGCAGGAACCCCAGTGATGGAGAACGAGCCATCCGCAGCCGTCAATACCGTGTAGGGCGATGCAGCGACGTACCACCAGCCGGACATCCACGAATGAATATCGCACTTAATTTTGACGACGCCGGGCCGGCGCAATTTGTTTCCCGGCACCACCATTTCCGTAGCCGCGTTGATTTTCTTGTTGGTGTTGAAAACACCCTTGCTGATGGAGTGGAAGTTGTGGCCGACAGTGTCACTGTTTTTAACCACTCCGGACACCTGTGGTTTGACCAGAAGTACATGCGGCACAAACCGGCATTGGTTCTGGTCGTAAACGAATTCCTCCGGGAATTCCCAGTCCTTTCCCGCCGAAACGCCTTCGATGCTGAGCACGACGTTTTGGATGCCACCGTCTGCGCTAACAAGGAGATCTTCGGCAGGCCGGTTACCACCACAGGCCTCCGCGTCTTCGTCGACAACCAGCGTCGCCGGCGCCGGCGGAGTGCCATCGAAAACTACCCGACCGGTCACAGACCCGGCGTCCGTAACACCACCCTCGACGACCGTGTAGGCAGCGACTGCCGATGTTGCGCCGAACAGCAGCAAACTGCCTGACACGACAACACTCCATTGAATCCTGTTCATGAGGCACCTCCTTAATTACAAGGCCTGTTTGGTATCACGCTGCGGTAACACCCCAGTAACACCCGGCGGCCCACACGACATGCGGCGGCCACCACGAGTTACTGGATTGTTACTGCTGCGGTGTATCACTACGGCATCGTCTATTGTCGGAGTCACCTGATGGACAAGGGTACGCCACACTGC
>Ga0255049_10001680_pt1 | contig 12035 bp, 12 predicted proteins | sample JV7_2_3_MG_FD_183615 | JGI IMG/M metagenome (GOLD analysis project Ga0255049, IMG submission 183615) | Seawater microbial communities from Jervis Inlet, British Columbia, Canada - JV7_2_3 | ecosystem: Environmental > Aquatic > Marine > Inlet | place: Canada: British Columbia | collected 2016-10-06
GACGAAGTCGCAAGCGTTGTCGACGTACTGCAAACCCCGGCATTCCTGTGCCGGCAGACCAACTTCATTCAAAATGTCGCCGCGCAGCAAAAGCCCGTCAACATCAAGAAGGGGCAATTCCTGTCACCCTGGGACATGCAACAGGTGGTCGCCAAGGCGCTCGAGACCGGTAACCGCCAGATAATGGTATGCGAACGCGGCGCCAGTTTCGGCTACAACAACCTGGTTTCGGACATGCGTTCGCTCGCGGTCATGCGTGCTACCGGTTGTCCGGTCGTTTTCGACGCGACGCATTCGGTGCAGTTGCCGGGCGGCCAGGGCAGTTCCTCCGGCGGGCAACGTGAGTTTGTGCCGGTTCTGGCGCGCGCCGCGGTCGCCGCGGGCGTTTCCGGGCTGTTCATGGAAACCCATCCGGATCCGGCAAAGGCGCTCAGCGATGGCCCCAATGCCTGGCCGCTGGCGGATATGCAATCGCTGCTGGAAGTGTTGATGCGGCTCGATCAGGCTACCAAGGCAGCGGTTCTGCATGAAACTGAATTACTAGCCCGCCATCCTGGTGAGAATTGCGGGCTAAACAGCAACGATCAATAAAGTGGAGTAACTATGGCCAAAATCAGCAAGGTCATTGGCAGGGAAATTCTCGATTCACGCGGCAACCCGACGGTTGAAGCTGAGGTTGAGCTCGACAACGGTGTGACGGGCAGGGCGGCTGCGCCATCCGGCGCGTCGACCGGCGAACGCGAAGCCATCGAGCTGCGTGACGGCGATAAAAGCCGCTATCTCGGCAAGGGCGTCTGTAAGGCCGTGGGGCATATCAATAACCAATTGGCAAACCTCGTGGTGGGACGGGATTGTAACGATCAACGCGGCCTCGACGAGGCGATGATCGAACTCGACGGCAGCGAAAACAAGAGCCATCTCGGCGCAAACGCCTTGCTCGCGGTATCGCTCGCAAATGCGCAGGCGGCGGCGCTGGCGGCCGGGCAGCCGCTCTACCGCCACCTTGGCGGCAATGCCGCACACCTGTTGCCGGTGCCGATGATGAATATCATCAACGGCGGCGCACATGCGGATAACAGCGTCGATATGCAGGAATTCATGATTCTGCCGGTCGGTGCGCCGAACTTCAGCGAAGCACTGCGCTACGGCACCGAGGTCTTCCACGCGTTGAAATCGGTACTCGCCGCCAGGGGTATGAATACAGCGGTTGGCGATGAGGGTGGTTTTGCGCCCGACCTGTCTTCCAACGAAGAGGCGATCGAAGTCATACTAAAAGCTATCGACCTGGCCGGCTACCAGGCGGGTAAGGATATTTACCTCGGCCTCGACGTCGCCAGCTCCGAGTTTTACGAGTCGGATAAATACGTACTGGCCTCGGAGGGTCGCTCGTTCGACGCCGCGGGCTTCGCCGATTACCTTAGTGGCTGGGTCGAGCAGTACCCGATCATCAGTATCGAAGACGGCATGGATGAAAGCGACTGGGAGGGGTGGGCGATCCTGACCGAGAAACTGGGCGACAAGATCCAGCTGGTCGGGGATGACCTCTTCGTCACCAATACCGCTATTCTGGCGCGTGGCATCGAACAGGGAATTGCCAACTCCATTCTGATCAAGTTCAATCAAATCGGTACGCTTACGGAAACGCTGAACGCCATCTCGATGGCGCACGTAGCAGATTACACCACCGTCATTTCACATCGCTCCGGTGAAACCGAGGACGTCACCATCGCCGACCTCGCGGTCGCCACCGGCGCTGGTCAGATCAAGACCGGATCGCTGTCGCGCTCCGATCGAATCGCCAAGTACAACCAGTTGTTGCGCATCGAGTCGATGCTCGGCAATGCTGCAAAATACCCGGGGAAATCGGCTTTCAGGAACCTCTAGCCTTGTGCCCATGGACTGATGAAGACACTGATTTTTTTCTTGATCCTGGTGCTCATCGGCCTGCAATACAAGCTGTGGTTTGGCGATGGCAGCCTTTCCGAAGTCGTCCAGTTGAGCCGCGAGCTCGAAATCCAGAAGCAAAAGCTGCAGGTACTCGAGGAGCGCAACAGAATTCTCGAAGCGCAGGTGCTTGACCTGCAAAACGGTCTCGACGCCTTCGAAGAAAAGGCGCGCAATGACCTGGGCATGATCAAGCAGGGTGAAACCTTTATCCAGCTGATTCCGCCGGAAGGGGATTCGACCAATGGACAGTAAGGCCGGAATCTGGGCGATCATTCCGGCGGCCGGCAGCGGTAGCCGCATGCAAAGCAGCACGGCCAAGCAGTATCTCGCTTTCCAGGGCAAAACGGTCATCGAGCACTGTCTCGATCGCCTGCTGTCGCACGCCGACATCGATGGTGCGGTCGTGGTGCTGAGCGAGGATGACGCCCAGTGGGACAATCTCGCCTATGCCTCGGACAAGCCCGTGTTCACCGCTATTGGTGGCAGCGAGCGCCAGCATTCGGTTTATAGCGGATTGACGACCCTGCAGTACCGCTGTGGTAATGACGTGATTGCGCTGGTGCATGACTCGGTTCGCCCGCTGGTGAGCCACGGCGACCTCAGCAAGGTTATCGATGCCGCGCGCCGTAACGAAGCCGGCGCCATACTCGCCACCCCGGTCGCCGATACGCTGAAACTGCAAAATGAACAGCTGGGAATCGCCAGCACGCTGTCGCGCGAACACCTGTGGCGTGCGCTGACACCGCAGGTATTTCACCTGGCGCCGTTATTGAATGCGCTCAAGCGGGCGATCGACGACGAAATCGCCATTACCGACGATGCCCAGGCGCTCGAAATGATCGGCTATGCGCCCACGCTGGTCAGCGGCAGCGCTGACAATTTAAAGATTACTTCCCCGGGAGACCTGGAACTGGCGGAGATGATCTGGTTATACCAGCGAAATCAGCACAATGATGAATAACACCACCGCCGCCATCGGCACCACGTAACCCATCCAGTCCTTGAGAGTGCCCTTGGGCGAATTCTGGACGGCATGTTTGGCGCGTGGGAAAAGGTAAATAACCATCGCCAGCATGAACAGCGCCGACCCTATTTTTATCCAGTCCATACCGACCTCGCCATATTTATATCGTCATTTTCGACGGGCAAAAATAAGCCCCGTAAACGGGGCTTATCTGCTTTTGACTAAGGCAATTCTAGTCGTTGCCGAAAGCACCAAGCAGGTGCAACAATGCCTGGAACATGTTCAGTATCGACAGGAACAGTCCCGCGGTAGCCATGATGTAGTTGGTTTGCCCACCGCGAATCAGGCTCGAAGTTTCCCACAGGATGAAGGCGCTCATGATCATAATGATTGCCGCATTAATCGCCAGGAACATCGCCGGAATGCCGATGAAGATATTCAGAATCGCAGCGCCCAGCACGACCAGCATGCCGATCATGACGAAACCGCCGAGGAAGCTGAAGTCCTTGCGGGTTGTCAACGCGTACCCGGAAAGTCCCAGGAAAATAACGCCGGTACCACCCAGCGCCAACATGACGATACTGGGGTTAACCGCCAGATAGTAATTCAGTATCGGCCCGAGACCGAAACCGAGCAGGCCGGTAAACGCAAAGATAGTCGGGATGCCGGCGGCCGAATTCGCGGTGCGCGGCAACACAAACCAGAGAATACCGATGGCAACCAGGTCTGCAACCAGCGCGGCGCCGTGGCCAATACCGGAAGCAACACCCAGGAAGGCGGTGAAGCCGCTGAAAACCAGTGTCATCGATAGCAAGATGTAGGTATTGCGTATGACTTTATTGGTTTCCAGAATCGCATCTTGCGAGCGGGTTACAGCAGTGTTCATTTGCATTTCTATCTCCGTTTACATTTAGTCGAATAGACTGTTGGGCATCATTCTAAGTTCCCACTCAACCGATATCAAGCTATTCCGGAGGCGCGTGCCAGGCGGGATCGCGTTAAAATCGATAAGCCCTAGGTGTGGCTGAATCGGGCGAATTCAAGTCTCAAAGATCGATATTGGGGGATGACTCGCCGACGTAAATGATTATAATACGCCAGCGTTTATCTGCACGATTGTGTGCAAAAACACCGAGTATCAAAGGAGAGCTGGCTGAGCGGCCGAAAGCGGCGGTCTTGAAAACCGTTGACCCGAAAGGGTCCGGGGGTTCGAATCCCTCGCTCTCCGCCATAAATAAAAAAGGTGACAGTTAACTTATCTCTTGGCCAATTAAGTAAACTGTCACCTTAATTCAATTAAGTAAACTGTCACCTTAATTGCACCTTAATTGCCGAAGATCTACTTATAGCTAAAACCGGGATTCTATTAGCTTCCGCCCTGGCTGGGGTTTCTGGTTTTCTCTGATTGTATTTTACCTCCAAAAAAAGGGTGGAATAAAGTGCAGCGGCTCCTCAGCTTAACTTTATGAAAATAAATTTGATACTGATCACTATCTCCCTACATCCGCGGTGCTTTAATAATCATATTTATGCTCACAAAAAATATTTTTTTGATGAATAAGGATGAACTTCAGTCGGATGAGACGAATTGCAGAACTTTACCGTGCCAGCCATGGGTGGGTCGACATTCAGAAATTGCTCGACCAACAGGAAAAGATGCATATTCCTCCTATTCTTTGAGCACCGATTCCATCAACATTTTTCACGATGCGTTCAATTACACATCCCGCACCTTAAAAGAGAGTTTACCCATGAGATCACTGATACTTGCATTGTCATTCTTTGTTGGCACCGTTGCCGCAGAATCAATAACCGTTTACAAGTCACCTACCTGCGGCTGCTGTACCGAATGGGTCAAGATCATGGAGTCCAAAGGCCACGACGTTAAGGTGGAGCACCCCCTTAATCTGCAAGCTACTAAAGCTGACCTGGGCGTTCCGAAGCGATTAGGCTCTTGCCACACTGCCGTGATCGATGGTTACCTGTTTGAAGGTCATATCCCGGAGCAGGATATTGTCAGATTTTTAGCAAAACCGCCGGCGGGCGCGAAGGGTCTGGCAGTACCTGGTATGCCGCAGATATCACCTGGCATGGCACCTCCGGGAAAAGCATATTCTGGATTTAAAGTGATCGGTTTTGATGACAACGGTAAACTTTCGCTGGTCAATCAATACTGAAATGATCGCAGCCATCAAGCTACTCATTTTGCTTGGTACCACTATTGGCACTTTGGCAATGGCTCAAGCGCCCGGCTCCGGACGAGACCTGTACCTCACGGCCGGTGGGTATGGCTGTGGCGTCTGCCATGGACCAGTAGCAAATGGCAACGGCCAGGCAGGTGGGGCCATTCGAGGCGCAACTCGGGAAGCTTTCGATAAAGCGTTAGCTGAGCAACCGACCATGCAATTGTTGGGCAATGCGCTCAGCCTGGACAACATAGCCGACCTCTCCCGTTACGTTGAGTCACTGGGGCAAATACCACTAGTGGAATTAGTGTATACCGATCTGGGATGGAGCATCACACAGGAACCCGTTGCTAAGGGTCAAACCGTGCAAATGGTGGTATTTAACGACAGTTTTGATGACCTTGCGTTAGATCTGCAAGCCTTTGGTTTTGCGCCGACCACAATTTCCCCGATGGATACACTGGTATTGGAATGGATAGCCGAAGCAGGGTCATTCTTTCTGCCCGATAACGGGCTATTGGCCGTGCCCGCAGAAGTTAAAAAATGAGGCTCTTCGGAAAAATTTGTGGGGCAAACAAGTGGGGCAAACAGGGTCAGGTCTCACATTCCAACATTCTCGATAGTTGTCTGATTCATGTTGTCTGACTGCCCGAAAGAGACCTTCGATTATCAATCAGTTCTATCAGCATTCGGCCCGCTGCAGCCTGGTTCGGCACGAACAAATTCCGCAATATCGAATGACCTAAAAAAGCAATACTGGTATCGTGTAAAGTCGCTCGATACGTCATAAGCCTATGCCGGGTTATTCAGGATTTGATGGCTCTGACGTTGCTTTTCAGAGGAATCGAATAGTTATGGCAGACAAAGCTTCCCACCCGGGCACACTACAAAAACCATTTTTTGTTTCGATCGGCAATTTTTTAGCCCTCAGTTATTGGATTATCGAGGCGTACTTCGACTCCTTATTGATAGAAGAAACCTCTTTCATGATGCGTTTGTTTCCCTCAGATCCAAATGAACTCTGGATGCGGAGCCTTGTCTCTGTATTGTTCGTCAGTTTTGGACTGTATGCGCACAGAGTTCACGTTCGCATTAGGGCCACCGAGAAGATGAATATAGATGCAGCGTGGCTTCTTAAAAATGCTCTCGCCAATACTATAAGAGGTCACTTTCCAATCTGCCTATATTGTAAGAATATCTGTGATGAGGATGGCCAATGGATTGCTCCTGACAGGTTCATTTCCTCCCGGACCGAAGCCGAGTTCTCGCACGGTACATGCAATAAATGTCCGATACGACACCGATAATGTATCGGACAAAGGGCAAGAAACTTCTTTGCCTCTTTAGCGCCCGGAGTTTCATAGACCAGGTATACCATTCCTCGATACTGACGAGCCACGGATTGGGCATTTCCGATAATCCGAGCCGCGGCGATCTCGGCCTTCTCTCGGCTGTCGCTATTCATTTCGAATGTCCGAATTCTGCTTGCAGCAAATCTAGCGCCGTTCTCCGACTCCCACGATACACTTTGCAGTGTCTGCTTCGGAAAAAACAGACGCTCGCCAGGGAGAATCAGGTTTCCGAGTTGTGCCTTTAAGAGACACCCAGGAAAAAACCGCCTCGAATGAGGTGGCTTTTTCTTGAATCGCAACTATAAATCCCGTAATTGACTAACTTAAGGAGACAGGTACGTGTTCCGATGTCCTCATTGCGGCAATAAGGGAATCTCGCCACAGCGTAAGCTGATACTCAGCCCTGGATTTATAGCAAATTGCGGCTCATGTGGTGGCTCATCTGGTATACGTTACCCATCATGGTTAATTGCCATGTTTCCCGGCTCGATTTTAATGATAGCGGCCATGTTCGTGGAATCTGAATCAACCGAGTGGTCGCTCAACATCATCGGATTCATTTTGATAATTATCCTTCCATTCTTGTTTACGTCTCTGCACATAGAGGAATAGCCGGATATAAGAAACGAAGATAAGCGGTCTAGTTTATTTCCGAGTTGGTTATTTAGCCCCACTTATTGAGCAGGTTTTTTGTGTCTGTTCAAATGCGTTTAGCGCCCAGCTATTCTGGTATGCAACTAGTGTCTACTAGCAAATAACGTCTGCCATCCTGTAAATCCACGAGAAAGCATCCACTTTTGCTTTTAAACAGTTGGAACCTGAAGGGTTTCGTAACTACCCGCCCGAGTGCCGACTGGCTATCCGGTTGTTTGCGCGAGTTCATCTCCAGAGACAGCAGACTGGAATGGGTCAGTGCATCATCCGCAAGTGTTATCTCTGTGCCACCGAATAATTCCGACAAAGTATCCTTGAGTGCAGCGCGACTGGCATCGTCCGGTTGTACGATCAAGGCAGGTAAGTCGGGGTTTGCTGTGAGTCCCTGGCAAGCCGCTAGCAGGATTAGCGTTGCGATATATGAGTAAGAATGTTTTGATTTCATACTGACTAGCGAAGGATGCGGTTTTTCAGCCAGGGGTTTTTTAAAACAGTACTTTCCCCGGCAATCAGGCCCTTCTCGGTCCTGGCGGAACCAGTTGCCGGACGCCCACTCGGGGTTGGGCATGTGCCTGGCGTATCCCGGAAAACGAGTGCAGCCGCCAGCCTGGCCTCTGTCTCATTTCCAAGTGGTTTGGAAAAATCATCTTCTACTGAACATCCCGGAAGCAATTCTCCCGGATTATTAATCGTGTTTTCAGGAGAGTACCCATCCGTATAGTCACCAAAATTCATCGCGTTGACGCCCTGAAACTGAATCGTGAAAAACGTTGTACCGCAATTGTTGGTTGGATAAAAACCATAGGGTTTTCCGCAGGTGGTCGACCCAATCAGAATTACTTTAACATCAACGCCTCTGAGGCTGTTTATGATGGATTCGCTTGCGGAACAGGTTCCCGAACCTACGAGTACGAAAACACGAAGCAAGTTTAGCGTGGGCAACGCCTGTCCCACTGGAGTTGAGAAGCCCTGTGTTGTCGCATGAAAGGGAGTGGGTAACAGGGGTGCTCCCGTTACCGGGTCGGTAATCGGGTGCTTGTCATTGAACCGGAGCGTTTCGAAGGGTTGACCGTCAATCTTGTTCGGACCCGCTATCATATAGGCAAGTTCGCTGGCTATATCCAGAAATCCACCACTGTTGTAGCGCAAGTCCAGTACCAGATCAACTATGCCCGGCGCCACGTTCAACTGTTCGATGGCATTGATGAGCGCTTGTTCGGCTGTGGCAATATGGTCGTTAAACAACAGGTAACCCACCCGGCCGGAGCCGGTTGTAAGAACCCCCACATTCTGTACCGGGGTGCTGGCTACGTTTGCAGAAGTTATGGATACCGTGCGGGAAACCGTTGAACCTGGATCGAGGACTTCAAAGGTATGATCCTCACCCGCTGATTCCGGGAATAACCCGGCGTTAATGATGCTGGTACCGGACGAGGTTGCGTCGTTGATATCGGCCCCGTCAACTTCAAGTATTTGTGCACCACGTAGAAGATTGGCAGATGGCAATTCTGCGGGTGAACCTGGTTCGGTATATGCGACTACTACTTCACGAGGTGGGGTCGCAGACAGTAACACGAAAGTCGCTCCATACCCGGCTGAGACACCAGATTGAGCGATTTGAAACCACTCATCCGATGGAATTGTGAAATGGAACCGGTCCTTTGGTCGCCCCGAAGCTGTAATTGCGTTGGTTTTCAGAAGGTCAAAATAATTCACTGGACTGTCATAAAGCGACGGGTCCTGGTCGATAATTTCGTCATACCAGAGGTAGGTATCATTGCTATAGGAACGTAGAAAATTATTTTCATCATCGGTGGAACCCTTTACGTCACTAAAAGGCCTATTCGTAGAAGGATTGATCCCGTCACGGGGATTTGCACACTTCGCCCAAAATGTATTTGCAGGTAAAAATACTCCTGGTTCCCAATCAGTATCGCCACCGCCACCTCCACTTCCGCTGGCAACAATACCGAAAGCACCCAGGGTATAGACACCGATTAATAGAAATCGATGCAGACATCTTTTATCAATCAGAAACATTTTGTTTACTACCTGATATGCAGGTGAGTAATAACAAAGCGATTAACCCTCCCATTAAAGTGGCAAGCATATCCAGGGGATCAAAAGCACCTCGCGCCCAGTAGGGTCGAACGATTTCCCAGCTTGTCTCCGGCAAGATACTTGCAAGCCAGGTTGAAAGTGGTCTGGAAAGGGTCGGAAGCTGTGACATTTCCAGGAAACCAGCTAAGGTAATCCACAACAGGCAATGCAGCCTGGCGCCCCATAACGTGGGCGCACATGCACCGACTAACAAGCCGATTGATAGTGTGTAAAACAAGGATGGTGCACTTCCGAAAATCCCGGTCTGAGACGCAAGTATCTGAGATGTCGCCTTAATAGATTCAAATAGGAGAGGAGGGTAGAGGCGGGCAAAACAGTACACCGCAATCGCTATCAGCAATGAAAGGCTTGCAATGCCGAGCCTCCATGTCAGAGGAGAGTTCCTGATCATTCAAAAAATCTCGACTACTACAGGAATTGAATATGATCATACTCCTCAGACGATAAGGATCAAACTGTAACCAGATCTTCTGCTCTCCAGATGTCAGGCCGAGATAAGCAAATGTACTGTGTCATTACAAGGCATGGGATGATCTCGCTGGTGGATTTCCCTGACGAACCAGTGCTGCTCGTCAGTTCGAAATTACCGGAGGAATCATAGGGGAGGGTTGCTTGCCAGAGAAGGTACACCTGACAATTTCAGCCCGGATAGGCCAGGCTATCGACGTGTCCAGGTCGAGAGAGGGGTGCGAGAAATTGGCTCAATGTCCGGCTAACGGACTATTGTGGAGGAGTCCGGGCTACGCTTTCGTTGCGAAAATACCAGTCCCAATACGGCTACAACGAATAATACGATCGAGACCACCAGAAAAAATTTTAATTTATCCATACCCTGAATCTGGATTTACCTGCGCTCAAGGTAGCAAGTGATACTTCCTCTCGCATCACTCAAACAGAGTAAATCCAAAAAGTTTCTATGGTAATTATGGGTATTGCTTCACATTGCAGACAAAAAACCTGCACAGTGTCGGATTTCACCTGCGATCATCGATTAGCGCTCGATACAATCGTCAGGTAAGATTCCGGCAACGAGAATACAGCTCCCAGACATCGAAATTATCCTACCTTCAAAATGTCAATGAAACGCACTCCGGAAGAATTGGCCCAGACCGAACGATTCGAGCAAAGCTACACGAACTTGCAGGCAGATGTCATGCTTTCGATCGAGCGTCAGGTTTGTGGGAGTGATTACGGGGGTAACAGCTGGACTACACGGGGCGAAGCGGAACAAATTGAAACCTTGCTGGGGCTGAGGCCCGGAATTCACCTGCTCGACCTGGGTGCGGGCTCAGGATGGCCCGGTCTTTACCTGGCAAAAAGAAGCGGCTGTGATCTGACGCTACTGGACCTGCCGTTTACGGGGCTGCAAATCGCTGCGCAAAGGGCGCGCGACGACCGCATGAGTGGTGCTTGCGGGATCACCTGCGCGGATGCCACCAACATGCCGTTCGGTGATGCCTGTTTCGATGCCATCAGTCACAGCGACCTGCTGTGTTGTTTGAAGGGAAAACGCGCCGTGCTCGAAGCCTGCCGGCGAGTATTGCGCAGGGGCGGGCGTATGGTGTTTACGGTGATTTCCCTGGCTGCAAACCTGTCTCCTACGGAACGTGTGAGCGCACTGCAAGCCGCCCCGGAATTCGCCGAATCCGAGATGGATTACGCGACCTTGCTGTTGCAAACCGGTTGGTCAGTGATCGACTACCAGGATGTCAGTACGGCCTACGCGGAATCGTCCCGCCGCCAGCAAGAGGCGATGAAAGCTAACAGGGGCGATGTCATAGCGATCATTGGCGAAGCCGACTATGCGAATCGACTGGCCAGGTATGTATCCAAAGTCTCGGCTTTAACCGAAGGTCGCTTGCAACGACAGATGTTCGTCGCCGGGATAGCATGAAGCGGCCTCCTGTTTAAACCCGCACCAGGTGCTTGCCAAAATTTCGGCCGGCCAGTACATCCATCAGCGCAGCGGGAGCGTTTTCCAGCCCGTCGACAATACTTTCGCGATATTTGAGTTTACCTTGCCGCAGCCAGCTTGCGCCGACGCGTTTCCATTCATCACATAACTCGGGGTAATTGCTGACGATGAAACCCTGTATCCTGATACTCTTGACCAGCACCGGCATGAGTGGTGGTCCTGATGCCATTTGCCCGGTCTCATAGCGTGAAATCAGGCCGCAGACGATCATCCGCGCGTGCGTGTTGAGCTTTCGGAAAACGGCATCGGATACCGGACCGCCAACGTTTTCGTAGTTGATATCGATGCCATCCGGGCAGAGACGTGTGAGTGCCGCATCCAGGTCTGTTTCCGTGCGGTAGTTGAAGGCGCCGTCGAACCCCAGTTCCTCCACCACGTAGGCTACCTTGTCATCGCTACCCGCGGCTCCGACCACGCGACAGCCCAGTTGCCTGGCAATCTGGCCCACGGTGGAGCCAACGGCGCCCGAGGCGGCCGAAACGAAAACCGTTTCGCCTTCTTTTGGCTTGCCGATACCGCTTAAACCCACCCAGGCCGTTTGCCCTGGCATGCCCAGAATGCCCAGGTAGGCCGTCATGGAAACACCGTCGGTATCGATCTGCTGCAAGCTGCGCAAGCGTTCGGAATTGCTCTGCGCGACAACCCTGTCCTGCCACGGCAGATGCCCGGACACGATATCACCAGCCGTAAACGCCGGATGGCTGGAAGAGATGACTTCGCCCACGGCGCCGCTTTCGATGGGCTCGCCGAGGGCAAATGGGGCGACATAACTTTCGCCATCGTTCATGCGCCCGCGCAGGTAAGGGTCAACTGAAATGTAGCGTGTAGCAATCAAC
>Ga0255049_10001682_pt1 | contig 12027 bp, 22 predicted proteins | sample JV7_2_3_MG_FD_183615 | JGI IMG/M metagenome (GOLD analysis project Ga0255049, IMG submission 183615) | Seawater microbial communities from Jervis Inlet, British Columbia, Canada - JV7_2_3 | ecosystem: Environmental > Aquatic > Marine > Inlet | place: Canada: British Columbia | collected 2016-10-06
ATTTAGAGACAGTATTAAGCAGACAGCTATAGGTGATGAGCGTATTTACTCGATATACGCCACAGTTAAAGCGGTTAGTGGTTCTTTTTGCTCTGTGATTACCTTTGACGGTGAAGAAACAATAGAAGACGTAGAGCTACAAAGTTCTACCAGTGCTAACGGTTTGTTACTCACGCCCGTAATAGATAGTATAGTTTTAGTTAGTTGGTTATCTAAAAATAAGCCTTTTGTTACGATGTTTTCAGACCTCGAAAGTGTATCTTTAAGAGGTGAAGACCACGGAGGTTTAGTGAAAGTAGAAGAGTTAACAGAGCGACTTAATAACATAGAGAAAGCGTTTAACTCATTAGTAAATACTTATAACCTACACACACACCCCTCTAGTAACACACCTACAGCTAGTAGAGGTAATACGACAACGACAACAAAGAAAAGCGACATAGAAAACGACAAAGTTAAACATGGCTAGAAAAGATTTACATACCGATAATGATAGCAAAGACTTAGTTATAGACGCTTTAGCTGGTGACTTTATTACTAGAGAAAGTGACAAAGCACATATAGACTATATAGTTAACACTGATGTAGGCCAATGGAAACAAAGCCCATTACTAGGGGTAGGTATTTTTAAGTTTCTTAACGCCGCTGGTGGGTTACAAACAGCTAAAAGAGTTATACAAAAACAGCTAGAAAGTGATGGCTACGATGTAGAGAGAATAAACACAGACTCTAGCGGTGAGTTAAACATTATAGCACAACTAGAAGCAAATGAGTAAACTAACAGGAAACGGCCAAACTATTGCAGACCTAAGCTTAGAGCTTTACGGTGAGCCTGGGCATGAGGTAGAGATTATTCAAGACAATAACCTAGAGAGTGTATATGAAGAGCTACCACCTAGTACCGTTATAATCGAACCAACCATCGAGAGTAACAATGTATTAGATTATTATAAAAGAAACTTAACTAAACCAACCAGCCGCTACCCAGAGGGTGAAACTTTTGGAGGATATAACGAGGGTTATTCTGAAGGGTACGACTAACAACCAAAACAGCTATGGCAATTAAAAACAGAGTTAATCTTCAAACCACGATTAACGACAACCTACCAAATAATGCAGAGGGTACTATTACCCCTGAGCTTCACAGAGAAGTAGAGACAGACCTAAATGACTCAGCGTATAATAAGATTACAGATAAAGGCCTAGTAGGGTTAAAGTTATATGATCCTACTAGAAGCTATGAAAGTAATGAGGCTACCGTATATAATGACGGGGCAGGTCTACGGACATGGTTATCTAATAAGCCTACTACAGGTGCTTTTGACTCTGCAGACTGGGAGTTAACAGAGGGCGCAGTAAATGAAGCCCCTATAGACGGTGTTTATTATGCTCGTAGAAATGGTGGATGGGCAGATATAGGGGACGCTTTAGGCACAGTATTAGCTTTGCAAATAGTACAAGTAAAAGCAGATTTACCTACACCTATAGCAGGGGTTATAACATTAGAGGATAATGTTAGGTATGAGTTTGCCGCTTTAATAGATTTAGGTACAGATAGAATAGTTACCGCACAAGATAACGGTTTAATAACTTTAGGCTCTAACGAGTTTGGTATAAAAGGCACAGCCACGCCATTAATTGAAGTGCCTACAGGCTCTACACTAACGTGTAGTAGTATCACAATATCGGGCGAGACCACAGGACAAGTAGGTATCCAGTCGAATAGTAGTTTGTCTGTTTTTGGTAATAGTATATCTTTTATAAATTTAGATAAGGGTTTTGTAGCTAATGGCACAAATAATCTTTTTATAGAAAACTGTTTTTTCTTAGCTAACAATAGCTGTATATCTTTTGAAGGAACAGGGATTAATTACGCTAATTTAGACTCAAATTTATTCCAACAGTTCGTTAATTATGGTGTAGATTATGGTAACGCTGTGTTAAGTTCCGCTATTGTAGTAGGTAATTTATTTACGGGTAACTCTGGTAGTTTTAATATATCGGGGTTGGTCTCTAGTGGTAACATATCAAAAAGAGCTAGGTATTTACTAAATAACTTTAATGGTGCAGGTACTTTTTTAGAGAATATAACTATCAATGATTTAAAGCATGAGTTTTTATATAATGATGGTGTAGGCTGTAATAGTGCAGATGTAGGTAGAATATATTTAGCTAATGAGGTGTTAGATACTGCGTTAACACAAAACCTTTACTCTACTATTAACGCCACATGGACATTAGACCCATCTAGTGCAAGGTTTACTAATGTAGTAGACGAGGTGTTACAGTGTATTAGTGAGACTTGTCACGTAGGAGAGGTGACTTACACTATAAGTGCTAATAAAGACGGTAACGGTGAACAAAATTATAGTGCTATGTTATATGAAAATGGCGTTCAATTGGCACAGTCTCAATGTGTGGCTAGATTAGGTAATAAAGAGAGTGGTACGATGTCAGCGTCTTGTTTAGTTGTATTAGATAAAACAAAAAATTATGATTTAAGAGTAACAAACTTAAGTAATAATGATGATATATTAGTAAGAAGTGCAAGTTTAACAGTAAGACGATTAACGTAATATGTATAAATTAAGTAGTAGAAGTGAAGCCAGGTTATACGGTATAGACCCTATATTAATAGAGATAATTAAAGAAGGGTTAAAGGATAGCCCTTTTGATTTCGGCATACCTAGAGAAGGTGGTTATAGAAGTGCTGAAGATCAGCATATACTTTATTTAAAAGGTGCTAGTAAATGTGATGGCTACAAACATAAGAGCTACCACCAAAGCGGTAAAGCTTTTGATATTTACGGATACGTAGAAGGAAAAGCTACATGGAATGTTTTGATATTGACAGAGATAGCACGACATTTACAAAAAATCGCTAAAGATTGTTTTTGTGTGGATTTAGAGTGGGGCGGTGACTGGGTTAGTTTCTCAGATAAGCCACATTTTCAAATAAAATAAATGGTTAAGTTATTAAATAAAGCAAAGATATTACAAGGAAACCTGGGCGTTATAATAGCCCTTGTGACATCATGCGCTTTTATTTATAACACATATATTAAAGATAACCCTATAGCTGTGTATATTCATAATCAGAAGGTTATGAGTCAGGCCTTAGATGCTGAGTTAGATTTAGATATAGTAGTATTCAAAAGATACCATCTTAACTTATACCACGCTAACAAAAACGATAAAGGACAGTTTAAATTTAGTTATTTAAAATATAACGGTAAATGTTATAAAGCGTGGGTAGACCCTGCGTCTGGCTTTTGGGTTTATAAAAATGGTGGTAAGGTTAACTATATAAAAGAATTAAGGCACTAATGGGAAAATACAAAGACAGACACGGTAAAAGTAAATTTAGTGAATTTATTAGCAAAGCTGGGGCGGTACTACCAGAGGTTATAGGTGTAGCTTCTAAATTAGCCACAGGTAATATAGGTGGGGCTTTAGAAGACGTAGGCGGTATACTATCAGCTAACAAAAACAAAAACGAAAACACGAAAGCTCTATTTATGGAGTTTGAGAAGTATAAAATGGAGTACTCTAAAGAGTGCTATGAGTTAGAGGTTAGAGATCGTGAAAGTGCTAGACTTAGACAAGTAGAAATGGCTAAGGCAGGTAATATAGATTTTATGATGTTAGCCACTGGTGTAGTAGGTTTACTGTCTTTTATGTTTGTTATATACGCTGTAGTGTATGTGCCAAGTATTAGAGATAATGACTTATTTGTACACCTTTTAGGAATGATAGAAGGCGTAGTTATTAGCAATATATTTGCATATTACTACGGTACAAGTGTTAAAAGATAAGTTCACAGATTCTACCAGCTATGGAGTTAAATGAGCATAGAGACACTATTAGACATATTAAAACAAACACCCTTAGTAGCCCTATGCATTATATTAGTGTGGGCGCTGAAAATACTATATACTGATTCTAAAAAAGAGCGTAAATATAGCAGGAGTGAAGAAATTAAAAACATGGAAACCTTAACCAGAGTGTTAGAAGTGATAAAAGAGAACGCCGTAGAAAAGCGCACGTTATCAGAGAAATTAACATATTTCACAGAGGCGCTTAACAGGTTAATAGATAAAAAATGAAACCTATTAAAAAAATAAATAAAACGCTGAGAGCTGAGATAGACGCTTTACTACCAAAGGTAAAGGATGAAAAAATAACTATACTTTATTTGGATGATGAAGTACAAAACCTAAGAGCTTTTAAGTCTGTTTTTAGACGGTCAAAATTTAATATATTAACTTCTTTAAATGTAGAAGAGTCTTTAGCTTTATTAAAGACTAACAAAGTGCATATATTTTTCACTGATTACTGTATGCCTAACCTTAATGGTGATGAAGTATTAAAAATGGTGCTGCCTTTTTACCCTAACCTAATACCGATAGTATTAAGCGGCTATCTTACTTTTGATATAAAGAAAATATTTAAAGACAGCTTTAAAAATATCACATTAATAGAAAAACCTTTTAACAGTAGTGAAGTAGCTATATTAATAAACAGAAGTTATAACACCAAGTTAGCTACACCAAGTTAGCTGTATACCAATCACTGCGCTCAGTTACAGAGTCAGCTAAAATCTTTTTATTTATCTTGTTTTGTAGCTCAGTTATAGCGTCTTGGTAAGTGTAATTCCTATATAGTTTTATATTACTAAACCCAGCGTTAGCGGCTATAGTCCCGTCTGCAGCAGAATAGTAAACAACGGAAATACCAAGGTTAGACGCTTGATACTTAAGGTTTAAAATAATATCTTCTACAACTTTCTTTTGTTGGTCTGTCATGGCTTAAAATGTTTCTTCTAAGAAGTCTTTAGCTGAATTTTGGTCGGCTTCACTTTTTTTACGGCTTATTTTACGATCAAACTCAAATAACATTTCAGCGTAATTAAACACATAGTTACAGTATACTTCATCATTAGACGTAACACTAGAGTCGTGTAGGGTTATATTTACGTCTGAAAACTTAACCATAGTTAGCCCTAACTCATTAGCAGTAGCTACCCTATCTTTTATTTTATTTTTAATTGCTTCAAACATTGTAAGTTTCAAATTTATAATTTAAACTTGTGTTATAATCTTAAAGATACTTAAAATTATGGATAAAGAAAACGCTGAAGCATACTTTTACAATCTAAATAAATGGGTTAACCAATTGCATAGCTGCTGTGATTCATATAGGAAAAGGAAAATAGCAGCTAATTATAGCTTTAGTCAAATAGAAGTAAATAGAATTTTAAACTTAAATAATAAAAATGGAAAAATTAACAGTTAGTGAGTACGCTAAAAGGTACAAAAAATTCCCTCAGCAGGTTTGCACATGGGCAAATGAGGGGTTATTTGAAATGGATAAAAATGTAGTAGGCACTAGGCTCATTTTAGATAATGACAATAACAGGAAAGTTTTATTCTCACTAACCAGGAGGAAAAGAAAATGAAAAAACTAGATAAATATTTCTTACTAGGGCTATACCTTTTTAATTTAGGTACGGTATCATTAGCAAGGGCTACTCTAGATAATCCGTTTTCTATGGCCGCTTCTTTTTTTGGGGTTATAGTTGGTGGGTTATGTATATGCAAAGGTATTGAATTAGACAAGTAACTAAACCATGTCAACCTAAAACTAAAATCTTAAAACAGCATGAAACAAAGAAAAGAATTAAAAGGAGTTACTGAGAAGGGAAAGGATACTAAAAGAGTTAGAATCTCAGAGACAGAGCTTAACATCTTAAACAAGTACAGAAGGTTTTCAAATGAATGTAAAGAGAAAGGGATTGACCCAGCCTCTTCACCGTTTGGATGGGTTAAAGGTGACGACTCCTCAATATTTGTAAAGAATCCAAATTTTAGAAATCAATTAGATAATCAGTCTAAATTCATTAAAGATATTACAAGCTTAATAAAAGACTATGCTCCAAAATACCCTAAGCTAAAAAGAGCTAAAAAAGAAAGTGGTAAATTACTAGTTATAGATATAGCTGATTTACATATTAACAAGTACGCTGAGACATTCTTAACAGGTAATGAGTATAATAGTAAGATAGCAGTTAAAAGAGCGTTAGAAGGTACGCAAGGACTTTTAAATAAAGCTAGTGGTTTTAATATAGATAAGATTCTTTTTGTAGTTGGTAATGATGTTTTAAATATTGATAATGCAAACAGGACAACAACCAAAGGAACGCCACAGGATACGGATCTAAATTGGTTTAAAGCTTTTCAGATAGCTAAAGAGTGTTATGTAAAATGCTTAGAAATGTGTTTAAGTGTTGCAGATGTTGATGTTGTTCATTGTCCTTCTAATCACGATTATGTAAGTGGGTGCTTATTAGCTGAAACTTTACAAGCATGGTTTAGAAATAGTAAGAACATGACATTTAATACTTCTCCTAAATACAGAAAGTACTACCAATATCATAACAACATGATAGAACTAGAACATGGTGATAAAGGTAAGATGCTACAACTACCTTTAGTTATGGCACAAGAAGAACCCAAGATGTGGGCTGAAACTAAATTTAGATACGGGTATCTTCATCACGTACACCACCAAGACAAAACACAGTTTAAAAGTGGTAAAGATTTTATTGGTTGCAATGTAACTTATTTGCGTTCTCCTTCCTCTGCTGACCTTTGGCATTGTGAAAGCCAGTATTTAAACTTAGTAGCAGTAGAGGCCTTTATACATGATAAAAACATGGGTAGAGAAGCACACTTAACCCACTACTTTTAGGAACAGAAATGTATTTACCGCCCTACCTTTTAAAAATATATGGGGCGGTATTTTGTTTATTAAAAAACTTTCATTAATATTGAGTAAGTAAATTTAGAATTTAAAAAGTAAAGCGATATGGAAGAAATGAATTTAAGTTGGTACGGTAGTTATATAGAAGATTCTTTAACAGGTGATTTATACACTACAGAGTCAGTAGATATGTCAGTAGATGAAGACGGGCGGTTAATTTCTCAAATGTTTTTTAGTAATAGACAATGGGTTACTAAGGGTTTTTCATGCCACGAAACAGGGTTTTTAGCATACAGTATAGAGACATTAGCAAACTAAGAGCTAACCTTAGTTTTTTTGTTCTAATAAAATTAAGAAATAACTTTGAACTTTAAGAAATTAAGTAGATATTTACACAGTAAACAAAAAGCACATGGAAAAAATAAAAATAAATATAGACTTTTACTCAGACATCTTAGAAGATGACATAGTATTAGATCTTAACGTAAATTATGAGACAGAGGAAGAAATAGAGTTAGTAAATACAGGTGTTTTAGATAACGAGGTATTTCTAGGTTATAACTCTTTATTTGTCCCTTCAGACGTAACTATATTAAATGATGTTTCATTTGGTGTAAGAGTTGAATTTTTTGATAAATTCGAGAACCACGAGAAAGAAATAAGAGAAGCAATTAATAACGAAATAAACGAATAAAATTATGAAAGGACTAAGAGAAATACAACAAGGGTTGAAAGTAGCAAAAGGCCAGCGTAACAATTTTGGTAATTATAGTTACCGTTCCACTTCTGATATTTTAGAGGCTCTAAAGCCTTTATTAAGTGAGTTTAAATGCTCTATATTAATGAGTGACCAAGTATTAGAGGTAGGTAATAGGAACTATGTAGAAGCAACGGTAAAGCTAATAAGCGATGATGGAGCTATAATAGAAACTACAGCTTTAGCTTGTGAGCCAGAGATACAAAAAGGTATGGCAGCAAGTCAAATTACAGGTACGGCTTCTAGTTATGCTAGAAAATACGCCCTAAGCGGTTTGTTTGCAATAGATGATACTGATGAAGTAGATAGCCACGATAATACTAAGGTAGATTATGAGGGTGAGTTAAAGAACTGTAAAACAGAAGCTGAATTAGGTAAGTACTTTAAGGGTATGCCATCAGATAAACAAAAATCATTATCTAAACTTACATCAGAACTTAAATTAGTTTTAACTAAATAGAGCCATGAACAGATATACATTAAAAAACTGGAGTACAAAAGACCTAGTAATTATTGATGCTATTAATTGGAACATAGAAAACTATCAGCACACATTTTACCAAGACGAAAAGGGCAAAATAGTTCAGCAGTCATATAGTACAAGATATTGGGATTTAGTAGAAACAGATTATAAATAAATAAAGTTATGAAAAGTACAAAAGAAGATTTAAAAAAAGAAGTACAGCCATTAAATTTTGGTGCAATGTTTTTCGCTGTGTTAATAGTAGGAGCTATAACATACCAATGTAATCAGCCAGATAAGCCACCAACTAGAGAAGAAAAAATAGAACTAGCTTTTAACCCATTATCAGGCGCACATAGAGAACTACAAAGAGCTATTAAGAAGAGCTTAAAAGACCCTAAAAGTTATGAGCATGTATCTACAGGTTATATAGATTTAAGTGACCACCTATTAGTTAAAACTACCTACAGAGCTACCAATAGCTTTGGTGGTGTAGTGACTAATACGGTAGCAGCTAAGACAAGTTTAAATGGTAAAATAATAGAAATAGTAAAATAGTAAAGTTATGAAAGAAAAGTTATTACAACTAGGAAAAATTATCAGCATTTCTGATAAAAAAATGTTTGACTCAGGAGCTGGGAAACTTACATTTAGAATTGAAACAGACGACCAGTATAATAAAATTTGGGAGTTTGAATTATTCAAAGGTAAAGACCACGTAGAACACCTGGACAACTTCACAAAGTTTAATAAAGTAGGCGATAATGTAGAGGTAGAGTTTGACATTAGAACTAACCACTATGAAAAGGGTGATAAAGATATGGTTTTCACTTCTTTGGGAGCGTGGAAGGTTAACAAAGTTGAAGGAACAACTGAAGAGCCAGTTACAGACGATTTACCGTTTTAATCATGGGTACTGAAATAGACAAAGCGTCAGGAGTCAAGGCCACACCTACCGCTAAAAAAGGCAAGAAAGTAATACCACCTAAGCACATTGTACAGCAGGATTTAGCGCTACAAGAGTTGTGTGCTTTACAGGATAAGGTAGTAGAGCTAGAGAGTGAGGTTAATCGATTAGATGACATAATAATTAATGGTAATAAAACTGTTAATAAACTAAACAAAGACAAAGAAACTCTTACTTCTGACAATAAAGCTTTAGTTAAAGAGCTAGAGCGATCTGATGGTATTATGATAGATAATGACAGGAAAATAAGACAGCTACTAGATAAAAATGATATGTTAAAAGATGATATTATTAATATTACTAAAAGTTTCTGTTTAATTAAATAAATATAATATTATGACAAGTATATACGAATTACAAGCAAGTTTAAAAAGTTCAAGTACAGCCTATTTAATGTGGTTTTTTCTAGGCGCACAATATGCCTATATGGGTAGGTGGGGGTTACAGCTTCTTTACTGGTTTACTTTTGGGGGGTTAGGTATTTGGATGTTTGTTGATATGTTTTGTATTGGCTCTATGGTTAGAAGGCACAATTCAAAAATATTAGATAAAATAGAAGATATAGCCGAAAAGCAGCACCAAAAAGATTTAGAAAAGATTGTAGCAATGAGTAAGTAAAATATAATTTGGTAGGGGGTAGCCTCTACCAGGTTACAGAAGTCTGAGTTAGGAGGTAGCCTACCATAGCTATACTAACTCACCAAGCTAAGAGGGTGTAGTCTATGAGAAGGGCAGCCCTCTTTTTTGCGTTTATACGTTTAGAGTGTTTTAGAGGGGGTAGCAGTACCAAAAACCAAAATTTTTCTCAAAAAAAAAGTCGTTCTGTAAAAAAATAATAAAAAAGCGCACATTTTTTACCCCCTTTTTTTTATTTAAGAGTAGTACTTTTTATATACCGCTATATAAATACTGTTTTTTTGTTTTTTGGTACTACTTGTATTATTCAATTATTAGTTTTATACTTGTACTGTGTCTAAGGCTTAGCGGCTTTAGTTCAACGAGGTTAACCAAGTACCTGCACACTTCTTTTAAACTTGGATTTTAAAACTTGTGAGATGAGAGTAAGCATATACAAAAACGCTAAAACTAGCACCCCCCTTAAAAATACTTCTGTATTCAAAGTATTAGAGTCTATAAAAAGTGACTCATTTAAAAGTGTTATAGCTAAGATTAGAATAGAGCCAGACAAAAAGCTAAGGGATGAGTTAAAGATTAAATTACCTTTAGCTACATTTTGTGGTACTTTCACAGTTAGAAACCATAAAGAAATGATAGCTTCAGCTGGGTTAGCCTGTCTAGACTATGATCATGTTCCTAATTTAAACGAGTTAAAAGACAAGGTTAATAATGACTCTTATACTTTTGCTTCTTTTGTTAGCCCTTCTGGTGATGGCCTTAAAGTATTGGTTAAAATACCTAAAGTAAATAACGATGATGATTATAAGGACTACTACCACGAACTACAAAAGCATTACGACCAGTACGGCAAAACAGACCCAGCTACAAAGTCTATAGCTAACTCATGTTTTTTATCTTATGACCCTGAGTTATATACTAGCTCTGATAGTGAGTTATTCGCTAATAAGTATAATAGACCAGTTAGGGCTATAGTAGAGCCTACTAACGTACCGTTAACAGACCAGAATGAAATAGCTGATAGACTAGAGAAGTGGTTTAAAAAGACATACACAGGGACTAACAGAAATGATAACTTACATAAGTTTGCTAGAGCCTTCAATGCCTTTGGGGTAGATAAGTCAGTATGTGAAAGCTACCTTTTAAGATATGAAGAAAGCGACTTTAAAGAGCGTGAGATATTACTACTTATAAACTCAGCTTATAACTATACTGAAGAGTTTAACACCCAAGCTTTTGAAGATGAGAAAAAAGTTAAGGTTATTAAAAATCATGTTATAGCTGGTAAGAAGTTAGACAAGTATGAAGGTATAGAACCAGACGCTTTAGTTAAAGAAGTAGATAAACATAAAATAGACTTAAAAGAAGATGAGTTTTGGTACTTCACAGAAAAGGGGTCTATAAAATTAGCTACCTTTAGATTTTTGAGGTACTTAGAGTACAATAATGTTTCTAAATATTACCCAGGTGATAACGGTTATCTATTCCTTAAAAAAGATGGTAATTTTATAAGTGAGTTTAGTGAGACACGTATTAAAGATTTTACCTTAGAAGACCTACGTAATAGGGGTGAAATAGACGCTTTTGAAATGATGGCTAATAAAACAAATGTTTTTAGCTCTAACTTCTTAAACATGGTTAAAACGTCTAACTTAGAAATACAAAAGGACACTAAAAACGAAGCTTTTATTTACTATAAGAATACAGCTGTAAAAGTTAAAAAGGACGGTTTTGAATTAGTTTCTTATGACTCATTAAAGGGGTTAGTATGGGAGGATCAGATTATAGACAGAGAGCTAACCTTAGCTGATAAGTCTGAAGGTGAGTTTCAGAGCTTTATATGGAAAATATCAGGCCAAGACGAAAAGAGGTACTACACTTTTAAAAGTGTGTTAGGTTATCTACTACACAGTTACCAAAACGAAGGTAAGCCAAAGGTTATCATATTTAATGATGAGCTAATAAGTGACAGCCCTAACGGTGGTAGCGGTAAAGGGTTAATACATAAAGCTATAAGTTACGTGAAAAAATTATCTACTATTAACGGCAAAGGATTTGACCCTTCAAAACAATTTGCCTACCAAACTGTTAACCCAGACACGCAAGTTTTATTATTTGATGATATAGACAAAAACTTTAAGTTTGAAAACCTATTCAGTCTTATAACTGAGGGGTTAGTTATAGAGAAAAAAGGTAAAGACGCTGTTAAGATTCCATTTAATGACAGCCCTAAAATTTCTATTACCACTAACTACACTGTAAAAGGTGAGGGGGGTAGTCACTTACGTAGGATTTTCGAGGTAGAAATGAGTAGTTTTTTTAACGACCAACACACCCCAGAGGATGAGTTTGGGCATTTGCTTTTTAGTGAGTGGTCTGATGAAGAGTGGGCAAAGTTTGACAATTATATGCTTCGATGTATCCAATATTATTTGAAAAACG
>Ga0255049_10001688_pt1 | contig 11997 bp, 15 predicted proteins | sample JV7_2_3_MG_FD_183615 | JGI IMG/M metagenome (GOLD analysis project Ga0255049, IMG submission 183615) | Seawater microbial communities from Jervis Inlet, British Columbia, Canada - JV7_2_3 | ecosystem: Environmental > Aquatic > Marine > Inlet | place: Canada: British Columbia | collected 2016-10-06
AGTCAATCCCCTGGAGCTCAGGGACATCAGGAATCTCTCCCCCGACTTGCCTGATCACCTCGCTCCGGACTACGCCGGCAGGATCGCCGGCTAAATCGGGCCTGGATAGCCCGGCGGCAACCCCCCTGCCGTTAATCCTGGGGCGCCGGAGACCTCCTTTTAGGAGGACCCGCTGTATCGTCAATCGAATTCAGTGCTCCGGCGCCTTTCTTTTTGTTGCGCCCGGCCAGGGCTTTGCGGCTAGCGGGAAACCCGATCGCGATGCGCCTCGGCACGTTTCGCCCGGCCATTAGCGAACGTATTGCTGATTGCCTCGCGCAATCGCTTCAGCCACAACCTGGCCCAGGCGAACTCGATCCCCAGTATTGCCAGCCCTATCGGGATGACGATCAGTGCAGGCCCGGGAGCGATGATCATGACGATGCCGATTGCAACAACCGTACTGCCCAGGACGGCAATCGCGATACGGCGCGCTGCCTTGTAAGTCAGATGAACTGTTTTCTTAATCACGCATAACCCCCAGGTGCCTTGCAATGAATAGTATTTGTTTTATGACAACCTTGTCGTAGTCTTTGTTGCATGCGTCAAATACCGATATTGCTATTCACTGCGGCGATTATGATCGCAGGTCCAGTGAGGTCAGACTCCGGCGCACATCTGCGTGCTAATGCTGAGGCAGCAGTTGTCGTTGTCAAGCCATTGCCTGATGGCCGCAGGCTGATTCCATTGCCAGGGCTCGAATTCACATTGGTCATCGAGCCCCAGTGTGCGGCAGGCATGCAGGCAGAATCAATATCGATCAGCGTAGCGGACACTCGCAAGACGATCGCTGGCAGCGATCTGGACGGTAATCAATCCATGCGTACGAGCATCTCGATCCCGCGCAAGCAAGTCCCACCTCTCGCGGTCGATGGTTTTTGCCTGATCGATAGCGGCGATGGCATCACACCATCAGAGTTGCTGGTTAAAGACGCTTTTACAGCGAACATTTCGCTACGTTGTGCCGGCGAGAACCAACAGGCGACTATCTACAAGTCGCAGCCTCTCAACCTACATTTGCAATGCAAATTCGCGGCGCGGGACGCCGGGACCGGCGAACCTGGAACTACAGCCGGTCAGAACTAGCCGCCATTCTTGATGGCCAGGTGGAGATCGAGAAAGTCGAGCGTGCGCCGCCATGCATCCTCGGCAGCCGCAGCGTTGTAGGCATTGCCGGTCGGGTTCGCGAATGCGTGATCTGCGCCCGGATAGATATGCACCTCGTAGCTCTTGCGCAACCGTTCCAGTGCCGCCTCGAATTTCTGCACTGACTCGACCGTAATGCTTTTGTCCGCTGCACCGAACAAACCGAGTATGGGTGACGTAATCGGACGCAGCTTGTCTTCATCATCCGTCAACCGACCGTAATAAATAACTGTCGCATCGAGTTTGTCAGGAAGCAGCATCGCGGCATTCAACGACCAGCCTCCGCCAAAACACCAGCCGAGAGACCCGATTCGCGGCGCTCCAGCCGTCGAACCAACGAAATCGTAAGCGCCCCTGATGTTCTCAGCGGCGCGTTCTGGATTTTCGACAACCTTCAACATCTGTTGCCTGGCCTGTTCGGGATTAGTGGCCGTCTCGCCGGCAAACAGATCGATCGCAAGAACGATGTAGCCCTCTCCGGCAAGCCGGTCCGCCATCGCCCGCACATTGTCGTTGAGACCCCACCACTCATGGATGACGATGACTGCGGGCAACGGGTCGATCATGTCGGTCGGAAATACGAAGTGCCCATAGACCAGTTCATCGTTCACCTCGGCATAGGGCAGGCGCTCCGAGACTACAGCGCGCCGCGGTGCTATTTGTGCCGCCGGGCTGGGCGCGGCGGTATCATCGGCATGCTCTCTCGACATGGCGTCGACATTGGCGCGAGCGGCGCCTTTGTCCACATCCTCTGAATCGGAACTCCCTGAATCGCAAGCCGCGGCCAGCAATGCCAGGCTTGCGAGCCCCAGCATCAAACCGCGTCCCGGGTATTTACTCTTGAACATATGACGACCCTGCAAATGATGCAAATGAGAAAATGCTGCCGTTGGCGCGTCACTAGTTTAATCCAAAAACACCTCGCGGGTCGAAGGATTGACGCATTACGACTAGACTCGAAACCCTCGACGAATGCGTGGTGACAGGGGGTTCCCATGAGTCTGTTGCAGGAATCTGTGGTTTATCTGCTGGCGGCGATCATTATGGTGTCAGTGAGCCGCCGGCTTGGCTTCGGTTCGGTGCTCGGCTATCTCGCTGCCGGCATTGTCATCGGTCCTTTTGGCATCGCACTGATTAATGATCCCGAACACATCCTGCATTTCGCCGAACTCGGTGTCGTTTTTCTACTGTTCATCGTAGGTCTCGAACTGCAACCGTCGCGACTCTGGGTACTTAGAAAAATGGTGTTCGGACTTGGCTCTTCGCAGGTAATCCTGAGCGCTGTCGTCATCGCGACTGCAGCCTGGTCATTGGGCCTGGCGCCGAAGCCGGCCGTTGTCATCGGCCTCATTCTCGCTTTGTCATCGACAGCATTTGTCCTGCAAATGCTGGCCGAGAAAAAGGAACTCACGACGATCCATGGGCGAGCAGCATTTTCAATTCTTCTGTTTCAGGACCTCGCCGCGATTCCGCTGATCGCAATACTGCCAATGCTGGGCGCTGTCAGCGACGGCGGTTTCGATATTGCAAAGGCCGGCATCATGGTTATTACGATCGCAGGATTGGTTGTCGGCGGCCGGCTCCTGTTGCGGCCTGTCCTGCAACTGGCTGCTGCATCGAAGATTCCGGAGATATTTACAGCGACAGCGCTGCTGGTCGTCATTGGCGCGGCAATGATGATGCAGTTTGCCGGCGTGTCGATGGTACTTGGCGCGTTTATCGCCGGCATGTTGCTTGCAGACAGTGAATATCGGCATCAACTCGAGGCAGATATCGCACCGTTCAAGGGCCTGCTGCTGGGATTGTTTTTTATTGCCGTCGGGATGTCGGTCAACTTTGGCTTGTTGCTCGAGTCACCCGGAAGAATCCTGTTGATCGTTGCTCTGTTGATGCTGGCAAAAGCGCTGGTATTGATACCGCTTGCACGATTGTTCGGCCTCTGCGATTCGCGCGCTGCCCTGAGTCTCGCCGCGGTCATGTCGCAAGGTGGTGAATTCGCGTTTGTGCTGTTCGGCATCGCGGCGCGGGAGCGCATCATGGCAATCGAATTGGTCGATGAACTGATACTCGCCGTCGCGGTTTCCATGTTGCTGACGCCGTTCGCCTACCTCCTCAATGAAGCGGTCGGCCGGAGGCTTGAAACGGCTGAGGAACCCGAGTACGACAGGCCGGACAACCCGCACAATGATGTGATCATTGCCGGGTTCGGCCGTGTGGGCCAGATAGTCGGCCGCCTGCTCGCTGTTTTCAGTACACCATTTACGGCATTGGAAATAGACTCATCTCAGGTCGACGTCGTGCGCCGTTATGGCAACACCGTCCACTTCGGCGACGCCTCGCGCCTGGATATTTTGCGGGCTGCCGGCGCTGAACACGCACGAATCTTTGTTTTGGCAATTGACGACGTCATCGCATCGATGCGCACAGCTGAGGCCGTGAAGCGTAACTTTCCACACCTGAAGATTGTCGCACGGGCCCGCAACAGGAGGCATGCGCACATGCTCATGGATCTGGGCATCGAGCACATATTTCGCGAAACCATGTTGTCGAGCCTGACGATGTCGAAGCGGGTACTGACAAATCTTGGTTTTGACAAAGAAGAAGTCGAAAGAATTGGCGCGAAATTCCGTGCACGCGATACGAGGCTACTTCAGGAACAATACGCAATCCATCATTCGGAGGAACAGATGATTCAATCGGTCAAAGACACTGCGACTGAACTCGAGGCCTTGTTACAGGGCGACATCAAGCGCTAATCGTCATCGTCCCATTCCCTTAGTTTGCTCTTGTCGACTTCGCGCCATTGCTGTTCGCTGCGGCGCATATGCTGTACAACTTTTGCGATCGTATAGATAGCGACGACAAGGATAAGAATCAGTATCGGAGTCAGGCCTTCGGGCATGGTCACACTGCAGGCAAATGACAATTACAGATAGTAGTCCAAGTTCAGTACTATTTGCAGCACGATGACTAAGCCACCACTCATTGATATTCACAATGCGACGATTTGGCGCGGGACGACCCGGGTATTTGACCAGCTGAGCCTTTCGATCGCACAGCACGAACGCATAGCAATCCTTGGGCCCAACGGATGCGGCAAGACGACACTCCTGAAAACCATTAATCGCGAGTTATACCCGGTCGTCGCTGAGGATTCCTGGGTGCAAATTCTTGGGCGTGACCACTGGAACGTCTGGGAGTTGCGCAAGCATATAGGCATCGTCTCGCATGACCTGCAAAATCGCTACACGCCCAGCACGACGGCTCTCGAGGTTGTCGTTTCCGGCTTCTACTCGAGCATCGGCGTACATGGCACGCTGGCCGGTCAGGTGACCAGTGAGCAAATCGCCACAGCCCGGGAAATTCTTGGCGTTCTCGGCATAGGCTCGCTGCAGCGTACGCCACTTGAATCGATGTCGACGGGCCAGCAACGCCGCTGCCTGCTGGGCCGCGCTCTCGTTCATGAACCGCAGACATTGATTCTCGACGAACCCACTGAGGGCCTCGATTTTGCCGCCAGTTTCGATTATTTGAGTCGCTTGGGCGAGTTGTCCCTGAGCGGCCACAACATCGTTCTCGTTACCCATCATCTCGACGAAATACCGCCCGAGGTGGAGCGTGTCATCGTGCTGAAGGAGGGTACCGTAGCGGCTGATGGCGAAAAGGCGAACGTGCTCAATAGCGAGCTTCTCAGCTCGGTTTACGAGACGAGCATCCGCGTCACCGAAGTCGATGGCTATTTTTTGGCCTATCCTGGCCGGGCACTTTGCAAAACGTGACCTGATACGATAATTCCGTCGTCAAAAGTCCTACTCTAGGGGCATGATCGTGCTGATCCGACTTGTTACAACCAGCTTGCCGCTCATCGCCGTCCCGGCGCTGGCCGCGGAGACGGCGGTTGCGACAGGTATCACGAATGTAGGGCCTGCTGCGTTCATTTTTACGATTGCCGGAGCATTGCTGCTCACACTGATCTTCCGTTCGACCGCCAGCCATGTGGTGCGCATTGTTACCGCTCGCATCGGTGCGATACGAATTCGCCGCGCACTTGAGGCGCGCAGCCCCGACGTTCTGCATGATTTCATATTGCCGGGCGCATACGGGGGTCTGGTCAAGGTCGATCATGCGATCCTGACTGCCGGTGGCATACTTTGTATCCAGACCAAGCATTACAATGGCATCGTATTCGGTGGTGACGACGAGGCACAGTGGACCAATGTCGACGGCACACTACGACGCCGGTTCCTGAACCCGCTGATTCAAAACGAAGGCCGCACTCGCGCGCTGCAAAATGTCGTGCCCGATGTGCCGGTTGCCAACGTTGTCGTATTCACAGGCACGGTGGAGTTTCCGACACCACCGCCAAAGAACGTCATTCGTGTCGGCGCCCTCGACAGCTTTATCGCGAAGTTCGTATTCGGCCCAAGCAAGGTCAAGGACTGGGACGCCGCATGGCTAACCGTGAACTCAGCCGCTTTGACCGATGAGGCCACACGCAAGGATTTGCAGGCACAGATCGCCTGACTCGCCGCAGCGCGCCGTTCGCTGTTCATTGCTTTATACTCTTGCGCATCATACTAAGCTCGAGAGTCCGTTACGCATGGAAAATTCCGCGACCCTGATTTCTTCTCCTATCGGCGTACTCGCTACACTGGCTTTCGTCGCGGCTTTTTTCTTCATGCTCGAACAGATGACTCGTGCGAAACTGTTTCAGTACATCCCACCGTTATTGTTCATTTACGCGACACCGGTTTTCCTTAACAACTTCGATGTGATTCCGAGTTCTTCGCCCGTGTATTCGGGGCTAAGTGCGTATCTGTTACCGGCATTCATTGTGTTGATGCTAATCAAGGTCAATGTGCCCGCCGTGATTCGCGTAATGGGCAAAGGCGTACTCGTTATGCTGATGGGCACAGCGGGTGTCATCGTCGGTGCCGTCGTTGCGTACATGCTCGTGCACTCCTGGTTATCCGACGACGCCTGGAAAGGCTATGGTGCACTGGCGGGCAGCTGGATCGGTGGCACGGCAAACATGGCTGCAACCGCGGAGATGCTCGGTACGTCGGAAGAACAGTTCGGGCTCGCCGTCATTGCCGATAACGTTATCTATGTGTTCTGGTTGCCATTGCTATTGATGTCACGGGATTTCGCGGACCGCTTCAACCGCTGGGCGCGCGTGCCCACCGATCGTCTCGAAGCCATGGACGCCGCTGCCGAGGTCCATGTTGAAGAAGACCAGGCACCGACGATGCCGCAATATCTGTTTCTGATCGCAATCGTTATCGGCGTTACCTGGACAGGCACCGCGCTCGCACCGGGTATTTCGGAGTGGGTCGCATCGGTGAGCCCCGGGCTCGGCACCGTGTTCGGCGTTACGACCACGCGCATCCTTCTGGTCACAACGATGGCGCTTGTACTGTCAACCACGGCAGCATCGAAATTGCCCAACTCCACGGCTATGGGCACTGCCCTTATTTATATCTTCGTTGCAGGCATGGGGGCCCGGGCATCGGTCGCCGGCCTGGCAGAGGCGCCTATGTTCGTCGCAGGAGCCTTCATCTGGATTATTATTCACGGCCTCTTTTGTCTCGCCGGCGCGTGGTTGTTTCGTGTGGATATTCATAGCGTGGCGATCGCATCGGCTGCGAATATCGGTGCCGCGGCCTCCGCACCGATCGTCGCGGCGCATCACCGCCCCAACCTGGTTCCGGCCTCGATTCTGATGGCGTTGCTGGGTTATGCGATGGGCAACTACCTTGCGCCATTGACCGGACATCTTGCCAGGATGGCTGCCGGACAATAATGCGCAGGGTCACCCCAGACGAACTCAAACGCTGGGCAAAGCGAACCGCGATCGCCGTAGCCGTGTTTGCTTTCGTCAGCTCGATCGCGCTTGTCTTGCTGTGGCGTGATCGTGAGTCGCTCGAGGTCATCGACTGGACGCCATACCCGAACATCACACCAACTCTCGACGCGGTAACCATGACCTGGCTCGGCGTTACGACGCTGTTGTTCGATGACGGCGAAACGCAAATTCTTGTCGATGGCTTTTTCTCGCGCCCGTCACTCGCCGATGTGGTATTCAGCCGGCCCGTTGCAAGCGACGCGGCCACGATCAACTACGTACTTGATGAGTATCGTATGCGACGTCTCGCAGCGATCATTCCTGTACATTCGCACTACGATCACGCTATGGATATTGGCGCTATTGCAAACCGCAGCAGTGCATCAATACTCGGTTCGGAAACGACGGCAAATATCGCTCGAGGCGCTGGCGTTCCGGAGGACCAGATAATCGTCGCGACGAATCGTGGCGAGTATTCGTTTGGCCAGTTCACGATCACAATGATCGACTCAAGCCATGCGCCGATAGGTTGGGGAGAATCGATACCGTACGCCGGCACGATCGACGAGCCGCTGTCGACCCCCGCTCCAGTCTCCGCCTGGCGCGAGGGAAAGAGTTATTCGATTGTCGTCGCCCACCCGCACGGCACCACACTTGTGCAAGGAAGCGCCGGGTACCTCGAGAATGCCCTCGATGGTGTCAAGGCTGACGTCGTCATGCTGGGCGTTGCGATGCTTGAAAGCCTGGGTCGCGAGCATGCAGAAACTTACTGGCAGGCAATGGTCACCACGACCGGTGCAGCCCACGTTTTCCCGTTTCATTTCGATGACCACCTGCAGGCATTCGGCGAAGTCATGCTATATCCAAGAACGCTGGACAACTTCATTGACACGGCGAAATGGCTGGACGAAATTAGCGCGACGTGGGACTCCGATACGCGGCTGCATCTGCCCGAGTTCGGTAAAACAATCGTGCTTTATCCGAAGGAGTCGCCGGAAGCCTGAATCAGGCAGAGATTATTCATCCGCGAGGTCGTGTAGCGAAAACCGGCCAGCGATAAGATCTTCTTTGCGCCATCGCTCAAGCTGCTTGACGCGACACTCCACCTGGGATGCTTCACTACGGTCACCCAGGCGCTCTGAAAACTCAAGTCGTAGCGGCCCCTTGCCGCGTAAATACTTGGCACCTCGTTTACCGCTCTGATGTTCACGAAGTCGCCGGTCAACATTGGTTGCGATGCCCGTATAAAGACTGCCGTCAGCGCAGCGAACGATATACAGGCTGTACTCACCTGCACTCACAGTTTCGAGGCTAAGCGCTGCCGCCGGACATCGTGTCGCCCAGCACACGGAATGCGCCAGCTTCGATACTCGTGCCGTTTTCCGGCGTATCGGCCCAGGTCAGCACGATCTCAGTGATTCCGCCGAGTTCTTCGGCCGGCTCATGGAGATGTAAGGTCAATGTATTGTTCATCAATGCTGCTTCGCGGATCAGGTTGTGTCCACCGAATTGCTTTTCATTGATCTCGATATACGTCGACGAATCGAAATCATCCTCGATCGTCCTCATGAGCAACAAATAGTCGTCGATGTCCCCGTCTGTTGTTGTGCGCGCGAAGAACAACATCGTTGCGTTATCACGAACGTCGAAGGCGACTGTGTCGTAGTTTCGGCTGTTGGACATCGGTACTCCTGAGCCCGGTGGCAATAATGAGCAGTTTACGCGATTCACCAGGCGCTCGTCACATAATCCAGTGCTTGCCGAGCTGGATTCCTTGGAGTAACGTAAATCCCGACTACCGCGAAATCGATATCGCCTGACGGCAATGGATATGAAGTGAGCAAACAGCGACTAAGTGAACTACTAACTGAACTGAATCACGAGTTGCGTCAGGCCGGTGACGTTGACACAGAAACTCGTGAGCTATTGAGTGATCTGCACGACGATATCGACAGGCTGACAGGCGATACACATTCGTCCACTGTCGATCGCGCCAAGAATCTCGAATCGCGATTCGCCGCAAACCACCCGGTTGCCGAACGCATCGCCAGAGAATTCGCAGACGTTCTTGCGAAAATGGGAATCTGATCAGACTGTCGATACGCACCATCGCGCTGATTGCCGGCTCACTCGCCATTATCACCGGCGGATTCCTGCTTACCGAAGCGATACCCCAAGACCCGGCCTACCACCAGTTCGCTGATAAGCGAACCCTGCTCGGGATCGACAATTTCTATAATGTCACGTCGAATTTTCCTTTTCTTGTGTTCGGCTTGTGGGGCCTTTGGTACATTCACCGCTACGGCGAAATTACGAGCCTGCCAGGACTTCGAACGGCATACAGCGCTTTTTTCGCCGGCATCTTGCTGACCGCCTTCGGCTCCGGCTACTACCACCTCAGCCCCGCGAACGACCCGCTCGTGTGGGACCGCCTGCCAATGACGATCGGTTTTGCTGCCCTGTTCTCGATCATCATCGGAGAATATCTGTCAGAAAATACCGGCCGCCGCTTGCTGATGCCATTACTCGTCATCGGTTTCCTGTCTGTTGAGTACTGGGCATTCACGGAGGCGAATGGTTCCGGCGACCTGCGTCCGTATGCCGTTGTGCAGTTCCTGCCGCTGCTGTTGATTCCCGTCATCCTGCTGTTGCACAAGCCGCAAGTCGGTACAGCGAAATACTACTGGCTGATGATTCTCTTCTATGTGCTATCCAAGCTGTGCGAGAATTTCGACGCTGCGATCTACAATGCAGGCATGCTGGTCAGTGGCCACACGATCAAACATTTATTCGCCTCCATGGTTCCGGCAACGATGATCTATGCCCTGGTGGTGCGGCGCCGTACTGCACACTAACGGTGCCTACGGCGAACGCCACACTCTTTCGATCAATTTGCTGAGTCCGGCATCGATAAACTTCGGTGGCGCGTTCGCAATGTCGTCGTGTTCGTCACAACATGCAAGACCGGGCCAGTAGTCGAGCAATTCGTCGGCCGTAACCGAGAATGGCGGACCCTCTGCAATCTGCTCGTCATATTCGAGTGCGATGACCAACTGCTCTGCATCCCGAGTCAACAATGAGTTCGTGTGCGCCGCATACGCCGGCCGTACGTCAGCCGGCAGCGCAACCAATGCACCGCGATCGTAATGCGCGTCGCATTGTATCGAGTTCAGCTCGAAATAATCGCCACAGAAAATCGTGATTTCGAGCTCGGACGCCTGATAAACCCGCAAATCGCCTTCCTGAACCGTGAAGTCAAGTGCTTGCTCCGCAAAGAACGCCTCGATCGCCAAACTGGACAACTCGACTCCGAAGACTTGATTGCCCCGATCCGCGAGCCAGCGCAGATCCGGCGTCTTGCCGCACAAAGGCACCAGCACCTTGCGCCCGGATACTCGCCAGTGTCTCTTCAGGTTTGCATTTCCGTTGACCTCATGCCAGCCGGTTCTTCCTTCCTGCCATCGCTCGAGCCACGGCTCTGTCATCTGCACCTCTCCTGTTTCGGCATTCGCGGTCTGTCCACGTGTAATCCGACAGTTTACCCGTTCGGCCTGCGGCGTTACTATGCGCCGCGCCCGTCGGACCCACCGGCACGTCCAACAACTGCACAGGAATCGCCCGGCATGACAACCGCACACCGTATCGATGGCAAAGCAAAAGCCGCTGAATTGTCTGAGAAAATCACTGCCGAAACGGCTGCTCTTCTTGAGCAACACGATCTGCAGCCTGGCCTTGCGGTTGTCATCATCGGCGAAGACCCGGCAAGCCAGGTGTATGTACGCAACAAGAAGAAACGGGCCGAAGCATGCGGCTTTCATTCGGCACAGCATATGCTGGACGCCGGGACGTCACAGGGGGACGTCCTGAAACTCATCGAAGCGCTCAATAACGACGACCGTATTCACGGAATACTGGTGCAGTTGCCGCTGCCCGGGCACCTCGATGAGCAGGCCATCACTCAATCAATCTCACCCGCCAAGGATGTCGACGGATTTCACTTCATCAACATCGGCAAACTGACATCGGGCAATACGGCCGACGCATTTGTGCCCTGCACGCCCGCCGGATGCATGCTGATGATCGAGGACCATCTTGGCGCCGATTTGTCCGGTCTCAGCGCCGTCGTTGTCGGTCGCTCGAACATCGTCGGCAAACCCATGGCTAGTTTGTTGCTGCAGGCGAACGCGACCGTGACAGTGACTCACAGCCGTACCAAAGACCTCAGAGATGTAGTTCGGCAGGCGGACATTGTGGTCGCGGCTGTTGGCAGAGCCAACATGGTCACCGGCGACTGGGTCAAGCCTGGTGCTGTTGTAATTGACGTCGGCATCAACCGTATCGAGAGCACCGTTGATGGCGAAACCAAGACCCGGCTTACTGGTGATGTCGATTTCGCTTCAGTTAGCGAGGTGGCCAGGGCTGTGACGCCTGTTCCCGGCGGCGTTGGCCCAATGACGATTGTCATGCTAATGGCCAATACGCTCAGGGCTGCGAAGCTTTCGGCAGGACTGGATGGCTAACGAGGACTTTCGCACAATCTGGCTGAAACCCGGCGATTCTTCGATCGTGCAGATCATCGACCAGCGTCTCTTACCGCACGAATTTCACGTACACGATCTCTGCACATGGCGTGATGGCGTTGCGGCCATCACTAACATGGTCGTTCGCGGCGCCCCATTGATTGGCGCAACCGCTGCCTGGAGCATGTATCTCGCTGCCCTGAGAGGAGATTCACCGGCCGATGAGGTGCGCACAGCCAGTACAGCATTGCTAAATTCCCGCCCTACCGCTGTTAACCTGCGTTGGGCCGTCGAGAGAATCCTGCAGCTCGTTGCCAATGCGCAGTGCGACACGGGCCTCGCCAGCCTTATCCGGGCCGATGCCGAAGCAATTTGTAAGCAAGATATCGAGATCTGTCTTGGTATCGGGCGTCATGGCCTGTCTTTGCTCGAAGAGATTTCCAGGCA
>Ga0255049_10001689_pt1 | contig 11993 bp, 8 predicted proteins | sample JV7_2_3_MG_FD_183615 | JGI IMG/M metagenome (GOLD analysis project Ga0255049, IMG submission 183615) | Seawater microbial communities from Jervis Inlet, British Columbia, Canada - JV7_2_3 | ecosystem: Environmental > Aquatic > Marine > Inlet | place: Canada: British Columbia | collected 2016-10-06
GGAAGCCCCTCCGCAAACGCTAATTAAAAATGTCCACGTCTGGGACGGCACCAGCGACGGCGTCACCAAAAAAATCAGTGTTCTGGTTGAAGGTAACCTGATTAAAAAGGTTCGCGCCAGCGATAGCGATGCCAACGCCGATGCCACGATTATCGACGGCAAAGGCAGCGTCTTGATACCGGGGTTGATCGAAGCTCATTCTCACCTTGCCCTGCACGGTGATCTGTTCCAGATACGGAACGAATATAACTGGATGTATGTTGGCGCTAAATCCGGAGCGGAAGCGACCCGCATGTTACATCGGGGTTTCACCACCGCACGTGACGCCGGAGGCCCGGTGAACGGCTTAAGAAAGGTAATTGACGCGGGTCATGTCGACGGCCCTCGAATTTATGCTGCGGGGCCCCCTTTGACTCAAACGGGCGGGCATTTTGATATTCGCGGCCTGAACGAGCCCAATTATCATTTCCTGGGAGTACCGGATTCAAAGAACTGGATGGAGTGGTACTACATGGCCGATGGTGTGGCGGAAGTTCAAAAAGGAGCCAGGGAAGTATTCAGAAAAGGCTCTACCCATATCAAGATCATGGCAGGGGGTGGTGTCGCCACCGTTTACGACCCGCTTGACGGGCTGCAGTACACTCCTGAAGAGATCCGTGCCATCGTTGTCGAGGCCGAAAAGGTGGGTTCTTATGCGATGGCGCATATCTATACCCCCGAAGCTATTACCATCGCGCTAAACGCCGGGGTCAGGAGTATCGATCACGGTATGTTGATTGATGACAAGACCATGGCATTGTTAAAAGAGAAAGGTGCTTTTCTGGTTCCGAGTCTTGGCGTTGGCCTGTTTACACCCGAAGAACTGGCTTTTGCCTGGCCAACCCCGGCAACCAAGGCAAAAGGTGCGCGCATCATTGCCGGCATGGAAAATGAAGTAATTCTGGCAAAGAAACACGGCGTCAAATTGGGGTTTGGTACCGACTTCTTTGGACCTAATCGAGAAGCATTCGCGTTGCAGTCGCTCGAATTCAAGGCGCGCGCGAAATATTTCACGGGGCTCGAAATTCTCAAGCAGGCAACCTCGACAAATGCGGCCATCGTGGCGATGTCGGGTCCAATGATGAATCCCTACCTGGATGGTCCCCTGGGCGTTATCGAGGCAGGCGCTTACGCCGACCTGCTGCTGGTCAATGGCAACCCGCTGGATGATATACTGCTGCTCACCGACCCCGGCAAGAACCTGAACCTGATCATGAAGGATGGGAAGGTTTACAAAAATCGCCTTTAAGCGCTGTTGTTTTAGTTAAAACCATGGCAGGGCGTTTAATCGCCCTGTTTTTGGGGGGATTCTTGAGATATGCAAACTTATATTCGAATCGGGTTGATCGCGATTTCGGCCCTGGCTCTGTCCAACTCGACTCTCGGAATAGCTGACGACAGCAATTCTGAAAAACAAATTTTGATCAAAAATGTCCACGTCTGGGACGGAACCAGTGACGGTGTGACAAAGCAGATCAATGTCCTGGTTGAAAACAACCTGATCAAAAAACTGCGTGCCGACGACAGAGATGCCCATGCCGACGCGACCGTCATTGATGGCGATGGTCGTGTCCTGATTCCGGGCTTGATCGAAATGCACACCCACCTGATGTTTCGCTATGGCGTCACGGTCATGCGCAATGACTTTGACGCACAAGCCTCTGGTGCCGCAGCAATGGAGTCGCTGCAACTCTATTTGCAAATGGGCTACACCACAGTACGTGATGTCGGCGGTAACAGTCTTGGGCTTGCGAAAGCAACGGTCGATGGGCGCCTGAGCGGGCCACGAATTTATTCTAGCGGAGGTGCTATATCACCGATATCCGGGCACAACGATCTGGCAATGTTCAGTGAACACCCTGCATCGGATGTATTTACCAAACGCGGGGATGCCAATATTATTACTGGGCCCATCGAGGCGCGCAAGGCTGTACGCACGCTGTTGCGCTTCGGCGCCTCGCAAATCAAGATCATGGTCGGCGGAGGTGTGGCTTCCAACTTCGATCCGCTGGAGGCAACCACCATGAGCGAAGACGAGATCAGGGCCATCGTCGATGCGGCGGCCGACTATGGAACCTACACCTGTGCGCACGCCTATACTGATGATTCGGTCAATCGGGTACTCGATGCGGGTGGCCGCTGCATCGAACACGGATTCCTGGTGTCTGAGGAAACCATTTTGCGCATGAAGGAACTTGGCGCGGTCATGTCGCTGCAACCTTATGCGGCGGTAGAAATATTCAAGGAACCCGAAAAACTGGCCGGCTTCAACGCAGAGAATATCCGCAAGGCGCGCCAGGTTCGCGATGGCGCCGATCAGATGCTGAAGTGGGTTGCCGAGCATGGCATAGACACGTTTGCCGGGGCCGACCTGTGGCAGGACGAACTGATTGCGCTAACTCCCAGCGACATGGTGTTGCGCAAGCGCTGGTTCAAGGACGTCGATATTCTCAAACAGAACACCTCGAACGCCGGTAAGTGGCTGGCGAAATCAGGCACCAAAAATCCCTACCGAGAGGGCCCCATTGGTGTTATCGAAGCAGGCGCCTACGCCGATATGCTGCTGATCGAAGGCAATCCACTTGATGACGTGAGTGTTATGGCCGACTGGGAAAACAACATCAAGGTTATCATCAAGGACGGCAAGATTTTCAAGAACAGCTTATGATCGCGCGCTTTTTTGCGGCGTTATTGGTCATAGCTTGCGCCGACAGTTCCGCCGGTAAAACGTTGCCTTCCAGCGAACCGTTGCAAAAAATCGCATTCGGTTCCTGCGCGATGCAATTCCTGCCGCAACCGATCTGGCAGCGAATTACGCGGCAATCACCCGATTTGTTTCTGTTTCTCGGCGACAATATTTACGGTGACTACGATGGCAAGCAGGCCTTTACGCCCACCGCGGCTACTCTCCGCCGAGATTGGCAACGTTTAGCCGACGAACCCCATTTCCAGGCGTTTCGTAAACAGGTACCGATCATGGCAACCTGGGATAATCACGATTACGGCAAACATAATGGTGGTGCGGAATTTGATCTGAAACAGGTATCACAGCAGATATTTCTCGATTTTTTCGATGAGCCGCGAGAATCTTCGCGACGCTCGACTCCCGGTATTTACGACTCCAGAATTATCGGCCCCGAAGGTAAACGGGTGCAGATCATCATGCTCGATACCCGCTATTTCAAGGGCCCCTTTATCCGTGACAATCGCAGCAAGGCGGAAAAGGCAGCCGCTGGCAATGTCGGTTCAATGGCGAATTATCTTCCCAATACCAGTGCCGACGTAACCCTGCTGGGCGAAGCGCAATGGCAGTGGCTCGAAGAACAATTGACGTTGCCCGCCGAGGTCCGTCTGATCGTATCGAGTACACAGGTGGTTGCGGATCAAAAGGGAATGGACGAGTGGGGAAACTACCCGCTGGAACGTCAGCGTCTGCTTGAAATGCTGGCAGGGACTATCGCAGGAAGGACCATCATATTGAGTGGCAATGTGCATTTCACAGAGATTTCGAAAACTCGAGTCAACGACAGGAACATAGTCGATTTTACCTCCAGTGGGCTCACCCATTCAAACCCGGCCTACGCCATGGCGAAAAATCCATATCGCGTGGCCGGAGCCTACGATGACCTGAACTTCGGCATGTTGGAGATTGACTGGAATACCCCGGGCGGACCCGAAATTTTGCTCAAGGCGATGGATAAAGATGGCATACCGATTTTTCAATACCGACTTTGATCGGGGACCGCAATCGAATCGGCTCGTCGTTTCCGTTCGACAATGGCGATCTGCTGTTGTTCCGTGTGGAAAATATGATTGGAGTCTACGCATGAATCTACTAGGTGATACGTTGTCCCGGGGTCCTTCAATAAATGTTTTGTTAGCGCTTTATGTCCTGTCTGGCGGAATCGCCCACGCCGCCGACTGGGAACCGGTTGAAGATCCCGCATTGCTACGTGAATTGTTTAGTGACACCTTGATGCAGACCACGCTGAAGAGCGGCGTCAAAACCGAGGCAACCTACAACGCCGACGGTACCGGCGAGCTGCGTGCCTGGGGCGATACCTTTGCACGTACCTGGGAAGTCAAGGGCAATGACCAGGTGTGCTTCGGCCTGGAGCGCGAAGTCAGATGTTTCAACATCGAACAAAGCGCCGACCAGGCCGATACCTACCGCGCCACTGACAATGCCAATGGCGAGCAAGTCGTGATAACTGTTATCCGTGACGACGGTCAGATCGTGCTCGACAGCAAGGCCGATGCGAAAAGCGAGGCACCAACACCCGAGAGTGGTGCGGCCAAACCTTCAGCCGACGAAATCGCCGCGAGCCTGGCCAATCCAAATACACCGCTGGCTTCGCTCAACCTGAAAATCCAGTATCGCCAGTTCGAAGGTGACCTGCCGGGCGCTAACGACGAGACCGGCACCGGCCTCATATTCCAGCCGTCATTGCCGTTCCCGCTCGATAGCGGCGCCAAGATTTTATTCAGGCCAGCCATTCCGATACAGATCGATCAACCCGTGTTCGACGCGGCCAGTGGCGAGTTTGATTCAGAGTCCGGAATTGGCGATATCGGTTATGACCTGGCTTACGCGCCCAAATCGGAAGCCGGTCAGTTGCTGGCCTACGGGATTGTCGGCTCGATTCCAACCGCTACCGAGGATAGCCTCGGCAGCGATCGATGGACTCTCGGGCCCGAAATTTTAATCGGCAAGTTGACCAGGAAATATATACTGGGCGCGTTGTTAACCCACCAGTGGGATATTGCGGGCTCCGGCGACGCCGATATCAGCCTGAGCGCGCTCAACCTGTTTTACGTTTTCCTGCCGGGCGGAGGCTGGAATGTTGGTACGGCGCCGATCATGAGCTACGACCACGAGAATGAGGAGGCCACGATACCGATCAACCTGAACGCGGGCAAAACCGTGATCCTGGCCGGTCGGCCATGGAAGCTCGGCGCCGAAATCAACTACTTCGTTGACTCTCCCGATGCCTTCGCCCAGGAGTGGTTTATCGGTTTCAACATTTCCCCGGTGGTCGAGAACGGGCTGGCGGAATGGTTCGAGTGATCTTGAAATTATAGAGGAGAAAGAGTAATGGAAAAAACTAGTATATGGACGCTGTTTCTAACCCTTTGCACAACGATTGCGTGGACGCTAAGTTACGCGCAAGAGCGGGAAACGCCACAGGTTGTGATTTCCAACGTGCGCATTTTTGACGGTGTCAGCGAAGAGTTGGTCAAGGGGAACCTACTAATAACGGGCAACCTCATTTCGAAGATTTCTACCGAGGCATTCGATGTCCCGGATGCGACGCTCATAGATGGCGGCGGCCGCGTGCTGACGCCTGGATTCATCGACGCCCATACCCACATCTCTCTAATCGCACCCTTCGATCAACTCGAAAATGAATACAGCGCTATATACGTAGGCGCTGCGGGTGGTCAGATGGTCGAAAACATGTTGATGCGCGGATTTACATCAGTGCGTGATGCGGGAGGCGCGAGTATTGGAATCCAGAGAGCGATCGATGATGGCTGGTTTAACGGACCGCGCGTTTTTTCGTCGGGGGCTTTTATCACCCAAACCTCGGGACACCTGGATATGCGAGACCGGACTAACGCACATTCCCACGTTGGGGGGGAGCACAGTTATGCTGAAAAGATAGGCCACTACGCTGCGGTCGATGGCGAAGCCGAAATGCTGGCAGCGGCGCGACAGAATTTTCGAGACGGAGCGACGCAACTCAAGCTGGCAACCAATGGTGGTATTTCGGCGGTTTACTCACCCCTCGATATCGACCAGTTTACCGATACGGAGCTGGCTGCGGCGGGATTCGTTGCTGAAAGTTTCGGCTCCTACTTCATGGTCCATGCCTACTATGACAATGCGGTTTCGAGAGCTATTGATTTCGGTGCAAAGAGTATCGAACACGGTCACTTGATGACCGAAAAAGTAATAAAGAAAATGGCTGAAAATAACGTCTACCTGGTGGTAGAAGCCCTCATGTCAACATCCGAGGCTCCCCCGTCGTTTACGGCTGACCAGCGCGAAAAGTTTGAGTTAGCCAAATCCGGATTTGCGCCGATGATTGAGTTGGCAAAAAAGCATAAGCTTAAAATTGCCTTTGGCTCTGATGTTTTTTTGACAAAAGAGGCATACGCTTTGCAATCCCAGGAATGGGTAGCGCGAAGCAAATTGTTTACACCGTTTGAGAATCTTGTCCAGACCACAAGTATCGGTGGCGAAATCCTCGCGCTATCCGGTCCGCGTAATCGCTACAGGGAAGGGCCGCTCGGGGTCATCAAGGAAGGAGCCTATGCGGATATTCTCATCGTCGATGGCAATCCTCTCGCAGATATTACAATTCTCGCCGATCCGGACAAGAATCTCAGCCTCATCATGAAGGACGGCAAGATCTACAAAAACACGCTGAAATAGTGCATATCATGAGGGCATACATTCTGTTTTTACTGGTGATTGCTGGATCGCCGGCCATCTCTCAGGCGTCAAACTGGTTACCGTTACCGAGCGGAGCGATAAGCAAGATCGCTTTCGGCTCCTGTACGCGCCGCCTGGCGGAGCACTCCATCTTCAATGCCGTAGTCGAAGCCAGTCCTGATCTTTTTCTACACCTCGGAGATGCCATCTATCCGGACATCAACGATGAAGAAACCGCGCTACTGGATCCCTGGCCGAGCCCGGATTCACTGCCTCGCATCGAAGCTTCCTATGCAGAAGCGGCAGCGCGCGACGGCTACACTCGCTTGCGGGAGAGCGTGCCGACTATGGCGATATGGGACGATCATGATTACGGTGTGAACGACGGCGGGGGGGACTTTGAGTACAAGGAAGCAGCCCAGTCTCTGTTCCTGGATTTCTATGGCGATCCTGCCGGGTCGTGGCGACGTTCGACCCCGGGGATTTATGACAGCCGGGTTTTTGGCCTGGAAGGTCAGCGGGTCCAGGTGATTCTGCTGGATGTGCGATACTTCCGCAGTACTCCGCTAGCGGATACTCGCTCCGATGACGAAAAGAAGGCGCTCAACATCGCCGGACGCTACATGGCCAGTCGTGATAGCGAAGCCACAGTGATCGGAGATGCCCAATGGGAGTGGCTCGAAGCACAACTCCGGGCGCCCGCCGAGGTGCGGCTGATCGTCTCCGGATACCCGGTCGTGCCGACCGAACTCGGTAGAGACGCCTGGGGCAACTTTCCGCGGGAACGCCAGAGGTTGTTCGATCTTATCGGTGAGACCGCTGCTGACGGCGTGATCTTCCTGAGCGGTGACGTCCACTTTGCCGAGATCTCACAATCGGACGAGGGACCCTATCCAATGATCGATTTTACTTCCAGCCCACTGGCGGCGCCCAGCGTGGGAAACGAGTCACTGGCTAACTCGCGACGTATCTCGGATACCTATAGCGATTATAATTTCGGCCTGATCGAGATTGACTGGGAGGCCGAGCCCGCGCCGATGGTTACTCTTCGGCTCCTGGACAGGCAAGCTGAAGAAGTACTGCGCCATGAAATCGCATTACGAATCCTTGCCGTTGAAAAATAATCCGCGCCGAGAATCTGAAAATGAAACCAGCCGGAGACGCTACCCGGTCGGGTCGAGTGACTGTGCCTGCGCCGCCTCTTCCTGCTGTCCCAGTTGACCCAGCGTGGCGAGATCCCACATGTAGACCGAGATCGCGGTGATTGGGTAGCGACCGGGAGGACTCGATGCGTAAGATGCCGTGTTGAGTGTGATAGTCATTGATTTTATAATGTTCAGGCCTTTTACCCTGTCGAATAGATTTCATAAATCCCGGGAGACATAACATGAAAAAAATAACGGTTTCTGCTCTGACTTTGGCCTTTGCCACTACGATATTCAGCAGCTTGACATTTGCCGCCGAGGATGAGGTGCTTCCCCAGGTGATGATTAAAGATGTCCACGTCTGGGATGGCCTCAGTGACGGTGTCACCAAGAAAATCAACGTGCTCATCGAAGGCAACAAGGTCAAAAAGCTACGCGCGGCAGACGCCGATGCCCATGCAGACGCCACGGTAATCGACGGTGCGGGTAGAATCCTGATGCCTGGCCTGATCGATATGCATACCCATACCGGGCTGAAGCGAGGAGTGCCCGAAACTGAAACGCATTGGGATGGACAGGCAGTCGGTGCGATGGCGCATGAAACCATGATGGATTATATAAATATGGGTTTCACCACGCTAAGAGACATTTGCGCTGGTTCACTGGGAGTGGCGCGGGCGACGGCAGCTGGCGTGTTGAGCGGTCCCAGGCTTTATTCGGGTGGACCCTGTATTGGGGCGTCTTCGGGCCATTCAGACTGGGGGCCTGTTACCAATCTGCCGGGCCAACAGAGTAATCATGAGCGTATTGGCAATGTAGTTATTGCTGATGGCCCGCAGGCAGTTGCGGATGCGGCACGCCAAAATTTTCGCGCTGGAGCGACCGTTCTGAAGGTATTTGTTGGTGGCGGCGTTGCCTCTCAATATGATCCCCTGGAGGCGGTAACTTATACCAAGGAAGAAATTGCGGCTGCGGTTGAGATCGCCAACGATTTCAAGTCCTACGTGTGTATCCACGCCTACAATTCGGAGGCTGTGGATCGAGCGCTCGACGCCGGGGTGCGTTGTGTCGAACATGCTTTCCTGGTTAACGAAGAGACCGTCAAGCGCATGAAACGCGATGGAATCGTGTTGTCGGCCCAGGCTTTCATGAGCTACGTCGCCTTCCAGGATCCGGCAGGGATTCCCGGTTTTTCTGCCGAGAGTATTCGTAAAGGGCTGCAGGTACACAAAGGCGCGGACCAGATGTTTAAGTGGGCGGCCAAGCACGAACTCGAAATGTTTGCCGGCTCCGACATGTTCACCTACGATTTGATTCCCCAGGCCACACAAAACCTGGTAACGCTCGAGCGCTGGTTCACGCCGCTGCAGGTTTTGAAAATGGGAACTTCAAACGCGGGCAAATGGTTGATGAAGACCGGCCCGAAGAATCCGTGGAAAGAAGCTCAACTCGGCACTCTGCTTGAGGGCAGCTATGCGGATGTGATTCTGGTCAATGGCAATCCGCTGGAGGGTGTGTCTGTGCTGGCCGATTATGACAACAATATTCCTTTTGTCATGGGCAACGGCAGGATCTACAAGAATAAACTTTAGTACCCATCTGTTATTCAGAGTCCAGGGGCGCTTCGCGCAACCTGGACTTATTATTCAGTCTTGAGCCCCTGTTGATTCCTCGCTTTGATGACGTAAAAAGGGGACGGAGTGGTTAAATAGTATTACCTCCGCCCCGAATGGCACTGCCTTAAGCGAAAATAGCCAGCGAAACCAAAGGTTTCGGCATTTCAGGAGTATGCAAGAAGCAAGTCACACGCGACTCTCAGCCTCCACTGGACCGATACGTCGGACCGCCCGACTCAAGGCCGGGATGACAATAGTTTTGGGCTTAAGGCAGTGCCATTCCCTCCGTCCCCTTTATTGATTTATTGATAATCTGTTACATCAAGCACCTGGCCTGATTGATCGGTCTCGATGGCTGCGACATAGGCTTTGGCAGTATCGGTGGCGGAGAGCCCCTGGGCGCTATCCATGCCCATCATTTCCATGGTTTCCTTGACAAATACCGGGCTGACGACATTTACACGAACCTTAGCCCCTAATTCCAGCGCAGCGGCTTTCGCGAATGACTCTAGGCCGCCATTGGCCATGCTTATGACTGAACTTCCCGGCATGGGATTTTGCGCAAGCATGCCGCTGGTCAAGGTGATGCTTCCGCCTGCGGAAACATGGTCGGCTCCAAGGCGAACCAGGTTTACCTGCCCCATCAGCTTGTTGTTGAGCGCAAGTTCGAAGTCCGAATCACCCAGATCTTCCAGTGCCGCAAAACTGGCGACACCCGCTGTGCTGATAACCGCGTCAACCTGGCCTACCTGCTGGAACATGGCGCCAATGGAGTCCTTTGAACCCAGGTCCACGGTAACGTCACCTTCTTTGTGCCCGGCTGAGACAACCTCGTGGTTGTTTTGCTCCAGTGCTTCGACAACTTTTTTGCCAATGGTTCCGGTTGCGCCGATAACTAAAATTTTCATGAATCTTCTCCAGAAATGTGATTGCTTTGAATGTGAATCGCATTCTATATAATTTTGATTAGCGAATTAATAAGCATTAAAATGAATAACTATTCTGATTTACGGGATAATAAATGAACAAGTTCGGAGACTTTAAAACGGTGCTCGAAGTGGCTCGCCTCGGCAGCTTCAGCGGGGCTGCCGATAAACTGGATCTGTCGACATCGAGTGTAAGCCGCCAGGTTAATGAATTTGAGGAATGGCTCGGCGCGCCTGTTTTTCAGCGAACGACCCGTCAGGTGAGTTTGACAAGCGCTGGCGAATTTTTTATCGACAGGTTACAACGTATTGTCTTCGATATCGATTCGCTGCGAGAAGAAGCAAAGACACTGGTTCAATCGGTCCGGGGCCGATTGCGCATCACCAGTGCGCTGTATTACACCCGCCACCGCATAACACCCCATCTAAAAGGATTCCTGGAACGCTACCCTGAACTACAGGTCGAGTTTGTTTTATCGGACTCGACTACGGACATCATCGGTGAAGGGATCGATCTGGCGATTAGAATCGGGCAACTGCCGGACAGCTCCCTGGTATCAAGAAAAATCGATAGCGTCAGGCTGATTTTGGCGGCGTCCCCCGGTTTTTTGAAACGCCACGGTACGCCGACAAAACCGACCGATCTAACCGAAATGCCGTGCCTGGTTGACACGGTACCCGCGCATGGCAAGTACTGGCCTATCGGGAAAAAGGTAAGGGTGAACTCGGTGATCGAAGCCAACAATGGAGAAATGATTCGCGATCTGTCGTTACAGGGATTAGGAATTTCATACCTGCCTGATTTCTTTGTTGACGATGATCTGGAATCAGGAAAACTGGTACAGGTGCTACCCGAATTTGAACCAGACGAAGTGGGCGTATATGCCGTGTTCCCACCTCGGCGCCAGATCAGTCCAAACGCACGCGCATTTGTCGACTGGCTGATATCCAAACAGTAATCAAGGAATTGAGTAGGTTATTCCCGGTATGATGACTCTTCGCCGATGACGGCAAGCCCTTTTTCGGCTAGTGGTCTGATCAGTTTGGCGTACTCGAGGGCGACGGCACTGGAGGCGTTGCCGTCTATGGCCCTCTTTTTGACACCCTGCAGAATCGCGCCGAAACGGAAAAAGCTGAAGGCCAGGTAGAAAGGCCAGTTGTCTATGCGCTCGAGGCCGCGGTGTTCGCAGTAGCGCGCCACGTACTCCTGTTCCGAGGGAATGCCGAGCGCGGCGCGATCGATGCCATTCAAGCCCGAGAGATGTTTGCCCGGGTCCATGCGTAACTGCATGCACTGGTAGGCGAGGTCGGCGAGCGGGTGCCCGAGCGTCGACAGTTCCCAGTCGAGCAGGGCGGCGATCTCGATCTTGCCGGGCCTGAATATCATGTTGTCGAGCCGATAGTCGCCGTGCACCAGCGCAACGCGGCCATCGTCGGCGGGCAGGTTGGCGGGCAACCAGTCGATCACGGCATCCATCTCGGCGATCTGCTCGGTTTGCGAGGCAAGATACTGTTGCGTCCAGCGATTGATCTGGCGTGCAAAGTAATCCCCCGGCTTGCCGAAGTCGGCCAGGTCAACTGCGTCGATGTCGACCTGGTGCAGCGCGGCGAGAACGCGGCACATTTCCAGGTAGGTTGCTCGGCGCGCGGATGTGCTTAGCCCGGGCAGTGCCGGGTCCCAGTAGATTTCGCCCCTGACATGTTCCATGACGAAAAATACGCTGCCGATAATCGATTCGTCGGTGCACAGGTGAAAGGTTCGTGGAACCGGCACCGCGCTTGCCGACAGCGCCTGCATGACGCGGTATTCGCGCTCGACCGCGTGTGC
>Ga0255049_10001692_pt1 | contig 11987 bp, 14 predicted proteins | sample JV7_2_3_MG_FD_183615 | JGI IMG/M metagenome (GOLD analysis project Ga0255049, IMG submission 183615) | Seawater microbial communities from Jervis Inlet, British Columbia, Canada - JV7_2_3 | ecosystem: Environmental > Aquatic > Marine > Inlet | place: Canada: British Columbia | collected 2016-10-06
CGCCTCATCGGCAAGCTACGGAGCAGCATAGAACTGCCAGCGCAACTAAAGGGCTCCCGCGCATCACCACAGGCCGCACCTGTCATCCCCTCATGTCCACAACATGGGCGGCTGGGGCAGCCGGGTCCAACCCGGGAAACGGGGACCCAGGGGCTACGCAACGCTGTGCTGCGGCAGACTGGCTCGAGCCCCCGGGGACACGCTGCGCCGTAGCCTGCCCGAGGCGTTCCCGGGCATGCCCAGCCGGTCAGGTGAGGCGAGAAACGGCGCGATCCGAGCGCCGTCGGGCCACAGGCAGCGCGCTGCCGCCTAGCGGCGGCGGATCTAGAATACGTTCGCGGCGTAGCGGTTTCCCCAAGGGTCGCCAGTGAAGCCGTCGAAGTACGGGCCCCGCCAGCCAAGAAGCGCTCCTGCGGCCCAGGACTCCGGATCGTCGAGAGGATTCTTATGGCGCTTGCCGGGATCGCCTCAATCCTGGCGGCCAGAACGGCAAGGGCACCGCGACGCGTCGTCGCGGTGCCTCGCGGCCTGGTCCAAAGAAAAGGGCTGGGTGCGTCCACCCAGCCCTGCCGGGAGATCCGCCTGCTCGGTCGCGCAGTACGGCGTTCCCCCTCCGGTAATACTGCAATCCTCCGATTACATCGGCCCTCCGGAGTGCAGTACTGCCGTGAGGTCGTCGTCACCGGTGCTCCAACCGAAAGGCTGGTTGAAGTCGGTGTCGACGTGCGCATCAGGCCCGGCGCTGAGACAAACTACGGCTGAGCTGAAACGATCGAGCGCTCCCGCCTCGGGCGGGTTGTACATGGCGAACACGTTCGCCGCGTAGCGGTTACCCCAGGGGTCCGAAGTGACATAGTCGTTGATGTAAGGACCACGCCACGCGTACATGGAGTTGAATCCGCGGGCCATGTCGAACGGCGTCCGCCAGCGATTGCCCGCGTCGCCCATTGGGGCGTTCGCGATCAGGTGATTGTCGAGGGTATCGACGTTGAACGTGACTCCGAGACCACCGGCGGTCGTCTCGCCGAACACGGCCTCGAGCGGCAGCGTCCAGTGTTCACGAGTCTCGCCTGAAGTGGTCGGCGTGTCACCGCTGCCGATGAGCAGGCCGACTGCCCAGGTACGGTCCGGCGGACCCGAGTAGCCGGGGTCCTCGTAGAAGGCGCTCTCGCCCACGTCATCGAGCATGACCTTGAGCACGGAGCAGATCGCTCCGAGATCTTCTTTGACTTTGACGAACCGAGCCAGACGATTGAAGTTGCCCATCTGGGGCAACATGATCGAGCTCAGGATGACGAGCACGAGCAGGATGATGGTGACTTCGACGAGGGTGAAACCTCGTTCTTCTTGCGCGACCTTGTACATGATGGGCCTCCCAGCCGTTGGGTCGAGGGCCACTGTACGCACCAGGCGGTCAGCGCCAAACGAAACAGTGACGCACCTGTCCGCTCCTGTCCGCCGCTACACAGGAATGAGTAGGCGTCGCTGGCAAGTTGCGCCAGCCAGCGACCGAGCCTCGCGGCCGCGGTCTGCCGCTGGCCCGTGACGACAGGGTCGGTCAGGAAGGGCGGCTACTGGCGCTCAGGACGGCCCTTGCTGTGGGCGCTCGGCTCAGGCCGATCCGGTCTTGCGCGGTTCGACGACACGCAGGCGCGCGGTGCGCCCATGACGTTTCGTCCAGCACTCGACGTCCGACTCGCGAAAGCGCCAGTGCCCACCCACGTTGACATAGGGCATGCGCCCGGCCACGACCTCGCGCACCACGGAGTCGCGCGTCAGACCCAGGCGGGCGGCCAGCGATGCCACGGTCTCCACGCGAAGGCTCTTGCTCACGGAGAATCTCCCTCGGGTTGGATCCCGGTTCGAGTTTCCAGTTGCCGAGAAGCTATGCCCACTCAACGTCAACCACAACGCCACGCGGCCCGACCTGTCCGCAGTTGTCCGTTAGAAACGGCTCTCGACGCGCGCTTTGTCCCGAGTGCGCAGCCGCGTCGCTCTTCCCCCCTGCATCAGCAGCAGGTTGGGCACCGGGCCGACGCGATCGAGCCACAACTCGATGTCACTCTCGCGAAAGCGCCATTTGCCGGCGACCGAGACGTACGGCAGCCGGCAACGCATCACCTCGCGGACAACAGTGCGGCACGGCAACCCGAAACGGGCCGCCAACGTTTCGACAGTCTCGAGTCGCTTCTGTGTCATCGCCGACCGGGGAGGTTCGAAGATCTCGGTAACGCTGCGAGAACAGGATTGCTGAAGGGCGAATCAGCTGCAACCGGCCGGCACCGCCGCTGACCGCTGCTGTCCCCCTTAACGGCGCACGGCGGCCAAGGCGAGGTTCCGTAGCTGGTCGGAGCCGGTCGCGCGGGCGATCCATCGGGACGGGCAGGACGGTCCCGGCAATCTCCCTGGCCCGAAAGAAAGGCGCCTGGCCGCGATCGACCCGACGCCAGGCATTCCCGTGTGCGTTCCCTGCTGTCCGGATGGCTAACTGAAGCGCGCCACCTCGGCGCGGCCGCCATCGATGACCCGGAAACCCGACCGCTGCAGCTGGCGGCGCAGGTAGTACTCGACGTCGTCGCGCCGGTAGCGTCGTCGCCCACCCACCATCACGAAGGTGAGTCTGCCGCGCGAAACCTCCCGCTGTACGGTACGGGCGCTGACCTGCAAGTACTCAGCGAGCGTGTAAGTCGTGAAGAGATTGTCGTTCACCTTGAACCGACCTTTGCGATTTCACTGAGTAGCAGGATCTTCAAAGTATGTCGTGGACTGCCCGCGCAGCAACGTGGGCGACTCGCGCCTGGCCAATGTTGGCCGCCAGCATCGCGTCGACCGAATCCGCGGTGGCCAGTCGGGGCCAAGAGCGTGTCGGCAGGCGTCGGCGCCTTGCCCAGCCGCGCATTATTGGACTCGAGCGCTGATGTCGGCCGGGCTGGCGACCGCGTTGCTGCGCAGCTGGCTCGACGATGTCGGATAGGCAGTGTCAAAGATGCCGTCCGGACCAGCGGAGAGAACCCAGACCGCCCGCTTCTCCTGTTTGCCGTCTGCCTCCATGGCGTCGATGCTGTTGGAGAGGTGCTCGACGTTGATCACGTAACGATTCCCCCACGGGTCCTCCGGGAGATGGCTGGCGAGATACGGTCCGTTCCAGCCCGTCCCCGACAGCGCCGTCTTCAGGGGGTACCCGGTAGCGCCAAAAGACGGCCGGTTGTTGACGAGCTGATTAGAGATCAGATCGATCGAACCTGGCTGGGTGTTCAGCCATTGCTCGGCGCCAGGCTGGCCCTCGCCGGTCGCGCCGGGCGAAACCAGCAACTGGATGCGCGTGTTGCGCTGGCCATCTGCCCACTGCGGGTGAAAGCCGTTGTCTTCGACGAATTCCACGACGGCGCCCGCGATGAGGCGCACGTCGTTCTCCGCCCGCGCCAACCGCGATTGGTTCAGGAAGCTGATTATCGACGGCGCGAGGATCAGCCCGAGAATCGCCATGACCGCCAAGACGATCGTGATCTCGAGCAGCGTAAAGCCGCGCTGACGGCAACCTCGCGACGCGCTCACCGGCTGCCTCCAGAGATGACCCTGATGAGATCGTCGTCACCCGGCACGACGCCGTCGATCGAGAACGGAGTGTCGATTTCCTCATCGGGACCAGCGGAGAACACGAAGACATCGTAGAGATAGCCCGCTGCGTCGCCGGTGGCCGAGTCGGCTCCGGGATCCAGGAAGCGCACGTTCACAGCGTAGCGGTTGCCCCAGGGATCGGAGCGCACCGGCGCGCTCACGTAGGGACCGCGCCACGCGAACCTGGCGCCCGTGCCGGCCTGGATCGCAAACGCGACTTGCTGACCGGGGCCGGCGGCGTAGATATCGGCCGGTGTCCGGTAACGCGCCGACGGGTCGTGCCCCGGCGTGTTCTTGACGAGATGGTTGGCCAGTGTGTCCACCGGGTGGCCCGACCAGGGCTCGCGCCAGTTCCAGCCGTCGCCTACGTCGCCACCATCGGGGGTGTCGCCGTCAGAGATGAGCATGTCGAGCGTGTAGAACGGCTCGGGGCTCGAGGGGGCGTCCGATCCGCCGTCGGCGGTTGCGCGGTTACCGTTGCCGATGCAGCGGAAGACGCCCTCACCCGTGTCCTGGAGAAAGCGGACGACAGCCTTGTGAATCGCATCCAGGTCACCTCGCGCCCGCGCCAACCGGGCATCGCGCAGGTAGCTGCCGAGCCCCGGCAGCAGGACAAGGCTCAGCACCGACAGCACCATCAGGATGATGGTGACCTCGACCAGAGTGAATCCACGCCCATCGACGTGGCGCCACCGGCCGCGGCGTTTTCGTGCCGAGTCGCTGTGGCTGAAGGTGCAAGTGATCATCAGTATTGCCCTAGCGCAGGGACCCGTACGAAACCGGATAGGCGATATCGTCGTCGCCCAGCACGAAGCCTCCGACCGAGTCGAACTGCGTGTCGACCTCCTCGTCAGGACCCGCCGACAGGACGATGACCGGCCGGATGAAGCCGGAAGAATCCACTCCCTGCGGCATGGTCAGCCACAGAACGTTGGCCATGTAGCGGTTGCCCCAGGGGTCCGGGCGCACGGCATCGAGATACGGCCCGCGCCAGGCGAACTCGGAGTTGAACCCCTGGCCAGCGGCGCCGTCGAACTGCAGCCCGCCAGGCACGCCGGAACTGTGGTCACCCCCGACCATGTCGGCCGGGGTCCGATAACGCTCCCACGATTGGCCCGCGCCGCCATCGTGGTTGACGTCGGCGGGGTTGTTCTGAATCAAGTGGTTGGCGAAGGTGTCGACGATACCGCCGCTGACCCACGCACGCGCGAAGTCGGTGCCCGCGTTGGAGACCGTGCTGCCAAGCGGGGCGCGCCAGTCGTAGAAGCGATCCCGCCCGTCCGGCGTGTCGCCATCACCGATCAGCATGCCCACGGGCTGGCCGGCGCTTTCTGTGTACCGTCGCGGCGATCGCCAGTTGCCCTGCGGATCAGCGTGGAACGAACTCTCGCCCGTGTCCTTGAGAAGTTGCATCATCGCCACCCCGAGTGCCGCGACGTCTTCACGGGCGCGGGCGAAGCGAGCGTCCCGCAGGAACACACCGATCTGCGGCAACAGGATCGACGAGAGAATCGCCAGTGACATCACGATGATCGACACCTCGACCAACGTGAAACCGCGATGATCCCGGGACTTCATGATGAGCATTTGCTGCCTCCCTGCGCTGCGATCTGTGGCGCTACCGTTCATCGACCTGGAACCTCGGTGGGGCCTGTCGAGAAGATCAACGCTAGATCGTCGTCGCCCGGCACGAAGCCATCCATGTAGAACTCGGAGTCGATCTCCTGATCGGGCCCGGCCGACAGGATCACTACGTCCTCGCCAGTCGTCTGGGTGAGCAGGTGCGTGCTGATCGCGTAGCGATTGCCCCACGGGTCGCCGGCGCCAACGTTCAGGTAAGCGCCCTGCCAGGCGCGTACATCGCTGAACAGGCCCGCGATCGCGTCGCCACAATCTTCCAGCGTCGGGAATCGACGCCCGGCATCGTTGCCCGGGGTGTTCGAGATCAGGTAAAACTCGAGAAAATCAACCCATTCGCCGTCCGGGGGATCGACCCAAAAGGCATCACCCTCGGGGCCCAGCGCCGGGATATCGCCCGCGCTGACCAGAATCTCGACGGCGTCACCGGTGCAGACACTCGGCGCGCTGCATGCAGAGGCACCGAGCGCCGCGCTGAAGGCGCGCGAGCCGGAACCTGATCCGATCGGCGGCTGGATAGGCGGCGACTGCGTCGGCGCAACCACCAGAGAGTCGCTGCGGCTGCGGCCGCCGCGCGCCGAACGACCTGCGCCCGCGCCCTGGTTCTGCGGCACGAAGACACAACCGAGGTCGTCGAGGAAGGCCTGGAGCGCGGCCGAGATAGCGGCCATCTCCGACCGCGCGGCGCTGAGCCGGGCGGATCCGATCGCGCCGCTCATCACGGGCGCGATCGTTGCCGACAGGATCACGACAACCGTGAGGAGTATGGACACCTCTACGAGGGTAAAGCCGCGTTGCCTCTGGAGCTTGTCCATACTTCTCATTGCAGTCGATATCCGATGTCGTCGCCGTAGAGACGCGCGTTGTCGCGAGCTTGGTAGAAGGGTGTCTCGATGACGCCGTTGGCGCCGGCCGAGATCACCCAAACGGCACCGAGCTTTGTGCCGTCGGTGTCCTGCACGATGTCCCGCGTGTCGAGCCAGAACACGTTCGCCATATAGGCATGGCCCCAGGCGTCATCCTGGATCGCTGTCGACAGGTACGGTCCGTTCCATCCACTCCGCCGTGAAGTGTCCCTCACGCGATAGCCCGGCTCGTTGCGCACGAGTTGGCCGGTCATCGAGCCTACCTGCGACTCAGTCCACGATCCGGTAGAACTCGTCGTACCAGGCAGTGGTGCATCGCTGATCAACGCCCCGATCTCCCGCGTTCCGGATCGACCCTCGACGGAGTCTGCGGTACGTGGGAAGAAGTCATTGTCGGCGTAGAACTCACCGATGGCGCGGCCTATGTACTCCACGTCCTCATGAGTACGCACCGTCTGCGACTGCCCGAGCAGACTACCGGCGGCGGTTGTCATGAGTCCGACGAGAAGTCCGATGACGGCCAGCAGCGCCGTTACCTCGACCAACGTCAGGCCATGCTGACGGGACACTGTGTTCCTCCTTCGATCGATCTCCCGCGATCCCTTGTCCTTCGCTACGAGAACCCTTGGGGGCCCGCAGGAAGGTCAGCGGATAGCGGCGACCTTGGTCGTTCTGAAGGTGTGCGTGTCCTGACCGTCGTGCGCCTGATACTGCAGGTACGCCTCGACATCGTCGGGGCGATAGCGAATCAGATCGCGGATGCGTACGAACGGCAGCCGGCCTGCTTCGCGCTCGCGACGCACCGTGTGCGGCGAAACCTGTAGATAGTCGGCCAACGTCTCGGTTGTATAAAGGCCCAGCATGCTTGCCTCCTCTTCCCGCGTGGGCGGGCAGTGTCGGTGAGAGATCCGTCGTGCGTACGACGCGATCTAGCGGTCGGCCCAGCTGGCCTGTGGCGTCAGCGTGCCCTCAGCGGACAGACTGGCGTTGCGCTCCAGATACGCGCGGACATCGCTTTCGCGATAGCGGATCTGGCCACGGACACGGACGAAAGGCAGCCGCCCTTCTTTTCGCTCGCGACGAATCGTCCGCGGCGACACCTGAAGCAGCTCACCGAGCGTCTCGGTTGTGTAGAGCTTCTGCACGTCAAACTCCCTTGATGCTGTTTATGGGAGGTGTGAGGTTTCTGCTACTTGCTCGAGCAAGTGTCGACACTTCGCCGACGGGTACCCAGAGGAGCAACCCTCGTGCCAACTTTTGACCGGCCCGGCCTCAGCTTCTCGTCGTCGCCATCGACGCAGCCCTAAGTAGCTGAGAACTAAGGGATTATCTTTTTTGACCCAACGGCAGCGCGGACGCCCCCCGGGTCATGCGCGGCCACGGCGCCTACCTACAGACGGGGTGGGATCGCCGCCGCGGCACGCGAATCGTTCGCATCAAATCCAGCTAAGTAGTGTCACGCCAAGGACTTGCAGGGCTACCTACAAGAATTGTAGGAACCTCTACACGTGATGGTGGGAGGCGGGCCTCGAGGGGCGGTACGAGCCTGCCGGCAGCGCAGGGCGCCGGCCTGCTAGCCCTTGAGGCGTTCGACGTCGATGCCGTGCTTCTTCACCTTGTGCCACATCGAGCGCTCGGAGATCCCGAGGCGACGGGCGGCCGTGGCCTGAACGCCGCCCGCCCCGCGCAGCGTGTCGATGAGGATGCGGCGCTCGATGCGCTCCATCGTGTCGGGCAGGCTGTCGTCAGTGCCGGTGCGCAGCGCACCGGCGGCAACGACCGATCCACTGACGACCTCGGTGGGCAGGTCAGCGGTGTCGATTTCGTCGCCCTCGCTCCAGATGACCGCGCGCTCGATGGCATGCCGTAGCTGGCGCACATTGCCGGGCCATTCGAACCCGCACATGGCATCGAGCGCGGCGGGTGAGATCCGTTCCAGCGACTTACCCTGCCGCTCGGCGAACTCCTGCATGAAATGCTCCGCCAGGAGAGGAATATCCACCGGCCGCTCGCGCAGTGGCGGCAGTCTTACGGCCACCACATTGAGCCGGAAGTAGAGATCCTCACGGAACCGCCGCTCGCGAACATCCTGGACGAGGTCACGATTGGTTGCGGCGACGATTCGCACATCGACCTTTACGGCACCGACCCCCCCGACGCGCTCGAACTCGCGCTCCTGCAGCACGCGCAGGATCTTGGCTTGCGTATCGAGGCTCATGTCCCCGATCTCGTCCAGCAGAATCGTGCCGCCGTCGGCGAGTTCGAACTTGCCGATCTTGCGCTGGTGCGCCCCTGTGAAAGCCCCCTTTTCGTGGCCGAAGAGCTCACTCTCGAGCAGCGTCTGCGGTATCGCCACACAGTTCAGCTTCACGAACGGACCGTCGCGCCGCCGGCTCTTGGTGTGGATCGCTTCGGCCACGAGTTCCTTGCCGGTACCGCTCTCACCGAGAATCAGCACGGTCGTATCGGCCTCGACAACCTTGGTCAGCGTGTCGAACACACCATGCATCGCCGACGACTTGCCGATCAGCCCGCCGAACGCCACCTCCTTCGCCCGCCGCGTGCGAAGGAGACCCCCCTCGCGAACCAGCTGGCGGCGCTCGAGAGCGCGCGCCATCACCACGCGCAACTCATCGAGCTTGATGGGCTTGGTGAAGAAATCGTGTGCACCGCGACGGACCGCCTCCACCGCGGTCTTTCGAGTTCCGTACGCGGTCATCATGATCACCAGCACGTGCGGCTGGCGGCGGCGAATATCAGGCACCAGGTCGAGGCCCTCTGAGTCGGGCAAGCGGTGGTCAAGCAAGACGAAGTCGTAGGACTGGTGATCGAGCCGCTCCAGGCCTGCCTCGCCGGTCCCGGCCTCATCGATCTGCAACCCGTCACGGTCGAGTGCCGCGCGCAGCGTGTAGCGCACTTCCGGATCGTCATCGATGATCAGCAGCCGACGCCCCGTCATCTCACGCGGCTCCCGCCAGGGCCGAACCGTCGTCGCTAGCGTCGAGCTGGGTACTCAACGGTTCCCGCGACGGCAGGCTCAGCGTGAAGCTGGTGCCTACTGCGCGGACGCTCTCGACCTCGATGGCACCGCCATGGGCGTAGGCAACCTGTTGCGCAATGGCCAGACCCAGTCCGGTCCCGGTGCCTCTGCCCGAGACGAACGGCTGGAATATCCTCTCGCGATCCTCGAGCTCTACGAACGAGCCCGTGTTGTGGATCGTGACAGTCAGGTCACCGTCGCGTTGCCCGGTAGTCACCACGATCGTGCCGCCATCGGGTGTGTGCGCGAAGGCGTTGCGCAGTAGGTTGTCGAACACCCGCGCGATGCGATCGGCATCGACCGTACAGAACGGCAATTCCTCGGGGTAGTGCTCCTTCACCTGCACGCCGCGATCGGTCTCGCCAATCATGGTGAACTCGACGGCCTCGTGAACAAGACCGTTCAGATCGCGTTCTTCGAGATCATGGATCTCAGTCGGCACCAGGTCGAGAAGCTGACTCACGAGTCTCTCGATACGACCGGCGGCACGAGCAAGAACATCGAGGTGTAGATGTCCCTGGTCGCCCACGGGCAGCCGCTCGTGCAGCAACTCCACCAGGCCGAGGACCGAACTGAGTGGGTTGCGGATCTCGTGGGCCAACTCCGCGGCGAAGCCGCCAACGACCATCAGTCGATGTGCGCGGCTCACCTGCCGCTGGACGCGTTCGAGATCGGGGGCTTGATCGAATACGACCAGCACGGAGATGATCGCCTCTTCGCCGGCGAGCACCGTGCCCTGCAGATCGACCTCCAACTGCTGGCCGCGACTATTCACCCAGCACAGCTGGCGCAGATCGAATGCCTCGCCTTTGTCGAAGGCCTCCAGTAACGCTTCGGTGATCGTCTGGTTCTCGGCAAGCTCGGGAATCAGAGCACGGAAGCTGCCTCCGATCACGCCATCGGCATCAACGCCGAGGGCCACTGCGGCGCGCGGGTTTATCGACAGCACCCGGCCGTCGCGGGCGAACGAGATCATGCCGTCGGCGACCGAGTGTCGCGCGTAGTCGCGAACCGACTCCAACAACTCGTTGATCGCGCTAACCAGTGGTACGACCTCGCCGTCCGTCTCCAGTTCCACCGGGAAGTTGTAGTTGCGACGGGCAAGGAACTCGGTCCGCCGTGCGAGAGTGTGCAGCTGCCGGGTGAATGCCAGCGCGATGGCCAGGCCGATCAGGGCCCCGAAACACGCCAGTCCGAGCAGCCACCACCACGTCTCCGGGAACGTGGCCCATACGCGGGCGGCGTTCTCGGGCGACATCTGGGTGGTCGCGTCGTAGCGTCCGATCTGGAACGCGTAGGTACCCACCGCGAAGACGAGCAGTCCGGTAACGAACGGCAGGGCTACCGCCAGGCGCAGCTGAGGCTTTCTTGGACTACTGCGTTTAGCAGCCGCGGCGGGAGCCGACAGGTCCGGCATGGTCACTCCGATAGGCCCCGCCACGACCTGGTAGCGGGGCGTTTCATCTGCCCGCAATTCTAGCGATGAACTTGGTCACCAACGAAGACAAAAGGATGCTATCCGTCGTTACAGCATCTCTCAGGCCAGATTTGACCATCGTTACTCATCTAAAATCAGTGATGATGATTTTGAGGCTGACTTGGCAAACCGACGCGGCTACCATCGCGTCAGCGCTGAACCCTTCGAGATGAGTGCGAATACCCATGCAAAAAACTCGCCTGCTGCTCACACTTACAGTAGTGGTCTCGCTCGTTGGCGCCACAGGCGCCGCGCCTGCCGCGGCCGCCCAGCAACGGGAGCCCTACGAACGCGCCGACTCGCAAGCGGCCGCCGGGCCCGAGGTGCGCATCACCCTGCCGGCCATCGTGTGGGGCGAGGAAGACGCGGACACCACCTCGTTCGAATGGAGCACCCGTCTCGAGAACCCGAACGACGCGGGCGTAGTTGTGAAGGTACGACTCGATCTGCTCGACGCTCAAGGCGAAGTGATCCAGCAGGAGTACGTCACCAGCCAGATCGGTCCGCAAACGGCCGTCCTCGTGAACCAGGGCAGCGCGATCGACAACCACTGGGTCGACCAGGTGGTCGAGGCGACCGCACACCCCGAGGCGTGGTGGGCGACCGAGCCAGTCCAGTTCCGGACCGTCGCCGCCTTCGTCGACGGCCTGCAGCGCCTGGAGATCTTCTACGTGCTGGAAGACTGGCAGGGGCGACCGGTCGTGAGCTCCGGCACCGTCGACATGTATGTCGTGGAGCGGGAGCGAATTAGCGCCCCGTTCGCTGGTGGCGGGTTGGCGCGGCCACTGACCACTCTGTATGCCCGCCGGTTCAACGTGAGTGGCCGTGACTACTCGCGGCGTCGCATCGGCTTCATGTCGACCGACTACTCACCGCCGGCCGTGACCTTCGGTCCGATCCACTACTCGATCTTTGATCGCGAGCCGATCGGCGACGAGGGCCTCGTGCGGCTGGTTTTCCGCACCGCGAGCGGCCGCCAGATCGTCGGCGAGGACCGCGTCTTCTTCTAGCAGGCCCTGGTGGATCTCTGGAGACCGTCACTGCGGATCGCGCGAGACGGCTACGCCAGTTCGGCGGGATCACCGTCGCGCAGGATTGCGCAGCGTACCACCTTGACAGTCTAAGACGCAGCGCCTAAAGTGGCTATTGTTAGTTACGCTGAATCAGAATACGCCAGTTGTGGCGATCAGCGATCGGAGTTGACCGTTTTGTCTGCGCGCGTGCGCGAGACGAAACAGGCCAGGAGGGAACAGATGGCCGAGCGCGAGACCCGTCCGACCATCATGACGCTGGAGGAGGTTGCCAAGTACCTCCGGCTGCATAAATCGACCGTCTATCGCATGGCGCG
>Ga0255049_10001693_pt1 | contig 11980 bp, 11 predicted proteins | sample JV7_2_3_MG_FD_183615 | JGI IMG/M metagenome (GOLD analysis project Ga0255049, IMG submission 183615) | Seawater microbial communities from Jervis Inlet, British Columbia, Canada - JV7_2_3 | ecosystem: Environmental > Aquatic > Marine > Inlet | place: Canada: British Columbia | collected 2016-10-06
CGTCGTGGGAGCATGGATCAATGCGTGGGTGTAGGCCGACACCGCGCCCTCGGCGTCGAGCAGCCGGACCCGCATGTCGGCTCGCGCCCGCGCGTAGGAGTAGATCAGCGCCGAATCGAGTTCCGGCACCGTGTCCACCACGAGGTCATACGTCGCCAGGTACACGTCTTCGGCGCGTTGATATTGCCTGGCGGCGCTGGACCAGTCTGCGAGGTGGAAGTAGTTGTTGGCCAGCATGGCGAACACGCTGTGGTCGTCCGGCGTGAGCCGACTCAATTTATCGAGTTCGTCGATGGCGAGGGCGTAGGCGTTTGCCTGGCCGAGTCGCCGGGCCTGCAGCTCGTAGACGCGTGACAACCATAGTCCGCTTCGGGTGTCGAACGGGTTCAGCCGGTGGGCCGTTTCGAGCGCGTGCTCGGCGCTGTCCAGCAGCACGGCCGTGCGAGCGGCGAGCGAGGCGGTGTCGTCGTCCCCCTCTCGCAACAGGCGATCCAGCTCTACCAGTGCCTGCCCGCCGGTCGAGGCCGCCTCGGCGGCGGCCACGGAATCGGCCTCGCTGATCGTTGTGGGGGTGTCGATGGTCGCGGTGAACGAGCGCCACAGCGAATCACTCTCGCTCACCAGGGCCCGGCCCTCCTGCTGTCGAACCGTTGCCTCCTCCTGGCTGGCCAAGTCCACGAATGAGCTGCGGGCGAGCGAGTCGGCGTAGGCCGCCACCACGTCGTCCACTCCTGCGGGCACCGGTGCGGGGGCTGGTGCCACCTCCACCGAGGAGGCGGGAGCGGAGCCGGCACAGCCGACTGCTACGGCGACCAGGAAGGACGCAGCGGCTGGCGTTCGTGGCCGATGGAGCGCTGCCTTGCGATCAGGGACCGGCATCGGTCTTGGCGACCTCCCACCACGAAAGGAAAATGTCATAAAACTCTCCGGCACGATCGCTCGAAGCGGCCCCGGCGTGGGAATCGATTGCCACGATCTCGCCGTTCAATCGCCGTACGCTCCCCTCCCGCAGTGACCGGCTCTGCTCCAGGAAGCCGCGATCGATCAGGTACACCGAGCGATCTCCCTCAACCAGGACGATATGCAACTCGCGTAAGTTCGGATTGAACATCAGGAACAGCTCGAGTTCCCGGTCGTCAGACTGGAACGGCATCGAAGCCGTGAGAAAGGACGACTGGTACCGCAGGTGCACCTTCATGCCCACTGGAAGCTCTGCTTTGTGTCCCTGGATCCAGTCGGTCAGAAGCGCCACGTCGGTGCGCTTGAACGTGTCCGGCTGATACTCGTGAATGACGACTTCTGTGGCCGGCACCGCCCGCTCCCCGGCGCGTCCCGCCGCGGTTTCGACCACCACCGGTCCGGCGGCGCCATCGAGGGCGGGGGCTCGAGCCGGTCCCGGCCGGGAAGTCGTGAGCGCGATGCCACCTCCACCGCCGGCGATGTTCCCTGCGGCTCTGGTGCGATTGGCCGCACCGGACCCGGGGGTCGGAATGGGAGTAGTGTAGTTTTTGTCTCCGAAAACGGCGCTGAATCGATCGTCGATGGGGTCGGACATGATGCCCGTCACCCGGGCGTCCCGGCTCGGGTCCGGCCGCCCGGCCGGAGCATCCGGTTCGCTGAAGCGACGCGCCAGATCCTCGATGGCCGAGCCGACTTCGTGGTCCAATGTGACAGCCCCTTCGTCCTCATTTTCAGGAATCTCGGCCGGCCCGTCTTCCGGCTCCGCTGCGGGAGGGGCGCTGTACCGTTCGACGAACAGCTGGTCCAGTTGGCGGATGACGGCCGAGCCCGAACCGAACGCGGGCACCGGCGTGCTGCGCAGCCCGGTGTAGGACCCCAGCATCACGAATGCGGTGCCGGTCGTGACGATGAGCCGTCTGCGTTTGTCGTCGCGCCTGGGTTGGGGTACGATCATGTCACCGAGGCTCCGGCCGCGCCGTCTGGAGACTCTTGCCGACTCCTATTCGGTCGGCTAGGTCCATGACATCCACGGTTCGCTGAACGATGGAGTTGTCGTCAGGCTGAATCAGCACGACGGTCTCACGGCCGCGCGCGGCGCTCAAGTCGCGAATCTGGCGCAGCATCGCCTCGAGGGTGTCGACGGCCGAAACGGCCGAGGATATGACGGAGCCGGATTCGGCATCGACCAACGAGAATACTCCATCCGACGCGATAGCCACCGTGACCACCGTTCGCTCGACCGGCGGTTCCTCTTGCTGCGATTCATCGCCGGTGGACATCTCGACCTGCGACAGCACGTCGATGTCGCTGAGCATCACGAAACCGAACAGTACGATCAGCCCGATGTCGATGAACCGGATGAGGAATCCCCTACTCGCCATCGTCCGTTACCCGGAGGGGCTCTCGAGCTGCACTTCGAACGCCTTGGGCACGCCCAGCGCGTCGCACACCCTGGCGGCCTGGAGGAGGTATCCCATCGGCGTGTCATAGCTGGCACGGATGCGCACCTTGGCCGGGGCACTGCCTAAAATTTCCAGGCGATCCAACAGAAACGCGTGCAGAGCCGCGCCGCCCTGCAATTGTCGTTGTTCCTGGTCGACCAGATAGGTACCGTCATTGCGAATGCCGATGAACACGATCTCCTCCCGTTCGAGAGGCGGAGGCGGCGTTTCCTCGCTAGTGGGGAGATCGATCTCCGTTTCGCGGATGCTGGAGATGCTGATGAACCCGAACAGCAGGATCAGCACCACGTCCACGAACCGAACCACGAACCCCGATCGGCCCATCGGCTACAATTCCGTCCCGAACGCGATGAAATCCACGACACGCTCTCCGTCCACCTCGGCCACCACCGTGTTCTGGCCGGCATCACTGGAAACGGCGAAAGCCGCGGCCGCAGTGCCCGACGAATCAGTATGAACGGTCAGCTCCGTCCCGTGCTGCCCGAAGCGGCCACCGCCGGTCGCCCTGAAGGTCACCTGAACGCCGGGTATGGGGTTGTCGTACCGATCGAAAACCAGGACCGACAGCGGGTGTGCCAGGCGCAGCCCCGCCACCGCCGCCTGGTTGTTGCCCTCGTGTTCGATCCTTGCGGGCACCCCGGGATCGACCCGCAGGTCCACGCGCCGGGCCGGCCCGGGCTGGCCTGGTAATGATGCCTCCAAGGCAAATCGCCCCGCACGTTCAGGGACCGTCCAGTTGAACCGTACCTGACCCGTATCGTCGGTTTCCCGTTGCAGCCGGTGCGTCCGGCCCGGCAATCTGCCGCCATCTGTGGGGATGGTGATCTCGATCGGTATCCCGCTCACCGGTCCCCCGTCACCATTGTGCACTAACAGGCGAATATCAGGTACTGTCTCTCCGGCCCGAGCGGAGTATTCTGCCGGCTCCGCGAGCAGGTGGTATTGAGGCGTCGGTGGCGCGGGTGTGGTGTCGACGCTCGCGGCGGCAGCCGGTGCTGAGGCAGACTGCGGGATTGACACGGCGGGCCCTGCGGCGCCGGGCGCGGAGTCGACTCGGCCGGCGGCGATCTCCAGGAGTCTGAAACGCAGCTCATCTGATTTCTTGGAGATCTGTTCGAGGCGCCTCCCGAAGAAGGTGGATAGCTCCGTGGCGGCCAGGCTCAGAATGATGCTGACCACCAGGCCCAGTAACGTGGTGATCAGGGCGATCCCCATCCCCCGGAGGATGACGTCCTTGTCGGACGTCCCCTGGAAGAACACAGTGAACATGCCCCATACCGTTCCCATGAGGCCCAGGGCGCCCGCCGTGTCGCTGAGGAACTCCATGCGCCGGCGGAACACGCCGAATTGGTCCTGCTGGAACGACACGAAGTTGGTGATCTCATCGTGAAGCATGCCTTCGGTAGGCCGGGTATGGAACACGTTGAGCATGGCCGATTGCAAGGACACGAGCATGCTGCTCTGCTGCTGGGATACGTGGGTCGTTATGCTGGCGAGATTGGCCGACGCCAGGTCGTACTCGAAGAGGGGCCGTGACGTGATTCGATCCCGGACTAATTCGTAGAGTTTCCCGGCCACCAGCACGAGCCCCAGGCCCAGGATGATGAAGATGGGCCACCGCAGCGGGCCGGCCTGTTCCACTACCTCCCAGAAATTGCCGAATGATGACGACCCGGGCGCCTTCTGGGCCAGCATAAGCACAGCTGAATCGCCGGCGACGTCCTGAATCACCGTAACGGCATGTCGAATCATTGGTTGTTTTTCTCCAGCGGGTCCCTGGTGGGGCCCGGGCCAGGTGATTCGCGTCGTTCCTCGTTCTTGCCAGCCGGTGGCGCCAATGCGCAACCCGGTACCAGGACCGGTCCTCTGGTGGCTAACGGTTCCTTTAGAATGGCCTGGCCACGTTGAAGCCTTGCCAAACTTAGTGTGAAGTTTTCTTCAGGATCTGATCCCGCCCTCGACACCTTTTCACCATCCCCGATTGACCCAGCCGGGACCGGGCCGCCAAGTCGATTAGGCGCTACCGGCCTCAATCCCTTTAACCCCAATGGTCCTAAGTACATCCCTGAATCGGGTGCTGGAATGTGGCAGGGATTATGCTAGCTTCCTGTCTGAGCCACCGCTTCAGGCTCCGTTGTGGTAGCGGTAGTTGCTGGGGCCTGAACTTGTAGCGTTTCGATACAATCTGTTGTAACGATATGTCTCACAAGAGCCTTTCATTTGGTCTTGCACGTTTCTTCACAAAGTCGCCCCTATTATTGGTGCGTGGGCTGGGGCGACCCAGTCCATTTGCTTCATTCTCCAACCTTGAGAGGCACGACCATGAAGGCAGCATTTCGGCACATGCGCGGGGCCCGCTCGCTGATGGCGGTGGCCGCCGTTGTGGGTTTGGCAGTAAGTGTGAGCGCCTGGACGACAACCGAGGTGACCCGGGGTGGGGCGGTCATCATCGTGAAGATGGTCGACGTGTCGACCACCGAGTTCAAGTTCGACCCGGCGGAGATCACGGCGCAGCCGGGCGACACCGTCCGGTTCGTTCAATCCGGCACCATGCCGCACAACGTCGACTTCCGGGTCATGCCGGAGGGCACGGATCTTGGCGATGCCAAGATGGGACCGTTCCTGACGACACCCGACGAGACCTACGACGTGGTGATCGACGGCCGTTTTGCCACCGGGGAACACGGGTTCGTGTGCACGCCCCACGAGTTCATGGGGATGAAGGGCACGCTCACCGTGGAAGGCTCATAGGGAACGTGAGATGGTCCGGCATTCGGTGGGGTCTCGTTCTTCTGCTCCTCGCAGTGTGTGGCGCGTACGGTATGGTTGCGCCACGCACCGCCCGGGGGCAGTGGCCCAATGGACTGACCGTGACGGGCACGGTGCACAACCTGTCTCGTACGGCCCAGAAGCCTCCCATGGACAACATGATCGCGGACTACCAGGAGGCGTGTGTCTACTGCCACACGCCGCACGGTGGCGGGTTCAACGGCCCCGTGTGGAATCGGCAGACGCCCACGGGACCCTATCGAATGTATTCGTCCGGATCCATGGACATGATCACCGACCCGCAACCGTCGGGTGTGTCGCTCCTGTGCCTGTCGTGCCACGATGGCACGATCGCTCTCGACGGAATCACCAATCCGCCGACGGTGCCCAATCCTCCCAGCCCCCTTGGCGAGCGAATCGAACGGTGCTCCGACGATTGCCACACGGGGGGGAACCCGGACGGAGGGCTCAACTGGGAGAACGTGTACTTCGACACCGATCTTCGCAAACAGCACCCCATCGGCATGGTATACGATCCATCACGAGATCCGTCCTTCCGTTCCGCTGCAGCCGTCCAAGCGGCGGGCTTGAGACTCTTCGGCGGGAAGGTCCAGTGTGCTACGTGTCACGCCCCTCACTCCCAGCAGTTCCAACCCTTTCTTCGCATCTCCAACACCGGTGGCAGCATTTGTTCGGCGTGCCACATCGGCGGCCCCGGAGAGAGCACAGCGCACTTTTGGTAACCTCCTCGGTTGGTTTTGTGCGGCAGGCAGCTCAGGCGGTGGTGATCGGAGCCTCGGTTGTCGCCGGCATGAGCTGGCCGGTTGCGGCCGCTGCTCAAGACGCCACTACGGAGTTGGTGTGGCCATTACCTCCTGACGCCGCCAGGATTCGCTATGTCGGAGCGTTGCGGGCGGAGTCCGACCTCGGCAAGAAGGGCTCCTTTCTCGGTGGTTTGTCACGTGCCGTCACCGGCAAGAAATCCGACGAACTGTCTATCCTTCGCCCGAACGATGTCTATGCCGCGGATAGTACGCGGGTGTACGTGAGCGACGGGGCGGCCGGTGTCGTGATGGTGTTCGACCGAGCATCGAAAGAGATGCGCATCATCGGAGGAAAGGGGGGTTTTGGTGCCCTCATGAAACCGATGGGGCTGGGGGGCGACGGCCGTGGACGGCTTTACGTCGCCGATCAGTCGGCGCACCGCGTGGTGATGTTCGGGCCTAACGAGGAGTTCCTGGCCGCGTTCGGCGGGCCGTCGCAGCTGTTGAATCCTGTCGACGTGGCGGTGGACGCCGACGCCGACCGTATCTACATCGCCGACAGCTACCTGCACCAGGTGGTGGTGTACAACCACGCTGGCGCCATCGTGCAGCGACTGGGGCGTGACGTCGGCGACCTCGCGGCCAAGCGGGCCCAGGCAAGGGCAGCTGGCGATTCGTCCTCCCACGGAGTTCAGGCGCATTACCAGGGGACGTCCCGCGATCTGGTCGAGAATCGTGGGGCCGCGCCAGGGGAATTCCGCTACCCGCTGTCGGTGGCGGTGGCGCCCGACGGGACACTGTACGTATCCGACGGCTTGAACTTCCGGGTTCAGGCCTTCGACCGAGAGGGAACCCACTTGTTCTCGGTTGGCCGTTTGGGTGACACGCCAGGTTCCCTGGCAAGACCCAAGGGGATCGCCGTCGATTCCGAGGGGCACCTGTACGTAGTCGACGCGGCCTTCAACAACCTGCAGATGTTCGACGGCGAGGGGCAGCTGCTGATGTCCTTCGGTTCGGTCGGCGTGGGGGCGGGGCAGTTGTGGCTTCCCATGGGGACCCACGTAGACCAACACGGAACGATCTACGTGGCCGATCGGTACAACGACCGCATTCAGGTGTTTCAGTATCTCCCGGTGGAGGAGTCTGCGGCAGATAACCGGGAGTCGAACTAACGCCCGACCGGCGACTGACGCCGGTCGGGGGTCCTAGTATCACCATGCCCCGAGATGGGGCCATTAACATGAGGGAGGAAAGGATGCGTTCACATCTGTCCGTCTCAACAGCCGTTGCGTTGGTGGTTCTGTTGGCTGGCGTCGGAGAGACCCTCCAGGCACAGGCAGTACCGCCTGGGTATCCCAACGGGACCTCTGTCGTCTCGACGCTCCACAATCTGTCTCACTTTGCGGCAGCCGACTCGCTGGGCGCGGGCGCGCTGGCGGACTACGGTGAAGTGTGCGTGTACTGCCACACCCCGCACGCCGGGTTGACCACCGCTCCACTGTGGAACCGGAACATGTCGACCGCGACGTACCAGATGTACGACGCCACCCTCAGTTCGACGATCGACATGGCCGTCGACGCTCAACCAACCGGCGTGTCGATGGCCTGTCTCTCGTGCCACGACGGTACCGTTGGGCTCGACGTCATCATCAATGTCCCCAATTCCTATACTGGATCCGGGGCCGTGGGGACGACCATGCCTGCGGGTCGCCAGACCAATCTCGGCACCGATCTGAGGAACGACCACCCGATCTCCGTGACCTATGACAACACGGCGGATCCCGCGTTCCTCCCGCCCGCGTCGGTCACCGGAGCCGGTCTGGTGCTGTACAGCGGTAAGGTGCAGTGCGGTAGCTGTCACAATCCGCATACCGCGGCCAACCGGCCGTTCCTGCGGATGGCGAATACGGCTAGCGTCCTCTGCGTGACGTGCCATATTAAGTAGGATGAGTCTGAAGTGGGCACGTTCTTTCGTGGGCGTAACGTTCGCGGTTCTCTCATGTCGGGGAGCCGCGAACACGTTTCTGGACCTGCCACCGGCCACTCCGGGGGCGGCGGTCGATACTGTCGTGGTGCAGGTGCCGGGCGGTATTTTGGCCGTGGTGGACACGGTGCGTCCACCCATCGAGTTCACCCTGGATCCGGACAGTGCCGTGGCGCTGCTCCCCCGGGACCACGCCGGCAACATCGACTGGATGGCGGCGCTGAGGGCACGGGTCATCAAACCCCGCTCCTCGCTCCCCGGAGACCCCCCCGTGCGGGGCGAGCCGAGCTTCGAGTTTGCCTTCGATTTCTACTTCCCCGGTCCCGATACCCTGTTCGATGCCTTCTTCCCGCACTCGGCCCATACCCAGTGGGCCGACTGCCGGCAGTGCCACGGGCGGATTTTCAGGTATCAGGACACCAAGATCACCATGGGCGACATCTTCCAGGGGCGGTTCTGCGGGGAATGCCACGGCAAGGTGGCCTACCCCGTCACCACCGGTTGCGAGCGGTGTCACCGCAGCATGAACCTGCCGCCAGACCGGGCCCAGCCGGATCTCCTCGGTACCATCACCATGCGCCGGGTCACCACCGACTCAGCTGTGGCGCGCTCCGATACCATCGGCAACGCGGCAGGAGTGGTGACCGGCACGCTCCCCGTGGCCCGGTTCCCCCATTGGGTCCACCGGGTCCGCTACCGCTGCAAGGTGTGCCATATGAACTTGTTCGAGCCTCGAGCCGGAGCCAACGCGGTGTTGATGCAGGACATCGCCGACGGCGAGTCCTGTGGCGTGTGCCACGACGGCAATACCGCGTTCCGCGCCGGGTTCACCGACTGCATCCGGTGCCACGTCGATGAGGAGGCCGCGGAATAGCGTTCGGGCGGCGCTGTGCGCCGCGGCCCTCTTGCTGGCGATGCCGGCCGAGGCCGCCGGGCAGCGGATCATCCAACTCTCGGCGGGCCGGGGCGAGTTGGGGCTTGGCGTGCGCGGCTTTTTTACCGGCTCGAGCAATGGCATTGGATCCGAGACCCTGACATTCCGCCAGTGGATCGCCATCCCCATCCGCGGGATGCTGTTCGATCCTCAGCTGTTTTCCTATGCGGTGACCTTGCGGCCCACCTTCCGCCAGGACAAGTCGCCGCAGCAAGTCGGTACCATCTCCACACAGCAGTTGGATCTCGACGGCAGCGTTCGCCTGTTCGCCCGCATGCCGGTGTCGCTTATTCTGGCGGGAAGTCGTTCCACGGGATCATCGCGGGGAGGCTTCGGCCTCATCAGCGATTTTCGGTTCACTACGTTCGACGCCAACCTGTCATGGCCCAATCGGGTGTTTCCCATGCGGCTGTCATACTCGACGCGCTCCACCGACCGGGCTTGGGCCGGATCTCCCATAGCACCACCTACGGCGACCGTCGATCGGCTCCGTCGCACGACACTGACCGGGACCAGTTCGAAGACCCGGCTCCGCGTGGAGTACGTCGATTTCCTGAACCCGCTGACCGGCATCTCCTACGAGGCCGTGCTGGGGAACTTGAATCACATGATTCGCTGGGGTAAGGGGAGCAACCTTCAGTCCAACGTCGACTACAGCAGAACACGGAACGGTCTCGTGTCCAGTCAGATCTCCTGGCGTGAGGACGTCCACCTGCAGCACACTCGACGGATCGGATCGTCCTATCACGTGCGCTGGGTCAACAGCACCACCGACATGTCGAAAGCGCGCACCTGGACATATGGGTTGAACGTCAACCACCGGCCCACCGATTCGTTCGGCTGGGGCCTCCGGGCCTCGGGCGTGGACGGGAACTTCTCGGGCCTCGGATCCCGCGTGCGGTCGCTGGGGTCGCAAGCGTCGGTATCCCTCCCGATAGCCCGTCGGATACGCCTTACCGGGTCGGCATCGCTGGGCTTCGAGGGTCGCAGATCGGATGGATCACCGACGGGGAGCATCGCCATTCTGGACGAGCGGCATATCATCCCGCCCAGCAGGACGTTCGAACTCGCCAACCCGCAAGTGGACCTCTCCACCGTGACCATCACCAACGGCGACAAGACCATCCTGTACCTCGACCAATTCGACTACGTGGTGGTGCCGATCGGAGATCTCGTCCAGATCAGGGCCCTGCCGAGCGGACGGATCGCCACCGGAACCGCCGTGTTGGCCAGCTATCGAATCTCCTTCGTCGGCGAGCAGGAGAGCGAGTCGGTTCTCGGGTCGTACACCGTGATGCTCAACGCCGGGCGGCTCAAGATCCGGCAACAGCAATTCGTCCGCCGTACCGAATCGGTTCCCGTCGGTGCCACCCTTGCCGTCCCGGAATTCAATGACATGTTTACTCAGATCGGCTTCGTCGTGCCGTTCACCGCGGCTGGGCCGATCCTGCTGGACCTGGAGCGGCGGCGGCGAATCTCGAAGAACTTCGTCAGCACGCGCCTGGAGGTACGGGGGACGATCATCCTCCCGCAGACGTCGCGCATCCAGAGCAGTGTGAGTCTCAGCTGGTTCCAAACAACGGGGACCGGCCTGCAGTTTACCGGCACCGTGGCCGACGCTTCCGGGCAATGGCACGCCACGGATCGCCTCAACCTGAGGGGCGTGTTCCGCGTTCAGTTCTTGGACGACAGCAACGACCGCATGGACCGCACGATCGGTGGGTCTATCGATCTCGACTGGCGGTTTGCGTCTTTGAACCTGCTTGCGCGATATCGCCGTGAAGTGCGGTCGTACATCGACCGAACCTCCGTGGCCCGGTTCTCCATAGAGATCAGGCGACGGTTCTAGACCGTGCGATGAACCACCTCGAGACCACTCATCCCTCATGAGGTAGCTACTATGGACATATCGGTTTTGCGGAACGGTGCCGCGGTCCTGGCGATGCTGGTCTCGGCCACACCTCTGGTAGGACAACCATCGGCCGACTCGTTCCCGCCTGGTGTCACCATGGTTCTGGTGGAACGAGGCCGGGGAGTGTTCGAAGGCGTCGGAGGGTGCTTCAACTGCCACGGAGCCGATGCGCACGGACTCTTGGGACCGAACCTGACGGATGGGAACTGGCGGCATGCCAAGGGGAGCTACCTTGCCATACTCGGCATCATTCTGGACGGCATATCGGCCTCGGCATCCATCAACGGGATCGCAATGCCCGCCCGAGGAGGCAGCACCATCAACGAGGACGAGGTGCAAGCCGTAGCCGCGTATGTGTGGCACCTCACCCACCGAACGACCAGCGACTCGCTCCCCCCGGGGGTGAACCTCGAGATGATCGATCGCGGGAAGAATCTCTTCCAAGGTGAGGCCCGTTGTTTCACCTGCCACGGCCCGACCGCCCACGGCGCAATCGGGCCTGACTTGACCGACGGGACGTGGTTGCATGCCAAGGGGGGCTATCTCGAAATCTTGCACCAGGTGCTGACGGGAGTGTCCGAGGAGGAATCGCTGAGCGGCCTGGTCATGCCCCCGCGGGGTGGGGCCGACATCACCGACGCCCAGGTCTATGCCGTCGCGGCGTATGTCTGGTATCTCAGCCACTAGCTTGAGGCGTAAGCGTGGAATCGGACTCCTGCTGGACCTTCACAACAATGTTGCCGGCTCGATGTGACATCCACCGAACCGGCAACAGTTGCCAGGAACCTTTGGTGACGAGAATAACCCTACTGAACGACCACCGGTTCGACCGACTGCCGGATCTTGATCCGGAAGCGCGAACCCGTGAGCCCGCCCGCAAGATTCACTTCGTTGAAGCGAAACAGACGGATCCGCTGATCGGAGCGAGTCACGTTCGAACCGGCGGGAATGTCGTACGTGCCGCTATCCTGGATGATGGTCGGCCCGAAGTCGCGAGTCTCGATCTCAGCGCTCAGGGCCTGGGACGGCACGCTCCAGGTGACGGTGAGCGCTTGCTGCCCCGGTACGATGGAGTTGACCACGGGGGCTGTGATCGAGTGAACTCCAGGGCCTTCCAGCAGCACGTTGCTTTTTTTTAACGATCCGGCGACCACCGAGAGGGCAAAGTCTCCCCCAAAGAAGGAAGCACGCGTA
>Ga0255049_10001694_pt1 | contig 11979 bp, 7 predicted proteins | sample JV7_2_3_MG_FD_183615 | JGI IMG/M metagenome (GOLD analysis project Ga0255049, IMG submission 183615) | Seawater microbial communities from Jervis Inlet, British Columbia, Canada - JV7_2_3 | ecosystem: Environmental > Aquatic > Marine > Inlet | place: Canada: British Columbia | collected 2016-10-06
CTACCTGAGCTTGAGGGGGGTCATTTGACAGCACTCAGTGTGCGCGGAACGACTGACGCAGCGTCCTCTTGTTCGGATGACGTACGCATCGTGTCGTCCTTATCAATTTCCTGCAGCAGCCAGGTACGGAACTTCGTGAGTTTTTCCATGTTGGCGCTTTCCTTCCGGTAAACGAGGTTCCAGTCGCCGCGGGTGGGAACGCGGCGTCCGGGATAAAGCTCGACGAGCAGTCCGGCTTCAATATCGCGTGACACAAAAGGCTCCATCCCCAGCGCAATGCCCTGGCCCTGCATTGCTGTGTTCCATGCCATTTCATAGCTGTCGAACTGCAGTCCCGAATTCGGGTCGACGTCCTCAACTTCGTTCGCGCGCAACCATGTTCGCCAGTCTTTCTCGGAAGGGTACACCTGCAACAGCGTCTGTTTCCTGAGATCGTCCGGCGAATCAAATGGCTTGCCATCGACAAGTAATGAGGGGCTGCAAACAGGAAATATCGTTGACGAAAACAGAAAGTCGTATCGCAAGCCAGCCCGTGTGCCGTCGCCAATCAGAATGCAGACGTCAATGTCTTCGTGTTCGAAATCAACGTCCCACTGTGATGTATGCAGGCGAACGAAAACCTCGGGATGTCGCTCCCGAAAACTGGGCAGGCGAGGAATCAGCCAGCGAATCGCAAATGTTGAATAGGATTGAACCGTAATGATGCCGGGCAGGTTCGGAGTAAAGATACGCTCGGTTCCCTCCGCTATTTGGTCAAAGGCTGCCCTCAGTACCGGGTAATACTCCTGTCCTCGCTTGGAGAGTTCGACCGACCTCGCCTTGCGTATAAATAATTCAACACCGAGACGGCTTTCCAGTTGTTTGATTTGATGACTGACCGCGGAGTGCGAGACGCACAACTCTGTCGCCGCATGTTTGAAGCTACCGTTGCGCGCGGCAGCCTCAAAAGTACGAAGGGCGTTCAGAGGAGGGAGTTTCTTACGCATTTCTGTGATTAGTTTTATTCACGTGAATGAGACGTCGCCCAGTTTGTGCTCTTGTGCTTGGCCGTGTCAAGATGTGCTTCGTATGTCAACATCCGCACAGGCCGAAACCGGCAAACTCGCAGTTGCGCTCAGCCATGCTGGCTCCTTGCTGGCAAAGAATCCAGCGCTGGCTGAGCAGCAGGCTCGTGAAATCCTGAAGGTCTACCCGAACGACGTGAACGGGCTGACCCTTCTGGGAACAGCCTGTCGTCTGCAGCGCAAGTTCGATGAGGCCTCGGCCACCCTGACGAAGGCACTAGAGCGTGCGCCGGACTTTGCGATGGCCCACCAGGAAATTGGCCTGACGCTAATGGCTCTGGATCGCAGTAACGACGCGATCAAGGCATTGCGAAAAGCTGTCAAACTGCAGGAAAAATCGCCACTCGCCTGGCAAGCGCTTGCCGATATTCTCGCCGCTCAGGGTGACAAGACGGGCAGCCGCAAAGCACGTCGGCAACACCTTATCGCTACCGTCAAACATAAGGAGCTGGTAGAGGCTGGTGATTATCTGTTCGCGGGCAGGCTTGCGAAGGCGGAAGCACTTTGCCGCGAGATTCTGAAGAAAGATCCCGTTGATGTATCTGCAATCCGGATGCTGGCAACGATCGCGATCAAGCTTGGTCGCTATGCCGATGCCGAGACTTTGCTGGCGCGTTGCCTTGAGCTCGCACCCGACTTTCATTTAGCCCGTAACGATTACGCGAGCACGCTTAGTAAGCGGCAGCAGTATAAGAGCGCGTTGGCAGAACTGGAAAAACTGCTTGCGGTTGACCCGGACAATCCGAATCACCTGATGCTTAAGGGCTCCGTGCTCGTGAACATTGGCGAGTTTCAGGCCGCCATCGAAATCTACGACCGGGTGCTGGTGACTTATCCGAATCAGCCGCGGGCCCACCTCAGCCACGGTCACGCGCTCAAGACGGTGGGCCGGTCCGAAGATGCCATCATGGCCTATCGCAAGGGAATTGAGTTGCAGCCGAACCTCGGCGAGGCTTACTGGAGCCTGGCGAACCTCAAGACGTTTCGGTTCGAAGACGCTGAGGTGGCCATTATGCGAGAACAAGTGAAGGCCGAGCCCGATAATCCGGACGATCATTACCACCTGTGTTTTGCCTTGGGCAAAGCGCTTGAAGATCGAAAGCAACACGAAGAGGCTTTCGAGAATTATCGATTTGGTAATGCCATCCGCCGCAAGACCGTTCACTGGGATGCCAATGGCCACCACACGAACATGCACCGACTGGCCGCCTTCTTTGATGCCGAATTCTTCAGTGAACATGAAGGCTCCGGATGCGCCGATCCGGCGCCAATTTTCATCGTTGGGCTTCCGAGGGCCGGATCGACATTGCTTGAACAGATTCTGGCGAGCCACTCGCAGGTCGAGGGCACGATGGAGTTGCCCGATATGATTTCCATCGCAAGGCGACTCGGCGGGAAGAAAAAACGCAGCGACGAATCCAGTTACCCGGAGGTCGTCGGCGAGCAATCAGCCGAACAATTGCGTGAACTTGGTGAGGAATATCTTGAACGGACGAAAATACAACGCAGCGGAGCGCCATTCTTTATTGACAAGATGCCAAACAATTTCAGCCACGTTGGCTTGATACAAGCCATCTTGCCGAACGCGAAAATTATCGACGCGCGAAGGCACCCGCTCGGCGGCTGCTTTAGCGCTTACAAGCAGCTATTTGCGCGCGGCCAGAATTTCACCTACGACCTCGACGAATTGGGTCGCTACTACCGCGACTATGTTGAATTAATGAATCACTGGGACGAAGTACTGCCTGGCCGCGTGCTCTGCGTTCAGTATGAAGATGTGGTTGTGGACACCGAGACCCAGGTGCGGCGCCTCCTTGACTACTGCGGACTGGCGTTCGAGCCGGGGTGCCTGCGCTTTTACGAAACAGACCGGGCCGTCCGTACGCCCAGTTCGGAGCAGGTGCGGCAACCGATATACAGTGGGGCCACTGAGCTGTGGCGAGATTATGCCTCCTGGCTTGGGCCCGTTGAAGAAGCCTTGGGGCCGATCATGGATCGCTACACGCCGAACTAGAGCCGGTCTAAGGGTCATTGAGAAAAATTCACCTGAGCGTGAAGAAAAGTCGTTTGTCACTCGGTCGTTCTGTTTCTATCTTCGCAGGAGGCATGTTTTTGGGGGAGGCGTTGCGCCGATTGCGTACGCGCCGTTGACAGATAGATTGACAAAACGGGGAATTTCAGCCATGAGTAAGTCCGTCACGCAGGAAATGACCGGCGCAGTTGCGAGTATCAACCCGCTAGCGTTCGGAGTACGGGTCGCCCTTTTGACCAAACGACACGTACCCTTGGTCGCGACGACACTGCTGGCATCGAGTGTGGCATTAGGCCAGACCAATAGTGGCCAGTTGGATGAAATTATCGTTTCGGCGCAAAAGCGCGACGAGAATCTTCAATCCGTACCGATCAGCGTAAACGTCCTTGGTGCGGAGGCGCTACAGGAGCTGAACATCCAGGGATTCAGCGACTATGTCCTCTATATGCCGAACGTATCATTCCAGGCGGCCGGGCCGGGACAAGCGCAGATTTATATGCGCGGCTGTTCAGATGGCGGTGACGGCAACTTCTCCGGAACAAACCCGAGCACCGCCATATACCTCGACGAGCAGCCTGTAACGGCAATCGGTCGGAACCTGGACGTTCAGATTTATGATATGGCACGCATCGAGGCGCTCGGCGGACCCCAGGGCACTTTGTACGGCTCCAGTTCGCAATGCGGCACGATCCGAATGATCACGAACAAACCTAACAGCGATAAATTTGAAGGTGGCTACGATGTTGGTGTGACTTCCACGGATGGCGGTTCCGAAGGCTTCTCGGCGAAAGGCTTTGTTAATTTCCCGTTAGGCGACTCGGCGGCCATTCGATTGGTTGGCTGGACGGATGAGCAGGGTGGCTGGATTGACTCCATTCCCGCTACGGCTACGTTCTCGCGAAGCGGTATCACAGTCAGCAACTCCGGCAACGCAGATGCTCGTCACAACACAGTTGAGGACGACTACAACACCCTCACGAACACGGGCTTACGCGCGCAACTGGGCATCGATCTCAACGATAGCTGGACTCTGAATGCCAGCGTCCAGGCGCAGACACAGAAATCTGACGGCGTGTTCGCTGATCAGCCGGATGGTGTTACTTTGCCGGGCGGTGCAACGGAGTCGGTCGGTCAGGGCAAGGTCATTCGCTTCGCACAGGACGAATATGAGGACCAGTGGACGCAGGTTGGACTATCGCTGGAAGGTGATCTCGGCATCGGCAAGCTAACGCTCGCCGGCTCCTATCTCGACCGGGAGGTGCAGTACGACATCGATTACTCCAACTATTCGGAATATTCTGCCTACGTAGAGCTGTATTACACCTGTGAGTATTACCTCGACCCGACTGGCACCTATTACCTCTATTATCAAAACTGTGTTGACCCACGAATGCAGTACAACAATGACAGCGACATCAAGGTCTCGACGTTCGAAGCGCGCTTGCAATCGAAAGGTGATGGGCGACTGAATTGGGTCGCCGGCCTTTTCTATCAAACCAACGAACACGCGTATTTTAATCAGTGGCACATACCGCCAATTGACGACGTAACGGGTAACGGCAATGCAATTAACTCTCAAACCTGGAGTGTTCGCGGTGAGACAGATCTCTACTTCGCAACGAACCAGGTTCGCGAAATCCAGCATCAAGCAGTATTCGGTGAAGTAAGTTATGACTTCACCGAAAATCTGACCGCACTCGTTGGCGCGCGCTTGTTCGATATTGAAGAAGACCTGTCCGGGTTTGTTGGCACGCGTTTCGCCGGCAGTTATTCTGAGTGTGCGGCCGCTGGTGTTTCCAATAACATTCCGCGGAACCAGCAAAGCCCCGGCGATCCAGCTTGTGGTGCAGGTTTGAGTACCAGTGAAAGTGATCAAACTTACAAAGTAAATCTGACATATCGGTTCTCGGGCGAGGCGCTCGCCTACTTCACTTACTCGCAAGGCTTCCGTCCTGGTGGTATCAACCGCGTCGGAACGACCAACATTCCGCAGTTCTACAAATCGGATACCGTCAACAACTACGAGATCGGCTGGAAGACAACATTCGCAGATAACCGCGTACGTTTTAACGGTGCCGTCTACAGTATGACGTGGGACGATGTACAGCTGACGCGATTCCAGCCCTCAGAGTCATTGCTGGGTCTGACCCAGAATGCTACCGATGCCGAGATGACCGGAATTGAGGCCAATCTCGAATGGGTGGTCACCGACAACTGGAATATTGGCGTATCTGCATCGTTCAATACATCGGAGCTGAGTAAGGACTTCGCACAAGATGCCTCAGGCAGCCCGGTCGATGCACCGAGCGGTACTGAGTTGCCGTTTGCACCGGATGTGAAGTACACACTCTCAACCCGATACGACTTTGGCCAAAGTGACTGGGGCCCGTATGTGCAGGCAACGTATGCACATACCGGTAAGTCTTATAATGATCTGTTCGTCGCGGACCGATTGGAGCAAAAAAGTTACGGTCTTCTGGATGCGTCATTCGGAATTCAGCGAAACAGCTGGACTCTGGAACTCTTCGGAAATAATTTGACCGACGAAAACGCTGAAGTTTTCAAGTACTTCCGTGGTGGCGACACGCGCGTAACGGCGAATCGACCAATGAGTTGGGGCGTGAGGTTCTGGCAACGGTTCTAGCGTATGTTTGATAACCCGAGGCGACCAGCGTCGCCTCGGGTTTTTTGTGGATGACGCAAAAGTTAATGAATTCACTTACATGACTACGACGGTTGCAAACGATGTGGCCAAGACGCCTGTCGCTCTGATCACTGCGGGTGCCGGCGGGATAGGGCGCATCATAGCCGAAGCGCTGATCGGCGAAGGCTGCCGCGTGCACGTGTGTGATATTGACACTGGTGCCATCGAGTCTTTTCTGCGGGAGAACCCGGATGCGACCGCGACCCTGGCAGACATCGCGGATACGAGTCAGGTCGATCAGGTGTTTGCGGAGCTTGCCAATTACTACGAGCGTCTCGACGTACTCGTAAACAACGCCGGGATCGCAGGGCCAACCGCTCACGTTGAAGACATTGAGCCCGGAGATTGGGATCACACCATCGCCGTGAATTTGAACGGGCATTTTTACTGCACTCGCCTCGCAGTACCGATGCTAAAAGCCGGCGGCGGATCGATAATCAATATGGCATCCAACGCAGCGTTTTTCGGTTGCCCCATGCGTGCGCCGTATACCGCGAGCAAATGGGCGCTCGTCGGGTTTACGAAAACGCTGGCCATGGAGCTTGGACCTTTCGGTATTCGCGTAAATGCGATTTGCCCGAGCAGCGTAGAGGGTGCTCGCATTGATGGTGTAATCGAAAGAGATGCCCTGCGCAGGGGGCTATCAACGGAGGATGTGCGTAATATGTATTTGCGCCAGAGTTCGATGCGATCCTTCGTGACTGCAGAGGATGTCGCGAATCTGGCTGTGTTTTTGGCGTCAGAGAAAAGCGCCAGGATCTCCGGACAGGCGCTGGGTCTGGATGGACACACCGAATCACTAATGAGCTGGCTGGACTGACGCGGGGCAGCATCGAATAGTCGGTAAGGAATTGTAGTGGCAAACCTAATGAAGGCCGCCTGGTTCGAGGAATTCGGGCCCGCCGATGAAGTGCTGAAAACGGGCGAGCAAGCGCTGCCGGAGATTGGCCCGGGCGACGTATTGATTCGCATGTCGACTAGTGGCGTTAACCCATCTGACGTCAAAAAGCGCGCTGGCTCATTTCCGAACCTGCTCGATGATGGACCGGTCATACCGCACAGCGATGGAGCTGGCGTTATCGAAGCGGTCGGGTCGGACGTTGCGGATTCGAGGGTTGGCGAACGAGTGTGGACGTATCAGGCTCAGTACGGGCGTCGTTTCGGAACCGCAGCGGAGTATCTTGCGATCGAAGAGCGCCGTGCAGTCAGCTTGCCGCAGAACACAAGTCTTGATGTCGGGGCCTGTCTGGGTATTCCAGCTATGACTGCTCACCGCTGTGTGTTCGCCGATGGTTCGGTGGACGGACAAACCTTGTTGATTACAGGTGGTGCAGGGCGCGTGGCTTATTACGCCATTCAATGGGCAAGTCAATCGGGTGCGAAGGTTATCGCTACCGCGTGTGGAGAGGAAGACCAAAAAAGCTGCCTCGATGCAGGAGCAGATTCCGTCGTTTGTCATCGCAATGCCGATTGGGCAGCGCAAGTGCTGAACGCAAATGGCGGCCAGCCGGTGGATCGTGTTATCGATGTTGAGTTTGGCGCGAATCTTCCGGAAATTCTTAAACTTACTAAAACTGGCGCCACGATCGCGACCTATTCGTCTACGCAGGTGTCTGAACCCAGCTTGCCGTTTTTTCAGATGATGTATCAGGATCTGACCGTTCGTTTCGTCATCGTTTACGCCATGCCCGAAGAGGCGAAACAACACGCCATTGCCGACATCAGTAGCAAATTGGCGGCCGGCGAATTGCAACATCGCGTTGCGCACACGGTTCCGTTCGACGCGATTGCGCGTGCACACGAGTTGATTGAATCGGGTGGTTTCCGCGGATGCGTAGTGCTGGATCTGAATGCCTAGACAATTCGTTTGCAGAAGTTCGATTCTGAACAATCGTGCGCTCGTTGTTCTCACCTCGCTGGCGTTGTCGGCATGTGCGGCCTCAGCCGATAGTTTCGCGAACGGCCCGGAGGTAGACGCCAATGAAGAGCTGCTCGTGGGCCAGTGGGGTGACGATGATCAGAGTTTCGCGGCATTCAAGGGCATACCCTTTGCCGCAGCACCTGTCGCGGATTTACGTTGGCGCGCACCCCGGCCGCATACGCCGCGCAGCGGAAAGCAGCAGGCGAGTGAATACGCGGCGGCGTGTATGCAAGGTCAGCACATCGTCAAGTGGTATGCAGATGTAGCCGCTTACTTCGGCGCTGGCCGCGGCGAGACCGGCAAACCCAACGGTATTAGCGAAGACTGCCTCTACCTGAATGTCTGGACTCCAGACTTGCCGGATAAGGACGAGGAAGGCGCTCTTCCGGTAATGGTCTGGTTCCATGGCGGCAGCAATAAAGGTGGCTGGTCCTACGAGCCGAATTACATTGGTGCCGAGCTGGCAAGAAAGGGAGTTGTCGTAGTGACGACGACATACCGGCTGGGCCCGTTTGGGTTTTTCTCACATCCGGCGCTTGAAGGCAGTCAGCCGGATGAGGCAATCGCGAATTTCGGCTTGCTTGATCAAATTTTGGCGCTCGAATGGGTACAGGCGAACATCGCAGCGTTCGGCGGCGACGCCAACAACGTTACGTGTTTCGGCGAGTCTTCCGGAGCGGGCGATCTCGGCAGTGTATTCGCCGCCGACGTGGGAGTCTGCGATCGATGGATCGCGCAAAGCCCCGGCGGTAGTTTTGCCGAACGCAGTTCACTTGCCGAGGAGCAGGCGAGGGGAGAAAAAATCGCGGCGCAGATGGGAATCGAATCCAATGCAGACAGCGTCCACAGGTTGCGATCTGCACCGCCCAGGGAGGTGCTGGCGGCGGCGGATGAGGCGTTACCCGGGCATTACTACGATGTAGTGAAGGACGATCGTTCCGTCGTGAATACGCCTCTGGAAAGCCTGAATCGGGAGCAGCGCTCGAAGATCGACTTTCTTATAGGGACGAACCGGGACGAGTGGTACATGTATATTGCCGAGGATACCGATTGGCAGGATGTTGATCGTTGGCTCGAAAATGCTGCACCGAGCAGAGCTTCGGTCTTGAAAGCTCAGGTGGAAAACGAAACTGATCCCCGTCGGGCGCTCGATCGGCTGCGAACTGCTCGCGACACGCTTTGCGAGGTGCGCATAGTCGCAGCTCGGGTAACCGCGACCGGCGGCCGTGCCTGGGTCTATTACTTCACGCGGCAACGCGCGGGCCCCGGCGGCGAAAAAGTCGGCGCCTATCACGGCACCGAAATTCCTTACGTATTTGGAACTCACGATGCCTGGTTGCCGACCGAGCAGATTGACCGGCGCCTGACTGATGCGGTCATGGATTATTGGGTACAGTTCGCTCAGACGGGCGACCCAAACGTGCCCGGCAGGCCGGAATGGCCACTGTATCGCGCGGAGAAACCGGCGGTTCTTGAGTTGGGCGAGAAGATACAGGTCGTACCTCCCGTGGATGCGGCGCTTTGCATCTGGTTGGGCCCCGAGTAAGCAATCTCGAATCAGGAGATTTAGGTGGAACAAGAGCAAATCGACTGGACAAGCTTCACGACCTGCGCGGCGGTCATTTTGTTGGTGTGTTTGCCGCTGGCCGTGTTCCCGGAAAGTGGTGGTCGGATAGTTTTGGCCGCGTACCAGTTCGTCTCTGTCGAGTTTGGTTTCCTGTATATGATTGCCGGAGTCGCGGTAGTCGTGTTACTCGCGCGCCTTGCCTTCGGGCGGTTTGGGCGCGTCGTTCTCGGGGGGGCTGACGACAAACCGGAGTTTTCCGACTACAGCTGGGCGGCCATGCTTTTTTGTGCCGGTATTGGCGGAGGGCTCATGTTCTGGGCGCCGGTCGAGTGGGCGTATTATTTCGATGCCCCACCGTTCGGCGTTGCAGCAAGATCCGTCACCGCAGCACAGTGGGCGTCGACGTACGGGCTGTTTCATTGGGGTCCGACCGCCTGGTGTTTTTACGCATTACCGACGATAGCTATTGCGTACCCGTACTACGTCAAACAGATTCCTTATCTGCGGTTCTCTACGAGTTGTCAGTATTTCATCGGCACCAATGAGGAAAGCGTAGCGGCGAGACTTATCGACATGCTGTTCATGATTGCATTGCTCGGTGGTGCGGGATCGTCCCTCGGATTTACCACACCGTTGATCGCCGCATGCATTAGCCAATTGACCGGCATAGATAACGGTTTCGCGCTGGAAGTATTCGCCGTTTTTCTTTGCGTAGGTCTTTTTTCAGTCAGCGTCTGGATGGGTCTGAAGAGGGGTATCAAGCGTCTAAGTGACATAAACCTTGGACTCGCATTGGGTTTGCTCGCTTTCGTACTGATCGCCGGCCCGACCGTGTTCCTGCTCAAGACGTCGGTCGAAGGAGTTGGCCTGATGCTGGACAACTTCATCCGCTTGAATACCTGGACCGATGCGTTTACCGATTCAGGTTTCACGGAAGCGTGGACGATATGGTACTGGGCATGGTGGGTCGCCTATGGACCGTTTGTTGGCCTGTTTGTGACTCGTATCTCGCGCGGCCGCACGATTCGGCAAGTCGCTCTCGGCATGATCGGCTATGGCTCTCTTGGCACGATGCTGTTCTATATGGTGCTGGGCAATTATGGGCTGAGCCTGGAGTGGTTCGACACACTGTCTGTGACAGGCATTCTCGGCGAACACGGACAGGCAAGCGCGGTCGTTGCTATTCTTGGGCAATTGCCATGGCCTGGCATCGCGGTCGCGGTGTTTTGTATCGTCACCGTCGTGTTTACGGCGACGACCTATGATTCGGCCTCCTATATTCTGGCCGCAGCCGCAACGCGGCGCATTCGTGCCGGGGACGACCCGGCGCGCTGGCATCGATTATTCTGGGCGGTAGCGCTGGCTGTTGTTCCACTAACGCTGATGTTCGCCGGCCGACTGGCGGATGATCCGCGAGCCGGATTGACGGTCGTACAAACAGCAACCTTGGTCGTATCCCTGCCGATTGTTTTCGTCGGCGTATTGATGTCCTTTTCATTGTTTAAACAGCTCCGTGTTGATCACGGCTAGGCGCGAAGCTTTGCGTGAGATACTGACGGCGGCGCATAATAAATGATTAGTATTTAGGCACGGTGAACTATAGACAGGCCTGATTTTGTAAGCCATTTTGACATTGATACCAGAGGAAACTAGAAATGCCGTCCTCCAAAACATATACCTTCAAAAATCTTTATTTTGAAGCTACCCGTTTATGTAATTATGCCTGCCCTATGTGTATGGCAAGTAGTAACGATATTAAGCTGGTCAAGAAAAGTAGAAAACAGGAACTTAGTACAGACGAGATCGAACAGCATATATTCAAGACAGTGAACAAAATCGGCGTTGAGCAAATAACCTGGAGTGGTGGTGAGTTTATCCTGCGTAAAGATGCTGTCGAATTAGTAAGACGTGCAACAAGCTACGGTTATTCCTCCGTAATAACAACTAATGGTTCAAAGATGACACGCGAGAAATTACTGGAGCTTAAGGAAGCAAGTAACGGTGTCGTGGTCATTGCAGTGGGCATCAATTCTATTGAAGATGAAAATTCCTGGACCCGGGATACTGACTGTGCGCAATCTCTTGCGGTATTGAAATTGTGCGAAGAACTTAACATCCGACAAAATGTTGTGGTCGCGATTGGCCAGCACAATTTAAAAACCATCGAACGTACTTTACAGTGGCTCGATGACCATCACATCGCTTATAACCGCTCACCTTATACGGCACGGGGTTACGGCCGTGAATATTGGGAAGAACTCAAATTCAGTAAGCAAAACATGCAGGATACGATTCACCCTGCCTTGCGTAAACATGCCAACGGTTATATCAGTTATACGCCCTTCTTTCTTTCTCCCGATGTCCATAATGAAATATCCGGAGGTGTTAGCAATGTGACCGTACCTCAAAATCCATCTATCGGTTGCTGGTGTGGCACTTGGTTAGCCGTTAATTCAGAAGGTGATGTTTCACCGTGTGGCATTTTGTTGGACGATGTGAATTGCGGCAATATACGTCAGAAAACATTTCAACAGATTATTGATGACAGTAAGGTATTTCAAAACGTTCTTGACCGAACTCAATTAAAAGGCAAATGTGGCCGTTGTCGATATCAATTTACTTGTGGCGGTTGTCGCGCGATGGCTTTTTATGAAACTGGCGATATTATGAGTGAAGATCCAACGTGCTTTT
>Ga0255049_10001697_pt1 | contig 11974 bp, 10 predicted proteins | sample JV7_2_3_MG_FD_183615 | JGI IMG/M metagenome (GOLD analysis project Ga0255049, IMG submission 183615) | Seawater microbial communities from Jervis Inlet, British Columbia, Canada - JV7_2_3 | ecosystem: Environmental > Aquatic > Marine > Inlet | place: Canada: British Columbia | collected 2016-10-06
CGGATGGCGAACAACTCGTCGATATCTGCGGACAACAGGCGCACCAGTCTTTACGCCATCCGCGTATTCAGCGCCAGGTTCTCGATGAATACGGCAGACACGACAAACGTCTCGACACCATGGCGGCTGCCTTCGAACGCTGGCAGACACTGCGCGACGAATTCGCGGCATTGAGTACCGCCCGCGAAGACCGGGCCGCCCGCCTCGACCTGTTGACTTACCAGCTCTCCGAACTCAACGCCCTGAACCTGGCCGAAGGAGAATTCGCCCAGCTGGAACGAGACCACGCGCGGGCATCGAATGCCGGGCGAATCGCTGAAACGCTGCACCAGGCTCTCGATCGTTTATACGAGACCGATAACGGTTCGACACATGCTGCGATCGCCGCAACCCGACAGGAACTCCTCGAACTGGCGACGTTTGACAACGAGTTAAATCAGATAGCCGACCTGCTGGCCGAGGCGGAAATCCTGCTGACGGAAACGGCCGGTTCGCTGCGCCTGCACGCGGAACAGATAGAGCACGATCCGGCCTCACTGCAACAACTCGACCAGCGACTGGGTGATATTCACGAACTGGCTCGCAAACATCGAGTCGCTCCCGAAGGGCTGCCCGACCTCAGAAATAAACTGAACGCAGAGCTCGACGCACTGGAAAGCAGCGACGAACGGCTCGATACGCTCGCTATGGAACTGGCCGACGCCGAACAAGCCATGCACAAGGCGGCGAGCGATCTATCGACGGCCCGCCGCAAAAACGCCCGCAAGATCGACGACCAGGTCACAAACCACATGCAGGAACTGGGCATGACCGGCGGGAGATTCGAAGTGCAGGTCGACACGCTGCCCGCCGATAAAATCAGCGTAACCGGCCGCGATCGCATTGAATTCACCGTCGCCGTCAATCCCGGTCAGGCGGCCGGACCTCTGGCTAAAATCGCCTCGGGCGGTGAACTGTCGCGCATCAGCCTTGCCCTGCAGGTCGTGGCCATGCAACAAACCGCTGTTCCGACGTTGATATTCGATGAAGTGGATTCCGGCGTCGGCGGCGGCGTAGCGGAAATTGTCGGCACCCGTTTGCGGGAACTTGCCGGTTCACGACAGGTTTTGTGCGTCACCCACCTGCCCCAGGTCGCCAGCCAGGCCGGCAACCATCTGCGTGTCGCAAAAATAACTGACGGACAGTCCACGCGTACCACGGTCAAACCACTGACACCGAACGAACGCATCGAAGAAATCGCCCGCATGCTCGGCGGCGTGAAGATCACGGATCGTACCCGCGCTCATGCCGAGGAGATGCTCGGCTGACGTTTCGCCATGAGTGAATCGCGACAGGTTGCCGCTCTCGCGAAATCCAGGTTATGAAGATGACTGGGTTATGAGGACGACTGGTGCTTCGGTCTTACGTACAACACGAACCGGTGTTCGACCAGTTCGTAGCCGTGTTTATCCGCAATCGCCCGCTGCAACTCCTCGATATCCTTGTTGACAAACTCAGTGACCTTACCCGTTTCAAGGCAAATCATGTGGTCATGATGCGCACCCTGATTCAACTCGTAAACGGAATGACCGCTCTCGAAATTATGCCGGGTCACGAGACCGACCGTCTCAAATTGCGCCAGCACCCGATACACGGTGGCAAGACCGATAACCTCGCCACCGGCTTTCAACTGGCGATAAATCTCTTCGGCGCCGAGGTGTCTCTCCTTACTCTCCTCCAGCAGGTGAAGGATTTTCCGGCGGGGCGCCGTCGCCTTCAGACCGGCTTTTTTCAGATCCCGAGCTTCCAATTCTTTTCCCTTCCTAATTTTGCCGAAGCATGATCAATACCGAACAATACGCTATTATCGCGGCCCGATTATCCCCCAGTCGCAACCAGTGCAGCAAAAACTCCGTTTGATGACAAATCTACCCCGCCCAATCCTGCCCCTGCTCTCGCTGCTGCTGGCGAGTATCCTGTTGACCCTGCCCGTTACCGGTTGCGTCTATCGTGTCGATGTCCAGCAGGGCAACCTGCTGGAAGACAAGGAAATCGAGGCCGTCAAGGTCGGCATGACGCGCAGCCAGGTGCGCTTCCTGCTCGGCACCCCGGCCATTGCAGATCCCTTTCATGCCGATCGCTGGGACTACATCTACTATTTTCGTAAGGGCCGCAAGCGAACCGCAGACCGCGCATGGCTCATCGTTTATTTCGACGGCGAGCGCGTCCGGGAAATACAGCGCGACGTCCCGGTCGAACCGACCTAGCGCTGCTGAAAACCTTCAGGCGGCACAATCCTGCGTTAATGTGGCTCCCTTGTCTATTAACCCAGGCCTCATGTACGGACATGTACACTGCGGTCTTTCCCCGGCGCATGTTATTTTTGCCCGGGACTGCGCGCCAATTTTCCCCGGCGCTTGTTATTTTTTGCCCTGGACTGCGTGCCTTGTCTTGCGCCCCGAAGGAAGTGCCCTTGGGGTGCACTCGCCTGAAGGTTTTCAGCAGCGCTAGGTACTTTGCTTGAATTCGGCGGCAGCCCGAAGCCGGCGCGCCTCGCGCGGATCACGGCGCAACGGCCGATAGATTTCGACACGCTCACCGGCACGCAGCTCATAGGAATCTGCGACAACCCGACCGAATACACCGAGTGTAGCGCTATGAATATCGATGCTCCCGACAGTGAATTCCTTCTCCAGTTCTGACCGGAGCAGCGCCTGCCGAGCCGTCGTGCCGACAGGCACCTGAAGGGTCCGGATGACCTGTTTTTCCGGTGAGGCACAGGCAACCTCGATCTCGATCAGTTCGATCTCAGTCATCCATCTGACCGGCACGCGTCACGAACGCATCGACGAGTTTATTGCACGTCTTCTCGAAAACCATGCCGAGCAACATATCTTTCAACGGGTTGGAAAAAGAAAACCGCATGCGAAGTTCGAGCTTGCAGCCGTCATCCCCGAGCGGTTTAATTTTCCACTCACCCTCGAGATCGCTGAACGGTCCGTCAATGAGTTTCAGCAGGATGCTCGACGGGCGAATATTTCGGTTACGGGTCGTAAACCGCCCGGTCAACGCGCCCTGCGCCAGGCCCAGCGAGGCGACGACCTCCTGACCCGCTCCGTCGTCACTCGATGACAGAATCTTCGACTCGTTACACCAGGGCAGAAAAGCGCTGTACGAATCGATATCGGCAATCAGATCAAACATCGTCTCCGCGGAATAAGGCGTGATCGCACTACGATAAACTTCTCGCATCGTGCAGCTATCCGCCTAATCAAATATGCCGACGGCATTCAGGAAGACCAGCGCCACGGCAACCGGCACCACATAGCGCGTCAGCAGGCGCCAGGTCCTGTAGACCTTGCCGGCGGCCGGGTCGAGCTCATCGGAACTCGAATTGCCGCACATGACCCAGCCGGCAAACAGCGTGATCAGCAAACCGCCGAGCGGCAGCATGATATTGCTGGTCAGGTAATCAAAATTATCGAATATCGTTCCTTTAAGGAAAGTCATGTCCTTCAGCGTACTGAAAGACAGGACCGTCAGGAATCCAAGCAACCAGATAATCAATCCGACAACGGTCGCAGCGGCCGGGCGTGACAGCAGGTGACGTTCGATCATCCAGGCCACGGCGGGCTCCATCAGGCTGATCGCGGAAGTCAACGCGGCCAGGCTCAACAGCAAAAAGAACAGCGTACCGAAAATACTGCTGCCCGCCATTTGCCCGAAGGCAAGCGGCAGGGTCTGAAAAACCAGCCCCGGCCCCTCGGCCGGATCCAGGCCATTGGCGAAAACGATGGGAAAAATTACGAGGCCGGCCAGGATTGCGATCGCGGTATCCGCAAAAACGACAGCAACAGAGGTCCGCACAATCGAAGCCTCCTGCGGCAGATAGGCACCATAAGCCATGACCGCCCCCATGCCGACGCTCAGGGTAAAAAAGGCCTGGCCCATCGCCGCCAGTATCATGCCGCCGCTGACCTTTGAAAAATCCGGCCGGAACATGAATTCGACTCCCTGCGCGAAAGCACCCGAATTCACTGCATAACCAAGCAACATGAGCAACAGGAACAGCAGTGCCGGCACCATAAAGCGCACCGCTTTCTCGAGACCCCGTTCGACGCCGAGCGCGACAAGAATCACCGTCACGGCCATGAACAGCGTATGCCAGAACCCGGTGATGACCGGATCGGCGATAAAACTGCCGAACATTTCGCCGATGGCCGCGGCATCGTTGTTCGCAAACTGATTAGCCACGGCCTTGAAGACATAGGCGACCGTCCAGCCGGCAATAACGCTGTAAAAAGAGAGAATAATAAAACCGGCGAGCACACCCATAAATCCGACGAGCCCCCACTTCATTTGTCCCGCCTCTTCTTCGCCGAGAATCTGCATTGTCGCAACCGGGTTGCGCCGCCCACGTCGTCCCAGCATGATCTCCGACATCATGATAGGCAATCCGATCACGAGAACGCAGACCAGGTAAATCAGAACGAACGCGCCGCCACCGTTGACGCCAACCATATAGGGAAACTTCCAGATATTACCGAGCCCGACGGCCGAACCTGTCACGGCCAGGACGAATGCCAGTCTCGATGACCATTGCCCGTGCAAGGAAGCACGCTTGGCATTATTCGCGACTGATTCCTCCATTCGTTTTGTCACTGTGCGAAAATTGCCGAGTGTGAAGCAAAATGTGCGCAAACAACAGCCGAAAACGACGCCACGATGCCCGCTAAAAAGAATGCCAAACAGCAGAATGACCGGACGATTGCCGTCAATCGCAAGGCTCGTCACGATTATTTCATCGAGGACAACTTCGAGGCCGGCCTGTCGCTGGAGGGCTGGGAAGTCAAGAGCCTGCGCGCCGGGCGCGGCAACCTGACGGAAAGCTACGCAATCGTCCAGAACGGCGAAATTTACCTGCTCGGTGCGCATATCTCCCCGCTGCCGTCGGCTTCGACACATGTACACGCGGATCCGATCCGAACGCGCAAAATGCTTCTGAACCGACGCGAAATTGACCGTCTGATCGGCGCAGTCGAGCGCAAGGGTTATACGCTCGTGCCGCTCTCTCTCTACTGGCAACGTGGCCGCGTCAAGCTCGACCTGGGTCTCGCCAAAGGCAAAAAACAGCATGATAAGCGCGCCGACAGCAAGGACCGCGACTGGCAGCGACAGCGCGCAAGAATCATGAAAAATACCTGATTCTTCTGTTTTGACGGTTTTTTTGCCCGAAAGATGTCAAAACACCGGCCCGGGCCATTGAACTTCCCGTCAAGGGCCATACACTAACAGTAACACTCTGATCGGGGGCGACATGGCTTCGACGTGGGTTGCGAAACTCTGAGTGCATGCCGAGGCGCAGACTTACCTCGTAAATACAGCTGCAAACCTTATAGTTGCCAACGACGACAACTACGCTTTAGCTGCTTAAAAACCAGCCTGAAGCCCTCCGACCGGTTCGTGCTTGTGCGTCCGACCCCGGGGGTAATCATTGCAAGATCGCGTCAGGGTATGTTTGGGGCCCCAACGTTAAACTTTAACTAAACTGGCTGTTGGTTTTCCCTGTCCGTCGGGTATCCGGCAGTGAGATTAAAGACGGTAATAAGCATGTAGACCTCAGTGCGGAGGACTTGCGGACGCGGGTTCGATTAGTGAAATGGTCGCCACGGGAAGTGATTCCCGTTGGAAAAGAGGGCTCATACGGTGAACGCTAAGGGGAAGGCCCTATGCCAACGCCGTCCGGTGAATGGGAAACCAGTAAGCCGGCTAGAGACTCATAGGCTCCTAAAGCCCTGATTTCGTTTTCAGGCCATGGAGTACTAGGGTGGATCATAAGTAAGACGATCCACAACACGCCCTCCCCTGCAGTAATGCAGGTGAAGGAATAGTCCGGCCCATATTGAAAAATATGGAACAGCTGTCCCGCCGCCTCCACCAATTAAAACCCGGCTTTTTGCCGGGTTTTTCTTATTGCGTCAGCAATAAGCTGATCTTCATCATTCTTAATGATGAACACCCTCTCCCCATGTTGTGCTGCTTATATCGCCGGCCTTGTTGATGCAGACGGCACTGTTTCCCTAACGCGCAAGCACATTAATGAAAATCGTCATCCAGTAGTCAGCATCAGTAACACTGATCGTTGTTTGCTTGAATACATAATCAAAGGCATAGGTGCTGGCAAAATCACTTCAAAACGAACGATCTCGAATAAGCACAGGCCAAGTTTCGTTTTTGCAATTTATAACCGGCAAGCATTGAATCTAATTCACCAATTACGGCCCTTTCTTCGAACCTATAAGGCAGCACGCGCTGAACTAATATTGAATGATTACCTGGCGCTGACCCCAAGAAACGGCAAATACAGCAAGAAAATGCTGCTGGCACGCAAATGCTTTGAAAAACGTGTTTTAGAGATCAGGCCACTAAATCAAGCACAAGAATTGCACACAGACTAATGTTTTAGTCCTTGAAAAACGCGGCTCGATGATTATCTCCTTTCAAACCCGTAAATTGAATAAAAAAAACAAAAGGCCCCTTTCGGGGCCTTTCATAGTGTCATCAGCTTTCTGAATTAAAAACAGTCAAATCACTACCAGCAGTCGGAATCGGCCGGATCCGGCAACTGCTGACCCAGGGAATCCACCGAAAGTACCGTGCAGCCGGTGTCTTTTGCCTGCATGTGCCCTGCCACCGCCTTGGCGGTAATGACATAGCTGCTGCCGATACCGGTCGGACCGGCCGTTATCGTGATCTGGTAGTGCTCTTTCTCCGACAGACCACCGTCTTCAAAACCAAGGTCGGTGATGAGCGCCGTATACGTCCCGTTCGTGGCGAAAAAGCGCTCCTGGTTCCCCGCGGCCCGCATTAGCGAAGACTCGGCGTCACTGCGATTGCCTTTGCGCACACTTTGCATAAATGACGGGAATGCCACACTGGCCAATATCGCCATAACCACCATTGCGATCAGAAGCTCTATCAGGGTAAAGCCCTTTTGCCTGACCCCGTTTGCGCCACGCTTGATCGTTAAATATTTCATACCATGCCTTTTAATAGTGCTCAGAAGATAAATAACTGCTCTATGATCAGTCATCCGGAATCAGCTCTCGCCAGAACAACCGTCCGGCCGCACTGCCGTCGGCAGTCGTGACGCTTTCGAGGACATGCTCGGGATCAACCGGATCTTCCGGCGGCGGATCTTCCGGATCCGGAGGAGGAGGATCATCCTTATCACCCTTCTTCTTCTTCTTTGCTTTCTTATCGGCTTTATCATCTGACTTATAGCAAATCGCTGTCCTATCAATGATGCAGGCCTGCCACTGCTCAGCCCAGTCACCCTGACCGTAGCAATCACCCTCCCAGTGCCAGAAAACTGTGGACTCCCACAATAGCGATTCATCGTATTCCTTCTTCCCGCCCGTGATTTTATCCGGCGCGATCTTGACGTACTGATGCGTGCCGTCGAGCGCCGTGTTCGCCGCAACATAAACATCAGCCAGGGCATCGTAGGTGAAACCGGCAAAACCCGTCGCATCGGCCGCCTGCAGCGTCAGCGCGCCGTTACGGTACTCACCCAGGGCGCCGGGGTTATTGCCCTTAACGCAGCCGGTATTCGTGCCGATGAGTTCGCCTTTCAGAATCGCGAATGAATCGAAGGTTATCTTCAGGCTCGACAACTGCACGACTCCGGCCGCTGCTTCCGCCTCTGTCGGCGGATTCAATTTATAGATCGGAAAGCTTTCGTGCGCTGCCAGTGTGCCTTTCAGAAAACGTGTCTGCAATTCAAAATACGGAACAACGCCGAAACTCGCGCCGTTTATTTCCATGACGCCGGCCGGATTCAGAACAGCGTTTGAAATCGTAATGAAGAAGTGCATGTCATGATCCGGGATCGCATTCACGAACTTATCAATATCAAAGAAATCTCCAAGAATATCGAAATAGTTAATTGTCGTGGAATCATACTTATCGTCCCATTCGTGCACATGCTTATCCGTCGCGCCTTCATCAAATACGTAAAATTTGTGCGACGTATCCACATCGAAGTGGCCACCCTTCAGCCCCGGGTCATCCGGGAAATCCAGATCCGTCGGTGAGATCGCTTCGATATGATTGAACAGCGCGGCAGCCCTGGAGGGATCCGTGCCGCCGATCGTCGGCAACGAAGACAACCCGAAGCCCAGGTAATACCCGACAACACGATCCATGGGCGTGTCTTGCACTTCACCATTACCGTCACCGTCGACATTATCGGCAAGACCAAGCAGCCTGTCTTCGTTCACATCGACGATGGTCTTGGTCGGAGCACCACCCGTGAATGCATTTAACTGCAAGAACCAGTTATCTCCGGACGCGATGGTCGGATTAATCGTAATAAACTGAATACGATCGTCCCGCAAGGTAACATTCTGTAAAACACGTTCGCCGTAATCTAGCGCATCTGCACCGACAACAATCAATGGCGTTACCCAGCCATATTGCGTTTGCCAGTCGACAGGCGTATCGGAAGCGACCCGGACAGAAGCACCTGAAGCATGAAACTTGCTCAGTAATTTCTGCTCAGCAAGGTTTAACAAACTGATGGGCAGATCGCCGCCATTCCAGTCGTTATCCCAGATGCCATAAGCCGACTGAATGGTCGTATCAAGACCATCGTTAAGAGTAAACAGTTCGCCCGTAGCGAAGTAGACCATAAAGCCATGGACCGGATGCTTCCCGACCTCCGGTGCAGTCGTTATAGACTGGCGCTTGCCGCTGGAGTTATCCGTCTGGAAAAGAGGCTTGCCATTGCTGACCGACCAATTAGCCGGGTTGGCATCCGTCAGATCGAACCGCCACAGATTACCGTTACGGTCACCGGCATATGCGAAGTCTACCTTCTGGTCATTATTCACATCGATCAGCGTCGGACTGCTCAGACCATTGTCATCAACGTCCGGAACGATAATTTCCTGGATAACGCTGCCGTCGGCGATATCCAGCACATACAGCGACGCCGCACCCGTTGCACTGAGATAGCCGTTGCCGATCACGGTCGTCCACTGGTCATTGTTCATCTTTGCGATTGACGCGCGACTGTAGCTGTACCCCAGGTTGGCCGCGCCAGGGCTGCCCGCATGAAATTCCCAGAGAAACTTGTCTATGACATCGGCGTCGGAAACCACCGATGCACTCGTTACATCCAGCGCAAAGTGACCGATACCGCCCGCACCCAGACCACCCACGACGACCGAATGCCAGGCGCCGCCGAATTCGGCATCCTCCGCCGTCAACGGCCCGTCTACATAATAGGAATGCGCATAGGGATCATTGGCAAGATCAGTCAACTTCGAGACCAGCATCGAAGGAATATAGGCATACACCTCTTCCCCCGTTGCCGCACTAAAAACATGTAACATGCCGTCGTTGGCGCCCACGAATACGAGCGGCTCACGGTTATGGTTGGCCGCCGCAAAAGCCAGGTAACTCGGCTCGGCATATCCGGCAATCGGTCTTTTCACGTACACGGGATTGGAATGAATGATGTCTCCGAGCACGCCCTTGCGCACGCGGTTCGTCGGAGCCGATCCTTCATTGCTCCGGTCGCCGCGAATGAAATTCACCATCTCAACCGAGCCCAGTGTGGCCTGGTATCCTGGCATCGAGTCCCACAGGAATGACATAGCCGTGCCTGCCCCGTCCGTCGTGACGATATGCCGGCCTACCAGGTAGTCCTGAGTGGCCAATTCGGCGGCGGCGTGCCAGTTGGGCGCCAAAATCAGCGGTGTACCGTTGGCGGTCAGTGGATAGGCAATCAGATCGCCCCGGTAGTCGGTATTCTCGAACCACGGGGTATAGGCCACGGCTGTCCCGGCTTCGAAGCCACCCGAACTGATCGCCGCGGGCGCGACATAACCGAAGGGCATTTTATTGGCGATGAATGTCCCTGCCGCAAAGGCGACAAATGCGACAATCAAAGCAACAAAAAACCCACGCCGAACACTTTTCAATTGTTTCTTCACCACACACCTCAACAACGGATCTGCCGATTCCGTAAAAATTTATAAAGCTCGTAATGCATAAATGGTCTGCACGACCCGGGCGCTTCCCCGGTTGGAACCGCCGTGACCACTCACTCGATATATAAACCGTTTGTCATCCACCGCACCGAGTCCGACACCCAGGCCTCTACCCGGCACTGTTCGCGGCCCGATGTACTCAACGATAAACTCCCTGGAAGGTTCACCGTCCCGCAATTCTTCTTCATGAATGAGCGTTGCCCAATCCACTGTATCAATGACGAGATTCTCATCCAGATACAGGCCGTCCTCCTGGTCTACGCTAAGATCGAATGTCGGTGGACCGCCGAAATTGGCGAGTATTCTTTGCTCACCGGCGAAAGCGGAATCTTCCGCAATCATCAGCGATACGACCGAATCCTGCGTATTCACGCCCATCAGCACTTCCAGCCCCGAGATACGCGTGGAACTCAAGCCGATCATCGTGAGCACCATCAACATGATCAATGAAATGACCAATACGACGCCGCTCTGGCTGTGATTCAAATTTTGCAATCGTTTTGTCATGATTTTTTGCTCTTACCAACAGGTCCTCAGATCGGGTTCCGAAGCGCTACCGTAATGGAATACTGACGACGCAGCCGGGTATCCTCGGCCTCCCAGTTTGCATCGTCGAAGAAATAGGACTGGGCAGCCATGGCCTGCTGGTCGTTGCCCGAACGAACCAACAGGTTAAGACGCAGACTGACAACCTGATCCATGTTCAGTGCCGCATCGTCGGGCGCCATCATTCGATTGGCTACACCGTCCCCGTCCGTATCTTCACCAAAATAAATCTGCATCTGTTCCAGGTCATCGAGAACGGGCTGGCCATTACACTCCAGCGCGAAGGTGGCCATATTTAATGCATAAGCATTGATCGCCATGCCGCCGACCGTATCGGCGTAATTACAATCCTTGGCAGCTTCATACTGAATGGTGATGCTGTCGCCGCCATCTTCAGGTGCGCCGTTGACGACGACAATCGCATTGTCAATGCCTCCGGTCAGCCAGTTGTCATCCTTATATCCCGCCATGCGAAGATCGCGGCCCAGAACACTGATGGCAAAGCGGCCGCTCTCGTTGAGCCCAGACAAAGAAGTCTGCAGCATCCGGGAACGACTCGTAGAATTGAACATGACCATAATGACAAGCAGCAGAAACGAGGAAATTCCGACGGCAACCATCATCTCGATCAGCGTGAAGCCGCTTTGCTGTTTTGGCCTGAAATAATTTATCATCTTGGCAACTCGGCTGTAAAAACATTCTGTTCGGCGCCGTCTGCAGCGCTGTACGGATCGATCCAGGTCAGAGTAATGGTGACTTTCGTAAAAGTGCCGTTATCTTCCGTTTCGATTGCCCCTGTCCCGCTCGGTAAAAATTCATCAACCGATCCGCGCCACCAGAAATGATCGAACTGCGCCATTTCTACCGTTGAACAATCCGCATCGGCACCCTTGCAATCGATCGGTGCGGGCCTGGCGTCGCCGGCCCCGATGTCATAATCGCCGTTGGTCACCGCCGGCGTGTTGTTGCGCATACGATCGATGATGTCGTAACCGATATTCGAAGCCTGCGCACGTTGATAGCCGCCTTGCGTATTCTGCACCGCCAACAACTGCATCTTGGCGGTGGCAAGCAAACCGACCCCGATGATCACGATGGCAACGAGAATTTCGATCAGCGTAAAGCCGCTGGATTTTTTAAGTCTCATGAATACCATTCCACTCATTAACCCCACGCATTAAGCACAAACCAGGGGCTGGTCCAAATGATCCACTTCACGGGATACCTGGATACGGCCCGATGGCGACACAATCAGACCCCGCGGACCGGTATTGCCGTGCTCATCACAAAGCGTCAGGGTCCCCGAAAAGTTCAGAACCAGCGTTCCGGTGGTGCCGACGGGTCTGAAACTGATAAACGAATCGATGTTGCCGATGGTATCGATTGACAAG